>ERZ772921.1460-NODE-1460-length-13608-cov-11.367373_pt1 | contig 13608 bp, 12 predicted proteins | sample MGYA00512117_ERZ772921 | MGnify/ENA primary metagenome ERZ772921 (study PRJEB29015, sample SAMEA2737944) | human oral metagenome | biome: human oral; feature: human-associated habitat; material: dental | place: China | collected 2150 ... | reverse complement strand
GGGCCCCTGGATCCTGGTCACCGCGGTCGCGTGCTCGGTGGTGCTCGCGGCCGGTCCCGTCTCGGCCTGGACGCGCCGCTACATCCGCCGGCCGCTCGTCGACGACGAGCCCGAGAGCGATGAAGACGTCTCGCAAGCCCGAAGCCTGGAGCCGAGGCCGCCGGTCTATCCGACCTTGCGGCACCCCGGTCTCCTCGCGGTCGCCCCGCAGGGCGTGCTCGCGCTCGTGCTCTGCGGATTCTGCGCATGGTGGGGAACGAGGCTGGGCGTCACAGGCGCGGCGCTCGTGGCCATGCCCGTCTACGCCCTGCTGGGCGGCGCCGCCAGCGTCGACGCCGTCGCCCACCTCCTGCCCGACCGGCTGCTGGGCGCGGCGGCGGCGTGGCTGGCGGTCTGCGGCATTGTCGCCGTGATCTTAGAGCCCGAGCACATCCATGCTGCGGGCCGCGCGCTGCTGTGCGCGCTCGCGGTCGGAGGGGTCAGCCTGCTGCTCGCATTCATCCGTGCCGGCCTGGGCCTGGGAGACGTCAAGCTCTGCGCACTCATCGGCCTGTGGCTGGGCTGGTACGGAGCGCTCATGCTCGCCGTCGCCCTGTGCCTGGGAAGCATCCTCGGCGGCCTGGCCGCCCTCGCCCTGCTCATCACCCGTCGTGTCGGGCGAAAGGATCCTATGGCTTACGGCCCGTATCTCATCGCAGGCGCCCTGCTGAGCTGGCCCCTGGCCGTCGCCTAGACCCGCCCGGCCGGCCGACCGAGTTTCGCACGACAAGCGCAACGCTAAGCACCCGGTTTCCAGACGCCTCCATCGCAAGCGCATCTGCGTCCGCTTTTTTCTGAACTATAGAAAAAATGCGGCGAGCGCGCCTCGCGGGCCAAAGACAGGAACAAATAGGGTGTGCGTCTCGTGCACCGGGCGCCACCCAACCGAGGTGCATGGAGGTGCATAGCAGCAGGGCCATTGTTTACCGGTGCGACAATACGGGGAGACAGTGCGCCGTGATCGCACCGTAATGTATAGTGCCGAATTGGTACCTCTCAGTATCGTCACGATCACCGTCCGGAACCCATGTGTCGGCGCCGCAGGAGTCCTATCGCCTCGGCGTCACCGGTACCGCGCCCCAGCGCGGCAGCGACGAACAGAAAGTCCCTTGCGAATGCTTGTGCTCACCGGCTCCCAGCCTCAGGCCGAGGCCGCCAGCGACCGGAACGCGCTTCAGGCCATCGAGGTCCTCGAAGGTCTGGGCCCCGTCCCCGCCCTCCTGCTGTGCCGCACCGGCAAGGACGAGCATGACGCCCGCCTGGTCCGCGCGGTCCTGAGCCGCAGCGCGCTGGGCGTGCTCCCGCTCGACGAGCCCGAGACCCGGTTCCGGGTGCTCGCCTACTGCCTGTGCCTGCTTAGCCCGCAGGCACTCGGCCAGGCACCGGTCGTCGCCGACGCGCTGCGCCCCGCACTGCGCACCCGCGTCGTGCTCACATCGGTCAGCAAGCTCACCAGCCCCGCCCCGTCCCTGGGACAGCACCTGCAGAGCATGCTGCCCGGGTCCCGCTTCGAGCTGGACCTGAACCGGGGGCGCGTGATCAGGCTCGGCAGCACCACCTGGACCGCGCCGGACAAGGGCCGCCTGGCCGTCTGGGCGGCCGACGACGAGTCGGGCCGGGTCACCGCGAACCTCGCCCGGCTGGGACTTCACCAGGAGCCGCTCCTGCCGGCTTCCCGGCGCTGGCCGACGAAGGCATGGGCGGAGATGACGGTGCTCGACGCCGATCCCAGCCCGCTGGCCAACGAGGCGCTGGCCCGCGTCGCTCGGAACGCCTGCCCCCGCTGCGGCCTGCCGGCCACCCCCACGGGATGCCTCATGTGCGGCACCTGGCCCTACGCGGGCGCGTTCCACCCCGTGCCCGCGCCTCCGCCGGCGTCCATCGCGCCCGCTTCGCCTTCTGCGCCTTCTGCGCCCGCCTCGCCTTCAGCGCCCGCTCCGTCTTCCATGCCGTCCGCTTCGCCTTCCGTGCCGTCCGCTTCGCCTTCCGTGCCGTCCGCTTCGCCTTCCGTGCCGTCCGCCTCGCCTTCCATCGCATCCGCCTCGCCTTCTGCACCCGCTCCGTCTTCCATGCCGCCCGCCTTCGCCCCCAGCCCATCAAAGGAGACCCGATGAATCCACGTCAACGGCGAGGGGTCCTGCTCATCCTCGTCACGGTCCTCGGAGCCATCGTCACCTTCGTGGCGGTGTTCAACTACGTCCAGTCCGTCTCCTCGCAGGTCGGCCCCAAGACCACTGTGCTGGAGCTGTCGAAGGACGTGACCGAGCTCCAGGAGATCACTGCCGAGGACGTCACCGCCGTTGATGTGCCCGAGCGCTGGGTCCCCAAGGACGCAGTCCACAGCCTGTCCGACTTCGAGGGCAAGGTGACGGCCTCCTCCTACAGCAAGGGCGCCGTCCTCCAGACCAGCATGCTCCAGGACCCGCCGCAGCTGACCGAGGGCTACCGCGAGGTGACGATCATGGTCGACGCCGAGACCGGCGTGGCGGGCAAGATCGCGCCCGGCTCGCGCGTCGACGTCGTCTCCACCATAGAGGACCCCAACACCAAGCAGCAGACGGCGCAGGTCATTATCCAGAACGCGCTCATCACCGACGTCGGCGTCGCCACCAAGGTGGAGGATGAGAGCTCCTCGGGCGACTTCACGGAGTCGGAGGCGGTTCCGGTGACCTTCTCCCTCACCCCGGAGGACTCGCTCAAGCTCGCCTACGCCGAGAGCTTCTCCAAGAAGGTGCGCCTCCTGCTGCGCCGCGAGGGCGATGACGGCTCTGTCAGCAACCCCGAGTACTCGACGATGGGCTCCCCGGCCGCCCCTGGAGGTAACTGATGCAGTACCTACTGACCAGCAACGAGCAGATCCGCCTCCAGGTGACTGCGGCCATCGCGGAGGCGGAGGGGCTCGGCGAGGTCGTGGCCACGGACTCCTTCGACCGTCTGCGCGAGGCGCTCAGCACCGACGACGTCTCCTGCGTCCTCGTGGACGAGGCCCTCGCGGACGTCTCCGCCATGTCCGCAGTGCAGGAGATCTCACAGTCCCACCCGCTCCTCCCGGTGGTCCTGCTCACCCGCGGCCGAAGCGCCGAGGTCCTCACGGCCGCCATGGACGCGGGTGCGCGCACCGTGCTCTCGCTGCCGCTCTCCCTGGAGGAGCTGAGCAACCGCCTCCAGCCGGTGCTGGCGTGGTCGCAGGCGGTCCGCAGCGAGGCGGCCTCCCGGGACGGCCTCAGCACTCACCGCATCGGCACCGTGGTCGCCGTCGTCGGGGCCAAGGGCGGTGTCGGCGCCTCGACGGTGGCGCTCATGGCGGCCGCCCAGCTGGCCCGGCACGCCCGCACCTGCCTGGTGGACCTCGACGTGCGCGGGGGCGACCTCGCCGCCATGACGGGCCTGTCCGTACGGCGCTCGATCACGGACCTGGTGGACATCGCCGCGGAGGCGAGCGCCCGGGAGGTCTCGGAGGTCATGTACCCGCTGCCGGGCGGGATCGCCCTGCTGCCCGCGCCGGACCACGGCGAGATGGGCGAGGCCATGACGGAGGCGGCCACCCGCCAGATCATCTCCATGCTGCGCTACCAGTTCGACCACGTCGTGCTGGACTGCGGCAGCCGCCTGGACGACGTGCTGGCCATGGCGCTCGACTCCGCCGACCGGGTGCTCGTGGTGACCACCCCCGACACCCCGGCCGTGCGCTCCGTGCGGCGGCTGACGGAGGCGCTCAACCGACTCGACATCGCCCGCGGGCGCTCGATGGGGCTCATTGTGAACCGCAGCGGCCGCCAGCGCGAGATCCAGCCCAAGGCGGCCGCGAGAATGGCGGGCGTCCCGCTGGCGACCAGTATCCCCGACATCACCGGACAGATAGAGATGGCAGTCAACTCGAACGCATTGCTCACAGCCAAGGTGCCGGTCCTGGCCAAGGCCGCCCGGTCCGTCGCCGCCGCGGCGCTGGCCGGTGGGGCCGGCGCCCTGGGACCGGCCTCACCGGAGGAGGCGCAGCCGGATCAGCAGCGTCCTCAGCGGCGCCAGGGCAGACGACGGCGAGGGCGAGGGCGCTCCGAGAGGGGCCAGGTCATGGTGGAGTTCCCCGTGGTCTTCGCCTTCGCCACGGCGGCGCTCCTGCTGTGCGTCCAGCTCCTCGGCTACGGGGTGTCCTACATGTACGCCAACCACGCCGCGGAGGAGGCCGCTCACAGCTATGGCGTCGGCATGAGCCCGGACGAGGTCTACCAGGAGGTCGCCGACCACCTGCCCGAGGCCTACAGCTCGGACATGACCATCACCCGGGGCGCCGGCGACAGTGTCACCGTCACGCTGCCGGTGCCCTCCGTCGTGCAGCTCCGCACCTCCGCCCACGCAGGAATCGTCCGGGAGACGCGATCATGACCACATCGACCATCTCGCCAGCGCCCTCGCGCTCCTCGCGACGCACCTCTCCGGGAAGGCTGCTGCGCAGGCTGCGTCGCAGCGAGCGCGGCGTGCTCGACATCGAGCTCGTCCTGTTCGTCCCCCTCCTCGTCATCATCACGCTGTTCCTGATCCAGGGCTTCCTGGCCGTGTCCACCGTGACCTCCGTCAGCGCGGCCGCCCGCGACGGGGCCCGCGCCGCCATGCTAGGACGCTCGGCCACCGCCGCTGCGGAGAAGTCGCTGCCGGACTGGGTCGCTCTCGAGTCGGTCACCGACGGCTGCGGCCGCGAGCACTGCGTGCAGGTCACGGCCCGGGTCCCCATCGGGCTGCCGTCCATCACCACCAAGCACGTCACCGTGACCCGGACCGCCTACTTCCCGGAGGACTGAGATGGCGCTGCGAGAGCGCGTGGCGCCGCCCATCGGCGGCAGGCGGCAGGTGTCCGGCAGCAGGGAGGACCTTGTCGCCCAGTACCGGACCCGTCTGCTGGAGGAGGTCGACCTGGATGAGGTGGCCGGCCTGGAGCGGCCCCAGCAGCGCGCGCGGCTGGAGCGGGTCCTGTCCCGGATCCTGTCACTCGAGGGGCCGGTCATGTCGCCCCGGGAGAGGACGTGGCTGGTCAAGCGCATTATTGACGACGCCGTCGGCCTCGGCGTCCTCGAGCCGCTTATCGCCGATCACAGCGTCACCGAGATCATGGTCAACGGGGCGGACGACGTCTTCGTGGAGCGATCCGGACGGATCGAGCGGGTCCCCACCCGCTTCACCTCCGAGGCCGAGCTCTACCAGGTCATCGACCGCATCGTCTCCTCGGTCAACCGCCGCGTGGACGAGTCCAGCCCCATGGTGGACGCCCGCCTGCCCGGCGGCGAGCGCGTCAACGTCATTATCCCGCCGCTCGCCCTCGATGGGCCGACGATCACCATCCGCCGCTTTCCCGAGCCCTTCCGCCTCCCGGATCTTGTGGCGCGCCGCAGCCTGCCCCAGGAGGCCGCGGACCTGCTGGGCGCCCTGGTGGCGGCGAGATTCAATATCCTCGTCTCGGGCGGAACCGGCTCCGGCAAGACCACCTTCCTCAACGCCCTGTCCGGCACGATCCCGGACCGTGAGCGCATTGTCACCATTGAGGACGCCGCCGAGCTCTCCCTGCAGCAGCCGCACGTGGTGCGCCTGGAGGCCCGCCCCGCCAACACCGAGGGGCGCGGCCAGGTGACCATCCGCGACCTCGTGAGGAACTCGCTGCGCATGCGCCCGGACCGGATTATCGTCGGCGAGGTCCGCGGCGGCGAGACCCTGGACATGCTCCAGGCCATGAACACCGGCCACGAGGGCTCGCTCACCACGGTCCACGCGAACTCCGCGATCGACGCGCTCAGCCGGCTGGAGACTCTCTCATCGATGTCCGATGTCACTCTTCCGGTCGAGACCGTGCGGGACCAGATCAACGGGGCCATTGACATTATTATCCAGCTGGAGCGCGATGCCACGGGCGCGCGCAGGGTGAGCACCATCGAGGCGCTCACGTCCCGGCGTCGTGAGGCCTATACGACCATGCCCCTGTTGCGCTACCGCCACGCGATGCGCCGCAGCAGCCAGGGGACGTTCGAGTTCCGCGGTATTCCAGAGCCCATGGCGCAGCGGGTACTCCGCCACGGCCAGTCGCTCCCGGACAGCCTCAAGGTGATTGGAGCGGCGTCGTGAGCAGTATCGGTCTCATCCTTCTCGCCACGACGGCGACGGTGCTCGCGGGCGGGGCGGCGACTCTCACCCTCGGATTCAACGCGAGTCGCGCCGCCGAGGTGGCCCAGGGCCTGGGCGTTCCCGGCGACGACGCTCGGATCGGCCCTGTTGCACGGCTCCTGGCCCTTGTTGGGAGACTGCGCGTCAATCGGCCAGTGCGTAGGCGCCTGGCCAGTGCCGGGCTCAGCTGGGACGTCGCGACGACGGAGCTGGCTCTTGCGGCGGCGGTTGTGCTCGTGTACCTGGGAACCAGACCCCTTATCGGCAGGATCGCCGGAGGGATTCTGGCCGCGGCGGTTCCTTTTGTCTTCTTCAGGTGGTTGCGGCGCCGCGCCATCCGGAGAGCCGAGCGCTTCATCGCCCAGCTTCCGGAGGTGTCGCGGGTCCTGTCCAACGGAACATCCGCCGGCATGTCCATGGAGCGCGCTCTCGCTCTGGCCGCCAAGGAGATGCCCGCCCCGGCCAAGGAAGAGCTGGGGCGTGTCGTGTCCCAGCTGACGCTCGGGTGGGCGTTGGACGACGCACTGACCGACCTCTCCGAGCGAATGCCCTCCCGAGAGCTCAATGTGCTCGTGCGCACCATCGTCATCCAGGCCAAGGCCGGGGGCGCCCTGGTCTCCGCCCTGCAGGATATTGCTATAGCCCTGGAGGACCGCAAGCAGTTGCACCGTGAAGTGTACACGGCAATTCTTGCGTCAGCATTCAGCGGATACATCGTGCCCGTTCTCGGCCTGACCTCTGTGGTGCTTCTCAATCTTATGAAGCCCGGCATACTCGATGACATGATCTCGTCCTTCATCGGACGCCTCATCTTGCTGGCCTCCTTCATCTGCTTCGGGCTGGGCGTGCTGCTCATGCGGCTCGTCTCACGGGTGGAGGTCTGAGTATGACGGCACTGCTGACTGCCCTTTTCTGCACCCTTCTCGTCCTCTTGGGGGCCAATGGCATTCGAATGATGCGGGACGACGGCACCAGCCAGATCCTCGGAAGTCCCACCGACGACACGCCGGGCGCCGAGAGACGAGGCCCCATGATCCGCCTCATTGACACTCTCGGAACGCGCGCGCAACGCGCCCTCCGCCGCATCTACGGCCCCGTGCGACTGCACTCCCTGGATAGGCGGCTCAGGAGCGCAGGAAACCCCGAGGGGCTGACCCTTGATCTCTTCATCCAACGAGAGGCCGGATTTATCGTCCTGAGCCTGATCCTGCTGGCCCTGTTCATCCTCGTCGGCCACCCGGTGTACGGGGTAATTAGTGCCGCCGTCTTCTCAGGATGGATGTATCTATGGCTGCTCCAGGCCCTCCGCGCGCGGCAATCGGCAATCGACCGCGACATTCCTGACTTCCTTGATGTCCTCGCCGTTGTTGTCCGCTCGGGCCTGTCCTTCCGCGGAGCGCTCGAGCGCGTGTGCGAGAATTTTGGAGGCCCTGTCTCCGAGGAGATGCTCACAACCCTGAACGAGATGCGCCTGGGCGTCTCCCGCAGAGACGCCTTCACCGCCGCAAAGGAGCGGTGCCGTTCGGAGAATGTGGACACATTCGTCAGCGCTCTTCTCCAGTCCGAGGAGCTGGGCACCCCGATCGGAGAGGCCCTGACCGCTATTGTCAAGGAGATCAGGCGTGAGCGCGCCCAGCAGGTGAAGCGCGCCGCAAGCAAGGCACAGCCCAAAGTCTCCCTTGTGGCTTCGACCACCATGGTACCTGGCGCTATCATCCTCATGACAGGTGGCATGCTGTACGCCAATCGTGATGTTTTTTCCCGCCTTTTCGGAGGTTGATTATGACAGCACAAGTAGTGTCACACCCGACTCAGTCGGCATCGATACACGATCAGAGCCTGTTCAGCACTATAGGACTTGTCTGTGACATCAGGATCGGCATTCTCCTCGCCGGAGAGCTCGGGCTACTCACGAGCAGATCATCCACAGCCCCCACGATAATATTGTTGATGGGCGCCGGAATGAGTTGGATTCCCATGTGGCTCGTCCGCAAGAACCCAGGACTTTTAATAAGAAAATGGGCCTTTCCCTGCGCGGACCTGGTGATCACTATTGTGATCATTATCGCTTTGCCAACTCTATTCAATGACGCGATCTACCTGTCACTGGCCTATGTTCTCGCCTCCGCCCTGCTTACTGGTCTTATTACAACCACGACCTGGGCCACGATATGGGCCGCAGGCGCTATCGTCCTCACCCTCACAAGATCCAGCAGCGCACCCATGGCCCCAAAGGCAATGATTGCGGCAGCACTGGGCATATGCGCCGGAGTTATTCTTGGTAATCGTTTACGCGCGCAATTCGAGCGGGTCGGCCGTCTCTCCGCCGCCGCGACCGCCGCCCGGGCCGACGAACGCGCGCTGGCAGAGCGACTCACTATCGCCCGCGATCTGCACGACTCACTTGCCAAGAGCGTACACGGAATCAGAATGCTGACCGAGACCCTTGATGCCTTGCTTCAGGCCGAGAATCATGAGTGCGCCCCCCTCAGTCATACGCTTTTTGAGTCCGCTGATGAGGCGAGCCGCGAGGCACGACTCGTCCTGGACGGGCTCCGAGTGAGCGCCGAGAACAATACGATTGGCGCCTTGGCAGACGAGGTCAGCCGCTGGAGCAGCCGAACTGGAATTACGGCGACTTGTAACGACGCAGAGCCTGCACCGCACTTATCGTGCTCACCAGAAGCCATGTGGCAGCTCCAACGCATACTCGGAGAGGCGCTCACCAATATTGAAAAACATGCTCACGCTCACACCGTGCGTTTCGCCGCCCGGGTGAAGAACAACGCATTGCTTGTGGAAGTGACCGACGACGGCGTCGGGCTCAGAGGGGCGGACGCCGATTCTTCTCACTCTAAAGGCCACTATGGTCTAGCAGGCATGCAAGAACGTGCGCACGCGCTGGGCGCCGCCCTCACAATCGATTCGCAGCCCGAACCTAGCATCGGTCTGCGCACGCGCCTCCGAGTTCCTCTCCGCTGCCTCACAGCAAACATGACCAGCAGAACCGACGCGACTGACGGGGAGGAATAAGTGACAAAGGTTCTGGTGGTGGACGACAATGCAATTGTGCGGGCCGGCCTCCAAGCGGTTCTGGGAAGAGTGGACACGGTCGACGAGGTACTGGAGGCCGAGAACGCCTTCACCGCACTTGAGATGACGTCCGCCCACTCTCCGGACATTATTCTTCTGGACGTATCCATGCCGCCGGGCCGAAGCGGCCTGGATATACTGCCGGAACTCGTCGGCAGTGCCTCCGTTATTATGCTCACCTCCATGAAGGATCCCGCACTGATTCGGCGCGCCCTGGATGCAGGGGCACGCGGGTACCTGGTGCACGGTCAGCTCGGCGTCAACGAGGTGGCGGGCGCGATCGAGACCTGCCGGCATGGCGGACTGGTGCTGGGCCGAGAGGCGGCCGACGTCATGCTCCACCCTTCCGACGATAATCGCCCAAACCCCTTGCGCGAGCGTCTGACCGACCGGGAGGCAGAAATCCTTGACCTCGCCGCCGATGGCCTGTCCAACGCGGAGATCGCCGGTCGGCTGTTCCTGTCCGAGCGAACGGTCAAGAACTATCTGAACGCCGCGTATCCGAAGATCGACGTCCACAACCGGTCCGAGGCCGTGTCCGCCTGGCTGGGGCGCGGCCAGGGGCGCTGATCGGGGCACTTGCCCCTGCCGGTAGGGGCATCGTTCCCATATGTTTCACCTGTCAGGGGGACGAGCAAGCAGTTCGTCTTCAAGCAGTCATCTAGTTTTCATATGAGGAGTTCTCCATGAACAACAGTTCTCTGCTCCGCCTGCAGGTTCGCGTTCGGCAGGCATTCGCAGACTTGCGCGATGACGAGCGGGGTCAGGCCATGATCGAGTACGCCGGCATCGCTCTTATTGTCGCAATGCTCGTGGGCATCGCCGGTGCCGCCCTGACATCGCAGGGTCAAGACATCGGCGAGATGATTGGCGCCAAGATTATTGAGGCCATCAGCAAGCTCCACGTCGGTGGCTGATTGCCACTAAGATCATGGGAGTCCATCAGTGGTCTCCATGTCTGATATTTACACATGGCAGGCCACATCGTTTTATGGCACTGGGTGCAGGCGACATTCTCAGTCGCCTGCGCCCAGTGCTGCATGTATATAATAGCGAATAAGCACCGGCTATAGCCGAGAAATTTCGCATCGAATGATTATAATGAGAGGAACTGCCGTGCAACGTCGTTCGTTCGTGTCTGTCTCGGCATTGACCGCAGCAGGAGCGCTTCTGGCGGCGTGTCGTGGCGGGCTCGGGTCCGGCTCTGATGGTAGTGTGTCTGGGGGCAGTGCGTCAGATGGTGCGTCGTCCGGCGGCGGCGCCTCGGACGGGGCGTCGTCTGATGGTGGCACGTCTGCTGCTCCGGCCGAGTTCCAGGAGCTGGAGGCCCACATTATGGGGCAGCGGGTCACTGCGCGCGTGTCTCCGTTGGTGCGTCTGGAAGAGACCGCCACGGCCCTGGTCGTCGAGCTCACCCGGGCCGCGGACGACGCCGCGGTCAACGACGTCCAGGAATTTCAGCACTTTGACGACATTCTTTTCGCCAGCAACTATCTGGGAACGCCTCCGCTGGGCACGGGCGCTGACGGAGTGCGGCTGATCGACACCGCCGGTGCGGGGCGGGTGTGGGTCGCGGGCTCGGCAACCGGAGGCGGCCTGAAGCTCAAGCCCGGTGAAACGGCCGCCTCCGCCGTCATCTTCGCACCGGTCGACGTCGACCAGGTCACCGCGCTTGTCCCCCAGACCGGCTTCGTTACGGTGAGCGTCATCGGCCGCGACCAGGCCGACACAGTCGGCATCAGCTCCGAGGTCCTGGCCGAGGCCGACAAGACCCTCAAGGACAAAAGCGGCCCCGGCGAGAAGGCCGCCGTGGTGGACCTGGAGCGCTACACCCGTGCCATTGACGACTCGGCCAGCACGCACACCACCGACAAGGACGTCACCGTCACCCTCGCCTCCGATGTCACCTTCGACCCCGACTCCTACAACCTGACCGACAAGGCCGACTCCCAGCTCCAGATCGTGGCCGACCAGATCGCCCAGCACCCCGACGGCGGGAGCCTGGACATCGTGGGCCACACCGACGACGTCGCCGACGACGCCCACAACCAGAAGCTCTCCGAGGACAGGGCAGGCGCCGTCAAGGACCGCCTGGGCCAGCTCGCCGACCTCGCCAAGTGGAAGGTGAGCACCACCGGCAAGGGCGAGAGTGAGCCCGCCGTCAAGGACACCACCGACGAAGCCCGCGCCGCCAACCGACGCGTCGTCATCACCATCACCCCTACCGGCGGCGCTGCGTCCTCAACCGCACCGTCGGCAACGCCGTCGTCTGCCCCCTCAGCTGTGCCGTCGTCGAGCGCGCCGGGCGGCACCGCCCTGCCCGAGCCCCAGGGCCAGGTCGGCGCCGGCCCCGATGGCGTGACCGCCGTCTACCCTTCCATCGGCTCTTTCGACTCCAGCGAGCAGGTCACCATCACCCTGCCGCAGGTCGTGCGCGCCGGCGGTCTCCTGTTCGGCCAGCTCTCGGTCACGGTCGGCCCTCGGGGAGCCGATGACAATTCGGTTCTGTCGGCCTGGTTCGACGACGACGAGTTCCTTCTGTCCAATGCGCGAGGAGAGGACGGCAGCCTGGTGGCCACCATAGGTGCCGTCAACGGCCTGACGCTTCTGGCTGGGGGCGAGCGGGTCTTCCCCGCCGACTACCTCGACGGCGACCGCCAAGTGCATCTGCCGCTGTCCGAGTGCAATCTGTTCAAGAGTCTCAAGGAGGGCGCTGTCACCACCGTCTGCGCGGTCTGGCCCGACACCGGCGAGGAGACCGTCACCCTCGACCACCAGGCCTACAAGGACGACCCCTGGCACGCTTTCCGGCTCACCGATATTCCCGTCGTGAGCGCCTGAGGGCCGGGCTGCTTGCCGGCCCCCGGCCACCCCGTCCCCTTTCGCCCCCGTCGCCGAGATCGGTTCACTTCCGCACCGAGATCGGTCGATCTCCGGCCCGAGATCGGTCGAGTTCCGCGCCGAGATCGGTCCGCTCGGTGGGCTACGCGGCCGGCTTTCGTGCTGGAGCGCGGACGTCCGGGTGGCGCGGAGGATGGACGACGGCGTGGCGGCGCTCGGCCCCCGCCACGTCGCCCGCAGGCACCGGCCCGGAACCACTCATCTGAGTGAGCCGGTCCTGAGGCCCTCCCGCCTCCACGATCTCGCGCGGACGTTCCTCAATCGTCGCGGTCGTGGATCAGGGGTACGACCGCGGCCCCTGGGCTGCGACCTGGCGGACGAGGGCACGGCTGCGCGGACTGAACCGATCTCGGCGCGGAAGTGAACCGATCTCGGCGCGGAACTCGACCGATCTCGGCGAAGGGAGGGGGATGCCGGGCCGTTGCGCGGTTCGCGGGAGCCCCGGGTCGCGACCATCACGGGCGGGTCACGACCCTGTAGGTTGGCCCTGTACCCGACCAGCCCCGACCCGAGTGGAACCTGCATGACTGCTCCTATTCCGACCGCCCCCGGAGAGCCGCGTCGCCTCGGCAGCGCCTATGTCCTGATCTCCCTCATCGGCACAGGCGCTCAGGGGGAGGTATGGCTCGGGCACCGTGTCGACGATGCCGCGACCAGTCTCGCCGTGAAGCTCCTGCGCGCCGACCTTCTCCAGGACCCCGGGGTTATCGAGCGCTTCGTGCGCGAGCGCGCCACCTTGATGCGGGTGCGCTCCCCCTACGTGGTCGGCGTGCAGGACATGGTGGTCGAGGGGGAGACGGCCGCGATCGTCATGGACCATGTCGGAGGAGGGGACCTGCGCGGCCTCCTGGAGTCGTGGGGGAACCTGCCGCCCGCCGAGGTCGCCAGGCTCGGGGCGCTCCTGGCCGAGGGGCTGGCCATGGTGCATGCCGCCGGCATCGTGCACCGCGACGTCAAACCGGCCAACGTCCTCATTGATTCCGTGAGCGCCTCGCCCCAGGCGCCGGCCCCGCAGGTCGCGTGGACCCCGCGCCTGGCCGACTTCGGCGTCGCCCGCATCTGCAGCACGGTCGCCTCCTCCAAGGCCACCGGCGCCATTGGCACACCGCTGTACATGGCGCCGGAGATCCTCGACGTCCACGCCCCGACCCCGGCGGCCGACATCTACTCCCTGGGCATCGTCCTGTACGAGACGGCGTGCGGTGTACCGCCCTTCGTCGGCGCGCCGTCCCAGGTCCTGGGCCAGCACGCCCGGCGCGCGCCAGGGCGTCCGCAGGGCTTGCCCGACCCCCTGTGGGCGATGATCGAAAGGATGCTCGCCAAGCAGCCGGAGGCGCGACCCGGGGCGTCGGAGACCGCTCGGGCCCTGGCCGCTCTTGCTCCCGCCCTGGCGGGGCTGCCCGCGGCTCCGCGCGTCCAGGAGCCGCC
>ERZ772921.1458-NODE-1458-length-13621-cov-2.985847_pt1 | contig 13621 bp, 15 predicted proteins | sample MGYA00512117_ERZ772921 | MGnify/ENA primary metagenome ERZ772921 (study PRJEB29015, sample SAMEA2737944) | human oral metagenome | biome: human oral; feature: human-associated habitat; material: dental | place: China | collected 2150 ... | reverse complement strand
CAGTTTAGTTTCAGTTTTATCATATCCTAAAACATTCTTTCCCAGATTTTTAAAATACCTTGCAAGAGCGGACATTCCTATTCCGCCAATTCCTATGAAATAAAAGTTTTTATATTGATTGATGTTCATCTATTTAATTATTTTAAAAATTTCATCCACAATTTCCTTTGCTGCATTTGGTTTTGCAAAGAATTTTAGATTGCTGGACATTTCTTTTCTCAAATTTTCATCTTCGCAGATTTCCATTAGAGTATTCCAAAATTTCTCAGTCATTTCAGAATCTTTGACCATTTTGGCCGCATTTTTTTCGACCAAAGCCAATGCATTTTTGGTCTGATGGTCTTCCGCTGCATAAGGGAACGGCACCAAAAGAATAGGCTTTCCTACCACTGCCAGCTCGGAAATCGCGATAGCCCCCGCTCTTGACACGATCACATCCGCCGCCGAATACGCCAATGCCATATCTGAGATAAACTCCTTAACTTGAATACCTTCCTCATCATTCCCATATTGAGATATAATACTCTGATATTCAAGCTTTCCCGTCTGCCACACTAACTGGATATTTTTTTCCTTTAATTTAGGTAAAAACTCTCTCCAAGCATTATTTAGGGTTTTTGAGCCTAATGAACCGCCCACAGAAAGAATGGTAAGTTTATTCGGGTCTAAGCCCATTTTTTCCTTCGCTTCGGTGGTATTTATAATATCTGTGACAATGTTTTCTCGGATAGGGTTTCCTGTGAATACCGCAGGAAGAAAGCTGCTCATATTGGGATATCCCATGAAAACGGCTTTAGCTCTTCTTCCGAGAAACTGATTGGTTTTCCCTAAAATGGAATTTTGTTCCTGCACAAAAATCGGAACACCGAGGGATGATGCCACATACAGAGCAGGACCAGAAGCAAAACCACCTGTCCCGACAGCAAAATCTGGTTTAAAGTTTTTAATAATCTTTCTCGCTTTCCATAAACTAGAAATAATTTTGAAAGGAAGACCGATATTTTTAAGCAAATTTCCTCTGTCAAACCCAGCGATATTCAACCCTTCTATTCTAAATCCAGCCTGAGGGACTTTCTCCATTTCCATTTTTCCATTCGCCCCCACAAACAAAAACTCGGCATTGGGAAATCTGCTTTTAATCTCGTTGGCTATCGCCACAGCAGGGAAAATATGTCCTCCTGTGCCGCCACCACTCATTAATATTTTTAATTTACTATTATTCATCTTTTTTCAGGCTATATCATTTATTTCGTGAATACTCTGTTTTTTACCCATTCCTTCTTCATCCAAAATTTGTATTCTGGAACTTACATTTAGGATAATGCCTAACTGCAGATAAGTTACCAGCATGGATGTTCCTCCGTAACTTATCAACGGAAGCGGCTGACCGGTAACAGGGATAATATTGACCGCAACGGCTATATTAATCGCCAACTGTACAAAAATCATAATCCCCATAGACAGCACCAATAACGACCCGAAAAATGCAGGCATTTTACTGGCAATGATGACTATCCGCATCATCATGATAAAATACAATGCAATAAGCACAAAAGCTCCTATTAATCCATATTCTTCGACTATAATAGCAAAGATAAAATCCGAAACCGACTGAGGGAGAGACTGTTTCAATGCACTTTTCCCTGGTCCTACGCCTAAAAAACCTCCATGTACTATCGCCGCCTTTGCTTGATTTACCTGATAGTTTTTGGCCTTCAGACTTTCATCTTCTATATTATCTATTTTGCTTGTATTACTAAAGGTTTCTATTCTGCTCATCCATGTATGAACACGGTTGTTTTTGATTAAATCTGTATTCAATGCAACAAACATAAACAGTGCTATCAAAACTGCTGATACCCCAAAAAAACCAAGAATGTATTTTATTGGGAACTGCCCTATAATCATTACAACAAGCGATACAAAGAGAATCATCACAGCGGTAGAACCATTGTCTTTCCCTACGAGAAGAAAAACAAGCAGAACAGGAACAAATAAATACAAAATATTCTCCGCTGGCAGCCGCTCTCTATCAATCTTTTTAGTAAGATACCTGCATATATAGATTATCAGCATAAGATACGCAAAGGTGGAAGGCTGGAAAGAAATGGGCGTTCCTGGTATTTTCAGCCATCTTGATGCACTCGCACCATCTATCTTCTGCCCTGTAAACATGGTAACAAGAAGAAGAAATATTGTGATTACAAGCAAAATACTGCTTAATTTACCAATATACTCGTATTTTACTGCGCCAACGAACTTCATTATCACTAATCCAGAAATGACAAAGAGTGCATGTTTAACGAGATGTGAAGTCGTTGTTCCTGTATTCACGATGTACTGCAAGTTTGTACTCGCAGAATAAACAGGGAAAATAGAAAAGAGGGAGATTAATATGATAACCGCCCAAAGAACCTTATCTCCTTTGAAAAACTCTTTTTTTCTATTTTCTATTTGTTGCATTTTTTAATTATTTTAAGACTTCTGTTTTAAATTTTCTTCCCCTATCCTCGTAGTTATCAAACAAGTCAAAACTCGCACAACACGGAGAAAGCAGCACGGCATCTCCATTTTGGGCTAATTTCTTAGCTGTATGGACTGCCTCTTCCATGCTCGATGTATCATAAATATTTTCTTTCATCCCTTGGAAAAAACTGATAATCTTAGAGTTATCCAGCCCCATGCAGATAACAGCCTTTACTTTTTTCTTCACCAAATCTGCTATTTCGGAATAGTCATTTCCTTTATCCACTCCTCCCACTATCCAAATCACTGGTCGCTTCATGCTTTCCAATGCGTAATATGTGGCATTTACATTGGTGGCCTTACTATCATTGATGTATTTCACACCGTCTCTCTCCACCACTTCTTCCAATCTATGCTCCACAGCCTGAAAAGTCATCAATGAATTTCTAATACTTTCATTGCTGATATTCAACAATTTACCCGCAATGCTCGCAGCGAGGCTGTTCGCTACATTGTGCTTACCTACGAGAGCCAAATCTTCTATTTTCATAGAAAATTCTTCACGAAGTTTAATAACCAAATTTTCATCCACAGAATAACCTCCCTCATCAAGTTTTTCCTTCATGGAAAACGGAATTTTTTTCACTCTCAAATTCAGTTCTTGAAGGAGTTTCATGCTCATTTCATCATCTTTATTGTAAATGAAATAGTTGTCATTCTCCTGATTTTCAGCAATTCGAAATTTTGCTAATGCATATTCTTCGTAGTTATAATTATATTGGTCCAAATGGTCTGGCGACAAGTTTAAAAGCAAACTAATATATGGTCTAAAATGCTGAATATCATCCAGCTGGAAACTACTGATTTCCAATACATAGTATTCAAAATTTTCTGTAGCCACCTGCATCGCAAAACTTTTACCGATGTTTCCGCCCAGCCCTACATTTAATCCGCTGTTTTTCAGAATGTGATAAATCAGCGATGTGGTGGTCGTTTTGCCGTTACTTCCCGTTACAGCAACGATTTTGGCATCGGTAAATTCTGCCGCAAATTCTATCTCTGATGACAGACGGATTCCTTTTTCTTTGATTTTTTGAATTAATGGAGCTTTCTTTGGTATTCCAGGCGATTTGATAACCCTGTCTGCAGCTAAAATCCTTTCCTCGCTATGCATTCCTTCTTCAAAATCTATCCCTTCCTCCTGCAACTGCTGTTTATAATGTTCCTTAATAACGCCACGATCCGAAAGAAAAACTTCCAGCCCTTTTTTCTTCGCCAAAACAGCTGCTCCTACGCCACTTTCACCGCCACCTAATATCATTATTTTCATTCCTAATATTTAAATTTATCTTATTTTCAAGGTTATTAAACAAATCACCGCCAAAATCACACCTATGATAATCATTCTATTCACGATTTTACTCTCGTGGTAACCACATTTCTGATAATGGTGGTGCAAAGGCGACATTTTAAACAATCGGTTGTTCTGCGCATATTCCAGACCGTATTTTTTCTTTCTGTATTTGAAAACCAGCACCTGCAAAACCACTGAAAGATTTTCCACCAAAAAGATTCCACAAAGCACAGGAATCAATAATTCTTTTCTGAGGATAATCGCCAAAACAGCGATTACTCCACCCAGCATCAGGCTTCCCGTATCTCCCATAAATACTTGCGCTGGATAGGTATTATACCAGAAAAATCCGATAACCGCTCCTACAAGCGCAATCGTGAAAATGGTAGTTTCGCCCGTGTCTGGGATAAACATTATATTAAGATAATCCGCAAAAATGATATTCCCCGAAACATACGCAAAAAACGCCAAAGTAAGCAGTATCACTGCACTTGTGCCTGCCGCAAGACCATCTATCCCATCAGTGATATTCGCTCCATTAGAAACAGCCGTTACAATGAAAATAACCACAGGAATGAAAACTATCCAAGACCATTTCTGAGCATCCTGCTCATCCATCCAGAAAAGAACTTTGCTGTAATCAAATTCATTATTTTTAACGAAAGGAACCGTAGAAATCATCGTCTTTTCTTTGGTAGAGAATTTTTCTACCACGCTGTGCTGTGTTGCCTGTGGCAAGTCTGGAACTTCTCGTTTAATAACCACTCCTTCATGGAAATACATCGTTACTCCCACAATAAGACCTAAACCTACCTGACCAATCACCTTGAATTTACCACTCAAACCGTCTTTATTTTTCTTGATTTTCTTGAGATAGTCATCAATGAAACCAATCGCACCCATCCAAAGCACCGAAACCACAAGGAGAACGATATAAACATTATTCAGTTTCGTGAACAGCAGGACTGGAATCAGTGTAGAAATAATGATAATCAGACCGCCCATCGTCGGCGTTCCTTCTTTTTGTTTCTGCCCTTCTAATCCAAGGTCTCTCACAAGCTCTCCCATCTGTCTTCTTCGTAGGAAATTAATGATTTTCTTCCCGTAAACAAGGGCTATCCACAAGGACAAAAGCACAGACATCCCTGCACGAAATGAAATATATCGCAACAAATTCAACCCTGGGATATGGATTCCTTGACTCGTTAAATATTCATATAAGTAGTATAGCATTTTATTCGTCCTTTTTTATTGTTTTACTTTCCCATCAATTTTAATAATTCTTTTATCACTTCTTTATCATCAAAATGATGTCTCACACCATTGATTTCTTGGTAAGTTTCATGCCCTTTTCCTGCAACGAGGATGATGTCTTTTGGCTCAGCAAATTTTATCGCCATTTTTATCGCCTCTTTTCGGTCTGGAATAGAAGTATATTTGCTGAAATTCTGCGGTTCTACGCCTGCTTCTATCTCTTTAATTATCTCCAAAGGCTCTTCTGTTCTTGGGTTATCAGAAGTGATAATCGCCAGAGTGGATTTCGCGGAAGCTACATTTCCCATTTTCGGGCGTTTTTCCTTATCCCTATCTCCTCCACAGCCGAAAACGGTAATCAGCCTTTCGTTCTTTGTCCGAATTTCATTGATACTGTCCAACACATTTTCCAAAGCATCGGGCGTGTGGGCATAATCTACAATGAAGAAAATACCGCTGTCAGATTTCATGGTTTCAAATCTTCCATTCACTCTTTTCAGCTTAGAAATCGCTTGTAAAATTTCATTTCCTTCAAATCCTAATTCCGAAGCAATGGCGAAAACCAAAAGCAAATTATAAACATTAAACTTCCCTGTCAAAGTTGTCCAAAACTCCTTCCCATTGAAATTCAGCAACATCCCATCGAAATCAACTTCCAATATTTTCGCCTGATAATCCGCCATGGTTTTCAAGGCGTAGGTTTTCTTTTTTGCCTTGGTGCTTTGGAGCATTACATTTCCGTTTTTATCATCGATATTGGTGATGGCAACGGCAGTTTCGGGCAGTTCATCAAAAAATCTTTTCTTCACATTCAGATATTCCAAAAAGGTTTTGTGATAATCCAAATGGTCGTGCGTGATGTTCGTAAAACCAGCGATTTTGAAGTTCAGCCCTTCTATTCTGTCCTGATGAATTCCATGGGAACTAACTTCCATGAAAGCATATTCACAGCCTTTTTCCACTGCTTTTGCCAGCATCTGATTGAGCCTTACTACATCTGGCGTGGTGTGGGTAGATGGGATAATCTCTTCACCTATTCTATATTCCACCGTAGAAATCAGCGCCGAAGAAAACCCTAAATTCTGGAAAACATCAAACAACAGAGTCGCCGTAGAGGTTTTACCATTGGTCCCTGTAATTCCTATGAGATTAAGCTTTTCCGATGGATTTCCATAGAAATTACTCGCTATTTTTCCCAAAGTTTTGGAGGCGTTTTTTACTTTGATATAGGTAACTGCTTCATTTATTTTCTCTGGAAAATCTTCACAAACAATCACACTCGCCCCGTTTTCTATCGCAGAATCTATATACAGATGCCCATCCGAAACGCTGCCTTTCAGTGCTGCATAGAGGGCATTTTTCACAACTTTTCTGCTGTCAAAAACTATCTCAGAAACCTCCTTTTCCAAACTTCCGAGGTTTTCCAAAATAGATACTCTACTCAATATTTGACTTAAAATCATTCTTTTTATTTCTTTTATATTCTGCTGGTTATGTTCAATCTAAACTACCTATTCAGTTTTTTTTATTTAATGCAAATTCATTTTTTATAACTTTCACTAAATCATTTGGTTTTATCTCCAAGTTATCAATATTGATAACCACTGGTGTTCCCCATTTTCTGTACTGAGACCTCATCTTCTTTTTAGTATTCCAGTCCTTTGCTCCATCGATATATTCATTAGGATTTTTAAGCATCAAAAGCAACTTTATCCCTCCTAAAAAACTATTTTTAATCCTAATCTGCTCTATATCCTTCCAAGCAATAAGCCCGAGATTTTCTTTCTCAGAAACTAAATCAATGATTCCTTCTTCATTAATTAAAAGTCTTACTTTATCATTTTGTTTTCCTTTTTTACGGAAAAATTTCACTATTTGTAAAACCAAAGAAAACAAAATAACCACCACCAAAATCCCTAATAATATCTTACTCATATCCGAAGAACCACCTTCCTCTTTCAGGATTTTGATAAATCTTCTCAAAACAAATGTCAGTATAGAAATGTGTAGAACGCCCAACAATACTGATTGATTGTCATTCCCTGACACCACTGGATAAAACTTTTCTTTACTCATTTTAATTCTGCATTCTTAGATAAATTTTCTGGTCTTTCTTCATCACTGTTCCTGCTTCTGGGAACTGTTCCAAGATTTTTCCAACACCTTTATATTCAACCCTATAGCCAAGATTTTCCAGCTGAGGAACAATATTTTTCCCTATCAACCCCACTAATTCTGGCATTTGTCCTCCGTTTATCTTTATTTTAGGATTGCTTACAGTCATTTTTTTCAAATCTACCTTTTGGTCTTTCAGCATATCTTCTCTCATATTCAGCGGGGTTTTTAGGAAAGTTTTTCCTGCTATTTCCTTGAATACCGGTGCAGCAACTACGCCTCCATAATAATTCCCTTGAGGCTGATTTACCATAACCATGCAAGTATATTTAGGATTATCTGCTGGATAAAACCCTGCAAAAGAAGCCTGATATTTTCCTCCTTCTTTCCAATATTCAAAACGCGCCGTTCCTGTTTTTCCTGCCATCTTGAGGTTAGGCGTGAAGATACTCTTTGCCGTTCCTTTTTCCACGGCTTTGGTAAGGGCTTCGGTCATCATTTTTATAGCTTTATCAGATGCCATTTTATTTACCATTACCTCTGGTTTCGCTTCATAAATGACTTTACCATCTCTCATGATTTTATCAATGAAAAGAGGTTTTACCATTTTACCTTTATTAGCAATGCCGTTATAAAAGGTTGTCAGCTGCAAAAGATTGAAACTCGATGCATATCCATAGGACAAAGATGCAAGTGTAGCCTTGTTCCATCTTGGGTTTTCAGGAGTTACTATAAATGGTCTGGTAACGCCGGGGAGCTCAATTTCCATTTTATCAAACATTTTCCAGCGTTTGAGATGATTGATAAAGATTTTAGGATTTTCAGCATAAGACTTCACTATAAGCTTAGCAGAACCCACATTACTGGATTGCGCTAGAATATCGCTGATATCATAAAGCCCGCCGCCATGTCCATCACTTATTTTCTGCCCCGCATAGTTCCAAGTGCCGTCTCCTGTATCAACTTTTGTATTTTCATCTACGAAACCATCATCCATCGCTGCCAATAGAGAAACAACCTTAAAGGTAGAGCCTGGTTCTGTAACATCTTTCAGGGCATAGTTGTAGGCATCTACATACTGCCCATCTTCATTCCTTCTAAGATTTACCATTGCCCGAACTTTCCCTGTTTCTACCTCCATTACCAAAACGCTCCCATGATGTGCCTGAAATGCAATCAGCTGCTTTTCCAAAGCCGAATGGGCAATATCCTGAATCCTTAAATCTAATGTAGTATAAACATCCTGTCCATCAACAGGTTCTTTAACTTTCCAATAATCAATAGGTTTCCATTGTGTGGCATTGACCCGCTGAACCAAACGAAAACCATCCTGCCCTGAAAGGTATTTGCTGAACGCTCCTTCAAAACCAGATTTTATACTGCCTCTATCCACACCTATTGTTCCCGACCCAATCTGATTGGTCGCCAAAATTCTTTTATAATTAGGCTCTATGATTAAGCATCTGTTTTTCTTATATTCTTTTGTTTTTGGATTGTAAGAGCTAAAAATAGGAAGTCTTTTCAGTCTATTCATCTGCTCAAAATCCAAATTAGTAACCAATGAATAGTATTGATTATTCTTCTTTTTCTGTTGGTCAAAAACACTCCTATACTGCCGCCTTGGTTTCCCGAATATTTTATTTAAAGAATCGGTGAGTTTTTCGATATTTTTTTTGTATACCGTGTCTTTAATTACCTTAAAATCAATGAATATATTATACTTTATAACCGTAGTTGCAAGGATAGAACCATCTGAGGCATAGAGATTTCCGCGCGCAGCTTTTACAGTATCTTCTTTGTAATTGGGCTGAATATAATTTTTTTCTATATCTTTTACATTAGAATCGTTCTGTAAGGCTACAATCCTCCCAATAAAAACCATAAAAGTAACCAGCACCACAGCAACAAAGATATAACCCAGCTGTAGAGCTTTGGTTCGTTTCTTTTCGTATTCATTTTGTTTTGCCATGCCGTGTTGTGCTATCTAATTTTACAAAAATTTTCAATGGATGGGTTTCCAGAGCCATTAGGGAATCTTTTTCTACTTCTTTGCTCAGCTCGGATTCTAATTTTATTTTTATCAATTTACTTTGCGCATAGGCATTCTGAGACTTATATTCCTCAACCTGGTTTTTAAGTTCATTTATCCGTCCTATTTTCTGATTAACCAAATGATTACTATAAATGATAATCATAATCAGTATAAAAATCAGCAAAAAGTATTTATAATGCGCCTTTACTTCATCTCTGTTCAAGAAATTTCCCTTCAGTATATCTACTAAAGTCAGTTTTTTTCTTGTTTTCGGATATGTTGCATTACTTTTTGCCAAAATATGATATTTAAAGTTATAATTTTATTCCGACTCTCATCTTTGCACTTCTCGCTCGGGAATTTTCTTCTATTTCTTCATCCGAAGGGATAATTGCCTTACTATGAGGAAGATGAAAAACTTTATCATAATTTCCAAAAATATCCCTCTCTGGCTCTCCCTCAAACATTCCATTTTTCAGGAATTTTTTAACCAAACGGTCTTCCAGCGAATGATACGAAATAATTACTAATGTGCCTCCTTTTTTCAAAATTCGGGAGGATTGCTGCAGCATTTCTTTTAACGCTTCCAGCTCTTGATTAACCTCAATTCGCACCGCCTGAAATATCTGCGCAAAAAATTTATTGCTTTTGTGTGCGGGGATATAGGAAAAAACTTTTTTCAAATCTTCCGTTGTTTCTATCTTTTTTTCTTTCCTTTTATGGACTATTTCCCGTGCCAGTTTTCGCGCCTCCCTTAGCTCACCATAATAATAAAAAATATCCGCAAGATGCCCCTCTTCATAATCGTTAATAACTTCTTGCGCATTAAGTCTCTGCATCACATTCATTCTCATGTCCAAAGGCGCATCACTCCTGATGGAAAAGCCTCTTTCTGCTTCATCAAACTGGTGAGAAGAAACCCCCAAATCCCCCAAAACACCATCTACCTGAGTAACACCATACATTAAAAGAGAGTTCTCTAAAAACCTGAAATTTTGGTTAATCAATGTAAATCTTGGATCATCAATTGTATTACCCAAGGCATCCATATCTTGGTCAAAAGAATACAATCTGCCCCTTTCCGATAGCCTGCTCAATATCTCCCTTGAATGTCCGCCGCCGCCAAAGGTAACATCTACATAAACCCCATCTGGATTAACCAACAGAGCATCAATACTTTCCTTTAATAAAACTGGTTTATGATACATCTTCTAATTTTCTAAATCTATTCTGCCCATTACTTCTTCCGTGAGTTTGCCAAAATCATCTTCACTAATTGAAATAACACTCTCATAAGCTTCCTTATCCCAAATTTCAAAAAAAACTCCTGCACCCGAAACAACAACCTCTTTGTTCAAGCCCGCAAAGATTTTTAAATCTTTTGGAACTAAAATCCGCTCCGAAGCATCCACCTCTATATTTTTGACACCCGCTGTGAAAATCCTTATAAAATCTGCATTTTTTCTTACGAAACGATTCAGCTCATTGAGTTTTTCCATAACGCCATTCCACTGGCAGAGCGGATAAACTTCTAAGCAATTCTGAAACACAGAACGCTTTATCACAAAAGTTTTTTCTGTGATATTTTCTAGATGATTTATCAGAGACTGCGGCAGTTTCAGCCTTCCTTTATCATCTATTTTGCATTCATATGTTTCATAAAAATGTTCCATTTGGGGACAAATTTATATATTAATTTCTAAAAATTCCCACTTTTTCCCACTTTTAAAACTTAATGTTAATAACTTTTAATCAAACCTTTATCTAAAAACGCTCATATAGCTTTATTTAGATAAATCTAAATTTTAGCATTTTTTATTAAAATACTTTTCAATTAATATTTTTTTATTTCATTTTTTTTGTATTTTTGCGAGTGCAGGATTTGTGTAAAGTATGATTTTTAAATCTATCATGTTTAAAAAGGAAAAAAACTTCACTTTTTTAGAAAAAGGGGAAGGACATTCTATGGTTCTTCTGCATGGGCTTATGGGGGGGCTCAGCAACTTCGAGGAGATGGCAGATTTCTTCGCAGACAAGGGCTTCAAAGTGTATGTCCCTCAGCTACCTGTATATGATTTGCCCGTGCTAAATACTAACCTCACAAGCCTTGCAAAATTCGTAGGAAAATTCATCAAACATCAGATAGGAAAACCTGTAACTTTAGTAGGAAACTCCATGGGAGGACACATAGGACTTATACTTACTCTGGCTCGTCCAGAATATGTTCATTCTCTTGTTCTTACAGGAAGTTCAGGACTTTATGAGCGTTCTTTTGGAGATAGTTTCCCTAGAAAAAGCGACAAAGAATATATCAAAAGAAAAACCCAAGAAGTTTTTTATAATCCTGATGTAGCCACAGATGAACTTGTAGATGAAGTTTTCGGTATTGTAAATGACCGAATGAAAGGCATAAAAACAGTAATGCTTGCAAGAAGTGCCATCAAACATAATATGCAGAGTGAACTGCCTAACATCAAATGTCCTACCTGCATCATCTGGGGAAAACAAGATAATGTAACTCCACCAGATGTGGCCATAGAAATGAACAGGCTGATACCTAATTCTGAGTTGTTCTGGATAGACCAATGTGGGCATGCCGCAATGATGGAAAAACCAGAGGAATTTAATGGTATTCTCTACAACTGGTTAAAAGATAAAGTTTAACAAATGGAAGTTAGTTGCTAGCTTCCATTTTTCAAATACAAAATTTAGTAATGAAAATAAAATCTGTTTCCTTCGTAAAAAGCAGCCAAAAATGGCAGGACTGCCCAGAGCCGAACCTTCCAGAATACGCCTTCATCGGGCGAAGTAATGTAGGAAAATCCTCTCTGATAAACGCCCTGATGAACCAAAAAGACTTAGCAAAAACTTCGCAGACACCAGGGAAAACACAGCTTATCAATCATTTTTTGGTTAATGAAGAATGGTATCTTACTGACCTTCCCGGCTACGGCTACGCAAGGGTTTCCAAATCACAGAGAAAAGATTTTGAAAAGCTGATTACCAATTATATTCTCAACAGAGAAAACCTCGTTCATCTGTTTGTTTTAGTGGATATCCGCCACCTGCCACAGAAGATAGATTTGGAATTTATAGAATGGTGCGGAGAAAACCAAATTTCTTTTTCCATCATCTTCACTAAATCAGACAAGATGAAAACCCAAGCTGCCGCAGAAAAAAGCGTCGCAGAATACAAGAAAATTCTTTTAGAAACTTGGGAAGAACTGCCTAATATTTTTGTCACCTCAGCAGAGAAAAAACTGGGCGGAGAGCAGATTTTGGATTTCATAGAAGAAACCAACAATATTATTTCCATTAAATGAAATTCATAGAATTTTTTTATTGGCTGTTGATTGCTTTATGCCCAATAATAGCGACCAGTATTATCAGTTTCTTTATATGGAACTTATCTGAGTCTTTATTATGGTGCGTTATTATGGAAGGATGTGGGATTTTAGCGGGAATATATTTAGCAGAATACATTAGGAAAAAATATGGTTGTTCTAATTTCTACTCCAAACTAATGAACACCTCAGATTTAGATGAAAAACCATGAAAAATAACATAACTAAATATATCATTATAGGATTAGGACTGTTAGCCGCAGGTATATTTTTAAAAAATTTATTCAAAGATAATCCTGAACAAAATGAAACAATTATCAATGACTGGAAAAAAGACCAAAACGGCTGTCTAAAACTAAGAACAGAGAAACTCGCCATTGAACTAATAGCAAAACACAACCTAAACCACTCTTCAAAAGAAAAATTTATAAATGTTTTTGGAGAACCCAATGAAAAAAAATTTATCAATGATGCAGAAGTGTTAGTCTATTACTTTGATACTTTATGCGATACCCAAGAGCAGGATAAATGCTATGCCAAATTCTATTTCAAAAGTGGATTATTAACCTCAACAGAATTTTTATGTGAATGAAAAACAGAAAATTATTACTTCTATCTTTTAGTATAAGTTTAGTATATGTGCTAATAGGAACCATGGTTGTACTCGTAAGTTTCCCTAAATTTCAAACATTTGGTTTCAGCCAAGAACACCCTCTCTGGCTGCCTTTGGTTATTTTTACCTTACCTGTGAATATACTTTTATTTGGTTTAGCACTAGTAGATTTATCTTTTTCTTCGATTTTTATTCTACAAACCATTGTATTTCTGATTTGCTGGGGAGTAATTCATCTAATAATAAAAATATTATTAAGTGCTAGAAAAAAAAGAAACAAAACATAGATATTTTTTATTCCCTACTTCTTCTCAAAAACATGAAAATCTCTCGTAAACTGCAGATATTCACCCAATTAGCATAACAAAAGTCCTGTTCCAAAGTGATGGTTATAAAAGTCCTCCTATATTCTATATGATTTTCTTCCCGAACACAAGATAGGA
>ERZ772921.1456-NODE-1456-length-13625-cov-8.419013_pt1 | contig 13625 bp, 13 predicted proteins | sample MGYA00512117_ERZ772921 | MGnify/ENA primary metagenome ERZ772921 (study PRJEB29015, sample SAMEA2737944) | human oral metagenome | biome: human oral; feature: human-associated habitat; material: dental | place: China | collected 2150 ... | reverse complement strand
AGAATTACTCAAGAGGCTGAAGAGGACGGTTTGCTAAATCGTTAGGTCGGGTAACCGGCGCGGGGGTTCGAATCCCCCATTCTCCGTAAATAAGGGAGTTTAGCATCTGCTATCTCCTTTTCTTGTTTTATAATGTTTTTATTTTCTAAAATTGTTTCTTATTGTTTGTTTAAACTCGTTTTGCTGTGTTGATCTGATTAGATCTAGACTTAGATAATCAGTTTTTTTAGGGATTTGCTGATTTCGGAGATTGGAATGAATAAATTAAAGATGTCTAAATTTTTGATTTCTATTTTGCTATTGGGAATTGTTATGATAAGCTTGATGCTTTCCCCTCTTTCACCATGGATTGTTTCTGTGACTGGTGATTTTTTGTCCAGTGTTGATCGGGTAGTTGCTATTCCTTTTAACTATCTTGCTAAGGAAAAGAAAAAGGTTGTTCAGTTAATAGAGACCTATCAAGAAAATGAAACCCTGAAAGCAACAATTTACAATCTTGAAGAGAAAGCAAATAATTCTGATGCCTTAAAATTGGAGAATGAGCAGTTGCGTTCTCTCTTAGAGTTACGTAGTAATGATCAAAGTGCTGTTAAGATTACTGCAGAAGTTATCTCTCGCTCTCCATCTACTTGGAAGAATGAATTAACTCTTGATAAGGGGCAGTCAAGCGATGTGTCAACCTCTATGCTGGCTATTTCTAACGGTGGTTTGATCGGAGCGGTTACTAGTGTTTCTGATTCTTCCAGTGTCGTTAGTCTACTTACAAATGAAAAGAATGATAGTTCTATTGCAATTAAGATTCAGACACAAACTGGTTTTGCCTATGGCATCATTGTTGGTTTTGACACTGAAAAGTCAGCTTTTATCGTCAGCCAGCTAAATACGGTGGATGGAATTGAAGAAGGGGCAACTGTAACGACAAGTGGTCTCGGCTCTTATAATGCTGAGAATGTTTTGGTTGGTCAGGTTTTATCAATATCAGCTGGTAAGGACCAATTAAACAAGGAAGTTTTGGTGAAGCCTGCTGCGGATTTGTCTGATATTCAAGCGGTTCTGTTGGTGAGAAATTAGTATGAAAATTCTAAGAGGAACTTTTTTTACAGCTTTGTTTCTATTTCTGATCTTCTTCATTGATGGTCAATTATCAAGAAGTCTTGTAGATCTTTTTGCCGAGAAGTGGCATCCGGCAAGTCATATTTTATTGTTTTTTACGGTTTTCTTGTTTTTAAACTTTTCAAAGGAATATATTTTTTTCCTCTTCTTTACTCTAGGCCTTTTTTACGATGTTTATTATCTACATGTGATTGGGCTTTTCACCTTCATCTTGCCTCTACTGACAGTTGTCATCTATTATTTTCTTTCTGTATTTTTGCTAAATCGTTGGACACGCGTTTTGGCCATTATTACGATTGTTTTCTTTTTTGAAATGATCAGCTTTGTTTCTGCATCATTCTTGCACCTAGCGAGCTTTACATTCCCTGATTTTATTATCTATGCTTTGGTGCCAACTTTAGTATTTAATGCCTTTCTTTTCCTATTGTTACAGCCTTTGTTTGAAAAAGTCTATTTATGATAAATTAGAAATAGAAATGTAACGAATGCGTAATATATAGCCAGAATTTTTTTGATATACTATATAATGTCTTACTAAGAAGGAGTGTTAATATTTTTATGAAGAAAAAGCTACTTACATCAGTTTTATTGAGTGCTGTGATCCTTTCTCAAGGTGCTGCGCTAGTAAATGTTAAGGCTGATAGTACAGATGATAAAATTGCAGCTCAAAATAGTAAAATTGACAGTTTAACCAATCAACAAAAAGCGGCACAAGCACAAGTTGATGAAATTCAAAAACAAGTTTCAGCTATTCAAAAGCAACAAGAAGAGCTTCAAGCAGAAAATGAAAAATTAAATGCTGAATCTGCGAAACTTACTGCTGAAATTGAAGAGTTATCAAAGAATATTGTTGCTCGTAATGAGTCTCTTGCAAACCAAGCGCGTAGTGCTCAAACAAATGGTACAGCAACAAGCTATATCAACACAATCATCAACTCTGCTTCCATCACTGAAGCTATCTCTCGTGTAGCAGCGATGAGCGAAATCGTTTCAGCTAACAACAAAATGCTGGAACAACAAAAAGAAGATAAAGAAAAGATTGCTGAAAAACAGGTTGCTAACAATGAAGCTATCAATACAGTCATTGCAAACCAACAAAAACTTGCAGACGATGCACAAACGTTGACAACTAAGCAGGCTGAACTCAAGGTTGCTCAACTGAACCTTGAAGCTGAAAAAGCAACTGCTGAAAATGAGAAAAACAGTCTCTTAGAGCAAAAAGCGGCAGCTGAAAAAGCAGCAGCTGAGGCAGCAGCGGCAGAAGCAGCATATAAGAACCAGCAACAAGCGCAACAACAAGCGATCCTTGCTTCAGGAAATACAAGCTTCGCAGCACAAGTTCAAGCTGTAAATAATGCAGGTGGAACCCCTGCAGCAGAAGCAGCAGTTGCCACATCAGGAGCAGTTGTTGCAACTCCATCATATAGCCTTTCAGCATCAACTTATCCTGTAGGTCAATGTACTTGGGGTGCTAAGACTTTGGCACCATGGGCTGGCGACTACTGGGGTAATGGTGGGCAATGGGCAGCTAGTGCAGCAGCAGCAGGCTTCCGTACAGGATCACAACCACAAGTTGGAGCAATCGCATGTTGGAACGACGGTGGCTACGGACACGTTGCAGTTGTAACAGCAGTTCAATCTGCTAACAACATTCAAGTATCAGAAGCAAACTATGCTGGTAACCAATCAATCGGTAATCACCGTGGATGGTTTGACCCAACAAATGCACAAGGATACGTAACATACATCTATCCAAACTAATGAAATATGAAGGAGGCTGGGACAAAAGTCCTAGCCTCTTAATTGTCTTTGGATTGTTGAGCAAGACGCAGTGATTGAGTGGGCTCTACTACGCTGATTCCATCAGCTTTTACAGTCCTACTCAACTGTCGGAGGTGGGACGACGAAATCGAATTCTTACGAATTACCGATTTCTGTCCCACTCTCCCTTTTATTTTTTATTGAAAAATTGCTGGAAAAGCGTTACAATGGTAGGTAGGACAAATGCAATTGGTTACAATAAAAGACGATTTAGAATCTGGAGGGAATCATGTCTTTTTCTGATTTAAAGCTCTTTGCTCTTTCTTCTAATCAAGAATTAGCGAAACGTGTTGCAAAAGAGATTGGTATACCGCTTGGTAAATCAACGGTTCGTCAATTTTCTGACGGGGAAATTCAAGTAAACATCGAAGAATCGATCCGTGGTAAGCACGTTTTTATCTTGCAGTCGACTAGCTCACCTGTTAATGACAATCTGATGGAGATTTTGATCATGGTGGATGCCTTGAAGCGGGCTAGTGCGGAGTCTATCAACGTAGTGATGCCTTACTATGGCTATGCTAGACAGGATCGAAAAGCCCGTGCTCGTGAGCCGATTACATCTAAATTAGTGGCTAATCTAATGGAGATTGCTGGGGTTGATCGCCTATTGACCATTGATTTGCATGCTGCTCAGATCCAAGGTTTCTTTGACATTCCTGTCGATCATTTGATGGGAGCGCCTTTGATTGCTGATTATTTTGAGCGTCGGGGCATGGTTGGTAGCGACTATGTGGTTGTTAGCCCAGACCACGGTGGTGTCAGCCGCGCTCGTAAGTTGGCCGAATTTCTCAAGACTTCGATTGCGATTATCGACAAACGTCGCAGCGTTGATAAGATGAATACCAGTGAAGTCATGAATATCATTGGTAAGGTGGAAGGTAAGACCTGTATTCTGATAGATGATATGATTGATACGGCGGGGACCATTTGTCATGCGGCAGATGCGCTGGCAGAGTCCGGTGCTGTGGAAGTCTATGCGAGCTGTACTCACCCAGTCTTGTCAGGGCCAGCTATGGAGAATATCCAGAAATCCGCTATTAAAAAACTAGTGGTTTTAGATACCATCTACCTTTCAGAGGACAGATTAATCGATAAGATTGAGCAGATTTCTATCGCTCATCTCTTGGCAGAAGCCATTGTTCGAATCCATGAAAAACGTCCACTTTCCCCTCTTTTTGAAGTAGCAAAAAAGGCTTAAAAGTGCCTTGATCAAGTTTTTTTTAGCAAAAGACTTGACAATTTAAAAAATATTTCATATACTATACATAGTAACGATAGTTACCAAATAAAAAATTTTTTTATATAAAAAAGGAGAAGACAATGAAAAAAGTTGTACTTTCTAGCGTAGTAGCTCTTGCAATTTTTGCAGCAGCAGCTCCTGCATTTGCAGCAGATAACAACAAGGCTGTCGTTGTTGAAAAGAATACACAGCCTAATGGAACAATTGAAGGACTTAAAGGTGATTCTTCAGCTACACCTGCAGCAACTGCTCCAGCATCAGCAGCTACAGAAAAACACCCAGGTGCTACTCAAGTAGATCCTAAAGTAGGTCCAGGTAAAGTCATTGAGAAAAAAGGTGATGTTTCAACTGCTGAATATGATGGTGTGAAAACTGCTGACACTTCTACAGAATTGAAAGCTATCCCAGGTGCTGAGTGGTTCACACAAAACGTTGACCTTTGGAATGGTAGCCAACACGTTACATTGCAAACTCAACCTGGTGTTCAAACTGTTGAAGTTACCAACCCACATGATGGATCTAAATGGTTTGTAGACGTTAAAGTTGAAGCTGGTGCTGATACTCCTAGCGGATTATATGCAACTGCAGTAAGTGGTTCATTGCGTCCTGCAGGTAAAGCTGATAAAGCTGGTAACAATGCTAAAGCTGGTAACGGTGCTAAAGCTGCATCTGCAGCAGAAGCTAAAGCTTCAGAAGCTAAAGCTGCTAAAGGTGCTAAAGCTGGACAAAAAGCAGCTGGTAAAGCTCTTCCAAAAACATCTGCTGTTAAATAATTTGTTTTAAACAATTGTACTAACACAATTTATATCACTGGACCTCTGGTTCAGTGATATTTTTTAGAAGGATTTTATAGGACTTTTATCTATGAGAAGAAGACAAAAACAACAGAAGAAAGATTGGAAATTTTTTGGTGGTTTAGGAGCTTTAGTTGTTGCTATTCTTGCAGGGATTTTTCTCCTCCAGCAGGCATTTTCTTCAAATTCTGCTACCACACCATCAACCAATCAGGTAAGTAAGGCATCGACCTACACGCCAAGTAAGGAAGAAAAGGAATACCTGACCAATCGTTTTAATGGTTTGAAAGGGATCAATCCTGAAACGGTGGCCTATGTCTATGCTCCAGGTACAGAATTGGACGAGCCAGTTGTACAGACAGGTGATAACTCAACTTACTTGGATAAGACCTTTGAAGGTGGAAATGAGCCTTATCTGGGGACTGTTTTCATGGATACTGAAAACAAAAAAGACTTTAGTGACCGTTTGACTTGGCTTTTTGGGCATGCTCGTGGAAGTCAGGTTGGTGACCACCGCATGTTTAATGATGTGAACTATTATGATAAACAGGAATACTTAGATAAGCATAAGTATGTTGTCATTGAAACACCAGAGCGTAAGCTTTACTATCAGGTAATGGGCTTGGTGATCGTTCCAGAAGAGACTGCTTTTTATCGGATTAAGTTTGATGATGATAAGGATTTTGAAACTCAGCTCAAGAATATCTATGAAGCTGCTCGTACCAAAGATCCAAAAATTAAGATTAAGGCTAGTGATAAGTACGTTGTGCTGTCAACTTGTCGTGAAGAGGACGAGACGATTCGTTCTAACCTCTATCTACGTCAAATCCCAGACTCTGAACTACAGGATTTCCTAGCCAAGCATGGAAATGAGCTTACTTATAAAGCAACTCGTGAATAAAAATCAGGATTTTTTCCTGATTTTTTTGTTACCTAAGGGCTCATATGAGATTGAATTGGAGTAAATACTTGACAAACGCTATATGTATATATACTAGAGTAGTATGGATTTTCCATAAAATTAATTCTAAATAAAGGAGATAAAACATGAAAAAAGTTTTATTGCTTAGTGTATTAGGTCTTTCTGCAGTTGCTAGTGTAGCTTATGCAGCAACTGGTGCGCCTGCTATTCCAGGAGTTACAGCACCTGCTACATCAGCTGTGACAAAAGTGAACGAAAAAGGTAACCACAATAACCGCTTTGGTTACGGAGTTTCACCAGAGAATAAGACGTATGGATATAGCTTTTCAGGTGCAGCTACTTACCCAGTAGCACCAGCAGCAGGAACAGCAGATGGTAAGCCTTTGGACGGCGCAACTCGTGGTAAGTTTGCTCACAATGCTCGTTTTGGTGCAGGATTCAAGAAAAACGTAGGTACTTTCCCAACAGCACCAGCAGTAAATCCATCAATGCCAGCTACACCAGCGGCTCCATCAACACCTGCTACTCCAGCTACACCAGCGGCTCCATCAACGCCTGCTACTCCAGCTACACCAGCAGCTCCATCAACACCAGCAGCTTCAGCGGCTCTACCAGCTATTACAGTTAAAAAGCCAGTTGGAGCTCCAGCAGCAGCAGACCTTCCTTCACAAGCAAACGTTACAGGAACTACAAATGCACGTTTTGGTGCTGCAGCTCAAGAAGATCGTGACAATAATAACGTAGCTTATGATGCAGTTTACCAAGCAGGGACATATCCAGTAGCACCAGCAGCAGGAACAGCAGATGGTCTTCCATTAAACGATGCAACTCGTGTTAGATTTGGACACAACACACGTTTTGGTGCTGCAGGACAAGATAGCGATATTAAAGCAGCTACAACATTCGAAAACACAAACTATTCAGCTGTAGTAAACGGTAACTAATTTATTTTTAGTGATATTTATTTTAAAAAATCAGGATTTTTCCTGATTTTTTTGTTTTTCTATCCATAAATCAGATGGATTTTTGCGCAGGTGCTGCATTTATAGTATAATAGTTCTATTAGATTATCGGAGGCGGCTATGGATTTGACTAAGAAATTTAATAAGAATTTAGATAAAATTGAAGTGTCTCTGATTCGTCAGTTTGACCAGTCAATTTCTACGATTCCAGGTGTTTTGCGGCTGACCTTGGGGGAGCCAGACTTTCCGACACCGGATCATATCAAGGAGGCGGCCAAGGCAGCTATTGATGCCAATCAGAGCCACTATACAGGAATGAGCGGACTTTTGGAGTTGCGGCAGGCTGCGGCTGACTTTGTCAAGGAGAAGTACCATCTAAACTATCGTCCAGAAGATGAAGTATTAGTCACTATTGGGGCAACCGAGGCTCTGTCTGCGACTCTGACGGCTATTCTGGAGGAGGGCGACAAGGTCTTGCTGCCAGCGCCGGCTTATCCAGGTTATGAGCCGATTGTCAATTTGGTCGGGGCAGAGATTGTCGAGATTGATACGACAGAAAACGACTTTGTCTTGACTCCTGAAATGTTGGATCAGGCTATCTTGGAGCAGGGGGACAAGCTCAAGGCGGTTATTCTCAACTATCCGGCCAATCCGACTGGCGTGACTTATTCGCGAGAGCAGATTGAGGCTTTGGCAACTGTATTGAGCAAGTATGAAGTTTTTGTCGTCTGCGATGAGGTTTATTCTGAGTTGACTTATACGGAGCAGGGGCACGTTTCACTGGCGGAATATTTACCTGAGCAGACTATCGTGATCAATGGCTTGTCCAAGTCTCATGCTATGACGGGCTGGCGACTAGGCTTTATCTTTGCTCCTGCTGCTTTTACAGCTCAATTGATCAAGAGTCATCAGTATCTGGTGACGGCAGCCAACACTGTGGCTCAATATGCAGCTATTGAGGCCTTGACAGCTGGTAAGGATGATGCTCAATCCATGAAGACGGAATACATCCAGCGGCGGGATTACATTATCGAACAGATGACAGAGCTGGGATATCAGATTATCAAGCCAGATGGCGCTTTCTATATTTTTGCCAAAATTCCAGCAGGCTACAATCAAGATTCTTTTGCTTTTTTGCAGGATTTTGCTGAGAAGAAGGCTGTGGCCTTTATCCCAGGAGCGGCCTTTGGCCAGTACGGAGAAGGCTATATCCGCCTGTCTTATGCAGCTAGCATGGAAACCATCAAGGAAGCTCTGAAACGGCTCAAGGAGTACATGGAAGACCATGCTTAGACCGTTAACGAGCAAGAGTTTGATTCTCTATAATCGGAATTTCCGGGAAGATGATAAGCTGGTCAAGATTTTTACGGAACAGGCTGGCAAGCGGATGTTTTTCGTGAAACATGCTGGAAAATCCAAGCTGGCTCCAGTCATCCAGCCTCTAACAGCGGCAGAACTCTTGATAAAAATCAATGATGATGGGCTCAGCTATATCGAAGATTACCAAGCTGTGGAAAGTTACGGGCAAATCAAGGGCGATCTCTTTGTCATGGCTTATGCCAGCTACGTGGCAGCCCTAGCGGATGCTAGTATTCAGGACAATCAGCCAGATCCAGCCCTCTTTGCCTTCCTGCAAAAGACACTGGATTTGATGAATCAAGGGCTGGATTATGAGGTTTTGACAAATATCTTTGAAATTCAGATTTTATCTCGCTTTGGGGTTTCTCTGAATTTCCATGACTGTGTTTTTTGCCATCGGACAGGTCTGCCTTTTGATTTTTCCTTTCAATATGGCGGGGTGCTCTGCCCAGAGCATTATCACAAGGATGCTCATCGCAGTCATCTTAATCCCAATATTCCTTTTTTGCTCAATCAGTTTCAGGCAGTTCAGTTTAGTGAGCTGGAGACGATTTCGCTCAAGCCGGAAATCAAGCGACAGATCAGGGACTTTATAGATCAACTTTATGATGAATACGTAGGTATTCATCTCAAATCAAAGAAATTTATCGACTCTCTGGGCGACTGGGGCAGTATTTTACAAGATAAACATGAGGAAGAACAGCATGAAAAAAATAGCTATTGATGCCATGGGCGGAGACAATGCCCCTCAGGCTTTAGTCGAAGGTGCCAATCAGGCTCTGAGAGACTTCTCGGATATTGAGATTGTTCTCTATGGGGATGAGGCCAAGATTAAACCTCTGTTGACAGCGACAGAGCGCGTCAGCATCGTTCATACAGATGAAAAGATTGACTCGGATGATGAGCCGACCAAAGCTATTCGTAAGAAGAAGCAGGCCAGCATGGTTTTGGCAGCCAAGGCAGTCAAGGATGGAGAAGCAGATGCGGTCCTGTCTGCTGGTAACACAGGGGCGCTTTTGGCGGCGGGCTTCTTTATCGTGGGACGGATCAAAAATATTGACCGACCAGGACTTTTGTCCACTTTACCGACTGGAGATGGCCGAGGCTTTGATATGCTGGATCTGGGGGCAAATGCTGAAAATACCCCTCACCATCTGCACCAATATGCTATCTTAGGTTCTTTTTATGCGGAAAATGTTCGTGGGATTCAGCAGCCACGGGTTGGTTTGCTCAATAATGGCACTGAAGCTAGCAAGGGAGACCCTCTGCGTAAGGAAACCTACGCCTTACTGGCGGCGGAAGACAAGCTGAACTTCATCGGCAATGTGGAGGCGCGTGACCTTATGGATGGAGTGGCAGATGTTGTCGTAGCAGATGGCTTTACGGGAAATGCCGTACTCAAGTCTATCGAAGGAACGGCTATTAGCATCCTAGGTCAGCTCAAAAAGGCTGTGCTAGGTGGTGGTCTCAAGGCTAAGCTAGGAGCTTTGTTGCTCAAAGACAGCCTACAGGAAATGCGCAAGAGTCTGGACTATTCCAGTGCCGGTGGGGCCGTTCTCTTTGGTCTTAAGGCGCCAGTGGTCAAGACACACGGTTCAAGTGATGCTAAGGCCGTATATAGCACCATTCGTCAGATCCGAACCATGCTGGAGACAGATGTTGTCGGAAAATCTGTGGTGGAATTTTCAAAAGAGGTGGAGACAGAATGAATCAAGAACAAATTTTTCAAAAAGTAACAGAAATTATCCAAGAACGTCAAGGAAAGGACTTTGTTGTCCAGCCAACTTTGGGCTTAAAAGATGATTTAGGCGCTGATTCTGTTGACTTAATGGAATTCATCCTGACCTTGGAGGATGAGTTTGCGATTGAAATTTCAGATGAGGATGTTGATCGCTTTGAAAATGTCGCAGATATTGTCGCGTATTTGGAAAAGAAACTAGCGAAGTAAGAAAGTGACTTCGATTTGAACAGAGAAAAACCTTGGTTTACAAAACCAAGGTTTTTTTAGTGGATTTATTTTGGATAGATATAGCTAACAGCTCCTTGACCAGCGGCGTAAGGATTGAACCAGCCACGGAAGTTGCCAATGTACTGTTTGCCCGCATAGTTGGATTCTTTGATTTGGATGCGGGTGTTGGATTCGACATGGGTGACAACACCAACATGCCCATAGCCACCATCGGTCCAGCAGATGATGGCTCCGACTTGTGGGGTGCTTCCTGTCCGGAAACCAGCTGCGCGTGCGCTAGCTGCCCATTGACCACCGTTGCCCCAGTAAGGACCAGCCCAAGGAGCCAGCACTTTTGCTCCCCAGGTACACTGACCATGAGGATAAGAGGAGGCTCCAGCATAATCTGGGGTATAGAGGGTTGGCTCAGGTGTGGTTGGTTTATCAACCTGATAGCTGGTGCCTGTAAGTCCAGTCATCTGACCATTGAGATTACGGTAAACATGGGTATGGAAGAGTCCATTTCCAGTATGCTGTTGCGTATTGATGGTAAATTTATACAAGCCATTGCCCACTTTGTTAGCAGTGTACCATTTGATGTCATCTTGGCCGTTGACTTCTGACCAAGTTGGTAGAGAAATGGTTCCTGGGCCAAAAGCATCGGAAACGGTCACCTCGTAATTGTAGGTAGAGATTTTATTGACAGAAACCTTGGCTTTGATATTTTCAGCGGAGAGGGTGACGCTGTCTGTCGCATAGTTATGCTCGCTACCATCTTTGTACTTAACGTAGATATGATTGGTGTAGCTTCCAGATAAGGCTTGGTGGTTGCGGATATTGAATTGTGCAGTAAAAGTCCCATCTCCATTATTACTTGCCTCATACCACTTGATATTACTTTGATTCTGGGTACTCCAGATAGGCACACGGACAGATTGAATTGGCTTAGATGCCGCAGTTTCAGTGACTTTTACAGTGTAGGTTCCCTCTTCCTGATTGACATTTTCAACAGAGAAAAGCGGTTTTTGGTCTTTTTGAGAAGGCATCTTACCAGCATCTATTGTAGTAGTCGCTCCTGCCAAACATGTAAAGGCTGGATTGACATAGCTTTCGCCGTAAAGATGAATATGGTAAGTTCCCGTATCGTAATTGTGTTTCTTCAGCTCTACTCTGACGCTATAACTGCCATCAGGATTTTTTCTTGCTTGATACCACTGTAAATCATCTTGTCCCTTATTTTCAGACCAAGTTGGCACAGTGACCTTGTACATGGTGTCAGGAAGATTTTTGATAAGGATTTCCATAATGCCAGGTTCAGGGAAGCTTGTCTGAATGGTCGGATTAGGCTTTTCGAGATGAAAAGTGGTGCCTGATTGGTAAATCATTTTGCCATTTTTATTTTCATAAGTATCTACGAAATATTTTCCATAACCTTTGTGATTAGAAAGTGCAAATTCAGTTATATCTTGTCCGGCATTATACCATTTTAAGTCATCTTGTCCGTTTTCATCAGACCAGACCGCATGTAAAATGCGAGAGTTTATCTGGTCTTTGTTACGCTTAAAGTGAATTTGACCAGTTTGTCCGACAATATTAGTAGAGACCTTAACCGCAGGCTTATTAACAGTGAAGGTTGTACCATTCAAGCCTATCATTTTACCGTTAATATTAATGTAAGTGTGCACATGGAAGGTGCCATAGCCAGCGTGCTGTCGAAGGTCAATGGCTGTGCTGGATGTCTGAGGCGTGGTGTACCATTTCAAATCATCCTGCCCGTTTTCGTCGGACCAGACTGCGTGGGAAATGGTATAGGGAACCTGAGCCTTGGAGCGGGCATAATGAATCTGTGCTGTATCTCCAGTGACATTGACGGTCACATTGCTGGCACGATCAGTGGGGCCTAGGATTTTGTTTCTAGCTTCAGTCGATGCAACAGCCTGAGCTGTGGAATGACTGGCAAATAGCCCAAGGACTGCTCCGGATAATAAAAACAGCTTTTGATATTTCTTCATAAATCTCCTTTGAATAAGTAATTTGGATGATTCCATTTAGATTATTCGGGAAAAAATATAAAAAAAGAAAAATTTTAAAAGATATTGAAACTTGAATTTCTAATTTATTTTAGTTTTATGAAATTTTTGATATTTGAAATAAAAGTAATGAAATAGTCAAAATACAAAAAATAATATAGGTAGATTTTATCTTTCAGAGATGGATATTCCTAACGAAAGTGGATTATTTCTCTTCTTTTCCTGCTCATCATGGAATAAAACGAACGATTGTGATATAATTTAGATAAATAATTCGTAAAAATGGCAATGGTTTTTACGTGATGTGTTGGCTTGGTGCGTAAGCACTTGTGATGATGGATGTTGAGGTATCTTAGCTATGAAGCTTTTAGTTGTTGGTTCGGGCGGTCGTGAGCATGCGATTGCCAAGAAGTTGTTGGAGTCTCAGGATGTGGAGCAGGTCTTTGTCGCACCTGGAAATGATGGTATGACCTTGGACGGGCTAGACTTGGTGAATATTGGAATTTCCGAACATTCTAAATTGATTGAGTTCGCAAAGGCGAACGATATTGCTTGGTCTTTTATTGGCCCAGATGATGCCCTTGCTGCTGGGATTGTTGATGATTTTAACCAAGCTGGGCTCAAGGCTTTCGGACCATCTCGTTTAGCAGCGGAGCTGGAGTGGTCCAAGGATTTTGCCAAGGAAATCATGGTTAAGTACGGTGTTCCGACAGCAGCCTATGGCACATTTTCCGACTTTGAGGAAGCCAAAACTTATATCGAAAAGCAGGGAGCGCCTATCGTGGTCAAGGCGGACGGCCTAGCTCTGGGTAAGGGTGTAGTCGTAGCGGAGAACGTGGAGCAGGCGGTCGAAGCAGCTCAGGATATGCTCTTGGATAATAAATTTGGCGACTCGGGTGCGCGCGTGGTTATTGAAGAGTTCCTGGACGGCGAGGAGTTCTCCCTCTTTGCCTTTGTCAATGGCGATAAGTTTTACATTCTGCCGACAGCCCAGGACCATAAGCGGGCCTATGATGGGGACAAGGGGCCCAATACAGGCGGTATGGGAGCCTATGCGCCAGTGCCTCACCTGCCACAAAGCGTGGTGGACCAGTCAGTTGAGACCATTATCAAGCCCGTTCTCAAAGGCATGATAGCTGAGGGACGACCTTATCTTGGCGTGCTCTACGCTGGGCTGATTCTGACAGCAGCTGGCCCTAAGGTCATCGAGTTTAATGCCCGATTTGGCGACCCAGAGACCCAGATTATCCTGCCGCGTTTGACATCTGACTTTGCACAGAACATCACGGACATTTTGGACAAGAAAGAGCCTGCTATCACTTGGCTGGATGAAGGCGTGACACTTGGCGTGGTTGTCGCCTCAGAGGGCTACCCACTGGACTATGAGAAAGGTCTGCCTCTGCCGGCGAAGACAGATGGCGACATTATCACCTACT
>ERZ772921.1454-NODE-1454-length-13629-cov-6.724179_pt1 | contig 13629 bp, 12 predicted proteins | sample MGYA00512117_ERZ772921 | MGnify/ENA primary metagenome ERZ772921 (study PRJEB29015, sample SAMEA2737944) | human oral metagenome | biome: human oral; feature: human-associated habitat; material: dental | place: China | collected 2150 ... | reverse complement strand
CGCGCCGGGGTCCGACGACGTCGTCCGCCCCGGAGTCCTGCCCGCCGTCGGCCAGTGGCTGCGGATCACGCTGCCCCGCCGGCTGCCCGGCCTCATCTGGGCGGCCCTGGCTCCCCCGATCGTGACGACCCTCGCGCGCGCCTACGCCCCGGCCCCCTTCCAGGAGACCACTCGTCTGGCGGGGACAGCGCTCGTCCTCGGCGTTGTTCTCGGCGGCCTGATCGACAACCTCGTGCTGTCGGCTCGGCTCGGGCGCGCACGGTCCGCCGTCGGGCTGACGGGACTGGAAACCGGCGCCTGGACCCTCGCCCAGCGCTTCACCGACGACCCCCTCGCGCTGCCGGAGGAGGAGGCGGTGGTCCCGCGCCGCGGCACGGTGTGCGCCCGACTCGCCGGCATCAACTCGCTCCCCGATCAGTCCAGGCTCGTCGAGGTCACGGTCCTGGACGCTCAGATGGCCGTCCTCCGGCAGGCCGCCGACGACGTCGCCGGTCCCGGAGCCCCGTGGGCGGAGTCGCGTCCGGGCGGCCTCGGGGCGGATCCCGCAGTGGGCCCCCGGAGGGACGTGGCGCGGGCCAGACGGGCCCTGGCGGACCTGCTGGCCTCGGCGCGCGCTGTGACCGATCACGGCCACCGCGTCTTCCAGGCCGGTTATCTGCTCACATTCGTCCTCCTGCTCTACCTCGGTGCTCGACCCTGGGCCACCGGCGACGTCCTCGCCTGGCGCACCATCACGCCTGTGATCCTCAGCGCCGGGGCCACGCTCCTGGGCGTCGCCATGATCGGCACCGAGGTGAACAGCGTGGTCGCCGATGCCACCACCGAGCAGTTCCACCTGCGAGCGCTGCGGGACTGGGCCTCCTCCTGCCGCCTTCACGCGGCGTCCGGCTGGGCGGAGCCGGCGTGGATGCGTGACGGTCGATGGAACCTCCGACGCCGACCGGCTCGTATGACTCGGCGGGGGCTGGGGCTGTGGGTGCTCATCCTCCTGGTCGTCGGCGTCCTCGCCGTGGGCTGGACGGCGGGGGAGACTCCCGCGAGCCTGAGCCGCTCCGTCGCCTCCCTGCGCATCGAGACCCTGCGGTCCTGGGGGCTGGGGGAGATCGAGCTCGGCGCCCTGTGCGCGGTCGGGCTGGGGGTCTGGGCGCTCCCCGTGGTCGGGTGCCTTCGATGGGGGCGCGAGGTCCGGCGGCTGGAGGAGACTCTCCTGAGCGACGGCCTGGCGCGCATCAGCATCAACGGCGACGTCGTCGTCGATGACGCCTCATCGACGTCCGTCCACGCGGCGGGGACGGGGCGGGGCTCGGCGGCCGTGCTGGGGATCCCCGACGAGGCCCTCGTGGAGGGGCCGGGGGCGTGGGCCTCGGACGTGTCCGCCATGTCGTCGGGAGTCGCCGCGCCGTGGGAGTGCGGGGTGGCGGTCGAGCGGCTCAGTCGCCTGGCGGCGAACCGTCGCCGCGACTCCCGGGGCGGGTGGCTCCCCCTTCATGTCGGCCTGCTGGCGCTCGTCCTGGCCGTTGTCCGGCTCGGTGCCGGGCGGGGCTGGATTCTCGGCGTCCTCGTGGCGGCACTGGGCGGGCTCATGGTGGTCAGCGGAGTGGTCTCCTTCCTGCGGGACGTCATCCTCGACGCCCGGGTGCGGCGCTCTCTCCTGGCCTGGGCGCGGGAGGCTCGCGGCCCCTGGGCCTGGCCGGGCGTCGACGGGCCGGGCGGTGAGAGCGGTGGGGGCGCGATCGCGACCTGGTGGGATATCGACGGGAAGGCCAGGCCGGCGTCCTTCTTCGTCGTCATGGGGGAGACCTCCGCCCTGTGGTGGCTGCTCGCCCCATCGGGCGCCGTGCCCGCCGCGACCGAAACGCTCGCGCTGTTCGTCCTGGCCCTGCCGGCGCTGACATGGCTCATCAGCATGATCAGGTTCGCCCTCCTGGCGGCGAGTGCGCACCGCGCCCGGGCCGCGGTCGGGCTGCCGGGGCGGTGGCGGGTCCAGGACCGAGTCGAGGCGGGTGAGCGCACCACGACGACGGTTCCCGGCTGGCAGGCGCTCGGCAAGCCCGTTCCCGCGGCGGGAGGCGCCGTCCATTGGTCCTGGGGGCGGTGACCGACGGAACCGGACGCGGGGCCCAGCCCAGGGGCTCATTGGCTCGGCGCTCCGGCGGCCCAGGGGCGCCGTGACCCGAGTCGTCCAGGAACGCGCGGCTCGGCTCGGCGGCTCAGGGGCTCAGTGGTGCCGTGCTCGCGCGCTCAGTGGTGCTCGACCCGGCGGATCTCCTCGCTCATGTCCTCGCTCAGGTCGGCAGCCCCGAACTCCTCGGTCAGGGGCAGCCTCAACCGGAAGTCGGTGCCGAGGCAGAGCTCCACAACGCCCCTGGTCAGCTCGAAGTCCACGAGGTGGCCGCCCCAGGTGCGCTCGTCGTCGATGACGTGGGCGTGGCAGCCGGCCACCGAGATCCCCTGCTCGTACAGCGGCGTGCGGAAGCCGGCCACCGTCCCCTCGAAGTCCTCGCGCCGCACGATCTCCTCGCCGTCGGTGGCCTCGACCATGGGCCGGTAGGGCCTCTCCTGCTTGACCACGGTGCGCGCGCTCGCCCACGCGAAATGCCCCGTCACCCGCAGCGCGTACATGTAGTTCGAGCTCGGCACGAGGGCGTCGATGACCTCGGAGAACTCCCTGCGGCTGAGCGCCCCGCCGGCCCCGCCCACCTCCTGGCGGATTCCGGGCACGAAGTTGGTGACGACGGCGTACGGGGTGCGCTCGCTCAGGTCGGGCACGCTCACCGACCCGTCGCCGCGCAGCCGGTAGCAGGTGCCGCCCAGGATCACCATCTCCCCGTCGAGCCCGTTGAAGGTGCCGATCCCGAAGGAGCCGTGCCCGAGCAGCTCGGCCAGGGTCATCTCGTCCTCGTAGACGCCTTGGGCCAGGGATGCGATGAGACTGGTCTGGAAGATCTGGTGGCGAGTGACGGTGCGGGTCTGCGAGGACGTCATGGCGCCAGGGTAGCGACGGATCCGGCTCGGGGGGCGGGAGGGTCTGCGCCTGCCCGCTCCCCTCCCCGCAAGGGGCCGATCCCATTCCTTCCCCCGCAGGGCGCCCGATCCTAGAGTCGGGTCATGGTCCGACCGCGTGCACGCTCCATCCTCCTCGTCGTCCTCGGGGTCGTCATCGGCTTCGCCGTCGGCTCGGGGGCGACCCTCACCCTGGTCGACGCCTGGTTCAGCGGGCGCACCGATCCCGATCCCGAGGACATCGCTGCTGCCGGACGCTTGCAGGCGGCTCTTGAGCAGGCGGGGCAGGAGCAGACACTGCTCATCGGCCCTAGTGTGAGAGAGAATCCCGCCGGCTCGGGCGACTACGAGCTCAGTGCGACGTTGCCCGACGACACGGGGCTGGAGGAGGTCCTCACGATCTTCGATGGTGTCGAGGCGACCGTCGAGCAGGCGGACGTGAGTATGGGGGATAAAGGCCGCCTGAGCCTTGCGTGGACTGTCGGAGGAAAACGGATGGGTGTGGAGGTCGGCCTCAGCGGTACCTCCACCGGCACGCTTCGAACCGGGCTCACGACGGCGCTCGCCGCGGTACAGGCCGGCGCTGAGCGCGCCAACGTGGCGATGAGGAACTCTCCGAAGGCAGTCGAGGTCGACTGGGGCGAGGCCGAGGCCGCCGGCCTCTCGGCGGCCCGGCCCGGCCAGGAGCAGAATCCGGCGGGCGATGCCATCATGTACTCCCAGACCGCCTGGGTGGATCGCGTTCAGGTGCGGATTGAGACCGAACCGGGGGCCCGGAGTCTGATTGAGACGGATATCGCAGGCTGGGTGACTGCCGCGAAGGACGCCGGTTTCACCGACGTGCAGCTGAGAGCCTCGGACTCCGGCATCTGGCGCTCCTTCCGCGTCTCAGACGCCAGGAGCAGCTCGGACATCGAGGCGGTGGCTCCGCCGCTCCTGGCGGCTATTGATCGATGCGACGTCAGTACTGGAACGGAGTTGAGCACTGGCCAGCAGTATGGCAATGACGCTGCGCGCCTGGAGTACGACTGCCGAGACGGATGGCTTGCGGTCGCCGAGGAGTCCGCAGACGAGAACACGAGGGAGACGACGGACCCCGAGGCCGCGCAGCGGGCCCTGGACGCCGCCCGGCGGTGAGGCGACGGCGGCCTCCGGCGTACCGGTCCGCATCGCCGAAGGGCTGCCCGCCCTCGTCCATGGGCTCTTCGTCTTCCGCCTGCCGGACTCTCCGCGGTTGCTCGTGGTACGCGGCAGCGGAGAGCAGAGCGCGAGAGGAGGTCGTGCCCTCATGGTGGGGCGCGTGGGACTCCTGAGACATCACGGGACTCATTCGGGCGAGGACGTGACCAAATCTGCCACAAAGGCGCTGCAAGGCGGAATCAGCGACGGAAAAAAGCCCGGAATATCAACGATTCATTGTGCGCCCTCCGACGAGATCCGGGCCTTTGTGGCAGATTCGGACATTTTCTGAGGTCAAGGCCGTCGTGATCGCCTTGTCGCGCTGGCGCCTGGTCCGGGTTCTCAGGGATGTGACCGATCCTGGTGATTGGCGGGGTGTGCGTTATGGCCTGTTCACGGTTCTGTCCCTGGCCGTGACGGGGGTGCTGGCAGGGTGGTGGGGCCTGACGGCGATTCTGGGGAGCGCACTTGCCGGCCTGACCCGATCCGACCTCGGGGTTCTGGGACTGGGGGTGGGGCAGGTCCTCTTGTCCGAGTCGACGATCCGGCGAGTGGTCCAGGACCTGGATGCCGTAGGTCTCGACGCATTCCTGGTGTCATGGTGCTGCACGCGCACCGGCACCATCGAAGGGAGAACAGTGGTCGTGGTGGACGGCAGGACCATGCCCGGGGCCCGCGGCGGCGAGGGCCCCGCGCACTCAAACCATCAGACTACTGACCCGACCAACCACCTGAACCCACTCTACCTGTACTGATCGGGGAGGTTGGTTAGGCGGGTGATGGGTGGGTGGTCTTGGGTGGCGGTGTGGGGTCGGTGGTGATTGTAGAGGTGCAGCCATGCGGGTAGGGCCTGGCGGCGTTGGGTCTCGGAGGTGTAGTGGCGGGCGTAGGCCCAGCCGTCGGCCAGGGTGCGGTGGAAGCGCTCGATCTTGCCGTTGGTCTGGGGGCGGTAGGGGCGGGTGTGCTTGGCCTTGATGCCCAGCTGCTGGCAGGCGGCTTGCCAGGCCTGGGAGCGGTAGGCAGAACCGTTGTCGGACAGGACTCGCTCCACCTTGACTCCTCGGGCGCTGAACCATGACACCGCGCGCTGGAGCACTCCGACGGCGGTATCGGCCTTCTCGTCGTCGTGGATCTCGCTGTAGACCACGCGGGAGTAGTCATCAATCACCGAGTGCACGCAGGCGTAGCCCATCACCGGTCTGCGGCTGGCCTGGCTACGGGCCTTGCCGGGGGTGGAGGCGCGGTTGCGCGCGCCCTGGCGCGCACCGACGTAGCGCCATCCACCACCGTCGGGGATGTTGCCGATCTTCTTGACGTCGACGTGGACAAGAGATCCGGGGTAGGGGTGCTCGTAGCGGCGCACGACCTGACCGGTGGCCCGGTCGGTGTACGACAGGCGGTTGAGGTGGGCGGCTCGCAGGATGCGGTGGACGGTCGAGGCCGCGACCCCGGTGCGGGCAGCGAGCTGGACGGGGCCCTCACGCAGGCGCATGCGCAGCGAGACGATCCGTTTGACCACTGCCTTGGGTGTGCGGTGAGGGCACGAGCGTGGGCGGCTGGAGCGGTCGGTCATGGGCTGGCCGGCCCTGTACCTGTCGGCCCAGCGCTTGACGGTGGGCCATGAGCACTGGAACCGGGCAGCAACCTCGCTGACGGGCCAGCCCTCCTCAACCACCAGGCGGGCGACCTTCACACGAGCACGCGGGGTCAGGGCTGCGTTAGCGTGGGACATGAGGAGAGCACCTTTCGTGTCTGGCTGATGGGGAACTGCAACACCTCCACTCAACCAGCCCAAGGCGCTCTCCTCACCTCAAAGACTCAGATCACACCCCCTCAACCAACCCTCCCGATCAGTACACTTAGGTCGCGCGTTCGAGGGGTAGAGGTTGCGAACGCGCGCCCTATCCTGCGAATGCGCGGGTGGTCAGCTGGCGGGGGCTACTTGGGTGGTGAAGTCTTCCTTGCCCTGGTTGTCGGTGACGACGGCGGTGATGGAGACCTGCTGGTCGGCGGGGACGGTGGTGGTGGCCTGGGCGCCGGTGAGGACCTCTTCGGTGCCGTCGGCGTGCTGGATGTACCAGTCGACGTTCGTGATCGTGCCGTCGGTGTCGGTGGAGGCCGAGGCGTCCAGGGTGATCTGGTCGCCGTCGCGGGTGAGGGTGAAGGAGCCGGTGGGGCGCATGTTGTCCACCTGCGCCTGCGCGGCGGCGGGCTGCTCCTGAGCGGCCTGCTGGTCGTTCAGGGTGTTCATGACGGAGGTGGCCATGGCCTTGTGGCCGTCGGCGTTGGGATGGAAGCGTCCGGAGTTGAGCAGACCCTGGAACCAGGAGGCACCTTCGCCACACAGCTCGTGTCCGGCGAAGGAGTGGGAGGGGTCGGTGAACTGGTAGCCGTGGTGCAGGGCGGCGGCTTTGAGGGCGGTGTTGAGCTCATTGGTGCGGGCGTTGATCCAGCGCTGGTCCACTTTGGCGAGTCCCTGGCAGCGGCCGGGTACGGGACCGCCCTTGCCGCCCGCCGAAGTGAACATGCGCGGGTAGCCGACGGCGACGACGGTCGCGCTCGGGGCGCGGGTGGCGATGTCGGTCATGATCGTGTCGTAGCTGTAGACACCGGCCTGCTTCCCCTTGCCGGCCAGGGCGTCGATGGTCGAGTCGACCGGGTCGGTGAGTTCCTTGTCGCTGCTGCAGTTGGAGAAAGGGGGCTGGGTGACGCACTCGGAGAGGATCTTGGCGAAGCCGGCGTCGTTGCCGCCGATGGAAAAGGTGACCAGGCCGGTGGAGGCGTCCAGGTGATCGAGCTGGGCCGGTTCCTTCCAAGGGGTGCGGGCCTCGTAGAAGTGCTTGGTCCAGGCGCCGGAGCAGGCGCCGAAGTCGAGCGTCTTGCCGGTCCGGTCGGCGACCTGGTGGGCGTAGGCTGCCGTGGCGCGCTTGCACTTGTTACCGTTCTCCACCTGCACGTCGGTGCCCTTGGCATAGGGGGGAGCGCCGACGCCGGAGGCATAGGAATCCCCGAGGGCCACGTAGTTGCCCGCCGGCAGGGACGGGGCCAGAGGTGCTGAGTAGACCGAGGGGCCGACGGCGGTGAAGACGGCCAGAGTCATGGCGAGCGCACCGAGGCGGGCGGGGCGGGCGGAACGGAGTCGCAGGGGCCGGACGAGGTGCTGAAGGAGTTCGGTCGAAAGCGGTGAGTGATGGGGACGGTTGGGCACAGTGAGCTCCTCGACATTGAACTGACGACTCAAAAGAATACTACCGATCGATGGGAGCGGGTGGGTTTCGAAGCGCTATGAGTCGCAGATGCAGATCTTCCTCCATAGACAGTGTGGTGCGAGCACTTTTGTCCTGAAAACCGAACTCTCTTCAGGAAGCCGGTTGAAGCTTAGTATTGCATCTGTTGATGTAAAAGAATGATGAGATGAAAGAATCTAATCGGTACCGAAGAACTGTCCATCGGAACCACCGTGAGGTGCATCATGATGTGTGAAAACGTAATCTCTTGTAATCCTCCAGTTCGCCCTAGTGGAGTGAGGATAAGAATGCGTTCCGTTGCCGCAGATAGTGATAGTCTCATGCCAGATATTGGTAGGTGAATCTTTAAGGGAATACTCGATAGTGATTCTTCGGCACTTTCCAGGTCCGGGGCCTTTGAAGAACTGAGGAGACGATGTGCTACTGGGGGCTGGTATCGGTGATGGCGTGTTGTCGCTGGCACTGGCCGACGGAACTAGACCTACTGCGAAGATGACGCCCGCTACAGCGGCAGTCAGAGCTCCCTTGATCGCATTCTTCATATTGATTCATCTCACTAATTCGCAGTTGAAAAACACGCCCACGCTTGTCCGCTATGATCGAACCTAGCATCAAGCTGCAAGCGTCTTGCATTACCTTTCGAGTGATGAGAAGAACATTCTCGAAGGTTCATGAACTATTTATTATTATCGATGGCAGGGCCGCTCCAGATATTTCGTTCGGTTGTCTTCACGTGAGTGTGGTTGGAACGGAAATGAGCAGTGGTCATGTGATTTCCGCACGCGACCAAGTGTTCATGCCGAGGTTCTTGAGATGATCCAGGCGTGTAGAACTCAATGTCGAGCATGCGGCACATTCTGCCACCGGGGCCGGTAACGGTGAAATCGCGTTCTATAACTGCTGCTTTAGCCGGCGTTGCCAAGCTGCTTGCCAGCATTATACCAACGGCTCCGGCCATCAGTGTTCCTTTGAATGATGAACTCATTGTCGAATCCCCTTTTCATGTGGTTTCTGTGGAGGCAGTTGCTGAGCATAGACACCGACTGCCTGGTAGAGGATCGCCCTCGTCCTGCAGATAGAATGACGCATAAACGCAGCATGGGGCGAGTGAAACTCCAAATGTTCCATAATGTTGTTGGTCAGCGCTCTTTTTGCGCGGCATGTTGTAAACCGAATGAGGCATCAAACGCATGGACTGGAGTAGGTAATTCTGAGAACTCCACATGCCGTTCGATGTTCGACCATGAACTAGCTAAATGTCAGAACAATATCCATTCGAGTAGATCGCTGCTAACCGCAGCCTGGATAAAAGTTACGTATCGACACGAGGCTATGATGAGTGTGGAAGGTTGGATGATGTCTAGTAGGCTTTTTGCCTCCACACCAGGTTGCATTTTCGTACTGAAAAGGAATGTCTGATCCAGGCGTATAGTGTTCAATGATGATCTGCGTGCAGATCGTATGATCTGGAGTGACCTCGATGGGAATTGTGTTCGCTTCAGCAGCTACGGAAGTCGGAGATAACATGGTCATTGCAAAGAATAGACCAGCCGTCGCGACCGTCAGTATCCCTTGATAGTTTTCTCCATTTCATTATCCTCATTCGTGCGGTATAACAAATGAAGTGCTTTACCTATGTTGTCATGATTGTGGTATATAGCGGATGAGTGACGTGAACTTCTTGCACTACTCATCATGCCGCGAGACTACCGAATGAAGTTGATGGCGAGCCGGTGTGCACCACATGGGGCTGTGGTGCACACCGGTCGATGCTGAACCATGATCTCAATCGCTTGTCAGGATGTCATTTTGCTCCAGGCCAACTGTAGTTATAGTTCGCCACAATCCGCCAGTTCGTGTGAGCGGACTTGAAGTACCTGCTTTGACTCTGGCTTCCGCATGCAGTGATATGTTCATTCCTCGGAGCCTGCTTCGAGTTCGGGGTGTAGAACTGAATGTCGATTCTGTGACAAAGTCCTGGTCCCGGTGCCGAAGCGAAGAAATTTCCTTCAACAGCCGAAGCCGGTGACGCCAGTCCTCCAGCGAGGAGGATGCCAGCAATGCCCGTGGTAACGGCGCCTTTCAATGACTTCTTCATGGATGCTTCCTCATTTCATTGGAGTTGATGAGTGATATCGTCAAGGAGAGATTGTTGGGGTGAATACTGTCGCGTCCAAACGTTTGCCGTCGATCTGGTTCAGCGTAGATGATGTGGCGAATTGTAGGGACGCTGCGAGGGCCATTCACAGACCTGCGATCACTCGTGTTTACTCAGGTCAGGGGGTTATTTACTGTAAATAGGCCTCTGTTGTGAGTGTTTGGTGAGGAGTAGGTCTCAACCTCCTTCTTGATGAATCGATGACTGTGGTTGTGGCGCCTGAAGTGCCTCCATCATGGCGCAATCCGATGCCCGAAAACATCGGCCGATCGGATCGGCCATCTGGATGATGAGCGAATCAACCTATAGAAGGAGATAAAGGTTTGACGACATCTTGCGAGCCCGTCACCCACCTGGTAGTAAACAGTGAGGGGTAATCACAAAATGAGGTGAATCAGTCTGCGCCCTGGGTGAACGCGGATGATCACGATATCTGCGAAGAGTTCTCAGCTACTGGATGCATCTGTGGGCAGGTCCGAGTCGCAGACAGCTGTGCTCGCGACTCACAGCTTTCGCTGTCATGAAGGCCTAATCCGGATAGGGCGGGAGGTATATTCGTCGAGCGAGACAAGTAGCTGCTGACCTGGTTAATGGAAATAATAAATGTTTCCGTGAGCGCCCCATGCAGATTTTCGAGGAGAAAGAGGTCAGCTACTATACGATTCCGCTTCGGACTGCTTTGACGACGGCGCCCACTCTGTCATGAACTCCTAGCTTTGCGATGAGGGTGGACACATGAGTCTTTACGGTCGCTTCACTGATGCTCAGCCGACGGGCAATCTGTTTGTTGGGAAGCGCTTCTGCCATGAGTGCCAGCACGTCGATTTCACGTTGAGATAGATGATCGAATTCGGGAGAACCGGACACATGGCGTGTCGGGGTAGTCTCAGCCTGTTCGGTTTTCGTATGCTTGGCGGAAAGGATATTCTCGGTTTCACGCAAATGGCGACTAGAGGAAGGGGAGAGCACGAGATTCCCCTCGACGGCCTGTCGAATAGCACCGGCGACCGATTCAACGGGATCTATGAAACCATTGACGCCGGCGGCGAGAGCGCGTTCGACTAAATCTTGCTCAGTGAAAGTTGTCAGAATCAGAATTGCTGTTTCTGGTAGCTCGTCCTGAACAATGGTGGCGAGGGAGACGCCGTCCATCTGAGGCATCTGAATATCGAGAAGAATTGCTTGCACGGCAGGATGGTCGGGTGATTTGAGGAGCTGGAGTGCTTCGCACCCGTCACATGCGGTCCATGCGACACTGATGTCTTCTTGGGTATCGAGAAGCGTGCTGAGGACGTGGCGAACAAGGGCGTCATCGTCCGCTATGCCAATGCGTATCATTCAGCACGCTCCTTGGTGGTCGTCTGCGGAACGACTGCGCTGATGATCCACGCCCCATCTTCGATTGAAATGGTGAGAGTGCCACCGAGTGTCTCCAGTCGTTCACGCATGCTCAGTATCCCCATGCCGGACGAAGGCAATGCCCCATTGAGATTGTCACTGACGGCGTTGGTGGAGATGATTCGAATACAGTATTGATTCTGAGGTATTGTAAGCGTAGCAGGAGTCGCAGGATCTCCGTGCCGTATAATGTTGGCGCCGATCTCTCGAAGTATGCGGGAAAGGACTAACGTTTGCGCGCGAGTCAAATGAATATGGTCCGCGATATGGCAGCTCATGTGAAACCCTGCGTTGGTGACATCGTGCGTGACGAGATTTGCGGAGACGATGATGTTTTCGAGCGTATGTATTGACGGAGAGTCTTTGGACGAGTAAAGATAGTGGGAGTCCTTCTGTAGTGCGTAAAGAAGGATGCGTAGTTCATGAAGCGTGTCGGCTCCGGTCCGGGCGATAGCGGCGAACTCTGCCTTCGTCTTCGATGAATAAGCGGGATCTTCTGAAGACGCCCGCGCCCGAAGCACAGTTTGCGACATCGAGTACGATACGAGGTCGTGCATGTCTTTTGCGATATCGCTTCTTATTCTCTTCAAGTGCTGTTCTTTCATGTTGGCTTGCTTGTACCAGAAACATTCAGCTTGCTGCGCAGTAGCGCCTATAAGTATGGTAAAACCGTTTACTGTTATTCCAGCTATTTCAAGTAAACTCGTTCGCGCCGAAGGTGTGATGACTGGTGGTATGGCTGTTGGAAAGTTATTGGATGTTAATATGATCGCAGCGGAGGCTATGTCGTTGATCAGAAATACAAGGAAGGCTTGTTTTAACCGAGAAAAGCGACCCAGGTATAGGTAAAATAGTGAGAGGCTTCCTGTGATGTCGGATGCATAGGCTCCAGGCAGGGCGACGAAGGATAGCATGCATGCCGAGAACGTTGCGATTGCCAGTGGTTGCCAAAAGGGGATTGTGATAGAAATCAGCGACGTCAAGAGGTCGAGTGTCAAAAGTTGTCCCGAAACCGGAGCTGGCCTGCTGACGAATAGAGTTGAGAAGATGCTCAGGGCGCAGTATGTGGTTCCGATGGCCACATATATTTTAGTCGTGGGGGTGTTTATTGTTGTTCTGTTGGTTAGATACTTCGAAAAAGAGAGTAGGGGAGAGCGAGCAGTTCTTGCGGCCATTTTCTCCCGTCCTCACTGGATGAAGCAGGTCCGGTAGTGGGTGAGCTTCAGTTTCAGCGTACGGCGCTATCGGCCGATCGGCAAAATATAGGAGATGGGGCGTTCAGCCTCTTGACACGCGCGTTGGTCGGTACGACTATCGCACGTGCTTCTCGCTCCTCCTATTGGCTCATCCGATCGGATGACCGTTCACCCCTTGAAAACTGATAGGAGCGGTTAGTTGTCGTTGTCTTCGATCTTCCGTTGCCTGGCTGAGTAGGGGGTGGGTGGCGGTGTCGCCGGTGCTGTGGGTGGGATGATGCTGGTTGGGTGTGGCGGTGTGCTGCGTGTCGTCTCGCGGTGGCCGGGCTTTTCCGGAACCAAGGGGGTCCTGCGTGGTCGCGGTGGGCAAGGGGCAAATGTATGTCGATGGGGCGATAGGCTCTGGGGCCTGAGCCCGGTCAGCTGGAGGCTGGCCTGGGGGCGGTCTTGTAGCGCAGGACGGTGCGGCGGGCGATCACGGCGGGGACGCTCATCAGTGGCAGGCGTACCGTCTTGGGCTCCCAGCGCCTAGCGGAGCGCCGGTTAAGGTGAGCATTTGGTAGAAGGCCGGCAGGCCTGCGGGTCGGGGCCGCGGGAAGGCACCAACGCGGCTGACCGCGCAGCCCTGCAACGCGAAGCGGTCGAGCTCGACAGGGCTACCTCCTGAGCGAAGCGCGCGGGGGCGCTTTCGCGCACCTGATGCGGTCCTAGCCGCGTTTTTGCAGCCGGCGGTGGGTTTCGAGGTCGGCGAGCCGACCGACGCGGGTGTTGGTGGCCAAGGCCACGGGTCGGTAGCCCTCGATGTCGTCGAAGCGCAGCTGCGCGCCGTGGCGGGGCAGCTCCCGGCACATGGTTGGCCTGCATCCTGGCCGGCCGGGGGGCCGAGTCCGCCCTGATCCAGCGCGCGGCGGATAATCTCGACGCGGTTGGTGGCGGTGTTCGCTCCCGCGTTACCCGGCCGCAGCACGATCACCGCGCGCTCCCCGCCCCGTCGTCGGAGCCGTGGCCTGCTCCAGGCAGTCAGCGGGTGATGGTCGAACCCGCTCTTGAAAGTCGGCGCCGCACCCCCGACGCACCCGGTTGACGGTCCTCTCAACCACCTCGACGTCCCCGGCTAGGTGTATGAGGTCATGACGTTGGTGATGTGTGCTGGGACGTGGGTGGCGGGTGGCTGGTTGTGGCAGGCGGTGTGGGGGCGATGGTAGTTGTCGTGGTGGTTCCACACTGCGACGGCGTCACGGCGCTGCTGCTCTGAGGAGTAGGAACGCACGTAGAGGCACTCCTCGGCCAGGATGCGGTTGTAGCGCTCGACCTTGCCGTTGTGACGTGGGGTGTAGGGGCGGATCCTCTGGTGGCGTGAGGCCAGGGAGGTGATTGTCGCGGTGAAGGTCCGGGCGCGGTAGTTCGCCCCGTTGTCGGTAACGACCCGCACGAGCCTGGTGATGCC
>ERZ772921.1450-NODE-1450-length-13655-cov-3.844706_pt1 | contig 13655 bp, 10 predicted proteins | sample MGYA00512117_ERZ772921 | MGnify/ENA primary metagenome ERZ772921 (study PRJEB29015, sample SAMEA2737944) | human oral metagenome | biome: human oral; feature: human-associated habitat; material: dental | place: China | collected 2150 ... | reverse complement strand
TGTCGATTTGTAAATTTGCCAATTTGCTCATTGACAAATTAGCTAATTATTACACTCTTCCTTTAAGGGCATTGAACACCCAAGCAATAGCGAAGAAACCAATGCCTACAGCTCCAAAGCCAAAGCCTGCAACTTCGTTGTATTTAAAAGCTCCCAAGGCGATAAGCCCTAAGCCTACTACAATCATTATAAGGGTTGCCCACCCCAAAACTGTATTCTTATTCATAGTATGATATTCTATTATGTTGGTTACAAAACGCAAAGATACAGATAATTAGTAAACCAACAAAAAAATATTCAAACAACACACGGCGTTTGTATTTAAAACAATAACTTATATGTCTTGGAAATAAAGGCTATAATAGTAAGAAATATTAGATATTTTTTCAGAAAAAGTCCCAAAATCGTATTTATGTCCTATACTTTGGCAAAGTATCACACTTTACTAAAGTTGATTATTCTGATAATCAATCATTTTTCAGACTATGTTGTGTAGGAAAGCCAGCGATAGCTGGGTATGTGCTGCAAACGCCCTTAAAGAAAAAAAACTTTTTCAGACAAACTCCGAATAGAAGTAAATTTCCAAATTTGCTAATTTTCAAATTTGCTAATTGACAAATTATTCTTACCTTTGCCCCAAAATAATAGTACTCCTTAGTATTAAAGGATTTAAGAATGAAACGCTTAGTAATATTAGGCGGTGGTGAGAGCGGTGTAGGTACCGCAATTTTGGGTAAACAAAAAGGTTGGGAGGTATTCCTTTCCGATAAAAATTCCCTTAAACCTCACTATCGTGAAACCCTCACTAACGAGGGAATAGAATGGGAAGAAGGTACTCACACCGAAGAGAAAATCCTCTCTGCCGATGTGATTATGAAAAGCCCTGGCATCCCCGATAAAGCCCCTATCGTGAAAAAAGCTCGCGAAAAAGGTATCCGCATTATCTCGGAAATTGAATTTGCCAGTGAGTATACACATAGTCTCATTGTGGGCATCACCGGCAGTAATGGTAAAACCACCACTACCTTGCTCACTCATCACATCTTTAAAGAAGCAGGTTTGCAAGTAGGCTTAGGCGGCAATATAGGCTATAGCTTTGCCGAATTGGTAGCTACCGAAAATCCACCCTATTATGTACTTGAAATTAGTAGCTTTCAGTTGGATGGCATTGAGCATTTCGCCCCTCATATCGCAATACTGCTCAACATCACCCCCGACCATTTAGATCGCTACGACTACAAGTTCGAGAACTATATCGCCTCTAAATTCCGCATCGCGATGAATCAAACCGAAAACGATTACCTCATCTACGATGCCGATGACCCAGTGATTGAAGAATGGTTACAACACCATACCCTAAAAGCTAAACTCATACCCTTTTCCATAGAAAAAGAACTCCCCTACGGAGCTTTCCTAAAAGATAACAAAATACACATTATGTTAGAAAATCAAACTGCTGAAACTACTGAAATCGATGTAGAAGAAATCAGCTTGCGTGGTAAACACAATATCAAAAACACAATGGCTGCAAGTGTAGCAGCCCGCTTGGTAAATATTCGCAACAACTCTTTGCGCGACAGCCTCAAAGGATTTAAAGGTGCCGACCACCGCCTCGAAGAAGTAAAAGTGGTAGACGGCGTTACTTATGTAAACGACTCTAAAGCAACCAATGTGAACTCAGTGTATTTTGCCCTCGATACCATTAAAACCCCTATCGTGTGGATAGTAGGCGGTCAAGACAAAGGCAACGACTACAACGCCTTGTTACCCTATGTACACGAAAAAGTAAAAGCTATCGTGTGCTTAGGCGTTGATAACGAACCTATCTTGCGCTCTTTTAGCAATAGCGGAAAAGAAATGATAGAAACCCAATCTATGGACGAAGCCGTGAGAATCGCCAAAAAATTTGCTGCCGAAGGAGATACCGTACTGCTTTCTCCAGCTTGTGCAAGTTTCGATTTATTCAAAAGCTACGAAGATCGTGGCGACCAATTTAAAGCAGCTGTAGCTCGCTTGTAATCTCTGTTTAGGTGATGCAAGAATGGCTCTCTACACACATCAAAGGAGACCGAGGACTATGGGTAACTATCCTGCTCTTCACACTCGCTTCTCTCCCAGCAGTCTATAGCACTAGTACAAACTTGGTGTATGTTGTTGGGAAAGGAACAACTATAGGCTATCTCGTCAAACATTTAGTTTTTGTTGCAGGAGGTTATACAATTCTTTATTTGGTACACAAGCGCCCTTATGCTCAATTTCGCGTTTGGTCAAAATTACTACTTCCAGTTGTGGTGCTTCTCTTGCTTATCACACTCCTCAAAGGAACTACTATCGAAGGTGCTAACGCCAGCCGTTGGCTCAGTGTCTGGGGAATTTCATTTCAGCCTTCAGCACTCGCTTTAGTCGTACTAATGGCTTATGTAGCTTCCTATTTAGCTAAGAATTACGGCAAAAAACTCACCTTCAGAGAAACTTTCTTACCCCTATGGGTGCCGGTAGGACTCATCTCAGGGTTGATTATGATATCTAACCTCTCTACCGCCGTACTCATACTCACTTCGGTGGTAATTCTATCGTTCTTAGGTAAATTCCCAATGAAACACATACTCTCGGCTATGCTTATAGCTATTGCTTTTATGGGAGTTTTCTTCTTGTTTGTAAAAGCTTTTCCCGAAGTAATGCCTAATAGGGTCGATACTTGGATGAGCCGTATCGAATCCTTTACCGCTGGTGACGACGAAAAAGAAGGCTACCAAATTGAACGCTCTAAAATGGCTATAGCCAAAGGAATAGGGTTAGGTCAAGGCCCTGGCAAAAGCACAATGAAAAACTTCCTCCCTCAAAGCTCCTCCGACTTTATCTTTGCTATCATCACCGAAGAATGGGGAACTGTAGGAGCTATATTCATAATGTTACTCTACATACTATTGCTCGTTCGCATTGTAGCAATTTCACTCAAAGCACCCACCCTATACGGTCAGTTGTTAGTGTTAGGCTTAGGCATCCCTATACTCCTGCAAGCAGTTATCAATATGGGAGTAGCAGTAGAACTCTTCCCAGTTACAGGGCAAAACCTCCCACTTATCAGTAGTGGAGGAACTTCATTTTTAGTAACTTGTATAGCTTTAGGATGCATACTTTCCGTAAGTGCTCAAAAACGTAAAGACGGCAAAATGGAAAAAGACAAAACTGAAGCCGATATAGAAGAAGAACTCGCCGAAAGCGCTCTCCGCCAAATGAAGAAAAACACTAATATTGAATAAACATTTTCACTTTTAACTTTTTCACTAACTAAAAAATGCCTAAAAAAGGAGTATTACTCGTAAATGTAGGGTCGCCCGATTCCCCTGCTGTAAAGGATATCAAGCGATACCTAAGAGAATTTTTAATGGACGAACGTATATTCCAAAAAGTATATTATTTTCGTTGCCTGATGCGTTGTGGGTATATTCTTTCACAATGTTTTTGAGCATTTATTTTAAAAATAGAATACTTCTGTCAGTAATTTTTATTGGAAGCATAATAACTGAAATATCACAACTTTGGTTTGTGATCGGAACTTTTGATATATATGATGTTATATATATGTTTGTGTTGTATTTGATTGCAATATATTTTATAAAAAAATTTGAGGAGGAAAAGAATTTATGAAAAAGAAAGTGGGATTGATTCTAGGGTGTATTTTGTTTATTATTTTGGCTGTCGGAAGTGTTCCAAGCGGTAAAAAAGATAACGTTCAAGTAAATAGCGGAAGTGATCAAGGAGCAGAAACATCGCAATCTTCTGGAAGTGCTTCAGAACAACAACAACAAGGAACTAAAAAAGAGTATGAAATTTCAAATGTTAAAATGGAATCTAATCAATTTGCTACGTACATAACTGGTGTTCTTCAAAATAACGGAGGGCAAAAAGGATATGTTCAAATTATGATTCCGTGCTATGATAAAGACGGAGCTAAATTAGGAGACGCTTTAGCAAACGTTAATGATATTGAAGCAAACGGGAAATGGAAATTCAAAGCTATGTTTGCAGGAAATGAAACACCTAAAACTTGTGACCCTAATAATGCTAGAGTATCAGGATTTTAAAATAATTTTAAAGAAGCTGTGAAATGCTTCTTTTTTTAAAAATATTCTTGCAATAATGCAAGAAATGTGGTATCATAAAACAGAGGTGGTGAAAAATGAAAATTGATAAATATACACAAATTAGAATGAAAATGATAGAGAAAAAAATTTTTTGGAAAGATATACGAAAGAAAATCGGATATTCTGATTGGGGATTGAGATTAGCAATAAAAAATAATAATACAGAAATAATTGAAAAAGTTGAAAAAATAATAAGCGACTTTTAATTTTTTTATGTAAATTACATTGCATTAGCGCAAGAAAAGGAAGGAGGTGTGAGATGAAAAGATTTAAAAAAAATGAAAGTTAAGATAAAAAAAAAGGAGTGAATAGAATGGATTTAGAAATAAAAGAAAAAAATGCCCAACAAAGCCAAACAAATTTGTTGGACATTAAGATAGATAAGTTGATTAATCTTCTTGAGAATCAACTAAAAATTCAATCTTACGTCTTGGCTTCTCAGGGTGTGGACGTTTTGAAGCTATTAGACAAAGATTTAGTTGACTTGTGTGTTGAAGCACTTGAACGCTCGAACCGTCGTTCACCAAAATTCCGTAAAAAATAATAATGTCAGGATTCCAATATCCAATATCGTTAATTAAAATCGGATTATTAGCAAAGGAAGAAATCACAACACTAGCTTGTTCGTCGTCTCCAATTTCTTCTTCAAACTCTTCGATAGTTTTTATAATACGTTCGTACATTCCGCCGGATAATTTGGAAGATATTTTGATGTTAGGGAAATCTTTTAAAAAATCTTTTGGATCCATAGGGCATACCTCCTTTCAGTTTTAATATGTTTGGCGATATTATTATAACTCAAAAGGAGGTAAAAATGAAATAAGGGAGGTGAAACAATGGATGAAAAAAAAGAAAGAATATCTTTAGAAACAGAATTATATGTTTCAAAAGAACTGAAAGAGATTAGAAAAATTGAAAGCAAAATGGGAGCAATTTTTTCAATAGAAAATTTATCTATGAATGAAATAAAGGTATATATAAAGCATTTGCAAGAAATCAGAAGAGAATATGTGGATTTGTTGATCAAAATAGAAAAGCACCTTATTGCAGGTGCTGATAATTCTTAATATTGTTTATTGATAGTTAAAAAATCTGTAATCATTCTTGAAATTTTTAATTCTGAAATAAATTTAACAATATCTTGATTAGATTTTATAGCAGCAGAGTGGCATTCGATGTTGCCAACTCCTTGAATTTCAAATGAAAATTTAAAAAAAGAAGATTTTAAATTCTTATTGTCAAAACAATTAAATTTAATTTTTACATTTTTTAAATAAATTTCATCGCTATGATAACGATTTGAAATTAAATTTTGAATTTTGGCTAATCCCAAAAGCAATCCAACTAAAAAAGAAAAATCCGTATTAGATTCAAAATTTGTTTGATTTGATTCAATAAAAAAATCTATATCAATATCAGAAGTTAAAAAAAGTCCGTCAAAGGACTGGTTTACTTTAAATGATGAATTTGCAATAAAACTTTCTTCACAAAAATTAATGATATTAAATGAAAGATTGTTAATATTGTAATGTCTATGAAAAGTGACTAAATCCATATAATTTCCGCCTTTCTTTTGATTGTTAGCACTTCCTATAAAATATTGCTAACATAGGGAGTATATCATAATGAATTATAAATTTCAAGGAGAAAAAAATGTTTAAAGAATTTTTAAAAAAATGTCTGAGATATGAAAATTTGCATATTTTAGAAGAAACAGGAGATAAGGAAAAGATTAAGAGGATTAGCAAAAGGCACGGCAAAGTAACTGAAGCAAGTGTATTGCTATTTGATTCAGGAACAAAAAGGACTACCATAAACGAAATATATTTTAACAGCCAAGGATATTTCATAATTCGAGATCAGAAAAGATTGAAATTGGAAAAATTTAAGTAACAAAAAAAGCACTTCAAATGAAGTGCAAAAACCCCTAAGGGTAGAGGAGTAGAGGTGAAATTCATGTCCTATCTATTCAAGCTGTAATAAATAATTACAAAAAGAATAAATATCGCAATGAAATCTACCATCTCACTACCTCCTTTATATAATATTTTGTGAGTTGTGCTAAAACTCACCTAAAATATTATAACAAAAAAGACTGGATTTTTCCAGTCTAATTTATAGCACATTTTTTTAAATATTATACAAAGTTACCCTTAGGGATTTTTACACTTTTATTATAGCATATTTTATAAAAATGTCAATCCCCAAAAATTTTTTAACTTATAATTTTTTCTTTTTAATATAATTTGCAATATTCTTTCCGAATAATTTTTCATATTTTTTCCAAAAATTTGTTAAAAATTTTTTTTCATTTTTATCTAATTTTTCTAAAATTATTACTTCCCCTTTCCCACTTTTAATCTTATACTTTTCAGAATTTATAAACTCCGCCACTTCCTCATTCCAAAGTTCCAAAAATACCTTGCCCGAAACTTCACTAAACTGGATAAACTCATTTTCAAAAACATAAATTTTCTCTTTACTTTTCACTTCCACGCAGCCCAAAAAATGAGTAAAGAAAGCTCCACAGTCAATATCCCAAATTTTATCAGTTTTTTCAGAAATTCTTCCATTTATATTAGGAGTATGCCCAAAATATATGTTCTTCTTTCTATATTCTTCAAGCACACTTTCTTCATCTATCCAAAATTCCTCTCTTGTCCAAAGTACAGTTTCTCTCTCCTGCTTCTCTAACTTAGTCTGTAACTCAAGTCCAGCATGCACAAATATATTTTCATTTCCAGAAATTATTAATGGACAATTTTTCAACCATTTTACAAGCCATTTTATTTCTTTAAAAAAATTCTCTTTATACCACTCTTCCATACTTTTTTTATTGAAATATTTAGAATTTCTATAAATTGAAAATTCTGTTTCATATCTTAATGGATAATCATTTTCTAAATCTTCCAACAACATATCCTCATGATTTCCCAAAATAAACTTTAAATTATACCCAAGTTTTATCATTTTCATACATTTCATATAAATCTCATATGATTTTTCACCTCTATCACAAATATCCCCCATAATTACAAGTAAATCTTCTCTTTTCAAATTGATTTTTTCCAATAATTTTAAAAATAAATCATATTGTCCATGAAGATCAGAAATAACAAAAATTTTATTATAATCATTTTCATTTATTTTTTCTATTTTAATCTTTTCTTCTTTAAGTTTACCTTCCATAAAAATCACTCATTTTCTACAAATTTAACAAATTATTTTTTAAAATATTCCAAAACCATTTATTTCCATAAATCTAAACAATAAATCATTCATCAATTTTTCATTTTTATGCTCATCATAAGGTAATGTAAAATCACCATCCCTGTTTGTCCACAGCCTATCGTAATAATCCAAAATATCTTTTGAAATTTTTTGATCATAAGCCGATATAATTTTCAGTTCATTTTCCAGATTAAAGTTTCGCATATTTCTTCTCGTAAAATTTGTTGAACCTCCGTAAGTTATCAAATAGTCCTTTTTCAAAATAGAAAGCATTTTCACGTGATACATTTCTTCTCCTTTATTATAAAATTTGACGTTTATATCATAATTGTGCTTTCTTGCATATTTCATAAGTTCTCCAGCGGCAGCTTTGTTAGGAAATCCTGCAGTTGAATTATTTAGGATTATTTCAAATTTTACTCCACGTCTTGCAGCTTTTCTGATATCGTTGATTATTCCTCTGTCAGATAAGAAAAATTGGGCAATTATTACTTTTTCACCAAATTGTGCATTTTTTAATTCTTGTGAAATATCTTTTGCTGTTACATCATTAGTGAAATATTGCAGTTTTATCTTCTCATTTTTAGAAACTGGAATTTTACTGAAATCCTTATTTGGCAATTTTTTCTTTAAACTTCCGTCTTTTTTAGTAATTTGGGCGACAGGTTTTTCAGCTTCATAAATTTCTTTTATTATTGGTGACGAGAACTTAAATGCTACATTTGAATGTTTTGAACCTTCCGCATGTGGATTTGCTGATGTCAGCATTGCGGTATTTTCATTCATAATTAATTTTCTGTGGTTTGCTTTTGCATTTAATGCCCTTAAAAGACTACGGATTGTTATTTTATCAGTTCCTTCGTAAATGGGGTTTTTAAGTTTTCCACGATTTTTTGGATTTCCGAAAGGTTGTATGAAAAGACGCCATGGTGTCGAATAAATAAGCATTGGATCCCTTAATTTTGTCAAATCTACGTATCCAATTTTTACACCAGCCTGTTCTAATTTTTTATGCGTCTTATTATCAAATGCTCCATAAAAAGTATTACTTTCATCAAGTATCAGATAAATTTCCACATTCGGATCTTTTTCCCTTTTTTCCAATATTTTTTGAGCAAATTCTTCTGCAATTGGTAACGACTGCAACTTCTCCTTGACACCTTTTCCAACATAATCATTAAACACAAAAATATCCATTAGGAAAAAATCTTGTGCTTTATCTAAAATATCATAAGCCTGTTCCCAAATCTGTCTCTCATACTGTGTCTCCCCATCCTTCTTATAAGTCAAATCATAGTAAAACTCTACATTGTCAGCATTATAAACTTCACTTTTCATTGAAAGCCCTTTTGAAAGCGGGGTACATGAAAAAACTCCCAATAAAAATATAAATGAAAAAATAATTTTTTTATTCACACCAAATACTCCTTTATTCTTTAAGTTAATTAGATTATAACAATTTTTTCTAAATTTTTCCATTTGAATTTTTTTAAAAGAGAAAATTTTTATAAAAATTTATACAAAAAGAAAGACTGCCATTTCTGGCAGCCTTCCATTCTTAAGCTATTTGTGTAACCCGTTATAACATTTTTCTTCTTTAAGTTTTAAAATTAATTGCTTCAACTAACTGTTATTAGAATAATGCTCTTAATCCTAAACCTGCTCTGAAGTTATGTCCTTTTGTATCGTATCCTGTGTTTACTGTGAATCCTAATCTTCCATTATCTAATCCTAATTTAAGATCTGATTTGAAGTTTCCTTTTCTGTCTTCCTTATCACCTTTGATTGAGTAATAATCTGTCCAAGCTCCTTGAATTTTAGCTTCATTATCAACATCATTCAATCTTCCTAATTCAGTTTCATAAGCTAATCCTACGCTAGCTGTGAAGTTAGATTTCTTGAATACTGGTTGTGCATATCTAAAGTCAACACCAGCTTTCGGTTTAACAGAATAGTAGTCATCGCTCTTAATCTTCAATGCCATGTCTCCATCTTCTCTTACAGTAGAGAATCTTCCGTATTGAACATCTAATCCTACGTTAGGAACAATGCTGAATCCTTCTGTAAGTCTAAATTCTTTTTCAAGTTTGGCATTAATATCTGCACCATAAGTGTAGTAATCAGATTTAGCTCTGAACTCTTTGTCAACTACCCAGAATCTACGTTTAGTATTAGTTTTACCAAAGAATGCGTCTCCACCGATTGTGAATGTGAATGTTCCATCTTCATCTAATGGTGTTTGTTTGAATATTCCTGTTTTCAACATAGCTTGATTTTCATATGATCTAGCTAAGTCTTTGAATGTGAAGTAGTTATTTACAACACCAGCATACCATCCAGAACGGTCACCAAGTTTAACAGTTTCGTCTTCGTGAAGATATACAAATCCTCCTGCATTACTATGCCAGTCAGGTAATCCTGCTGTATCAGTCTTATATTCTTCTCTTCTTCCGAATGCTTTAATCTTGTTAGAATCTTTAGAAGCATTATTTTCACTTCTTAATTGAGCTAATTCATCTGTAAGAAGGTTAGATGTAGCATTTGTTCTTTGTTGGATTCCACCATAAATGTGTCCTCTCATTTGATCGAATGCTTGAGCTAATATATGTCCTTCTCCATTTCCTATGCTATTAAGTTTGTTGAAGATCATCTTTTCTTCACTTCCAGGTCTTGCGATTTCATAAATGTTATCCAAGTTGTTTGTGAAGTTGATTAATCGTTTATCACCATCAAATGCGAATGAGTGGTAAGGAACTTTACTCATTACAAGTTCAGTGATTTGGTTATTATCATCAATATTTGCTGAAACTTGCCAAGTTAAACTTGAAGATAATGGATTAATTGTTGCTCCTCCTGGTAATCTTCTTAAAGCATCGTTAAATGGTTTAAGAATATTGTTTTCTTCAACTACATATTGACCAGGTGCAACTTCTTTTCTATTGTTTGCTATTCTAATTGCTTTAGAATTTGTGTATTCTGTAATTTCAGGTCCGAAGTATAAGTTAACTTTTCCTAAGTTAGTTAATTTTTCAATTCCATCAATAGGGTTAGTGTATCTAACTCCTGATGTATCTACATACATTCCTATACGTGTAACTTCAGACATTTGTGGACGATTATATCTTGGCCAAGCAGGATTTCCATATTCGTCTTTAGCAGGTAACCAAGTTGGAATTTGTAATTCAGTTGCACCAGTTGCAACAGTTTGAATAGTGCTTGTTGCTATAATATTTTCTGCTTGTTTTCCAACTACATCAGCATCATTGTTGAAGTTAAAGATTGGTTGTTGAACTCCATCAATTGTTACTGAAGTTAATGGTACAATGTTAGGTCTTGTAATAGTTGTTCCAACTCCAGTTGTCTTAGGATTTCCAGTTGTTCCTTCTTCAATTGAAGTTTCTGTACCACCGTAAAGATCTGTTCCACCATGTCCATTAGCTTGTCCAGCTGTTGTTCCATTTCTGTATTCAGCTGAACTTGTATCAGTATGATAAGCTATAGGATTTCCATTAGCATCTAAAGTAAATTTAGAGCTGTCTGTTACAATTCCGTATGATCCTGTACCTTCTACTTTAATAGTTCCGTAGTTCTTAATGTATCCACCATTAATTGCAACTACCCCTTTAAGATTTTCAGCATCTCCTGTAATTGTTCCGTGGTTTTCTCCGATAGCTTCTCTATCGATGTACATACCAACGCCGTTCTTACCTACCAATCTGATTGTACCGTTATTGATAGCTTTCGAACCTCTACCAGTTGCTAACATTCCGATTCCGTTTTCTTCTTGTACGACAATTTCTCCGTTATTAATAACGTATCCTTGTCCTTCAGTTCTATCATAAACTCTTTCTCTAGTACTAGGGTCTATTCTGTAGAAGTTACGTCCTGCTCCCATTCCTACTGAATACATCATATTTTGAGTATCAGATAATCCTGTTATAATTTTTCCTTCATTGATTGAAGGATCAGTAGTATTTTCTGAGATAATACCTACACTTCCATATCCAACTGGTATATGATCAGGATTACTATTACGAAGTTCAAGATCATATTGAGATCTTAAGTCGATATTTCCGTAGTTAGTAACACTACCTTTTGTGAAGTAAGCTGTATTGTAATCTCCGTCCATTGTTACATTTGCATATGATTTAGCTTTTGAGTTAGTATCAGCTGAGTAGTAGTAAACTGAATTTCCTTGTTCTTCAGGTTCTTTATCCCATATTTCTGGTGTATGAGGCGTAACTGATTTAACATGTCCACCTGCATTGCTAGCTGTTGAATATGCAAGTTTAATTTTTGGTGCATCTGCAGCTGAAGTTCCCAAGTTTACAGTTGTTACTGCTCCACCAGTTTTTTCAGCAAGAACAATTCCATGTGAGAATCTGTCAATTTCCATATCAGCAGCTATGTTGATAGTTCTTGCCGTATCCGACAATCCTCTGTTATTATTAATGTAAACCCCAATTGCAGAATCTCTTTCTCTTGGATTGTCTAAACCTGACAATAAATCATCAGGATGTGTATAAGTAGTTTGTCTATTCGAAATAGTATACGGGTTACCAGCTGAATCTATTGCGTTTTGAACTTGTTGATGTCCTAAAACTTTATCATTTCCGACTTTGATCTTAGTATTCTTAATATCTACATTTCCATCTCCAGAATATATACCATAACTGTTTCTATTAATTGTAAATACAGAATCAGTACCATCAGCTTTTGCACCAGTTGTTATATTATATCCATAGATAGCCCAGCTTCCTACATTTTGTTTGTGATTAGCTTCGTCACCAATCTTAATATCTCCATGATGTTCAATGAATGTATTGTATCTTGCATCAGCTGAATGATCATTTGCAAGAATTCCTACATTTACTTTCTTCATATCTTCAGAAGTAACTTCACTTGCTTTATTAGGTAATAATGACTCTTGAAGTGTAATATCTCCCCAGTTTTCAAATGTACCTTTATTAACAACTGCACCATAAGCTCTTACATGAGTTTTTGATTTAGTTTCGTCTTCTTTGATATTCCCTTTATTGATTACTCTGTCTCCTGCATTATTTGTATTTACAAGAATACCTGCAATACCCTTAGTTGTACCTGTTGTAACACCTGAAATTTCATTTGGTAATGTTACAGCAGCATCTCCCGCGTTTGTAAATTCAATGTCAAGATCATTTCTTGCAATTGTGTTTCCACTATGTTTTCCACCAAATGCCATTGCAAATCCGTTTTTATCATTAGCTCCTTTATAATTGTAAAGGAATTTCTTAGTATGGTTTGCACCAATTGCAACATTAGTATCATCCATTCCCCATAATCCTACACCATTATCTTGAGTTTCAACTGCAAAATTATCTGAGTTAAGATTAATATCAGCAGCCTCAGCATAGATACCGATACCATTCTTACCAGCAGCAATGTCATTTTTATTTAGATCAAGAGTAAGACCTGTAGGTGCTCCTGGCGTTCCATTACGAGCGAATGAACCAAGTACTCCGCCTCCACCAGTCAAGTTAATTACCCCACCGGCATTAGCTCTGCTTGTATAATCAGCAACACTATTTACAAGTGCGATACCAATACCTTTTGCATCAGGCGATGAAACGTTTTTGTTTCTTACGTCGATACCATTTGTTCCAATTGCAGCGTTGTTTAAGAAGTCAATTGTAACTTTACTTGAAGCGGCTGCATTTCTGTTTTCTCCATAGATACCAACAGCTTGATCCCCTTCAACATAGATTTTAGCATTGTCATGTCTAATTTCAAGTGAATTTTCGTAAGCTCTTCCTTCTCTGTCAGTAAGTCCAGTGTTTGAAATACCTGCAATTGCATAGTTTTCTCCACTTGGATTTGTTTCATTAGATCTAGTAATTGCAGTACCTTTTTGAGGCGGTGCATATTTACCAGTTACTGTAATTTCACTATCTTTCAAGTTTTGAATAATACTTCCATTTGTTCCAAGTAATGCATTTCCATGGTCAATTCTTATAACCCCTTTATTACTTGTAGTACCATTTCCATTTTTAAGAGTTCCAAAGTTTACAAGAAGTCCAGTGATTGCATTTGTCTTAGAACCTCCCCAAATATCAACTTTTCCAGAGTTTATAATTCCAGATTCACTATTTTTAGTTTTTCTCCAGTTAGCTAATGTTGCAGTTGCGTCAAGGTCGTCCCATCTGTATAATGAGTTACCCATTGCAAGTCCAACATTTCTTTGTTGGTAATTTGGTGCATAACTTGGACCTAAATCTCTGTATGTGGCATCAGATCGGA
>ERZ772921.1449-NODE-1449-length-13664-cov-10.300683_pt1 | contig 13664 bp, 12 predicted proteins | sample MGYA00512117_ERZ772921 | MGnify/ENA primary metagenome ERZ772921 (study PRJEB29015, sample SAMEA2737944) | human oral metagenome | biome: human oral; feature: human-associated habitat; material: dental | place: China | collected 2150 ... | reverse complement strand
GCCCCCCGAGATCAGCGCCCACAAGCCCACCACCGCCGACGACGTCCTCCCCGCCCCCCCGGACGAGCAGGAGGGGATCGCCGAGGCTCCCGCGGCGACGCTCGAGCGCCCCGAGTCCATCCCCGGGCGCATGCAGCGCCTGCGGGCGCGCCTGGCAGGCTCCGGCGGCTTCGGGCGCGCCGTCCTGTCGGTCCTGTCGCGCGGGGACCTGACCGAGGCCGACTGGGAGGAGATCGAGGACACGCTCCTGACCTCGGATCTCGGCATCGAGGTGACCACCGCTGTCATGGAGGAGCTGCGCACCCAGGCCAAGGTCCTGGACACCTCCGATCCCGAGGCGATACGCGAGGTCCTGCGCGCCGAGCTGCTGACGCTGGTCGACCCGACCATGGACCGCTCCCTCGTCCTGAAGCGGCCCGACCCCGCCGAGGGCCGGGACGGGGACGAGGGTGCCCCGGCCGCCGCGGTCCTCATGGTGGGCGTCAACGGGACCGGTAAGACGACGACCTGCGGCAAGCTCGCGCGCGTCCTGGTCGCCCAGGACCGCACGGTCCTCATGGGCGCCGCCGACACCTTCCGCGCCGCGGCCGCCGATCAGCTGACCACCTGGGGGCGGCGCGTGGGCGTCGAGGTCGTGCGCAGCGAGAAGGAGGGCGCCGACCCGGCGTCGGTGGCCTACGACGCCGTCCGTCGGGCGGCCCGCACCGGGGTCGACGTCGTCCTGGTCGATACCGCCGGGCGCCTCCAGAACAAGGCCGGTCTCATGGACGAGCTCGGCAAGGTCAAGCGCGTCATGGAGAAGATCGCCCCCGTCGGCGAGATCCTGCTGGTGCTGGACGCCACGACCGGCCAGAACGGCATGCGTCAGGCCCAGGTCTTCTCCGAGGCCGTGGGCGTCACCGGGATCGTGCTGACCAAGATGGACGGCACCGCCAAGGGCGGCATCGTCGTCACCGTGCAGAGGGAGCTGGGCGTACCCGTCAAGCTCGTCGGGCTCGGGGAGGGCGCCGACGACCTGGCCCCCTTCGACCCCGAAGGGTTCGTGGACGCCCTGCTCGGCTGACCGGCTCGGCCCGAGGGGCTAAGAGGCGAGCTCAAGTGTCGCCGCGCGTTGCACGATCCTCGTCAGCGAGTCGAGGGTGGGGGAGTCCAGCCTCCACCGCTGCCAGTACAGCGCCACCTGCACGCTGCGATCCGGGTGCAGCCTGACCAGCCTGCCGGTCTCGAGGTCGCTGGTGATCTGGCCCTCTGGGAGCACGCCCCAGCCGAGTCCGAGTCGGGCGGCCATGAGGAACTCGCGGTTCGACGGGATGTAGTGGACGGGGGGCTGGTTCTCCACCGCGGTCTGCCGCAGGTAGGAGTGCTGGAGGTCGTCCTTGGCGTCGAAGCGCAGCATCGGCAGCCTCCCCAGGTCAACCTCTTCCTCCTTGAGGCCCTTGATCAGGGACGGGGCGCAGGCCGGCCAGTACACCATCGTCCCGAGCCTCTCGACCGTGCAGCCGGGGGCGGGTGCGCTGGAGGTCGTGACCGCCGCCATCACGCGTCCTTCCCTGAGCAGGGCGGCGGTATGGTCCTGGTCCTCGACGTGCAGGTCGAGGAGGAGTGATCGCTCCGCCGCGATCTGGGCGATCACGGGCTGGAACCACGTGGAGATGGAGTCCGCGTTGATGGCCAGCGAGACACGCGTCATCCCGGACGCGTCGGGCAATGAGCTGTCCGCCGCCAGGAGGCGCTCGGCGTCCGAGCTCAGGAGCATGACCTGCCGGGCGAGCCCCAGGACGGTCCGGCCGGGCCGTGTCGGCTCCACAGGGCGCGACCGCTCCACGAGGACCAGACCCGCCTCGCGCTCCAGCGCCCCGATCCGTTGACTCAGAGCGGACTGGGTGATCCCCAGCATCGATGCCGCGATCTCGAAGGACCCCGACTCGCAGACGGCGCTCAGAGCCTCGAGGTGCGGCGTCTTGAACATCAGAGATCCTTATAGTAAAGAAGCGGAAATGATTTCACTTAATGTTATCCCGGCTGTAGCGTCATGGCATGACCACGATCTGGGCGTACGTTCCGGTGGCTCTCGTCTTCGGCATCACCCCCGGGCCGGATGCCGCGCTGGCGCTGCGCAGCTCGCTGGCCCACGGCGTCCGCCACGGGGCCGTCGTGGCGCTGGGGGCGGCGACGGGCTCGCTCGCCTGGGGGATCGCTGCAGCCGCGGGCATCGCCACGTTCGTCGCCCAGGTCCCGGCGGCATTCGAGATCCTGCGCTGGGCGGGCGCGATCTACCTGGGCTGCCTCGGCGTGCAGTCGATCGTCACGGCCAGCAAGTGGGTCGTCCCGGCGAGTGGTGAAAAGACGACGGCGGCGCCCGTATCGAAAGCGTTCTGGACCGGACTGGTCGCCGACCTCCTGAACCCGAAGATGGGGGTCTTCTACCTCGCGGTGATCCCGCAGTTCATCCCCAGGGGCGGACCGGTGCTCGCATGGTCGATGGCGCTGATGACGATCGAGTTCGCCATCGCGATCGTCTGCCTCTCCTCGTACGCCGTACTCGCGTCCTCCGCGAGACGATTCCTCGCGCGCGGCAAGGTCACCGCCTGGACGCAGCGCCTCCTCGGCGGGGTGCTGCTGGGCTTCGGAGTACGAGTAGCAATCGGCTAGGTGATTGACTCCGAGGAGAGGCCGTTCCGCCCGGTCCTCGCGGGCGCACGGCCCGGAGACGCGTCGGCCCTTGCGGGGCCGAGTCCGGGCCCGGGGGAGAGGCCGGGCCGCCCTTCCCGGTATCGTGGGGCCCAGCCATGCAGCCCGTGCAGCCGTGCAGGCTCTGCCCGCGGTCCGCGCAGTGCCCGTGCTGCCCGTTCTGCCCATACTGCCTGTACTGCCCGTACGACGCGCCCACCAGCGCCAGGAAGGACCTTCGCGTGTTCGGCAACCTCTCCGACCGGCTCACAGCCTCGTTCAACTCCCTGCGCGGCAAGGGCCGCCTGACCGAGGCGGACATCGACGGCACCGTCTCCGAGATCCGTCGCGCCCTGCTGGAGGCCGATGTCGCCCTGCCGGTGGTCCGCGCCTTCACCGCGGCCGTGCGCGAGAAGGCCAAGGCCGCCGTGCGCTCCCAGGCGCTCAATCCCGCCCAGCAGGTCGTGCAGATCGTCAACGACGAGCTCATCGAGGTCCTGGGCGGACAGTCCCGCGAGATCAACTGGGCCGACCGCGGTCCCACGATCATCATGCTCGCCGGTCTTCAGGGCGCGGGCAAGACCACCCTGGCGGGGAAGCTCGGTCGCTGGCTGCGCGACCAGGGCAAGCGCGTCCTCCTGATCGCCTCCGACCTGCAGCGCCCCAACGCCGTCACCCAGCTGAGCGTCGTCGCCGAGCGCGCCGGGGTGCACGTGTGGGCGCCCGAGCCCGGCAACGGTGTGGGCGACCCCGTGGCCGTGGCCCGCACCGGCGTCGAGCAGGCGCGCACTCACGGCTACGACGTCGTCGTCGTGGACACGGCCGGTCGCCTGGGCGTGGACGCCGAGATGATGGACCAGGCCATCCGCATCCGCGACGCGGTCGCCCCCCACGAGATCCTCTTCGTCCTGGACGCCATGGTCGGCCAGGACGCCGTCAACACCTCGGTGGCCTTCCGCGACGGCGTCGGCTTCACCGGCGTCGTGCTCTCCAAGCTCGACGGCGACGCCCGCGGCGGCGCCGCCCTGTCGGTGCGCGGGGTCACCGGCGCCCCGGTCCTGTTCTCCTCCACCGGTGAGGGCCTGACCGACTTCGAGCGCTTCCACGCCGACCGCATGGCCTCGCGCATCCTGGACATGGGTGACCTGCTCACCCTCATCGAGCAGGCCGAGCGGACCCTGGACCGCCAGGAGGCCGAGGACGCCGCCGCCAAGCTCGCCAAGGGAACCTTCACCCTCGACGACTTCCTGGGCCAGCTGCGCCAGATCCGCAAGATGGGCTCCATGAAGAAGCTTCTGGGCATGATGCCCGGGATGGGGCAGATGCGTGAGGCCCTGGACAACTTCGACGAGCGCGAGGTCGACCGCATCGAGGCGATCGTGTGCTCCATGACGCCCGCCGAGCGCAAGGACCTGTCCATCCTCAACGGCTCTCGCCGCAGCCGTATCGCCAAGGGCTCGGGGACCACGGTCCAGGCCGTCAACGAGCTCGTGGACCGCTTCGAGCAGGCCAAGAAGATGATGGAGGCCATGGCCTCCGGCGGCATGGGCGGACTCGGTGAGGGCGGTCCCATGCCCGGCATGGGGTCGCTGCCCGGCATGGGCAAGCACTCCAAGGCCCGTCAGGCCCCCAAGGCCAAGCGCGGCAAGGGCGGCAAGAAGGGGCGCAGCGGCAACCCCGCCAAGGCCGCCCGCCAGGCCAAGGAGGCCGCAGCCGCCAAGCAGGCAAAGATCGAGGGCGGACAGGGGGCTGCGCCCGCAGCCGGCTCCTCCTTCGGGCTCGGAGGTGGCCAGGGCGATGCCTCCGGCTACGGGATCATGCCTCAGGCCCAGCCGCAGGCCCAGACCGGCGCACAGCCCTCGGGCGACGACGTCGCCGACGCCATGAGCGCCCTGCCCGAGGACCTGCGTCGCCACCTCGGACTCTAGAAGCGACTGGAGGAGCCAGGCCCGCTTACAACCAGCCGTTGGTCTCGGCGGTGCGGGCCGCCTCGGTGCGGTTGCGGGCGTGGGTCTTGGCGATCGCCGAGGACAGGTAGTTGCGCACCGTGCCCTCGCCCAGGCTCAGCCGGGTGGCGATCTCTCGGGCGTCCGCACCCGTGGCCGCCGCCAGTAGAACCTCCTTCTCCCGCTCGGTGAGAGGATTGGGTCCGAGCAGTACCGACTCCTGGGCGAGCTCGGGGTCGATGACCCGCAGGCCGGCATGAACCTTGCGGATCGCCTCGGCCAGCGCCTCGGGCGGGGTGTCCTTGACGATGAAGCCCGCAGCCCCTGCCTCCATGCCCCGTGAGAGATAGCCCGGGCGACCGAAGGTCGTCACGATGAGGCACCGGCACGGCAGATCCGAGTCGACGACCTCGGCGGTGGCCGCCAGCCCGTCGCGCCCCGGCATGTCGATATCCACCAGGGCCACATCCACGGTGTGCTCGCGCACTGCGTCCAGGACCTCGTCGCCCCGCCCCACCTGGGCCACGACCTCCAGATCGCTCTCGAGCCCCAGGAGCGTCGCCAGAGCACCGCGCACGAGGGCCTGGTCATCGGCGATGAGCACACGGATCGGGCTCACGGCAGCCTCACCTCCAGCCTGGTTCCGCCGGACGGCATGTCAGCGGAGTCTGTCTCGACGTCGCCGGACGTGCCTGTGCGACGGGTGATCGGACTGGTCATGGTGAGAGAACCGCCCTCCTGCTCAATGCGGGAGCGCAGACCCTCCAAGCCGTTGCCGGGTTTGTCACCGGCCAGGCCGACACCGTCATCGCTCACCCGCAGCAGCCCCGGCTCCAGATGCACTGCCACAGTGGCGGCCTGCGAGTGCCGGACGACGTTCGTGGTGGCCTCACGCAAGGCCCAGGCCATGAGGGCACGCTGACGCTCAGGAATGTCCTGGGCACTACCGGTCACCTCCACACGGATCCGGGCGGCGCTCAAGGCGGTACGCGTGGCCTCCACCTGGCTGGCCAGGTCCGGGGACCGCAGGCGTGTCACCGTGGAGCGCACGTCGGCAAGGGCTCCACGGGCCAGCGTGATGACTTCGTCGAGCTCCCGGGATGCGGCGGCCGGGTCACGCTCGATGAGCCGGCGGGCGACCTCGGCCTTGAGAGTGAGCACCGTCAAGGAGTGCCCCAAGATGTCGTGGACGTCGCGCCCGAGCGCCTCTCGCTGGGAGACGAGAGCGAGCTCGCGCTCGGCGGCTGTTCTGCGCTCCTGAAGCTCCAACGCGATGCGGGCGATGACGATGGGAATCTCGGTGAGCGATATGCCCAGTACCTGCCAGTGCGACTCTGGATGCGTGTTCCATAACAGCGAGGCGGCAACCAGAAGCCCCGTCGCCATGACGACGGTGGGGATGCCCTGGCGCAATGTCGTGGAGAACAGGATCAACGAGCAGAAGAAGGGGAAGAAGCAGATCGTCCACCATCCCAGTGCCGGCAGCGTCAGTACGGTGAAGAAGGCCTGGACCGCGAGCTCTCTGAGAAGGACTCGAGTCGGGAGGTCAGTAGAGGGGACGCCGACCCTCGATGCACGGTCGTCCGGCGTCGAGAACGCCCAGACGTAGCCGGCGATGAACCCCAGCACGCCGGTCAGCCCCAGCAGACGCTCCCACCAGGCGAAGGAGCCGAGGAGAAGCTGGATGATGGGAAGGGCTAGGAACAGCACCCATACTGTGGCGTCCCAGACGATATGACGGCGATAGCGGTGCCAGGGGCGTGAACGGGACCGCCTTGACCCAGGCGATGATGCCGTCAGGTCGGCTGAGTCACGCAGAGGCTGCGGCATGGTCATCTCCAGTCTCACCGGCGCCTGGTCGCCCGACGTCGGGCCCCGATCACCAGCAGCCCGAAGATGAGTGTCCACACCACCAGGTTAGCCAACGGCATCCACAACGGGTCCTGAACACCCGCTTGCCGATCCGGCACGTAGGCCCACCCCTCACCCAGCGGCCACCGGGCCAGCGCCGTTGCCCCGTACATCGGGGTGAAGCGACTGATCGTCAGCAGCGTGTGGCTCAGGGGCATGAAGGTGTTGCCGATGAAGGCGAACAAGGAGACCAAGGAGGTCGCGATACCGATCGATGCCGAGGACGGCAGCCACATCCCGGCGGCCAGACCCCACAGGACGAAGGGCAGAACCCCGATCAGGCAGATGAAGGGACTGACGCCCCAGACCCAGCCCTCCATGCTCGAGTCCGTCAGTGCCCCGGCGGTGAGGACCACGGTGACCGGAAGAGCCGCCGTTCCCACCGCGGTTCCGGTCTTGACCACCAGGTAGCCGCGCAGGCCCCGGGAGGTGACCGCCATCTGCCGGCCCCAGCCCGCCGACTGCTCGACAGCGGCCGCCGCCGAGGCACTCGTGGCACCCAGACAGGCGCTGAAGGAGGCCATCGCGAGCATCACCGAGGCCGAGACATTGCCGTGAGCGTGCGGGCCGTAGTTCCCGGCCGACGCGTTCAACCGGCCGAAGACGAGGTACATCGCCAGAGGGAAGGTGACGACGAAGAAGAGGTTGGCCGGCTCGCGCAGGCTCCGTAACAGGTCGAGCCGGAGGTAGGTCAGGACAGGGCGCGCGGGCCTGAGCCTTCCCGGGCGGAGTGATCGGCCTACGAGCTTGCCCGCGTCGGGATCGACAGGGGACTCGGATGCTGAGGAATCAGAGGGTGTCTGGGATGTCGCGGTCATGATGCGGCCTCATTGCTGGTGGTGATGGTGGTCGGGGTGAAGGGTGTGGGCTCAGGCCTCTACGGGGCTGCCTCATCAGAGCCGTCGGAGGTCAGAGCGGTGAAGACCTCGTTGAGGCTCGCGGCACCGATACCCAGGTGCTCGGCGGGGGTGGCGCTCAGCAGCCAGCGGGCAACGGCATCGGAGTCCGTCGTGCGCAGCTCCACGTGCTCACCGTGGATGACCGCGTGCTTGATGCTGCCGGCCGCGGGGCAGTCGGCCAGGCGCTGAACCAGTAACTCCTCGGAGAGTCCGGGCCAGGTGGCGGTCACCAGGGCGCCATCGCCCAGGGCCCGGATCTCATCGACGCTGCCGTCGGCGACCAGGCGGCCGCGGGCAATGATGACGATGCGGTCGGCGAAGGAGGCCGCCTCCTCCAGGTAGTGGGTGGCGAACAGGATGGTGCGACCTCGCCGGGTCTGGGTGCGCATCGTCTCCCAGAAGGCGATCCGGGCGCTGACGTCCATGCCAGCGGTGGGCTCATCCATCACGAGGATGTCGGGGTCTGCCAGCAGAGCAAGGGCCAGGCGCAGGCGCTGACGCTCGCCTCCCGAGCAGCGGCTCACTCTGCGGGTGAGGAGCTGGCCAAGATTCGCCTGGTCGACGACGTCGTCGAGCCTGGAAGCGTGCGAGATGCTGTCGCAGTGCCGGGGTCCCATCGAGGCCACGACCCGTAGGGTCTCCCCGACGGTGAAGTCGTCCAGGAGACCGCCGTCCTGGAAGATGACACCAACGCGACCTGCCTGGACCGCCCGGTCGGGGGAGGTTCCTAGAAGCTCGATCGTCCCGGCGTCAGGCTGGGTCAGCCCCAGGACCATGTCGAGGGTGGTGGACTTGCCCGCGCCATTGGGGCCCAGGAAGGCGACCACCTCTCCGGACCGGATGGTCAGGTCAAGGCCGTTGACGGCGACGAGGCTGCCGAATGTCTTGCGCAGGCCACGGGAGTCAATCGCGGGGGCTGGAGCCGTGTGCCCGACCTGAGGACCGGAACCCGGGGAGTGAGTGGTGGTGTCTGTGGTGGTTTGGATCATGGCCCCAGGGTCGCGCCGGCCCACGGCTCCCGGTACTGAGCGCTGTCACCGCTGGCGCATGACACCTGTCATGCAGCAGCGGGCTGTGCGGAAGGCCGTCGTGTCCTCAGGACTGCGGTGCGTAGCCGACCAATGTGGAGCCGTCGATCGCGACAATGAAATCTTGGCGCCAGACGGGGATGACTGCTCCACGGGATGTGATGGGCAGAGGAGCCATCTGCGTCTTCGATGCCGTGTCGATCATGAACACCGAACCGATCTCACTGCTGGCGGAGCGGCCGCGTATGGTGAGCGTGCGCTTGTCGGTACTCAGTTTCCAGGAGCTCTGGAACTGCGCACGGGCCGGGGTGTTCCACGTGGCTACGTCGTCGGACAGCGTCAATGGGTTTCCATTGAGACTGCAGTGCGTGGCATCGGTGCAGGTGAGGTCGATATCGGCCCAGCTCGTGTCGCCCGACTCGTAAGCGGCCTTGAACTGTGACAGTGTGGGTTGTTGGCCATCCTTGATGAGGAGGGACGCTGCGGAGCCCTTAAGGGCGAAGGACTCCGCGGGTGCCCCATTCTTGGAGAAGGTGGATGCTGTCGAGCTGTCTGGATCGATAGTGACCCAGCCGTCGCTGGCGGAAAGCAGTTGAATGGGGTGCCCTTGACTGTTCTTTTGCGTTGAGAGGGTCACAAGGGAGCCGTCGCTCGTCGAAAGAACTCTGATGCTGGAAGAGTCTTTGGGGGAGTTTTCAACGGACATCGCGATCGACTCTGAAGACGGTGTTCCATCGGCATGGTGCCAGAGCGGGTGGACTGACGTGAAGTCATAGGTCTTCTGCCAGCGCTGAGCCGGCTCTCCATTATTCCAGTCCCAACCCGTGCAGGTGCTGTTCGCGTCCGAGTACGAGGAACTGCATGAGACGGCTGTGTTGTCATTGGCGACGAAGCTTAAAGACTGGAAACCCGATGGGAGTTCAGTCGTCTTTCCTGTTGTTGGGTCAAGAACCTGGCCGTTCAGTAGCAGGTTCCCTCCCCACCAGTGTCGGTAGCCGGTGGTGAACGTATATCCTAGCGACGTCGACCAGATCTTCTTGGGAGTATTGCCTTCAATATGGAATCCTGTCAGATCTGCCTTATCGTCGTTCTTGTGGTGAATGACAACGATATAGTGTCCGCACGAGTACGTGTCCCACGTAAAATCGTTCTTCCACGCCGGGAGACCGGTGTCAAGACTCCACGTCTTCTTCCATGAAGAGCCTTCCGTTTGATGTCCTTCCATCTCGCAGGAGGCAGGCGGAGGTGGTGGAGGAGAGGCGCTCGGTGCAACGTGTGACGTGGAGTTCACGGCCACTCGCCCAGCAATGACCAGTGCCGCCACGCAGAAGGTTCCAAGAAGGATCGCGGGCCACAGCCCTACTGCGTGGCGGGGCTTGATGGCCCGCACGTTCCCGGTCAGGGGCTGTGGGGTGCGCCGGGTGTGCTTCGGTCCGGTTGTGGCGCCTTCGTGGTGGGCGGCTGGGGGCAGTCCGTCCGTCGAGGGGGTGCTGGGAGGGCGGATCGACGTCGGGGCGCCAGGAGGGCGGATCCCCCAGGAGAATCTGCTCATGGACGTTGTATTCCTTCAGCTTCGTCACTTATCGGATGGCCGAGTGCGTGCTTCAGTTATTCTTGCCGAGTGGGGGAATATCCCATCAGGGTGGTTCCCTCGACGGAGATGATCAGGTCTCCTCGCGGTACGATCGCTTGCCGCCGTTTATAGGTCCTATTCTCGGTGGTGTCGATGATGCACGCCGTACTCTGGATGTAGGCGGTCTGGGGCTTGATGATCACGAATCGGTTGTCGGGGCTCTTCACCCAGCTGTTTTGAGTATCGCTGAGATCCAGGCCGCCGGATGCGCAGTTCCTGTCGGTTGGAGCTGAGAGCGGTTCTCCGTTGAGCGTGCAAGGCTTCCCGTATGTGCACGACACCGATGTCTGGGCCCAGGAGGTGTCCTGCGATTCATAGGCCCGGCGGAGCTCCGCGACGGTCGGAGCACCCGAACCGGTGATCAGTATCGGCGGGTGTCGGGAGGAGAGTGGATTGGGCATGGAAAACGACCCGGTGCGGCCGCCGTCGGGGCTAAGAGTTGTGGCCTGCCCTATTTGATCTATTCGGATCCATCCGTCGGAGGCTGCGATGAATGTGGGTAACTCCTTGGAGTCCTGTGGGTTGTGGGATGATCCGTCGCTCAGGGATATGAAATGAGTGGTATCATCGATTTGCAGCTTGAGGTATCCGCTGTCCGTGTCTCCGATCTGCTGGTTCCGCCATCGGTGCACCTTAGTCCCCGGATATTTCTGTGTCCATCTCAGCGACTGTGCCTCGTTGTTCATATTCCATGCGGAACAAGTGATGGGACTATCCGAGCAAGTGATGATGAGATTCTCTGAAATGAAGGTGAGAAATTCCTTTCCCCAGGCATCCTCAGTTCTCTCGCCGGTCTCCAGGTCGATATAACCTCGTGAGTAGAAGAGCGACGTGCTGTTGATTCCCCATGGAGTGTATCCCGGTGATGGAAGATCCAAGGTTTTTATCGGCCGACCGTCGACCACCCGGTAGATCTGGATGGGAGTAGCACCCTTGAGATTGTTGTCGTGCACGGCGATGTGATTGCCGTTCGAGAGGAAGCCCCAACCCTCGCCCGGTTTCCATGCTGTCGCCGCGCCCGTCTCAAGGCGCCACTGCTCCGTCCAGGGATCGTCCGTCACTGGCGGCGCGGCTGTGTTCGACGTAGGTGTGCCGGTTGTCGGGATCGATGACGAGGCTGCATGCGATCCTGCGGAGCCCCGGAGGTGAACGACGCCTCCCGCAACGACGGCGAGTGCGATGATCAGGAGACAGACCCAGGGGGCCAAAGGCTGTCGCGACAGCCGGAGGGAATGATTCGGCGGAGCGCTCTGTCCGGAACGGGGTGGTCGGATCGACGAGCTCTTGCCGGGTGGCTGGATGCTGCGACTGCTGAAGGAGGGAGGCCTCATGAACGAAGCATGCTCCGATTTCGCACGTAGTGCCGGGTTTTGACCGGTGTGGCCCGGATGGGCTTGAGTGTGTTGGCATTGCCGCCCGGCTGAACCCTGAATTCCGTTCAGCGCTGTTGTCGGCGACAGTTGTGGGCGATCTCGCACCGAGTGGCGGGGTGGTGCCCCGGCTCAGGCTGGCGACCTCCTCGGAGGCTCTGGCAGAATGTCCGGCTGTACTCGGTCGGACGTCGGTCCCTCTCCCGGCCCCGGTCGCGTCTCGGCTCACGCCGGAAACCGTTGCTTCGCCCCTCACCGGGGGCCGGCGCGCGCCAAACCATCCAGAACCAGGAGTTCAACCAAGTGGCAGTCAAGATTCGCCTCAAGCGCATGGGCAAGAAGTTCGCCCCCTTCTACCGGGTCGTCGTCCTCGACTCCCGCAAGAAGCGCGATGGCCGTGTCATCGAGGAGATCGGCGTCTACGACCCGATGCAGGAGCCCTCGCTCATCAGCATCGACTCCGAGCGCGTCCAGTACTGGCTCGGCGTGGGCGCTCAGCCCTCCGACGCTGTCTACAAGCTGATCAAGATCACCGGCGACTATCACCAGTTCAAGGGCCTCAAGGGTGTCGAGAGCACCCTCAAGGTCAAGGACGCCGACGCCGCCGCGGTCGCCAAGGAGGCCGCGGTCAAGGCCGCCGCCGACGACGCTGAGAAGCGCAAGGCCGCCGCCGCCAAGGCCAAGGCTGACGAGGAGGCCGCTGCAGCGGCCGAGGCCGCCGAGTCCAAGGCTGAGGATTCCGCTGAGGACCAGGCCTCTGATGAGGCCGTCGCCGAGGAGGCCTGAGATGCTGGCCGACGCCCTCGAGCACCTCGTACGGGGCATCGTCGACAACCCTGACGACGTCACCGTCACCTCCCGGTCGCTGCGCCGCGGCGACCTGCTGGAGGTGCGGGTCAACCCCGAGGACCTCGGCCGAGTCATCGGCCGCTCAGGCCGTACTGCTCGAGCGCTGCGCACAGTGGTGGGAGCACTGGCGGACTCGTCAGTGCGCGTCGACGTCGTCGACACCGACCGCCGCTGAACGCAGGGTCTTCAGGTCGGCATAGCCGACCGTGTCGGTCTCGGCAGGTCTGACATCGGCACGAGTGCCCGGTTCCCATAAGGGAGCCGGGCGCCGTCGTCTTCCAGCGGTTGTTCTGCGCCCTCATGCCCCAGGTGATCGGCGGCCGGTCGGCGTAGCAGATGGAAGACGGACCTGGGCGAGGGCGTTCAACCTCACGTCATCGGTGCTCCACCTCATCCCTGTGGCCGATGGGAACGCCAGCCGGCGCGCGGTAGGTTGGCGTCAGACAACCAGATCCCTTGCCAACCATTCCACGTCCCGATCCCAGGAGAACAGGTGCTGCTCACCCTCGCCGTCATCGGTCCCGCCCATGCCCTCAAGGGCGAGGTGCGCCTCGAGATCCGTACCGATGACCCCGAGGGGCGCCTCGCGCCCGGAACCACTGTCCCCACCGAGCCCGCCCAGGCCGGTCCTCTGACGGTCAGCCGCCTGCGCTTCGACGGCTCCCGCTGGTTCGCCGCCTTCGAACAGGCGCGCGACCGAACGGCCGCCGAGGCCCTACGGGGAGTCAGACTCCTGGTCGAGACCGACGACGTCTCCGACGACGCCACGAGCCCCGCGGAGGGTGACGAGTCCTGGTACCGCCACGAGCTGGTCGGACTGCACGCGCTCAACGTCACCGGCGAGGCGCTGGGAGAGGTCACGGATCTGGAGCCGGGCGTCGCCCAGGATCGACTCGTGGTCACCACCCCCGAGGGCGATGACGTGGCCGTCCCCTTCGTCGCTGCGCTCGTGCCGGCCATCGACCCGGAGGCCGGCACCGTGACCCTGGACCCGCCCGGTGGGCTGTTCCCCGGACGCGGAGAGGCGGAGGAGGCCCGGTGAGGATCGACGTCGTCACCATCTTCCCCGACTACTTTAAGGTTCTGGACCTCTCTCTCATTGGGCGGGCTGCCGACCGGGGCGACCTCGACTTGCGCGTCCACGACCTGCGCGACCACGCCCACGACCGGCACCGCACCGTCGACGACACACCCCTGGGCGGCGGCGCCGGCATGGTGATGAAGCCCGACGTGTGGGGCGAGGCCCTCGACGACGTGCTCGCCGTGGACGTTCCCACCGCCAGTCGTCAGGTCCTCGTCATCCCCACCCCCTCGGGCGAGGTCTTCACCCAGCGCACCGCCGAGGACCTGGCCAGCGC
>ERZ772921.1448-NODE-1448-length-13679-cov-6.175940_pt1 | contig 13679 bp, 10 predicted proteins | sample MGYA00512117_ERZ772921 | MGnify/ENA primary metagenome ERZ772921 (study PRJEB29015, sample SAMEA2737944) | human oral metagenome | biome: human oral; feature: human-associated habitat; material: dental | place: China | collected 2150 ... | reverse complement strand
CCACCGTGTGGCACGACCATCGCGCACTCGGTGACAGCGAGTGGCACAACCGAGCCTCGCAAAGCCAGCGTCAGCCAGAGCGTCTCGTCGTGGCGCCCTGGCTGACGGGAGGGGGCGTGCGGTCTGCGGGCGAGTCCGGCGCGTCAGCCTGAGAAGGCGCCACTGGCCTACCCGTGAAAGGTAACGACGCGAAGGGCATCGGCCGACCAGTTGTCGAGGCTCTTCGCGATTATCCCATTGCCCTGCCACATGGGATAGAATGATCTCAGGAAGACACGGGTCGAATCGGCCGATCAATTGCAGAGTCGGCTCAGGCTGTTCTGGGGGTTCTTTCATGGCTCTCTAGGCCTGGTTTATCCTGTCTTGTGGGGACATAGGCCTGCGGGGGAGAGACGTAACCGTACGGTCCGCGATCAAAGGAGCGTCGCATATGCATAACGTTCGTCAGCTGTGTCAAGACACATGGTGGGTCGGCGCGTCCGATCGCCGCATCGAGCTTTTTGAGAACAGCTATCCCGTGCCCGAGGGTATGGCCTACAACAACTACGTCATTCTGGATGACAAGACCTGCCTCGTTGACGGTATCGACTCTGCCGTTCGCGACAGGTTCATGGAGAACCTCGAACAGGTGCTTGCGGGCAGGGACCTCGACTACATGGTGATCGACCACATGGAGCCTGACCACTGCGCCATCATCCCAGATCTTGTCGAGCGCTTTCCCAAGCTCAAGCTCGTCGCGAGCGCACAGGGCTTCAAGATCATGGGCCAGTTCTATGGCTTTGACATCGAGCCCCATAAGCTGCAGGTCAAGGAGGGAGACGTGCTCGAGCTTGGTCAGCACAGCCTGAGCTTCGTGGCCGCCCCGATGGTGCACTGGCCGGAGGTCATCATGACCTTCGACAAGCTGACAGGCACCCTCTTCTCTGCCGACGCCTTTGGTGCCTTTGGCGCGCTCGGCGGCAATCTCTTTGCGGATGAGGTCGAGTGGCGCTGTGACTATGCCGCTGAGGCGCGTCGCTACTACGCGAACATCGTGGGCAAGTACGGTCCGCAGACCCTTGCCGTCCTCAAGAAGATGGGGTCCCTCGATATACAGATGATCTGCCCTTTGCATGGCCACCTCTGGCGCAAGGACTTCGACGAGATCGTCGATCGCTACCAGAAGTGGGCGAGCTATACGCCAGAGCTTGACTCCGTTTGCGTATACTACGGCTCAGTCTATGGCAATACCGCCAACGCGGCAGAGATCCTCGCGGCGAAGCTTGCCGAGAGGGGCGTGCGTGACGTGCGTGTGTACGACAGCTCCAAGACCGACACGTCCGAGCTGGTGTCTCGCGCGTTCCAGTACTCGACGCTGGTCTTTGCCGCCTCGACCTATAACCTGGAGGTCTTTGACAGCATGGACTACCTTGTGCAGGAACTGTCCCGGCACAACCTGCGTAACAGGACGGCCGCCATCATGGAGAACGGTAGCTGGTCCCCGCAGGCGGGCTCCATCCTCCAGAAGCGCCTCGGTCTTATGCCCAACATGACGATCCTCGAGCCGATGGTCAAGATCCGCTCTGCCGTGCGTGAGGAGAACCTGGGACAGATAGAGGAGCTTGCCGATGCCTTGGCCAAAAGCCTTGGGAAGTAGGAGATAGGAGGTCCGCTCAGCTTTTCCCTCCCATCCTCTTCAGGTGAATGTGTGGGGTCCGTGTGGTAGCCACTCATTTTGAGGGAGGACGGGAGGGCTCCCTGCGGTTGGCCACGCCTGTGGCCCCCGCGCCCCGCTCGACGAGCCTGTTGGCCGTATCGAGCAGGTTGAGTCCGCGTTCGTGAAGCATGAGTGCGCGGCTGTGTCTCGTGAAGGACGCTGCACCATGCGTGCTCGCGAGGCGCATGAACGCGGGGTCGACGGCGAGGTGCGTCGTGAAGACGAGCATCTCTTGACCGTCGCCAAAGCAGCCATCCAGGAAGTCGAGGACACGCTCGACCTCGCTCGATATCCTGCTTGCGTGAGTGGCGAGGCTAGACTCCTGCGCGTCGAGGACCTCTGAGCAGAGGACGCGAGCGTCCTTGGAACCCTTTGCACCGAGCTCCGTCGATTGGAGCAGGGTTCGGCGCAAAGCGTCAAGAAGCCTTACCTCTCCCACAAGCTCACGCAGCCTCGCTTCGCTAGCTGTTCCCTTGGCACGTGCCTCTTCGCTGTGCTCGCGCCTCTTTTGGGCGCGCTCGTCTAGCCTGCGTGCCCACTCGTGGCTGGCCTGTTCCGCAATGTCGTCTACGGTTTTCTGGGCGCCACGCAGTGCGCGTGTCGCCCCATCGAGTTCGTGGACCTCATCGAGAAGGGCGTTCAGGAGGAGGCTCACGAGGGCTATTCGCTCGTCGAAGGACGCCTTTTGCGCACGTCTGGCTATCTCCTCCTTCGCCGTGCCCGCAAGGATGTCTTGTATCTTGTAGTCGTCCTCATACTTGGAGAAGAGCTCGAGGTAGAGCGAGAAGTCCTCGGCGACCTCCCTGTCTTGGAGGTACTGAGAGACCAGGTTCTGGTTGACGGCAATCCCTTCGTGCCGGCATGCCCGCATCATGCGTGAGAGGTCCTCCCAGCCGCGGGCTGTGACCATGCGTGCCCCATGTACGCCGGTCCGCACCTTGTAGAAGTTCTTGGGCTTGTTGGCAAGGTAGCTTGTGATGGCGGGATGCACCGCTTGGGTCGTGGCATAGTCCATCCACGCGTCGAGGTCCGGTTCGATGTCAATGCGCTTCAGTCGGTCTGTCATGGCAGGGTCAAACTCGCGGGCGGCTCGGTTGTACTCGGGCGGGTTGCCCGCGCAGACGATGACCCAGCCTGTAGGGAGGCGATGCGGCCCGAAGCTCTTGTACTGAAGGAACTGCAGCATGGACGGCATAAGCGTCTCTGAGGCGCAGTTGACTTCGTCCAGGAAGAGAATACCCTCGTGGACCTGTGAATCCTCGATGGCCTCATGGACGGTGGCGATGATCTCACTCATGGTGTAGCGGCTTACGCGATAGGTCTTGCCGCCGAAGCTGGCCTCAGCGATAAAGGGAAGGCCAAGTGCGCTCTGGCGGGTGTGGTGCGTGATCGAGTACGAGACGAAGTTTATGCCCATGCGCTCCGCAATCTGGCCCACGATGGCCGTCTTGCCAATGCCGGGTGGGCCCATCATGAGGATCGGTCTCTGCATCTGGGGAGGGATGAGGTCGAGTCCGGCCTCGTCTTGCGCCAAGTATGCCTTGATGGCGCCTTCTATCTGCACCGTCGCCTCAGCTATGTTCATGGGACGTGCTCCTTCCAGGTTATTTCAGTATACCGACATGCTCTCGAACTGTCCTGGGTGCAGGGTGATCTGCATAGCCCAGGCGGGGACGAGCTCCGGTCGGTGGTCCTCGTCGTAGAAGACGAAGGTGGTCTTGTACGGTGGCATGCGCTCGGGGTAGATGCCCCAGCCATCGGTAAAGTAGATGAGTCCCCGCAGGTCATCGAACTCACCGTCCTCCATGAGCTTGCGTACGTGGCGAAAGGCGGGCCTAAAGTCCGTGCCTCCAAATCCTCGGAGCCTAATGTTGCGCCTCCAGTGGTCCAACTCTGCAAGTGAGCTGATTGTGGTGTCGCTCTGCACCTGGGCATCGGCCTGGATGATGTGGATATTGGTCCTCTCAAAGAAGCTCGACTCGCTCGTAAGCACGTCAAAGGTCGTGTTCACGAACTGTTGGACGACCTTGGGTGTGATGGAGCTTGAGGTGTCGATGACGATCGCGAAGTCTCGGATGCGCCTCTCGTCGCGATATTCCAGAGGCTCTATGAGCGGGGTATCCTTGTAGAGCTCAAGACCGTAGGTATAGAAGATGTAGTCGAATTCGCTGTCAGAGAGCCGAAGCTGTTCGCCCGAGACGGCAAATTGCCTGAGAAACTCTCGGTAGTCGATCTGCTCGTGGGCACTGACGTCGAGCATTTTGACGAAGCTCTGCGCCTTGGTGCCATACCGTCTTGAGAGCGTCTCGAGGTCTGTGCGCATGGACTTCGCTGCCCTCAGCCAGCGCCTCTTGGAGTCGGATTCCTTCTGGGCAATAACCTCAGAAGGGCTGGACTGCGCTGGCGATGCGGGGGTGTCTGCGCCAGCGTCGGTGGCGCCTCCACTCGCCCTGTCGCTGACGGCCCGATCGTCCTTGGCAGGGGAGCCCTGGTGGTCAGAGGGCCCACTTTCGCAGGTCTTGGGGCGATCGTCGCCCCATCCGGCATGGCTCTGCGTGCGCGAGGCTTGCGCCGTTGTGCCCGCGTCATCACTCGTACCCTGCTGATCGTGCCCGACGTCGCCCGGATGGGCCTCGTCGTCGGAGGGGTACCAGCCAGCGTGGTCATCGGCGCCGAACAGCTCGGCCCACTCATCCCTCATGGGGGCATACGCGCCTCCAGCGAGGGCGCGATAGAGCCGCTCGGCCGTGATCTCGCTGTGCAGCTCGCCGCACAGGCGATCGAACACGGCTCGTTGCTGCCTGCCTCGCTCGCCCTCACGTGGTCCCAAGAGTTCGCACACGACCTTCTCGGCCGCGACGTCTGCGGCGAGGCTCCATGCCTCGCGTCCTACCGTGGCGCTCACGAAGGGGTGGAGCAAGAGGCAGTGCACGAGCGCGTGTGCCATGTCGTGGGCGGGGGCAGCGCGTCTTGTGACAAAGTCCTGTATGAGCTGGTCGACATTGAAGGAGAGCGTCTGGCCGTCCACCGCCAGAGCGCTTGTGGCGCCACGTGTGGGGGCAAGGGTGAGAAGGGAAAACGGGCCCGCAAGAAAGGGGTTCTGTGAGACGATCTCGCTGCGCGCGAGCTCAACGATCTGGATCGCGAGCTGGGCTGCGTCATCTGCGCTGCGCTCGACTGCGGCCGCAGGATTGACCCCAGCCCTGTCGAGGGCGACGGTTCCCGCAGCCTCGCGATCGCCGTCTGTGTGGACAGCTGAGGCTGGTCTGGGGGCGTCTTTGCCCTTTGTCCCCGCAGTGGGTAGAGCCTCTTGCTCGGTGCCTCCCGTGGTCGCCTTGCCAGGCTGCCTGTGCGTAGGAATGGCGGCCGTGGCATCGTCGAGACGAACCGAGGCTGCGGCGGGTACAGCGCCGTCGGCTTCTCGCACAGCCTCGAGTCGCGCAAGGAGCCAAGTTGCGACTTCGGCATGCCCTGCCACAGACGCTGCCTCCACGGCTGCGGGCAGATTCGCGGTCGTGAACGTGTCCGGCCAGCTCGCGATGGCCTTGAGCTCCCCCATGAGGCCAGAGCGGGCAAGCACCAGCAACAGTGCCGCGTTGTCCTGCTCGGTCGCGGGCGAAAGAGCGGGCACCATGCGACAGATGAGCTCGGTGTCCTCCTGCAGCCACGAGAGCGCCCGCAACCTGCCCAGAAAGACATCAGGCATCTCGAGGCAGACGAAGGCCATGATGTCCGGGTCAGCCTTGGGTACGATGAGGTTGCCCATGATGAGACGGACGTTGCCATCACCAAGATCCCGTTCGCGATGTAGCTTGAGCAGGTGCTTCGCGAGCGCGAGGCAGGTCTGGGCCGTCTTTGGATCACGATCGCGCGCATGGCGCAGTGCATGCCAGGCCTTGACCACGCAGGCACGAAAGAGGTCATCGAAGACGACGGCATCAAAGAGGCCCTCGGAGGCAAGCGTGCCCACGAGCTCACAGCTGGCGCGTAGGCTTGTAGGGACTGCGTAGGGTTTGCCTATAATCTGCTCGGTTCCAGAGAAGTCGTCAAAGACCTCGGTGGAGACCGTGTGGTCCATGTTGTTGAGAAAGAGCGTCGGGCTCTCGCGGACAAGGTCGAAACGGGTGAAGCTGCCTTCGTGAGGAAGGAGCGCCCGGAGTGCCTTGGGTTGGCGCACGGCTCCCAGAAGGTCAACGCCCAAGCCAAGAAGCCAGCGAGCCACGTCCTCATTGGCACAACGTAGGGCCAGCGCGAGCGCCCAGCCCGTGTAGACGAAGTTTCCCTGAAAGTACTCCCATACCGCCTGTGCGCTCGCGCGAGGACCGTACGTGCAGGCCCGCTCGAGGAGGTCCACGGCCTCGGGAGGCGTGACCTTACTTGTCGACCGCCCGTCGCCTGCCTTCGCGAGAACATCCAGACCATGCCTCACGAGACTGGGCTCACGCGTTGAGATGGCTTCGCGGAGGGCCGCAAGCGCTCGGTCTTTCTCGTCAGGCTCTCTCACATGCAGCTCCTCATTCTTATCACGATGGCACGGCGTGGCCTGATGCGCCCGGTCACGCCGTGCCATCGTGAGTCTGTCTTGCTGGGTCCAGTCGGTCCTGCGAGTCGGCAAACGCACGCCCGCGCCCGCCAACTGTACACCCACCTGTTCAAGTGTACCTTTCAGCTCTTGTACATGGGTTGGTCAAGTCGTATGTCAGTCAGTATCTGGCTGTAGGCGCAGGTTCTTCAAAGGCTTAGATGGATGATGAAAATATCTCTTGCATCGAGCGGCCGAAAACTCGACCATAGGAGTATGCGCGACCAGTAAGGTGCGCGCCCAACGAGGGCGTATGAAGTAGATACGCAAGGGAGGACGGTTCGTATGCCGGCGATTCTCACACATGAGTTCTTTGGCAGGGATACCTACGAGGGCGTCGCTGCCGATCTTGGATTTCTATCCTCGTCCGAGCGCGATGCCTTCTTCTTAGGTAACCAAGGGCCTGATCCATTATTCTACCTTGAGCTTGACCCACGCGCCAAGGAGCAGGACGTTGTGGGGCGCCTCATGCACCGTCAGCGCCCGGCTGCGCTCCTGGCGTCTTTACATGACGCGCTGAGTATGCTCCCGCAGGCAGAGAGGCCTGTTGCCAAGGCGTACGCGGCGGGATTCCTCTGCCACTACCTGCTCGATAGCGCGGTTCACCCGCTCGTCTTCTCTGAGCAGTACGGTATCTGCGACGCAGGCGTGGAGGGCCTTGACCGCACAGATGGGCGAGCGGTGCATGCGGAGATAGAGCGCGACCTCGACGAGATGGTGCTCTACGTCAAGAGCGGCACAACGATCGAGGACTTTCTTCCCTTCAGGGAGGTGCTCATCGCGAGCGACGAGACGCTCAAGGTGATCGATAAGCTCTTCTTCTACATGAACCTCTGGAGCTTTAGCCGCACCGTGACCCTGGACTGCTACACGCGTGCGGTCAAGTCCTTTCGGCTCGCGCAGCGTGCGCTCTACACGCCAGCTGGCATCAAGGGCAGGGTGATCGCGCCCATCGAGAGGTTGGTGGATCACGCTCGCTACTCGCAGTATCGTGCCATGGCGCACAGAGTGCGTCCTGAGGCTCGGTCTGACTTCGAGAACGCGGAGCACCTGCCATGGGTGAACCCCTTTACTGCCGCCGTGTCGCATGAGAGTTTCTGGGACCTCTATGAGCGTGCCCGTGCGAGCGTACCTACCGCAGTGGGTAGCTTTTTTGCGGAGGACTTCGACGAAGAGAGCGCACAAAGACTCACAGGAAACCTGAACTTCTCTGGCCAGCCAGTGGATCCCGAGGCGCTCGAGGACCCGCCCGTGCCTGCGATCGGCGTGACGCTCGGCGCTGACGCCGACGCATGAGCAAAAGGAACGTCGCAGCGCGCGGGGAGTCGCCTGCCGCAGGGGCAAGGGGAGCCACCGCGCGTGAGGTGAGCTTGGCCACGCACCATGTCATGCAGGCCAACAAGAGCAAGGACACCAGGCCCGAGCTTAAGGTGAGGGCAGCTCTGTGTGCGGCGGGTCTTCGTGGCTATCGCCTGCACTGGAAGAAGGCTCCGGGAAGGCCTGACATCTGCTACCCGGGACGCCGCACGGCGATCTTTGTGAATGGCTGCTTCTGGCATCACTGTCCCTACTGCGACCTCCCTCTTCCGCGGTCGAATGCCGCGTTCTGGGAGGCCAAGTTCTTGCGTAATCGGATCCGGGACGAGCGCAGCTGCGCGCAGCTCCTCGCAAGCGGTTGGACCGTGGCTGTCGTCTGGGAGTGTCGGCTCAAAAAAGATCGCTTCGAGTCCACAATGAGCGAGCTGGTGGATGTGGTGCAAGGTGCTGGCCGAGACGGTCGTGCCGCAGGAGTTGGCGGTCGTCTCGTCGTGGTGGGGTCAATGGCTCCGTGGAAGCTCCGTGTGAGTCGCGAGTACCTCTCGGCTACGAGGGCGCGTATCCGCCATCGTTCCTCCATGCAGTGAGTCCCTCGTGTTGAGGTTGGCAAGAATGAATGGCGCGCGCGTGCAGTCGAGTCCAAAGCTTGCTATCCTTACGACATGATGATGGTACGCTAGCAGCTGGGCAGTACGTTCTTGGTTCGTACAGATATGAAGGAGATGCAATCATGGCAACATATGCGTTCTCGGACGTGCATGGCCATAGGGTCCCGCTCGAGAGGCTGCTCGAGCGCGTCTCTCCTGCAGACGAGGACACCCTCTTCATGCTCGGTGATATGGTGGACAGGGGCCCGGATCCGGTGGGCGTGCTTAGGATCTGCCATGACCTCAAGAATGTCCGTGTCATCATGGGCAACCATGAGGACCTTATGGTTGCGTACTTTCAGGCTACAGATGATCCCATGGTGAAGATGAACTGGGAGATCAACGGATCATACACGACATTGAGCGGCCTTGAGGCCTTGGATGAGCAGACGAGGATCGAGCTGGTCGATTGGGTCATTAACCTGCCTTTTGGTGCGGTGACCAAGGTGAATGATCGCTTTTATATAATGGTGCATGCGGGCATTCGCCCCACAGGCTCCCTGCCCCAGGACCAGCTCACGTCCCAAGGCGTCAAGGACCTTCTCCTTAGCCAGGATCCCGAGGACCTGCTCTGGATCAGGGAGGAGTTCTGGAGTGTGCCGACGGGGCTCATTGACGAGAATGGCGTTGGTCCCATCGTGATCGCTGGGCATACGCCCACAGCCTATCTGGAGGGCATGGCAAACTACCTCGAGCGCTCGCCGCAGGGTGAGGACGGGCTCTGCCGTCAGGTTAAGGTTGGGGCCTGTGAGGCGACCGGTGGTGTTGCCGATCGCTGGGACATTGATTCGGGTGCTGCGGGCGGTGCCGGATTCGGGCAGGTTTCCATGGTGCGGCTCGATGATGGCGAGGAATTCTACGAGCCAATCGCCGAAGGGGAGTAGTGTGTCTGACCGGGCGAGCGCGGCTGTCAGGGTTGGTCAGGCACCGGAACTCGTGACATCGCCTCTGCCGGCCGTCTTTGACGGGCAGAGTCGCGTGCTCCTGCTCGGTACGCTGCCGAGTCCCGCGTCACGGGCGAGGGGCTTTCACTACGCAAACCCCCAGAATCGCTTCTGGCGGGTCATGGCTGCTCTGTGGGACGAGCCTGTGCCACAGGATAACGCTGCCCGGCGAAGCCTGCTGCACCGACATCGGCTGGCGCTGCACGACGTGCTGAGAAGCGCCGAGATTCGCGGCGCTTCGGATGCGTCGATCACACGGCCTGTCGCCAACGATCTCTCGGCCATACTTGAGGCCGCGCCCATCTGTCGTATCTTCTGCACGGGCACTACGGCAGCGCGCCTCTATCGCAGGTACATAGAGCCAAGGCTCGGAACCGGCTGCGTGGTGTTGCCATCGACGAGTCCCGCCAATGCGCGCTGGTCGCTTGATGACCTCGTCGAGGCATATGGGGTCGTTCGCGATGCCGTGGAAGCCGCAGTCGACGCAGTCGTACCCGCGGTGACCGACGGGGTGGTGACGGCAGGATGAGCGTTGCCCCGCAACCGGGCGACCTCACGGCATCCGCGACGCTCGTTCGTCGGCCTGCCCAGGAGCTACTCCATGGCTGTGTGGCTATCCAAGAGAGTGGGGGCGGCTGGGTGAGGCCGCAGCGGTTCTCTGATGTGCAGATCAGGGCCTTGGGAAGCGTCAGTGCCTGGCACCCGGGGCTCTACAGGGCCATGGCCCGCGCGACGGCAGGCATCTCGCTCGAGCTCGAGACGGATTCCTCTGAACTGGCGCTCGAGCTGCAGCTGGATCCAGAGCCTGCAGGAACGCGCGCCATGTTGGATCACGTGTCCAAACCAGTCACTGTCGGGGGCGGGAAGATGAGCGTGGGCGACACGACGCCCTCGCCTCACGATGGCTTTGGCATTGAGGTTGACGGTCGTCCTCGGATGCCTGTCATGCCCCAGCTCGGAACGAGGACCCTCAGCCTGTGCATGGACGACCCCGAGAAATCACCAGCTGCTGGTGTGACGCAGCTACCAGGCTTGGGAGCTGCACACCGCGTGCGTATCTGGCTTCCTTGTCTGCGTGGCTGTGCGCTGCGCTCCGTTGTGGGAAATGGTACGAAGATCGAGGCACTCCCCATGCGTCGGCAACTGCTCGTCCTCGGTGACTCCATAGCGCAGGGCTTTGTCTGTGGGGACCCGGGGCAGAGCTGGCCCGCACTCCTTGCACGGGACCTCGACCTTGACCTCGTGAACCAGGGGATCGGTGGGCAGGTCTTCCAACCGGGGACGCTTGTGGGGTTGAGGCCAGAGGCCGACGTGGCCCTCATCGTGGTGGCCTTGGGGGCCAACTATCGCTATGAACCCTGTCAAGGACCCCTTGTCGCACGTGATATCCGACTGTACCTGGACGAGCTCTCACGGCTGTGGCCCAAGGTCCCGACCTACGTCGCAGACCCGCTCTGGCACGACGAGGGGGCGTGGCCGTCTCATCCCAAGAGCTGCTGGAAGGGCGTCAAACGGCTCATCGCCCAGGAGGTGGCGCGCCACAAGCAGATGAGGCTCGTGAAGGGCTCATGGCTGCTCGACCACAAGCGCTCGCTTCTGGCCGACGGCTTCGAGCATCCGAACGCCGAGGGTATGCACCAGATTGCCGAGCGTCTCGGCGTGGTCATAGTCTCGTGCGAGACGAGCTCGGTTGAGCTGCGAGCGCGTGGTCTCGCGACGCTGCGCGACGCCCCCCGGCGTACCTTCCCGCTTACCGAGATGCTGCGGCGAGACATCGGCAAAGTCGAGTTCGCGAGGGAGGGCTGTGTGCTCGTGCGAACGCCTGACGGCATCCAGACGCTCTGGGCGGGTGACGTCACGCTTGGACGCTCTGTGATCAGGATGCTGGTCCACGCGTCCGTGGTGGTCGTCCTCGAGCCGGCGCTCGTGCGCGACGTCAAGCTATGCTGCGGGCTCATGAGGGTTGATCCCTATCGCCTTGCGATCCTTACGGACAAAAGGCTTCCCAAGACGGATGCCAAGCGCGAGGTGAGACAGCTCGACGAGAGTTACTTCGATACGATATGGGCATCCTATGGTCCTACAGGCTATGCGAGCGAGCGAGGGCTGCACTCGCTTCTACAGTCGGGTGGCATCCTCGGTGGCTTTAAGGGCGACGAGCTCGTGGGCTTTGTCGGTGAGCACCCTTGTGGTTCGATCGGCATGCTGACGGTGTTTGATGGGCACAGGCGCCATGGCTGGGCACAGGCGCTCCTCTTAGCCAAGATACGTGAGCACATGGACAGAGGATGGACACCGTGGGCAGAGGTCTATCCGGACAACAGGGCGTCGGTGTCGCTCATGCGACGAGTGGGCATGAGCATTACGTCGGCAAACGAGCAGTGCTACCTGAGCGCTGATGACGAGGGTGCCGATATGGATCTCTAGCTGTGAGTTCAGCTGCCTACATGGAGGAAACGCAATGACCACATTGACGAACAGGTTAGCGCCGGGGCTTTCTGGCGAACTCTCGCCCGCTGCGGCACAACGCGTCGCAAAGATCCGCGCGGCGGGTGGCACCTCTCCCTTTGCCACGACAGACTCGTCGGTCATACGACGAGATACCTCCCATGATCAGGCGTCGATTCTGCGTCCTGCCTTCGTCCGCGACAGCGAGAAGGTCATTCATACGCCGGCGTACAATCGCCTGAACGGCAAGACGCAGGTCTTCTCCTTTGCGGCAAACGACGATATCACCCGACGCAACCTCCACGAGCAGCTCGTTGGCCGTGTGGCTCGCGATATCGGGCGTGCCCTCGGTCTTAACCTCGACCTCATCGAGGCCATAGCACTTGGTCACGACATCGGGCACACGCCCTTCGGACACGCGGGAGAGCGCTTCTTGAATGACGCCTATCACCGTCGCACTGGGCGCTGGTTCTTTCACAACGTCCAGAGCGTGCGCGTGCTGGACGTCCTCTATGGTCGCAACCTCTCCCTCCAGACGCTCGATGGTGTCATCTGCCACAACGGGGAGTTCGAACGGCAGGTCTTTGAGACGAGCGGCCTTTCGGACTTCGACAGCTTCGATCGCGTGGTCGAGTCATGCTGGCAGGACGGTGAAAAGACCATAGACAAGCTGCGGCCCATGACGCTCGAGGGCTGTGTGGTGCGCATCTCTGACATCATTGCCTATGTGGGTAAGGATCGCCAGGATGCGATACGTGCCGGCCTCGTGGGTGAGGACAGCTTCGATGATGGGCTCGGTGGAGCCTACAACGCCTGGGCGCTCTTGGCGCTCTGTGCGGACGTGGTCGAGAACAGCGTGGGCAAGGACCGCATCGAGATGAGCGAGGCGGGTTTTGCAGAGCTCAGACGTGCCAAGCGCGAGAACTACGAGAAGATCTATGGCTCGGCCGAGGTGGATGGGGACCTGCCCCGCGCGGTGGGGGAGCTCTTCGACAAGCTCTTCGAGCACGAGCTTGAGGCGCTGCACAGAGGCGACGAGCGTGACGCCATCTTTGCCCACCACATCCTTCCGTTGGAGCGCCAGCTTGGCCACTATGGGAGGAGCTATGACTGGCAGGGTGACGTAGACCAGACTGTGTGCGACTTCATCAGTTCCATGACGGATGACTACTTTGTGGCAATCTGCGAGCGGCTCTTTGAGGAGGCGCGAGACCTCTTCCCTACGCGAGGCTACTTTGATGGAATGGGATAGTGAGCTGCAACGTACGTGCGGGGGAAAGGAATTGATGCACCATGAATGTGACAGCGCGGCTTTTCGCAGCTGCCCTCGCAGCCCGTTCCATGGATACGAAGACGTTTCTCATCGGGTTGGCCGTTATGGGCGTACTCATGTATGTGGCATACCGCTGGGACGAGAAACGGAAGAAGAAGCTGATCGGCGAGGGGAAGTTGATCGAGCGCGACAGTGGGTTCGAGGAAAACACTGAGGACTTCACCATCGCCTCCCAATGTGACCCCATGGTTGCGCCCGCCGTGCGCTCCATCCCCTTTGACTCATGCCGCGCGAAGCTCGTTGAGGATGATGGGGTGACCTTTGTCATCGCGAGGTCCAAGGACTGGAAGGCGGTGCTTACCCGAACCCTACAAGACCACAGGACCTGTACCTACAACTTCAGGTTCATCCAATGGGAGGACAATGCGAACAGGCTCCACATGAACATGCTGCTCACGGCGGTTGAGAAGCTGTTCTTGTCACTCGACCCAAACGTCAAGGTGCACGTGCGTAAGATGAACGTCAAGACGACGTATCGCTGAGCCTCCCTTTCGCAAACCCGTGGCGTGCGGTGTCATTCATAAGGTTCTTCGGGGGTTCGTGTGGGTTGACGCCTCGGCGAAGATGCCAACCGAGCAGCGGCGCCACTCGCTCAGAGCCTGGTTTTCCGACCAAGCGAGAGGGACCAGCGAGGAGGCGCCGCCGGCACGCCATGGTGGTTGAGGCGCTCGTGCCACCTGACGCAGCTCGCGTCGCGATTCGTATCGCGACT
>ERZ772921.1444-NODE-1444-length-13693-cov-8.381434_pt1 | contig 13693 bp, 21 predicted proteins | sample MGYA00512117_ERZ772921 | MGnify/ENA primary metagenome ERZ772921 (study PRJEB29015, sample SAMEA2737944) | human oral metagenome | biome: human oral; feature: human-associated habitat; material: dental | place: China | collected 2150 ... | reverse complement strand
GCGAGCCCCCGGGGCTCCATGAGCACCGAGGACTCCGATGACCACGGCGGCGACGCCGACCACGACCACGACGACGGCGGCGACATGGCGGGCGGGGCTTGCGGCGCTCATGACGGCGAGCCTACGCCCCGGGTCCGTCGAGGGCGGATGGCCGGGCCCGTCGGCAGGATTGGAGGGACGCGACGGGACTCGTGCCCGTGCGTCCGGGCCTATGCGGTCCCGTCCCCGACGGGCCCCGGCGGGTCGCGCTCGTCGAGTCGGGCACGTCCGGCCTCGTCGGGCATGATGCCTCGGCTGCCGCCCGTCACCGTGGTCCGGGCAGGACGCAGATGTCGCAGGCCGCACTCAGACGCCGGTCCCAGGTCAGCACTCGGCAGTCCAGTGAGGCGGCCAGAGCGACGTACACGGCGTCGTAGGCGGAGATGTTGTGACGCCACGTCCAGGCCGCTCCGAGCAGGGGCGGCAGATCCGTCCAGGCGAGGCCGAGGTCCTCCAGGTCATCCAGAGCGGCCTCGGCGCGCCGGACTGCGAGATGGCCTCCGCGCACCATGCCCCGCAGCACGGACAGGACCTCGACGGCGAGCAGTTGAGGGGCGTAGATGTCGTCCGCCCCCAGCGCTGCCTCCACGTCGAGCCCGCGGTCGGTGCCCAGCAGGAGCTCGGCGGCGGCCGAGGCGTCGAGGACCCACATCAGGACCGGCTCTCGCGCTCCTGCGCCAGGACCTCGGCCGCCGGAGGCAGCTCGTTGCGCCCCCGGTTCCGGATGCGGGCGTAGACCTCGGCGCGACTGGGGCGGGATGCCGTCCGAATGAGCTCTCGCAGAAGGTAGTCGCTGAGTGAGCGGCCCTCGCGCGCCGCACGGGCCTTGAGCTCCCGGCTGGTCTCCTCGGGAACGTTCCTGATCTGAATGGTTGACATGCAAAGTGCATATCACGCATGCGATAGGCATGCAATGGTGCGGCTCGCTTCCGGGCTCGGTTGGCGTCGGCGCTGCGGGTGGCGTCCGACCTGATTCATGACGCCTTGGTGGGTTGTGGGGAGGTCGGCGTGTGTTTTCGTTGGTATTGCGGTGTTGTGGGTCTGGTGGCAAGGCACTAGGAGTCCGTATGGCGTGCTGGTGCGAGCCCGTTTCTGCGCAAGGTCAGGACCGCTTAGGGGGCTACGGCGGTGCAGGTCGCGGTCAAGGACGACGGTGTGCGCCGGATTGTGGAGCACCTGGGCCCGGCCCATGACGAGGCTGGGCCAGCGGCCCTGCCGAGGACTGGGCGGCAGAAGATCGCTGCCGAGCAGGGCCAGGGGCTGCTGGACCTGGAGTCCCTGGAACCGTCACCTGGGCGCACCGCCCTGGCCGGCGCCACGGTGGAGACCAAGCGCTCGGCTTTGTTGTGGGGCGTCCTGCACCCGCCTGGGACTGGGCGAGGCCTATTGATGTGTTCGGGCGTTTGAGCAGATGGTTGCCGCCCGCCTGATCGAGCCGACCTCCAAGGCCCGACCCCCTGGAGTTCGAGGGCCGTCGCCAATACTCGGTGTATGTCTCGGTCATCAAGCCATCGGTGCAGCCTACGGTGCGCGCGTGAAGACCGCGGCACATATCATGCACGGAAAGACCAGTAGAGTCTCTCACGATGGACGTGGTTTGTTTTCGAATGCAGAACAGCACATTAAGGTTGTTCGATATCACTCGCTCATAGTGGATCAAGCATCCCTTCCCGACCAGGTTATTGTGACGGCACGTTCGCTCGACGACGGGTGCATCACGAACCTTCGCCACCGTCACTTTCCGATCGAATCGGTACAGTTCCATCCGGAAAGTGTTGGCTCGACTTCCGGCCTACGTATGCTTCAATCCTTTATCGAAACATACGTCGAGCACCCACGACCGGTATCAGGACTGGATTGATCTCGACGCCGAGAGACTTGCAATTTCAGTTGGTCGACCGCTATCAATTCGTTTGCAGATCACTGTGGGTAGGTTCGATGAGCGGGGATTAGGGAGCCAATGGTGAGGCACTGGTCTTCGATATCCCGGACACTGCGTTATGGTGCGCAACGGCCTACCGCACCCACGTACGACGAGCAGCCACGACCGATGGCGGCGACGGGTCATCGGTCGCGCTCATCCGCGTCGTAGAATTAGAAATTTAGAAGCATGAGCGCATTGCCTCCGCGCGTCGAGTCGTAGTACAATCGCAGATGCGTTTGCGCAGTCCCTGAACATCGCGCGCCGACAACAACGAATGTCGCTCCCTCGGCCGGGAACAGGCGGTTCAAGATGAAAATATCTATTTTATATAGAATACTCGATGGCTCAAGGCCACGCCTGGTGGAGTTCCACTCCTTTGCGTTGCGGTTATACTCGTGCGATCCAAATCTCGAAGGTGGCATGCCGTATGATTAGAAAACCGTCAGTCGATTGGCTGCAGATTACTGTTGATCGTCGCCAGGATGCTCCGATAAGTCGGCAGATATTTCAACAGATTCGCTCTGCAATACTGAACGGCCGTCTCCGCGATGGTGATCGTTTGCCCTCATCTAGAACCTTGGCAGAGCATCTGCGAGTCTCCCGAACCACGCTCCTGAACTCTTACGATCTCCTCTACGAGGAAGGGCTCATAGAAGCACGACGGGGATCGGGAACAACCGTTTCTGCTGTCATGACGGATTCCCTGCACATCGATGACGCCGTCCCACAGATCTCCCAACCCAAATATGCGACGCCTCTCCCACCGGAATATAAGCACTCGTCCGGCGTCCCGTATGATTTCCGCCCCGGGACGCCGGCTTGGGATCTATTTCCCCGGGAACTGTGGGCCCGAACGATCTCTCGTGTGGTGAGACACCTCGATGCCAGTCATGTCGGTTACGGCCCTGCTGAGGGAGCCTGGTCTTTGAGAAAGGCGCTCTCCCGGCATCTTCGCCTTGAGCGTGGCATGGTTATGGATGCCAATGAGATTATCGTCACCTCTGGGGCGACCCAGGCGATTGACTTGCTGTCGCGAATTGCCATAAGACCGGGCGGGGTTGTGGTCATCGAGGATCCGTCGCATCCTGTTCTCCGAGAAACATTTCGACGAGCGGGAGCCTTCATCGTCCCTGTGCCAGTAGATGAGAACGGGTGTCAGATCGAAAAAATCGAAGCTGAACTGATTCGGTATGGGAAAACGGGCGACGAGGTGCAGTTGATCTACCTGACCCCGACCTGCCAGTTTCCCGTCGGGTCCTCGCTTTCAATGGAGCGTCGCGTGTCGGTCCTCAAATGGGCTCGTGACCGCGACGTTCTCGTCATCGACGATGACTACGACGGCGAGCTGAATCGCAACAACGACAGCGCTCCGATGTTGCACGAGCTCGATTCGCGGAGCACGGCTCACATCGGGACCTTCAGCAAAACCATGTACCCGGGACTGCGTTTGGGATATGCGGTACTCCCAGATGTCGTTAGAAATAGATTCATTGAGGTCAAATGGCAAAATGATCGGCTCACGCAGATCATTGAGCAGTATGCTTTGGCGGAATTCATGGAGTCCGGACGGTACCGGCATCACGTGCAGACAATGGGTCGCGCGTACGCCAGAAGGCGGAGGCATCTGGCGGCGAACCTCCGATTGTGTTTTGGTGATCGCGTGTCAGTGCGCGGAGCAAAGGTGGGACTTCACTTGCTGGCGTCCATAAAAACTCGTTACGCAGCTCGCTCTGTTGCAAGACGTGCTCTGTCAAAAGGTGTGCGAGTGTATCCTGCGGAGAATTTCTATTATGAATGCGCACCGCCAGAACCGGCTACCTTTTTGCTCGGATACGCATCCATGACGGCCGGGGAGATGAAGGCGGGTCTCGACAGGCTCGCTACCGCTGCAGGCATCCGGTAGACATCTTGGAGCGCCCTGATCTCAATGAAATTATTGAGTTCTGTCTGCTGCCCTGATCTGACGATCTTCCTGGGCCTGGAGACCCTGGGGCTGATTGCGGTGGGCCAGTGCCTACCCCAGGGCGGGCGGTGATCGAGTGCCACATGCCCGTCGGCTTCGAAGACCCGTTCTGCAGGTCCTGCGGGGCTCAGGACGTAGCGCGCGGGAAGTGGCTTGGCGTCTGGCGCACGTGCCGATGGGGGTGGGGTGGCGGCCCAGCGACCTGGTGTTGCACGTGTGGCGCTTCGCCCGCCGGCGCTGCCCGCGGGGAGGCAGGACATCTTGGCCCTGGCCCAGCCGTGGGCGCGTCTGACCCACCAGGCGGGGCGACAAATACGCTCGTCGTCATCATCGACCTGACCCTTGTACGTGACCAGCCGGTCCGGCTCGCCTGTTGGACATGGCCCCGAGCCGTTCCAAGAAGGTCCTCAGGACCTGGCTGGCCGCCCGAGGAAAGCGGTGGAAGCAGAAAGGTGACCACCGGGCGATTTCCCGGGATCAGGAACGCTGCCGGCGAAGAGCTCCTTGCAGCTTGGGCGGTGATGGATCTCGCCCTGGCAACCGGCAAGGTCGACGAGCGCCACACTCCGGTGGAGGTCGCCTGGAGCGTCTACCAGCGCCTGATCCAGGCCTACCGGGCCCAGAACCGGGCTTGGGCGGGTTCCTGATGCAACGGCTCGTCAACTCCCTGCACAACGCCGTCCCGACCGGGCTGGAGGAAATAGATCAAGGAACTGGCGAAAACCCTGATCGAACGGAGTGCCGACATCCTGGCCCACTATCGACCGCCCCCGTACCTCCAACGGCCTCGCCGAGGCCCCAGACGGACGCGTGGAGCACCTCAGAGGTATCGCCCTGGGCTTCCGCAACCTCACGCACTACACCGTCCGCAGCCTCATCTACGCCGGACGCTTCAGGAACCACCTGAAAACAACCAACTAAAGCGACTTCGCCGCCCCCGGGTTTCCAGTTGACTGTGCTTCCACCCACAAGCTGCGAGCGAGCGCACTGTCGCCTTCATCGGTCTTTTTACTCGGCTTGTTCAGGGCGATGGCAGGCCGGTCACAATTACGAGGACGCTGGAGTAGTGGCAACCTTGGTGGCTATAACTGGGATCGTTCGAATCGAGTACGTAGATCGGGGTCGACAGTGCAGTCAACGAGCATTTTCGAAGTTCGGCCCGCTTCCGATATCGAGGAAGAGTATTCTGGATGCTGTGTCGGATCGGCTGGGAAGCCTTCAGTGTCCGAGATAATCCAGATATCGCGATCCGGCTGCATGCGAGTGGTAAATGACCACCATGCCTCCGTATGAGACATTACATCAACATCCGTATCTACCAGAACAATCAGCTTCAGCATGCGCTGGGTCCGTAGAATGTCGAGACTAGCATCCACAAGTCGTTCACGACTTTCCCCATCTGGGACCGAGCATCCGATGAAAGCGAGCAACTGACCTCCCCCGGCCGGGCTGCAATAAATGCAACTCACATCAAGGCCTGCGAGACGGTAACAGTGCAGAAGGTTCGCCTCCTGTGAAATACCAAGCAAATTGGATTGCTCAGAACCGGGACCGATGACGGCCTGCGCAATGGGAAAAGAATTTGTCGTAATATCCAGAACCCGGACTGCAGGAACAGATGGGCGTGCAGTTCCTCGATATCCAAGAAATTCAGGCATCGAAAATCCTCCAAAATCATGAGGGTTTTCCGGGATACTTTCATCCGACAGCTCTCCTTCAATGATCCAGTCCGCTTTCGAGATGACTGGAAAGTTGATCGTGCTACCGGCACAGAGGTCAATCGGACCTCCCCGCAAAGAACCAGCGATACCAAGTTCATCTGAGTTCGGAGGGGAAAGAGTTCCAGTCATGGCCGCCGCTATGTATATAGACGGGTCAAGGCCTATGTGAATCGCGACTGGAAGTTTTTCCCCACGTCTACGAGCAGCCTTAAGGATGTTTTCTAAGTCTCTTCCCGGAACAATCCAGATAGTTAATCGATCTGGTGACTGCACGCACAGCCGATGAACTGAGGCATTGCGGGCGCCTGTATCGGGATTGTGTGCAACGACCAAACCCATGGTGATATAGGGACCTGCATCGTGCTCCGTAATGGTTAGAATCGGAATCTGCGTAAGATCTGGGCCGACGGACGTGCGCCGTGAGGTTCCTACGCGCGGCGAGATCGGAAGATTAGCCGCGTCGACCAGACGAACCGACAAATCTGCGGGCTCAATCTGGAGCATTGCCGCGATGCTTTCGCGAGAATTGAAAACCCCCATCGCTAGAGGGCGCCCTGAAGGCTTGACATGCTCAAACAGCACGGGCGCTCCCGGATGCGTCGGTCCGGGAGCGGGCGCGCCAGCTGACGACCGGAAAATCTTCGCAACATCCAAATACTGGTCGATTGGATCAGAAACGACCTTGAGTTCGCTTCGAGTCTGAAGAAAATCCAGCGCCGATCGCAAATCAGTGATCACGACTCACCCTCATATGTCAGTCATCCTTCTTCTCTCTATATTCACGAAGCTGTAGGTCGGTGAGAGCCCGGATCATGACTCGATACGTTTGTGTCACTACGTCTTCTGGAGCGCCGACACGCCTCGCCGTGGCCCGAGCGTTACTGACCACCTGTTCCACACGCCCAGGGGAACGGACTGCCTCGTCGTCATCTTTGAGCGTCATCAGTTTTCGGACTACTTCAGCCCGTCGTCCGATCAGATGCACGATATCTACATCAATCTGGTCGATCTCGAGGCGAAAGGTACTCAGTTTCTTCTGATCGATTACCTTCACTTGTTCTCCTCATCTACCACAACAACGACTGTTTTCGACGTTGTTGATCCTTTGGAACGGTGCGCCACACCGTCCGGAATGCAGAACGCCATGCCTGGCTTGCATGAAGCAGTTCCCCCATCTTCAAAAATTGTCATGAACTCTCCTTCGATCACGTAACCGTCGTGGCCCCTGTCGCACCAGCTCTCCTCGTCAAATCCGGGAGGAAGCTCCAGTATCCGAAATCGCTTTCCTTGAGTGTTGAGCAACTTGACCCGCCCCTCGGCGCCAGGCTTCTTCCAAGTCGTCCAAGGAATGTTGGGAAAGTCGACGGCTACGATCTGACGATCAACAAATGTCATCATAGTGCTCCTTTTCGTGATACATGATCTGAGGTGATTTCATCGCTCATTTTTTCAGAAAATTTTAGTAGCGCTTCATTCAGTCCCGCCTTTCTTCCCTCGCGAAAGTACTGAATCAGTCCGGCCATCCTGTCAACAGTGGACATCAAGGCGCGCATGCCTTCCTTGTCTTTGAGAGCGCTGCCGGGCGCACCGCCTCGTAGAAGTGCCGGAAAGCCGCTGCCGGCAAGAATCATTCGATTCAGTAGAACGTTATAAACCATCTGTGTGTGCACCGCCTCGAGACTAAAGCGACGGCCGGTTACTAGTATTCCCGCGACCTTATTGGTAAGTGGCCGATTGAAACGCAAGAAGCCGACGCCTGCACGTTCAATGAACTGCTGCATTACTCCGGCGGCACCGAACCCGTGAACGGGAAGCCCGTAGAGGATTCCGTCGGCTTGACACATCTGCTGCACGATCCCGTTCACTCCGTCATCGATAGCGCAGACCGATTCCCGTGTATTGCAGTCGCCGCAGAGCCCACAAAGGCCGACGATGTTCTCGTCGCGGAGATGTATGATCCTCATAATATCAATGGAATGACAGGAGGCGAAACGTTCGGCGGCGTATTCCAGAAGCAGGTCCGTGTTACCACGAGGACGTTCAGATCCGCAGATTCCAAGGACGCGTATCACGTCGTGATCGGGGCGCATCAGATGAATCCTCGCGTCATGTAGTGGACGGCGACCGCGGTGACCACCGTTGCTCCAACAACACTCGCCGTAGAGAACTTCTTCAAAAGAGTCATGACGGTGGCCGTCGTTGTGGATGCAATGCCAACCCATGTGTTCGTGGGATCCACGGTGATGGTGCTGGGGACGATGAGTGCGCTCAAGACGGCCAGAGGCAGCACCTCAATCAGACGCACTTTTTTGTGTCCTTGCCCGTCCTGGCTCATCGTGTCCACACGCTCCGGCGCAGCATGATTGATCACCAGTGGAAGAACTCGGAGCGCGAGTGTTGCCAGGGCGCACAATACCACGGCACTCAATGCCTTCATCCGACCTCTCCCCCCTCGGGCGACAGGTGAGCATCGTCTGCATCCTCTTCATGTCCCTCAAGGTCTCTTGTCGTGCGCTTGCCGACCTCGAAAGCCAGTGCGGCCAGGACGGCCGCGGCGATCAGGCTGAAGGTCGCTCCGAGGAGCGGAGTCAAAATCGTCGATGACACGGCTGCGGTGGCGCTCGTCATGGCGACGAGGCGATTTGATATGACGTGCGGAAGCACAAGGAAGATCAGTAGGCCGTACAGCGCCGATGTGACTGCCGGCAGCACATCTGTGGGAATGATGGACCCTGCGCTGATTCCCGTGGCAGTGAAGACGGCGGTCGCCACATAGGGCGGGATTTGAAGGCCCAGGATGTATGCCGTGGACTGCGGACTGGTCGTCTTCTTCTCGCCGTACATGGCGACGGCGTACACTTCCTCTGTCAGAAGTGGGCCGACGACGATCTTACTGAAGAATGATTGGACTTGCCGCCGACTCTTGAAGGATTCTGCTAGTAGTGCGTACCGCAGGTTTATAAGAATGACGGTCGCAATGGTGATGAGGGCTCCGGCGCCGGCGGAGAACAATTGAATCGCGGCGAACTGGCCGGCACCGGCGTATAGCAGCACGGACAGACTCATGATGAGCATGCGGTCGAGCTGCATCCCGACGCCGACTGCGCCGAATGTCAGGCACACGGGCATGTATCCAAGAACTATCGGCATGGAGTCGCGGAGGCCTCGGAGGAAGTCGGTTCGCTTCATTCGTCTTCAGCCACGATTGCGATGTCGTCGAACGTGGTCTCAGGGCAGCCCGCCGATAGGAGATGCGTACGCAGGATTGGGAACTGAGAAAGTACCTCGGCCTGGCGGATCTCTTCGCAAGTGCGGCTGACGATATCGGAACTGCCGGGGATGACGGACTCGACGGTAATTAGGATATTGCATGAGTGGCGCGTAATTCGAACGTCGTGACTCTGTTTCCAGTTCCAGCGTCTCGAATGAGCTTTTGATTCGCCATCGACATATATGATCTCCCCCCGGCCCACCTGCTCCTGACGCTCGGGCCTTCCTAGCGGAGTGTAGTACTCTTCGCCCGTTGCCCTCCGAACGAATAGCGCGCCAGACGCAACGCCATTGAGATCGCAGGCGGCCACCGGAAGACCGGTATCAAGGGATGTCGCGTTGCAGACGTCCACGATTGCGCCAAGTCGAGGCAGGTTCTTCCCCTTGATCACCCTGGACCCCAGCGCCTCCGATGCACAGGGGAATCGCTTGGGGTTGACTCCGGCCCTGCGATATGCCTCCCGCCAAGCCACTATCCGCGGAGATGCGATGAATGCGGCGACATCGGAGTACTCTTTTCGTATCCGCTCCTCCGCCTCCGCCAGTGTCTTCGAGGATCTACTGGTCTCGCATGCCAGCCCGGTCGTGGGGGCCCGCAGCATGATGAGGCCCAGGACGTAATGAGGAGAGAGGCGAAAAATCTCGTCCTCCACCGCAATGGCCAACTTCGTTTCTTGAGTCCCTTCGGTCGATCGCGGAGAGGGCTCTGCTTCGATTGCCATTCGTGGTCCTCCGGCGAAATTTAGCGGGTTGCGACTCGCGGCCGCGTTGCCGCAAGCATAGGCGGGAGCCTCGGCATGACCGCCAGAGCCACTTCAGAACGGGCATCCATACCACTTCGGATCATCGACTCCCTGAATCTGTCCCGCTGCGAGGAAGACCGTCGCGTCGTGAGAAGTGCGTTCATCGACGAGGCCCCAGCCGCAAGGCCCATGGCACGAGCTGTGGATGGAAGGCTTTTCGGTGGGAGTCTCTCGCAACTTTGTCGCCGGGAGAGGCTCACCGATCGGTTGAGGGGCGCCGAGCCTGTTCGGGGGCGCCGGTCGGGCGGCGATGATAGAGCAGGTAGGCGCCGACCCGGCTGCGCAGGGAGGGGCGCACCGCGTGCGGCCAGCGCTGGGCCACGTAGGTCACGGCGTCATCGACCTCGAGGCGCTGAGTGGAGTTGCCGGCCCGCACCCACAGCTCGCGCCCGCCCTTGCCCTTGGGGCCGGACAGGTACACGGGCACCGGCGAGGGCGGAATGGTGACCCGGCAGACGTCGCCGGCCTCGTCGGCCGGGGCGAAGTCCAGGCTCGGCAGCGCGGCGGCGTTCGCGCCCAGGCGGGCGCGCCACAGGTCGCGCAGGAAGAGCTCGTAGCGGTCGGCGTCCTCGTGGCGCAGAGTCGTGTAGTCCGGGCCCAGGCCGATGAGGCGACCCTCGTCGTCCACGCCGAGCAGCAGCGTGCCGCCGCGGGAGTTGAGGAAGGCCGCCACCGTCTTGGCCGTGATGGTCTCCATGGCGTCGTCGCGCTTGCCGGTGCGCAGGTTGACGCGCGCGGAGGACTTGAACTCCAGGCGCTCGGACTCCCCGCGGCGAGCGACCTCCCCGATCGGGTCGAGCCTGGGCTCGTGCTGCAGCCAGGCGGTGACGAAGGACGTGAGGACGATGACCCCGATGGCGGTGGCCACGGCGCAGATCAGCAGGCGCGTCGCCCACAGGTAGTCCTCGTCGAAGAGCCAGGCCCCCAGCGCCAGCCCGCCCCACAGGCCGAGCAGGGCCGTCAGAGTCGCCGCGGAGGAGGACAGACTCGTGCGCCAGCGCCTCAGGATGCGGCGGGTGAGACGGCCCACGAGGTAGGCCAGCAGCATCATCCCCGGCTGCAGGAGGACGGTGAGCAGAAGGTCCGGGCTCTGCGGGACGACGACGACGTCGTGGGCGGTCGAGTCCAGCGGCGTCACGCGCGGACGTCCTGCGCCGGGCCCTCGAGGTCGCCGGGGATGACGACCTCCCACTCGGAGCGCTCCGCGAGGAAGTCCCGCACGGCCGCCTGCGCGGCCTCCAGGGAGTGGTTGGCGCCCCAGCCGCACTGCACCTCGTTGGCGGCCGGGACCTCTTGGGCCCGGAGGACATCGCGGAGGGTCGCCTCCAGCAGCGGCAGGAACTCGGCCGGCTCCAGGCCCAGGGTCAGGGCGTAGAAGCCGGTCTGGCAGCCCATCGGGCCCCAGTCGATGAGCCGGTCCGTGTGATTCCTCATGAGCTCGGCCGTCAGGTGCTCGATGGAGTGGACCGCTTTCATCTCCAGGTGATCGCGGTTGGGCTGGCAGAAGCGCACGTCGTACTTGACCAGCTCGTCGCCGCCCGGCAGGCGCTTGCGGTCCGCGATCCGCACGAACGGCGCGACCACCCGCGTGTGGTCGAGGTTGAAGGACTCCACGTTCATCCGGTGCCTGCTCCGCTCGCTCATGTCCCCAGCATAGACCTGTGGGCCTCCCCACATTCACAAGTAAACCGGACAACCGGTACAGTCATCGCCGAACGCGCCCCGGAGGTCCCCGGCGGCTTCGGTCGTCGCGCCGGGAGGGGGCCCGCCGGGCGTTCCGGGAGCGGGGCCCTGCGTGAGGATCATCGCGGCGAATCGGGAGGGATGATGCGCAACGCCAAGGTCGTGCTCGTGGTCGTGGACGTCTGCTTGATGGCCTACTGGGCGGCGACCGCGATGCATCTCATTCCGGCCGACAGGGCCTTCAAGGACTACGAGGACGCCACTATCCAGGCCTGGAACTGGTCCTTCCTCCCTCTGGACTCCCTGGCCGCGGCGCTCGGTTGCTGGGGAGTGCACCTCGTCGGCAGGGGGCGGCCGTTCGGAAGGGAGATCCTGATAGTCGGGCTGACCCTCACCTTCTGCGCGGGACTCATGGCCGTGTCCTTCTGGGCGCTCTACGGGGACGTCAACCTCGGGTGGTGGGCGCCGAACATCGTCCTGATGATCGTTCCGTGCGTTCTGTACGGGAAGCTCCTCCGCGAGGATCCCCAGCGGTAGTCGATCGGATACGGATGCGGCCTGCTCCGACGCCGCTCGGCCCGTCCGGCCCCGCCGGGCCGCCCGATCGCGGTCAACCCTCCCGGTAGGGCCTCACCATCTCCGTGAGGAGCTCGATGGTCTTGGCGCGGGAGCTCCGGCTGGGGGCGGCGAGCTGCAGCGTGTCGGCCAGCCAGAGCCCGTCCACGGCGTAGCGCACGGTGGAGACGACGTGAGGCGGAATCCCGTCGGAGTGCAGGCGCTCGTTCCAGCCGTCGTACCTGCGTCGCAGGAGCCCCAGCGCCTCCGAGTCGACGATGACGGCGGCGAGCATCGCTATCACTCCTCGGGACGCCGGGCCGTCGGACCTGCTCGCCGACCGGATGTAGGCCTCGACGGCCGAGCCGGGAGAGTCGTCCGCCGCCTCGAGGAGGCGATCGAACTCCCGGGTGTACCTCTCGATCAGTCCCTCGACGAGGTCCTGCTTGGACGCGAAGTGATAGAAGAGGCCGCCCTTGCTGATGCGCGCCTCTTCGGCCACGGACGCGATCGTCAGGCGATCCCCTCCATCGCGGACCAGGATCCTCTGCGCGGCGTCGAGGATCCTGTCGCGAGTGAGGGTCTGCCGAGGCTCCGGCACCGAATCGCCCCCTCCTGCTTCCTCTTGCGACGCGCTTCCCGATCCCAGCCTACAGGCACCGACGAGCCGGGCGGGGGCCTCCGCCGCTTCGACGGGGGTGCGGGAGCGCTGCTCTCCAAGGCCCTGCGGGGTCGGGCGGGACCTCTGCGGGACCGGGGATCCCGAGGGGCCGGGGATCCCGAGGGGCCGGGGGCCTGCGCGCCGGTCGTGCGGCGCCCGCCGAGTGGCGGGCGACATGGTGGTACCGGACGTCCGGTATAGTAACCTGTCGGCATGCACATCTGGCTCTTGCTGACCGCCATCGGCGCCGAAGTGCTGGCGACGAGCTCACTGCGCGCTGCGACGGACGCCGCGGCGGCGTGGACCTGGTGGGCGATCGCCGTCTGCGGGTACGGGGCGTCGTTCGCCCTCTTCTTCGCAGCGCTGCGTCACGGTGCGCCGCTGGCGGAGTCGTACGCCGTGTGGGCGGGTCTGGGGGTGGCCGCCACGGCGGTCGTCGGCTGGTTGGTGTTCTCCGAGAGAATGCCGTTCGCCGTGGTCGCCGGCATAGGCCTGGTCGTGTCGGGCGTCCTTCTCATCGAGCTGTGCGGGCGCGGAGGCCACTCCTGATCCGATGGCGCCGCGGCTCCCGCCGGTTGCGACGGCCGTGAGCGGGCGCGACCGCAGGACGTAGGAGCGGGCGGAGGGGCAGGATTGGGGGCATGAGTCACCCTCTCGCCCGCGTGATCGTCGGGGCCGATGACGCCCCCACCCTGATGCTTCTCCACGGGATCACGGCGTCGGCGGTCTCCCAGACCGACGCCATCGACCACTGGGCCGCCCTGGGCTACCGGGTGGTCGCCGTGGACGCCCGTGGCCACGGCCTGTCGCCGCGCTGGACGCCGCAGGAGCTGGAGCGCGCCGGCGAGGTCCTCGTCGACGACGCCGTCGCGGTCCTGGAGGACCTTCTCGTCCAGGCCCGCGGTCGGCGCGCGCTGGACCTGGTCGCCGCTCCCCCGCCCGTCGTCGTCGGCCACTCCATGGGAGCGGCCACCGCCATGGTCGTGGGCGGGCGCCGCCCCGAGCTGGTCTCCGGCGTCGTCCTGCTCGACCCGGCCCGCTACGGCTCCCGCGGCCCCGCCGAGCTGCTCGCCC
>ERZ772921.1442-NODE-1442-length-13695-cov-21.381158_pt1 | contig 13695 bp, 17 predicted proteins | sample MGYA00512117_ERZ772921 | MGnify/ENA primary metagenome ERZ772921 (study PRJEB29015, sample SAMEA2737944) | human oral metagenome | biome: human oral; feature: human-associated habitat; material: dental | place: China | collected 2150 ... | reverse complement strand
AGGAAGGAGGTGATGACTAGCTTTTTAGCCCCGGCATCTGCGGATGCCGGGGCTTCACCCGTTTTAGAGATAATACGTCACACCCCGTGTGCTATAATGAACCGCATGGAAGATATCATTTCGTTGTGTAAGAGGCGTGGCTTTATTTATCAAGGGTCGGAGGTCTATGGTGGGCTGGCCGGTACTTGGGATTGGGGTCCGCTGGGTGTGGCGCTCAAACGCAACGTGATGCAGCAGTGGTGGCATTTCTTCGTCGACTGTCGCCCGGATATCTACGGTGTCGATGCGGCTATCATCATGAATCCGAAGACCTGGCAGGCGAGCGGTCATGTGGCGACCTTTGCCGACCCACTGGTGGACGACGTGGTGACCCACCGTCGTTTCCGGGCTGACCATCTACTGAAAGATAATGGTATCGAGGCGACCGATGGCATGTCTGATGCTGAGATCGACAAGCTGATCGAGGATAACCATGTCAAATCGCCTGACGGCAACCAACTATCCAAGGTGAAGCGGTTTAATATGATGTTTCGCACCAGCGTTGGGGCGGTCGAGAGCGACGACGCCGTGGCGTACCTGCGTCCCGAGACGGCTCAGGGTATCTTCACGAATTACCGTAATGTTGTCGACTCGTTTTACCCTGATCTGCCTTTCGGCATTGCTCAGCAAGGCAAATCTTTTCGCAATGAGATCAGCCCGCGCGACTTCGTCTTTCGCTCACGAGAGTTTGAGCAGATGGAGATAGAGTATTTCATTAATCCGGCTCGCTGGCAGGAGTCATTCGAAGACTGGCTCAAGCTGGAGCACCGGTTCTTAGAGCAAGTGATGGGTTTGCCGGCAGCGATGATTCACGACCTGGAAGTGCCGGCTCAAGATCGGGCGCACTACAGCAAGCGGACGGTCGATATCGAGTTTGACTACCCGATTGGTCGAGGTGAGCTGATGGGGCTGGCCTACCGGACTGACTTTGACCTGATGAACATCCAGCGAGTGAGTGGCAAGTCGATGGAGTACCGCCCGAAGGACGGTGGCAAGCCCTTTGTGCCGCATGTCATCGAGCCAGCGATCGGGGTAGAGCGCCTGGTGATGGCGATCCTGGCGGCGGACTACGCTGAGGACGAGGTCGGCGGGGAGAAGCGGAAGTTGCTCAAGCTACCGAAACACCTGGCGCCGGTGCTGGCGACGGTCTCACCCCTGCTCAAGAATAAGCCAGAGCTAGTGACCAAGGCGAGGCGGGTCTACGACATCGTCCAGCAGTACGTGCCGGGGCGAGTCAGCTGGGACGACAGTGGCAATATCGGCAAGCGCTATCGCAAGGCGGACGAGATCGGCGTACCTTACTGCCTGGTGGTTGATTTCGATAGCTTGACCGATGGAGCGGTGACGGTGCGAGACCGTGACACTACCAAGCAGACTAGAGTCAAGATCGATCAGCTGACTGACTATCTGCAGGTGAGCGAGTAGAGGGCTGTGAGCTTGTCCAGCACCCAGCAGGATGCATAACGCTAAGCTACCTAAGCAAAAAGAATACGTAATCACGCTTTGTCATAACTAGCTAGCTTAGCTAACGCATCAGCTGGGCTGCCAGGGCCTGCCCAGCAGATGCTGGTGAAACTAACTGATCAAAATAAATCATGATTACGCAGTTTCCTTGCTTAAGCCAGTAAAACGCTAGGCATCATGCTGGGCTAATGCTTGACAAATGCGGGAAGTGGTGTTACAGTGAATACCATCAGGTTGCATATGGGAACAGCCCATATGGCCTGCGACCCGAAAGGGGATTAGCCATGGAGGCAAAAACAATTGAGATTATCCTCAAGGGCGATGCCTTTGAGGATGCGGCAATGGCTATCGATGAGGGCAGGAAGGTCTGCCTTGAAGGGGCAGAACACCTGCTTGTTGAACAGGAGGGGGGCGAATTTAAGTGGTACTATTTCAGAGAGTACCACATTATGAGAGGAAGGGAGTATAGATTGACTTTCGGCAAGGAGTAATCCTTGCCGAAAGCCCCCAAGTTTTCGGGCGCTATCTTGCGAGATAGCGCCTTTTTCCTTTATTAACTTAATCCCTCAGGCAACCGATCGATGCTGTATAATGGATAGGAATGAAAGAAACTAATAACCAAGCCTTTATTGACGGGCAAAACTTGTATATGAATACTAGAGCTAGTGGCTGGACTGTTGATCTAGTCAAATTTCGAATCTATCTCAGGGAGAAGTATGGTGCTCAGAAAGCGTACTATTTCCTGGGCGCAGTCAGTGAAGAAAATCAGGGTTTATATGAACTAGTTCAGACTGCTGGCTTTATTTTAGTATTTCGAGAGCACAGTCGAGCTATGATCGGCAAGAAGAAGGGTAACGTGGATACCGACATCGTCTTTACTGTCATGTCTAAAGTCATCGACGACAAGGATATGAAGGATGTCATCTTAATATCCGGCGATGGTGACTACTTTAAGATGGTAAAGTATCTGATCGAGAAGAAGCGTTTTTGCAAGTTGCTTGCGCCCAATCGTCACTCAACCTCGTCGTTGTATCGTGTGTTTACGCCCAGATACGTTGGTTTCCTGAACGATAAGGATACTAAGAAGAAGATATCCTTAGCTGTATAGTAAAACCAAAGTAAAAAGCGGGTCCTTCTTAGGTATCTCTCCGTTCGAATCGCCCGCATCGGAATGTACTATTATCTATATCACAGATATGCTTGCCGGTCAATGCGTGCTGTGAGCTTGTCCAGCACCCAGCAGGATGCATAACGCTAAGCTACCTAAGCAAAAAGAATACGTAATCACGCTTTGTCATAACTAGCTAGCTTAGCTAACGCATCAGCTGGGCTGCCAGGGCCTGCCCAGCAGATGCTGGTGAAACTAACTGATCAAAATAAATCATGATTACGCAGTTTCCTTGCTTAAGCCAGTAAAACGCTAGGCATCATGCTGGGCTAATGCTTGACAAATGCGGGAAGTGGTGTTACAGTGAATACCATCAGGTTGCATATGGGGAATGCCCATATGGCCTGCGACCCTGGAAGGGGGGTGCCATTATGGCACAAGAAGTCAAGGTAGTCCTCAAGGGCGATGCCCTTGAGGATGCACGTAGGGCCTTTCAGGCGAACCGTGAGGTTCGCCTGGATGGGCGCCAGTCCCTGCTCATTGAGCAGGAGGGGGGTGAGGTGAAGCATTACTCTTTGGGACAGTATCTCATCGTCCCAGAGAGGGTGACACTAACCTTCGGCAAGGAGTAATCCTTGCCGAAAACCCCCGTTTCCGGGCGCTATCTTGCGAGATAGCGCCTCTTTCCTTTGTAGGGGCGGGATTGACAATATGTCATTACATGTTATTATATTATCGTCTGGTATGGATATGGAGTCGCCACGTTCAGCCAGCTGTCGAGAGGAGTCTGCCATGAAGGTAGACGATATTAAGATTGCTCTGAAAAGATCTGACGGCGCTCATCAGAGCGTCGTCAGAGCCCTTAAGGGTGACCGCATGGTCATCTTCAAGGGCAACCTCCTGCTCGTGGAGCAGGAGGACGGCTTGATGAAGCAGTTTCACCTGGGGAGGTACCTTACTCCCCAGGACAAGGGGTTAGGGGGTGTGAAGCCTTACTACGTCGAGGTTGAGGAATAACCTCGACGTAGCCCACCCCCCCATAGGCGCTGTCTTGCGAGATAGCGCCTTTTTCCTTTATCAAACTTAATCCCTCAGACAACCGATTGGTGCTGCATAATGGACAGGGAGGATAAGCGCTCATGGTTGACAAATACGGGAGTGTTACAGTAAATACCATCAGGTTGCATGTGAGACCAGCTCACATGGCCTGCGACGACCCGAAAGGGGCGGTCATCATGACCAAAAGGGCGGAATCGGCAACATCATCGAAGCACCGGAAGGAGGGAGAGCTTACGCGAGAGGAGCTGGAGACGTTATCCAGCGTTCTCGCTAAGATGTTTAGGGATGCGTCGGCGAGAGGGCGGCAGGATCCATTCTTAGGCGAGGAGGAGATTTTCGCCGAGGAGTGATTTGTCTCTTGTTTAATAATGTTTAAGAGGCAAAGGATTCTCGCCGGTTGGATTAGGGTTTGCCCTTTGTCTCGAGGCGCTATCTTGCGAGATAGCGCCTTTTTCCTTAGGTAACTTCGTCATTCATCTATTTTTCCCAGGTGAGTAATAATATGATGTATCGTGCTGGGTCCTGTTGAGCTCAATCCCTTAGGCAACCGATTGGCACGACCAGTACACCGTCAGGGCGTCGGTAGGCATAGTTGGATATACCAGAGAGGATCATCAGGCAGGACGGCTCTTTCATCTGCTCGGTATCAACGATCTCGCTAAACTTGAGCAGATTCTCAGCAGCTTTATCAATAGTTGCTCGGTCGGCGCCCAGCTTGATCTCGATAGCACCCCACTTGCCATCGGTGAGATGGATGATGGCGTCGCACTCTAGACCATTCTTATCTCGGTAGTAGAATAGATCGCCGTCCAGGCTCTGAGCGTAGACTTGTAGGTCACGCAGGGCGAGCGACTCAAAGATCAGCCCAAAGGTATGAAAGTCGGCTAGTAGATCTTGCTCGGAAGCACGCAGGGCGGCGATGGCTAAGGAGGGGTCGACGAAGTTGCGTTTCTTGCCGGTTCGGATCCGGGTCTTGCTGCGGAGTTCGGGGTACCATGCCTCGATATCGTCTGTGATATGAACTTGCTCTAGCGTAGCCAGATACGATGAGATGGAGGCGTCACTAACTGACGACTCGCTGTCTCCCCTCGTGTCCTCCAGGATGGTGCTGATATTAGCCGGGGTAGAGATATTGCGGGCTAGACTACGTAGCAGTACCCTCATCTTGGCAGGGTTGTGCGGCGTGACATCGCTAGAATTGACGTCACTACCGAGGATAGTATTCAAGTAGTCTCTGGCTAGCTTATTAGGCTTGTCCGGCTGACGAAGCACGTTCTCCGGCCAGCCGCCTCGGGCGGAAAGATAGGCGATATCCTCCAGTCGGAAGCCGGCAGAGCCTTGAATATCGTCATGTCCGTCGAATATGTCGCCCAGCGAAACTTCGCCGGTCGAGTCGCCTGATTCATATAGGCTCATCGGGCGCATCATCAGACGGACGATCCTACCGGCTCCGGAATGCTTAGGCTGATTACGACGAGGTGTGGCCGAGCCGGTCAAGATGTACTGATTAGTCAGGCCGGTTCGGTCAACGTCGTAGCGCACGGCATCCCAGAGCTCGGGAGCGTCTTGCCACTCGTCGATCAGGCGAGGCTTGTCACCGCTGAGCAGTAGGCTGGGCTGATTGACGGCGATAGATAAGTTATTCTGGCGAGTGTCAGGGTTCTGGAGCTCCAGCTTACTCTTGGCGAAACGGCCGGCAGTGGTAGACTTGCCGCACCATTTCGGTCCTTCGATAGATACGGCGCCGTATAGGCGGAGATCCTCCTCAATTAGCTTATCGACTAGTCTGGGCAGGTACTTGTTCATGTCTGTTTACTCCTCCTGTGGTCATTAGTTTAGCATAATTTACACCCAGCGTGCAACAGTAGTCGTTTGGTAGTTTGGCGCATTTTCGTTTGGCAATTTGGCGGAGCTGTTTTCAGCTCCGCCTACTGACCCACGCGCATGTGTAACGTACGCATTTTTGAAGGAAGGTGATGATTAGAATTTTACTTGTGTTTTTCCTGGCGCTATCTTGCGAGATAGCGCCTTTTTCCTTTGTGCTAAACTAGTTGACAGTGGGCGAGCGTAAGGCGGTGCGTGAGTACGGCCGGGTCAGGTAAAGGAGGCGAGGATGACCAAGGCGAATAGGAATAATTATAGGCAAGAGGTGGTGGACGATAGCGCTTCGTCCTGGCAGGTGACACCGGAGGATATGCCGACCGGTCGGGTGATTGACGTAGAGGAGGCGCAGGCGATGGCGGAGGCAGAGAAGCCACACCGTGATGCTATCGAGCTGACCAGGCGGGGTGCCTGGTTCGCCAAGCGCATGGATGCGCTGGTCAAGGCTAGCATAGAGCTGGAGGGTGGCGACCCGGATGCGGTCGATACCGACACCGTGGCGATAGTAGCTAGCTATCAGGCACGGTCAAACTATATTCATAGCGGCTCAATCTCCGGCTTCGAGGGGGTCTGCTTGCTCCAGGATGTCTGTCAGAAAGAGCTTCACGATAATCTGCAGCGCAACTTAGCCGAGCGTATCGATGGATACTACTATGATGATCAGGCGCAGGGTCGCTGGCAGGCGGAGACTTATGGCAGTGATCGCCAGCAGCACATTGATGAGGTCTGTACTAAGGATATCGCTAAGGACGAGCAAGAGGCGGCTAATGCCGCCAAGATAGCCCAAAGGCGATATCGGGCAGAGCATAGTCGCTAAAGGTCAGAGGAGTACAATATATTGTCAGAGATCTGCCGGCAGAACTCTGAAGACTTTCGGGCAGGAGTGATATAATGGCTCTAGCCCGTCGTCGGGGTGTGGCGCAGTTGGTAGCGCGCAGCGTTCGGGACGCTGAGGTCGTCCGTTCAAGTCGGATCACCCCGACCAAGTTTTTGGCTCCGGTGGGCTAGTGTGCTAACATTTAAGTAGATATGTGCCCGTAGCTCAGCTGGATAGAGCGTCAGTTTGCGGAACTGAAGGTCGTACGTTCGAATCGTATCGGGCACACCATAGTGCAAAGCCGATTAAAGCCTCCCTGGACTAGGGAGGCTTTAATATTTGATTGATAACTCTTCCGGGCTTGATTAGCCACTGGTTAAGCAGGATCAAATGATGACATCAAGCAGGGCGAAGATTGCCTTAGCTAGCTGAGCCTGACGAGCGCTATCGGCGGCATTATCGCCATACTCGACACAGAGGTCAAAGATAACGGCGAGAGGTGGATTGTCTTGGTCGTAGTCATGCTCAGCGATAAAGGCGCCGATCCGGCGGATGGCGTCGGCCTCGCTTCCAGCTTGCTTTGCCTGTTGATAAACTGCTCGGTTCTCTTCCAATCTGGTACTCATACCCATATTATAACCCGGTGCGAGGTGGGGTGCTATAATCTAGCTAATGAAATTGATCGTGGGGCTGGGTAACCCCGGCTTAGACTATGCTGAGACCCGACACAACTTTGGCTTTCGGGTGCTTGACCACTATGTCGGTCAGCTGGGGGTGCAGTGGCATCAACGAGCCAAGTTCTCGGCGCTGGTGGCCGAGGCGGGGTCGGGCGGGGGCAAGGTCATCTTGGCGAAGCCGCAGACTTTTTATAATCTGGTCGGGCAGTCAGTTCAGCAGATTAGCCGTTTTTATCAGATTAGCCTGGGGGATATCCTGGTAATTCACGACGAGATGGCATTGCCGCTGGGTACGATTCGGACTCGGGTCGGCGGGTCAGATGCCGGTAATAATGGTGTCAAGCATATCATCGGAGCGGTGGGGGCGGAATTCGCTCGGGTGCGGATTGGCTCAGGTTTGCCGACCGGTGCTAATGGTGATAGTCAGCCCCGGCAAGATCGGCGGAGCTATGTGCTGGGGCGACTGAGCAGCGAGGAGGCGAAGCTGTTTGATGCTGAGCTGGATACGGTTAGTCAGATCATCAGCGAGTTCATCAGCGGTAAGTTTAATCAGACAACTTATCGTCAATAGCCAACAGTAGTAGCTTACCCGTAGGATACATATTGACACGATATGTATTCTACGGGTAAAAATGGCGTTCTGACCGGGGTAGTGAAGAGCGTGTATTAGGACGATATATTTTATAATATAGCAAATATATGGCGTAGGGCTTGACAATGCACAATGCTTGTGCTAACATTACAGCATGGAAAGCAACAAACACATCCAAAAGTCCAAGTGTAACTGCGATAACGTCAAGGCTACCAGCGACAAAAAGCAAGTTAAAGACAACACCAAGGGCGAAATCGTCAAGTATCAAGACGAGTGCAAGCAGCGTAAAGTAGCGCTGATGGTCTCACTGATGTTTAACGTTATGTTCATCGTGACCATCTATACCATCTTTTGTTACGATACGACCGGTCGCCTACTGGGGCAGCTACTTGGCCTAAATATGTAGTCTAGGGCTGTCACTCTGTCACAAGCCACTCTCCCTTGGGAGGGTGGCTATTTGTTTTATTTTATAATCCACAGGCTTTTCCACACCACCATGTGGAAAAGTGGGGCTGTGGGTAGGAGCGGCTCAAAAAGACTTGCAAGTGGGTAGTGGTGGGTAGTATAATCTAGGCAGTGGAAAACACAAACACCACGAACATGAGTAAATAACTAAGCCAAACGATAAGCCATATAGTAGATGTCCAAGGTTGACTATTTCGAGCGTAAGTTAGACGACAAGCATCGTCTGACCATCCCCGCTGATCTGAGAGGGGAGTTTGCTGATGGAGTAGTGATCACCCGGGGCTTCGGTCGGTATCTACATGTCTACCCCAAGCACGTCTGGGACGAGGAGATGGAGTCGGCACTGAACGGCAATATCTTAGACGAGCGAGTAGCTGATCTGAATGTCAAGTTTCGGACCGGCAAGTCGGAGGTAGAGCTGGATGCCAAGCAGGGGCGAATTACCCTGGAGCAGCATCTACTGAACTACGCCGATATCACGAGCGATATCGTGGCTGTCAGAGCAGGTAAGTACTGGAGGTTATCGGCTAAAGCAGAGGAAGACTAGTCGGCTTATAGAATATGGTTCAAACGACCGAGCAGGTCGGGAGAGCCAAAGAGAATCGCACCTTAACAGACAGAGGACACGTATGTGACAATCAGCCAGAAGTAAGTCGCTGGAACCGAAAGGACTATTGCACGTAAGAAAAAGCTACTTTTTCTTAAAATCCACCTCACACATAAGTCTCTCATTATGCTTTGCAGCCGCTAAGAACTCACATCAAAGCGACGAATAAGCATGAAACTTAGCTAAAACAAACACCAAAAAACAAAAACTGGTTGTCACTTATGTGTCCTCCGTAACGTATAATAAAGAATATGACAACACCACAACAACTCCATATTCCTGTCCTGCTAGCCGACACGCTGGCGGTGCTTAACCCGAGTAAGGGTGAGTGCTATCTTGATCTGACGGCGGGCTATGGCGGGCACGCTAGTCCAATCATCGATCGGATCGGTGGGGCGAATCATGCCGTCCTATGTGACCGAGATGATTATGCGATAGCCCATTTGGCTCAGCTACAAGAGCGGGGCGCTAGGCTGATCCAGGCTGACTATCTGTCGGCGGTGCAGCAGCTAGCCCGCGAAGGCGACAAGTTCGACATGATCCTGATGGACTTGGGCGTCAGCTCACCTCAGCTGGATCAAGCCGAGCGGGGCTTCGCCTTTAGTCACTCCGGTCCACTTGACATGCGGATGGATCGGACCGGCAGGCTGACGGCAGCTCAGGTCGTGAATCATTACGGCGAGAGCGAGCTGGTACGGCTACTGACTGACTATGGCGAGATCCACAGTCGTCTAGCAAAGGCGCTAGCCAGAGCAATCTGTCACCGGCGTCGACGGCAGCCATTTCAGACGACGTTCGAGCTAGCTGAAGTAGTTCGTCACCGAGTAGGGGAGCTAGATGGTGGTAAGTACCACCGAGTTCATCCGGCGACGCAAGTCTTCCAGGCGATTCGGATTGAGGTGAATGACGAGCTGAATCAGCTACGCCGTACTCTACCTCGACTAGCCGAGCTGCTAAATAGTGGCGGTCGCTTGGCAGTGATTACTTTTCACAGCCTGGAGGATAGGATAGTCAAGCAGTTTATGGATGATCAGTCAGATGGTCTGGATGCGCCGTATTCTTTACTGACCAGTAAGCCAATTCTCGGCTCAATTAATGATGCTTTTCAGCCACGTGCCCGTAGCGCCAAGCTACGAGCCGTATGTAAAAAATAAAAACCAAACAGAAAGGAGCGACCCATGCCAATCAAAGTTAGTGGCCGCAGTTACGCTCACAGCGTAAAGGTTCGAGTTGCTAAATAACTAGCTGATATCTAGTTGCTAGCAACCGGTAGTCACCGGAGTTCACGGTGACTACCACCTATTCCAGTGTGGGTCGGGATGTCTGGTTGCAGAGTCATGCCTGGGCAAGCCGGGTGGTCGTTGGTCGGCAAGCTTCTGCACCTAAGCAAAAGAAAGAGAAATAAATAAAAACAAAAAAGGAAAGATAGATAAATGACATCATCACGACAACAATTCGTCTCGGTGCGTCCGAGCATGCGAGCTTATGCCGGTGTGGGTAACTGGGGACGTAATCAAAATCTGGTTGAGTATCGGAGTAATGTCAAGCTGGGGCCGACCGCTAACGTCGTGGTGATCGTTTTGCTGATCGCTCTACTAGGGGTGTTATATCTGACCCAGTTGAGCAAGACCGGCTCTTATAGCTACGAGCAAAACAAGATCAATCAGCGTAAGTCTGACCTGGTGGCAGAGCAGGATAATCTCAAGGTCGAGAATGCTCGCTTGCAATCACTGGCGAATATCAAGAACAGCACGGTGGCGAAAGCGATGACGGCACCGGCTACGACCGACTACGCTAACTAACCGTGTATAATCTAGCTGGATGAGTGCAGAAGAGCGAACGGCTAAATACAGTCGCTATCAGATAATGACAGCGATTTTCTTCTTGCTTATCGCCATTATCATACTCCAGCTTTTTCGTATCCAGATCGTCGATCATGCTAAATATCAGCGGATTGCTAATAACATGCAGACTGATAAGCAGACGATCAATGCTACCAGAGGTCAAATCTACGCCAGGGATGCCAACGGCAACATCGCCCCACTGGTGATGAATCGGACGGTCTACACGTTATTTGCCGATCCGTCAGAGGTTAAAGATAGCGAGAAGGTGCGTCAGCTTGCCGCTCAGGTAGCCGGTAGCCAACTGGCTGAGGGCGGACTGGACAAGCTGGATAATAAGAAGCTCCAATACGTGGTGCTGGCTAAACGCTTGTCGCAGGAGCAGGCTGGCCAAATCAAGAAAGCTGACTTAGCTGGAGTGGGCTTGCAGGCGGACACGCAACGGGTCTACCCCGAGGGTGCTTTGGCGGCGCAGGTGCTTGGCTTTGTCAACCATGATGGCAAGGGTCAATATGGCGTAGAGCAGTTTTACGATAAGGAGCTGTCGGGGACGCCGGGGCTACTCCAATCAGTGACTGATGTGCGCAAGATCCCGCTAACTATCGGGGCGAGAGATATTAGTATCCCGGCTAAGAACGGAACAGATATCGTCCTCAGTGTTGACCGTAATGTCCAGTCGCAAGCGGAGCAAGTGCTGGCGGATGGACTACGTAACGCCAAGGCGACCACCGGCAGTATGGTGGTGATGGATCCACAGACAGGGCGGGTGCTGGCGATGGCTAATCTACCTTCGTATGATCCGGCTAATTATGGCAACGCCCTCTCGGCTAATGTCTATCAGAATAATATCGTCTCAAACGCCTATGAGCCCGGCTCGGTGATGAAGCTGTTCACGGTGGGGATGGGGCTGAATGAGGGGGTGATTACGCCGACTTCAACCTTCTTTAACCGAGCATGTATCCAGGTGGATGATGCCAAGATCTGTAATGTGGCGAAAGAAGTTAGCGGGCGCTATATGACACCGATGCAACTGCTGGAGCACTCGCTGAATACCGGGGCGGTCTGGGTGCTGGAGCAACTGGGCGGCGGTCAGATTAACCTGGCGGGGCGACAGAAGTTTTATCGCTATCTGGTCGATAATTACCGTCTCAATGCGCCGACCGGCATCCAGCTGGCGAACGAAGTCGATAGCGTAATCTTTAAGCCAAATACGCCTAATGGTGCTCGGGTGCTCTACGCCAATATGTCCTTCGGGCAGGGTGAACAGCTGACCATGATCCAGGTAGTATCGGCGTTCTCGGCGGTGATTAACGGTGGTAAATATTATCAGCCAACGGTGCGCCTGGGCAGATTGACCGGAGATAGTGAGGTGAAAGAGGATACTCCTAAACTACTGTCCGATAAGACGTTGAGACCGGAGGTAAGTGGAACCATCCGGGACATGCTATACCAAGCCCGCTACCTGGGGGCGGGCGGTCGCTACAAGGACAATGGCTACTATGTGGGAGGTAAGTCGGGTACAGCTCAGAAAGTAGACCCGAAAACGGGGGCGTACTCAGACACCCTGACCACTGGTACTTACATCGGCTTCGGTGCCGATAAGACGAAAACGGCAAAATATGTCATAATGGTGAGGGTAGATGATGCCCGTAATGGTGGGTATTCCGGTTCAGCTGCCGCCCAACCAATCTTTGATAACATGAGTAACTTTATGATCCAGTACGAAGGAGTATCTAAATGAGTCAAGCGTTAAAGACACTAATGGATCCACTGAGCAAGATGCTGATGCTGGGCATCGGTTCGTTCATCCTAGCCATGGCGGTCACCCCGATCTATACATTCTTTGCCTATCGGCTTAAGTTTTGGAAACAGATGCGTCATCAGGCTTTGAGTGGCGGCGGGACGCCCGTCTACAACAAGATTCATGCCGAGAAGCACAAGCGCAACATCCCCACCATGGCGGGGATTATTTTCGTGGTGACGACGGCGATCGTCTCACTGATCTTTAACTTCTCTCGGGAGCAGACTTGGCTGCCGCTGACGGCACTAGTCGGCTGTGCTTTAGTGGGGTTGGTTGACGACTTCATCAATATTCGCTCGCACGGCAAGGGGATAGCCGGCATGCGGGCGCCGGTTAAATTTGCCATGATCACCCTGATCGGCTTGGGACTGGGCTGGTTCTTTTACTCTAAGCTGGGTGTACATGCTATTCATGTGCCATTTGTCGGTGCCTGGGAGGTGGGGGTCTGGATCATCCCTATCTTCGCCTTTGCGGTGGTGGCGACCGGTAATGCGGTCAATATCACGGACGGACTGGACGGACTGGCGGGTGGGCTGGCTTCATCGGCGTTCTTTGCCTATGCTGTGATCGCTATCCTTGACCAGCAGTTCGGGCTGGCAGGCTTCTGCTTTACCATGCTGGGGGCACTGGTCAGTTACTTATGGTTTAATATTTATCCGGCTCGCTTCTTCATGGGCGACGTGGGGGCGTTTGCCCTGGGTTGTTCACTGGCGGTGGTGGCGATGCTGACTGATACGCTGTTTGTCTTGCCGTTGATCGGGCTGGTCTTTGTCATGGAGACGCTGTCGGTTATCATTCAGCTGACCTCGAAAAGGATTCGTCATAAGAAGATCTTTAAGTCGGCGCCGGTCCATCATCACTTAGAGGCGTCAGGCTGGCCGGAGACGAAGGTAACGATGCGCTTCTGGCTGATCGGAGCAGTCTGTGCGGTAGCGGGGCTGATCTTCGCCATCGTCGGAGGATGCATAAAGTAAACCGGGCTATGGAGCGGTGGCGCTATAACGCTAATCGGGTCTCGGCGGGTGGTAGTAGCTGGGCGGGGCGAGTTGACCCTGCTAAGAGTCGGCAAAATCAGATCACCGCTCGTCAGATCAAGGCGGATCTCTTCGACGATAACGGCGAGCTGAAGCTAGCTCGACGACACCGGGCAGATCACGGCATAGTGGCGCTGGCGGTGGCATTATCAATCTTTGGCGTGGTGATCATCTACTCTATTGCCTCGGGACTCTATGGTGGTAATACGACGGTGATCAACCAGGAGATGCTGAAGCGGGGCATCTTCTTGGCTATCGGTGTAGTTCTCTTTATCGTGGCTAGTCGCATACCGCTCAACTGGTGGAAAAA
>ERZ772921.1432-NODE-1432-length-13753-cov-3.633304_pt1 | contig 13753 bp, 10 predicted proteins | sample MGYA00512117_ERZ772921 | MGnify/ENA primary metagenome ERZ772921 (study PRJEB29015, sample SAMEA2737944) | human oral metagenome | biome: human oral; feature: human-associated habitat; material: dental | place: China | collected 2150 ... | reverse complement strand
ATTTGTCCCCACTAATCTTCCGCTGTGCCCGTATAATCGTTTTTGTATAGTTTTAAGTCAAAAAATTAACATTATGAGTACCCTTATCGTTCAACAATTGGTCATCGTACCGCAAAAAATCGATTCTCGCGAAGGTTTGTTCTGATGCAAAAGGAGGCTAGTTCTCGAATGTTGAAGAATGAATATTTATTACAACGAACTGGCGATTGTACCATATTCCGAGCCTTTTTTAGCGAAATGAGGTGCAATATGCTGCTAAATGCAGTGCATTTTGGTGCAAAACGCACTGCGTTTTGATGCTAAATGCGGTGCGTTTTGGTGCTAAATGCAAGGCAAAATGGTGCAAAATGCAATGCAAAATGCCGCTAAACGTGAAACGAAAAGCATAAAAATACACTGCAATGGTATAAATAGCCCCCTTTCGAACCGCTAGAAACATGGCTCAAAAGGGCAAAATATCCATCAAAAGTAGGGTTTTAGGGGGTAAAAGTGAAAAAACGGGCTTGAAAAATTAGGAGTTGGCAACCAAACTAGAAAGGCTAAATGGTGCAAAATGCAGCCCTTATTCTTAGAAATAGACAAAACAAGGGATGTGAAAGGACTCAAATAGGTGTTATTTACCTACTTTTTAGCCAATATTCTCGCTAGAACGAAGTGAAAATTAGAGCGATATTGTAAAATAAAAAATAATAATTTAAGTTTTCTGAGTTGGTGAGTCAATGAGTTAATAAGTTGATGAGATTTTGAGCTTATAAGTTGATGTTTTCTTGAGTTTGTAAGTTGGCGAGTTGATGTATTCTGGAGTTGTTGGATCGTCGTGAGTTTATTTTGCACCACAAAAACAACTCGCCTGCGAATTGATTGTTTGCGTAGGGGTGGGCGATTGGTGAGTGAGAATGCCGCTTACGATGCTGAAATCCTTGCCAGGAAGTTGACCTGTTGATGGCAAGGGGCTTAAAGGTAAACAAAAAAATGCGCACACTTGGAACAAGTCCAAGGTGCGCATTCAATTTATTAGGAGGAATTAGCCCTAATGGGCATGAGAATTTATTTTCCTTTTTCAAGCTTAGCCTTCAAGTCTGCCAATACGTCGATGTCGCCAAGGGTAGTACCTGCGGCAACATTGTTGATTTGAACAGAAGACTCAGACTTCTTAGCAGCGTGTTGTTTTCTTGCGGGTTTCACATCGTCTTTTCCTTCTTCGAAGGTGCGGCTGTGCGACAGAATGATACGCTTGGTGTCTTTTACAAACTCGATAACCTTAAAGTCGAGTTCTTCGCCCAGCTGAGCCTGTGTGCCATCTTCCTTAACAAGATGCTTAGGCGTTGCAAAACCTTCGCCGCCTTCGTTAAGCGTGATAACAGCACCCTTGTCCATCATTTCAGAAATCTTTCCGCGATGAACGCTGCCAGGGGTGTAAAGCGTTTCGTAAGTGTCCCAAGGATTCTCTTCGAGTTGCTTGTGGCCCAAGCTCAAACGTCTGTTCTCTTTGTCTATTTCGAGTACAACAACCTCAATTTCAGCACCTACTTGTGTGAATTCAGAGGGGTGTTTCACCTTCTTCGTCCACGAAAGGTCGCTGATGTGGATAAGTCCGTCTACGCCTTCTTCAAGTTCAACGAAGATACCGAAGTTGGTGAAGTTTCTGACCTTAGCGATGTGCTTGCTGCCAACGGGATATTTAACCTCGATGGTTTCCCATGGATCGTCCTTCAACTGCTTGATGCCAAGCGACATCTTACGTTCGTCTCTGTCGAGTGTAAGGATAACTGCCTCAACCTCGTCGCCAACGTGCATGAAGTCTTGTGCACTTCTTAGGTGTTGGCTCCACGACATTTCTGAAACGTGAATCAAACCCTCTACACCAGGTGCAATTTCAACGAATGCTCCGTAATCGGCAATGACAACAACCTTACCCTTAACGTGGTCGCCCACATTGAGGCTTTGGTCGAGAGCATCCCAAGGATGGGGAGTGAGTTGCTTGAGACCCAATGCAATGCGGCGTTTCTCGTCGTCGAAGTCGAGAATAACCACGTTTATCTTCTGATCCAAGCTAACCACTTCGTGCGGATCGCTTACGCGGCCCCAAGAAAGGTCGGTAATATGGATAAGTCCGTCAACGCCACCGAGGTCGACGAATACGCCGTAGGTGGTGATGTTCTTAACCGTACCTTCAAGGATTTGTCCTTTTTCAAGCTTGGAAATGATTTCTTTCTTCTGTGCTTCAAGTTCTTCTTCGATAAGAGCCTTGTGCGAAACAACCACGTTGCGGAACTCTTGGTTGATTTTAACCACCTTGAACTCCATGGTTTTGCCAACAAATACGTCGTAGTCCCTGATGGGATGTACGTCGATTTGACTTCCAGGGAGGAAGGCCTCGATGCCGAAGACGTCTACAATCATGCCACCTTTGGTGCGGCATTTAATGTAACCTTGAATAACTTCTTCGTTTTCAAGAGCGGCGTTAACACGTTCCCAGCTTTTGCTAAGGCGTGCCTTCTTGTGCGAAAGAATCAGTTGACCCTTTTTGTCTTCCTGATTTTCGATGTAAACTTCAACAGTGTCGCCAACTTTTAGGTCGGGATTGTATCTGAATTCGGAAGCAGGAATAACACCGTCGCTCTTGTAACCGATGTTAACAATAACTTCCTTCTTGTCGATGGAGATAACCGTACCATCAACAACTTGATGCTCAGAAACCTTGTTAAGGGTTTCATCGTAAGCCTTTTCAAGAGCATCCTTGCTTACTTCTACAGGGCTGCCGTTCTCAAACTCTTGCCAGTTGAAATCGCTCAGCGGCTGTACATTTTTTAAATTAGACATAAATGATAAATAAAGTAAATTAATAAAGTTAGACTTTATGTTGTTTGAAAAACGCTGCAAAGATACTAAAATACAAGCAATTAGCGTGCAACAAAGTCATAATACATTTGCTTTTTAGCACACTTTTAACACTTAGGGGAGTTATATTTGCTTGTTATTTATCATAATTGGCATTATGTTTTTTTTTTATACTTTTGCTGTCGAACTAAAACTATATTTAATATGAGAACATTTCAGTATTATTCTTACCGCCTGTTTCTTAGGTATTTGCTTGAAAGTGATTTTGAGCTTATTTCCATGTTGCCTACTTCCAATGGTTTTGTTATCTCGTATGATGATAGATATGTATCTGAACTTGACAAATTATTTGGCTCGCTGAAAACTCTTGTTGATTTTGAAGTTATTGAGTTTGTTGACGGCTCAACTTATGACCATAAGTGTAGGATTGAATATTGTGTGTTATGATGTCTTCTGATTCTTATAAGATATTTGGTGGTTGTTTGTCCCCTATTCTTGTTCATAATAAGTGGACTAAAGAAGACATGTTTGTTCCTTGCGGCAAATGTCTTGCTTGCGTTAATGCTGCTGCATCTAAACAATCTCGTCGTGTTCGTGACGAAATACTTCAACATAAGTATTCTGTGATGTTTACTTTGACTTATGATAATGAAAGTGTTCCTCGTTGGGAGTTATTTCAAGATGATAATGATTGCCCTCAACTTCGTCCTATCGGTCGTGTTGAGCAAATGTATAATTCATGTCCTTTAAACTATTATGATGATGTGAGAGGTAAGTGGAATATTGATTTTGATACTTTTTTGCCTCCTATTCAAAATGATGATGATACAACTACTTATGCAGTTTGTTGTAAGAAAGACATTCAAAATTTTCTTAAGCGTGTACGCGCTCGTATAAATAAACTAAATTTAGACAGGTATGAAAAATCTATCCGTTATTACATTGCGTCCGAGTACGGCCCCCAAACGTATCGTCCGCATTACCACGGCGTGTTATTCTTCGATAATGAGGTTATCCTCCGAGAAATTACGTCTATTATCGTTCAATCGTGGGGTTACCACGAGAGAGTTGCAGGAAAACGCAATAGTTTTCGTTTTCGGCCATTTGCGAATATATCACTTACCAAGGACTATATCAAAGTTTGTGATGCCAACACGGCCTACTATGTTGCGGAATATGTTAGTGGCAATCTTGATTTACCTCAAGTTTTGGCCTATAAGTCTTCGCGCCCGTTCCACCTTCAGTCTAAAAGCCCAGTTATCGGTTCTTATAAAGCTGAACGAAATGAAATACTCGAAAATGTCTATCGAGGAACTTACCGAGTTGGTAAAGAAGTCTTTAACGAACAATTGGGACAATTTGAACACTACGATGTTCCACTTGACCCAGATTTGTGCAGTTCCATCTTCCGCAAGTGTAAAGGCTTTAGTGGAATGGCTTTTGATGCAAAATTACAATTGTATTCGTTCTATGGCAGATACTATGATGAGTGGAAACAAGATTTAAATTTGGCTATTATCTATTTTTCCAACTCTGAGCAAAACCCAAATGATTATGAAATATCGGAAACGGATTACCTACGAAAGTTTCCGAATATGAAATATCGTAATTGGTTAGCCCATTATCATTCTAATGAGTATTATTCTTTGGAAATGGACACTGACCAGAATTGGTATTGTACTCGGCATGCTTGGCGTATATCTAAATTGTTAGATTTCAATAAGTATTATCCGTATTCTTCTCCAATTTATGCGTATGTTTCTATGTTTGATAGGTATGATGTTTTACGTAGGTCTGACCAATTGATACAATTCTATACTCTGTTTAATGATATTGTAGAAAAGACTGGTTTCCAGCGCGCTATGTTAGGTGCTTATCCTTTTATGTCTGAGTACATGCCATTATATCTTCATGAACGTGATTATAAGGTTGATATGTCTAACCCCTATGTTCGTTCTTTTTTAGATGAGGTGGCTTGGTTTGGTGATTTTTATACTTATGGTAGGTTAGATTCTGATAAGGTTGTTGCCAATAGTTTGTTTTGTTCTCGTTTCTTTGAAATTTATTCAAAACAGCAAAAGCAACGTCTTGATAAGCGTAATAAGTCTAAGAAGTTTAATAACTCTGTTGTGTTTGGTTCTAGAAAAATTGATTAAATATGAAAAGTGATGATTTGTTTGTTTTGTGTGTGCTTGCTTTAATGCTTGCGTTCATTAGTTTACTAATTTATTTATTTAGTGCTTGATTATGAAAAAATTAGAAATTCGACCTAGTCGTGCTAATCGACCCCGAAACGCTTTTGACTTGTCTCAACGGCACATGTTCACCGCTCCTGTTGGTGCGCTTTTGCCTGTGATGTCTATTGATTTGATTCCGCATGATCATGTTGATATTGATGCTAAGGATTTCATGCGTACTTTACCTATGAATTCGGCTGCATTCATGTCCTTGCGTGGTGTTTATGAATTCTTTTTTGTTCCTTATTCGCAATTGTGGCATCCTTTTGACCAATTTATTGCAGGTACGAATGATTTTCGCACTAATTTGTATGAAACTAAGAAAGCCCCTTCTGTTGTTCCTTCTGTTAAGCGATTGGATCTTTTTAAGGAAATTTTGAATGATACTACTGAAGATTTTATGGGCTTTAAAAATCAAGATAATGCATTGCGTTTGCTTGATTTACTTGGTTATGGCTATCCTGTGAAAGCATCTAAAAAGAAAGGTTATGAATATCTTGTATTTTCAGGTTCTGTTACGCCTTTTCGTGCTGCTGCTTATCAGAAGATTTATTCTGATTTTTATCGTAATACTATTTATGAGCCCTATGATGTAGATACGTTTAATTTCGACCATGCTTTTGAGGGTACTTTTTCTATTTCTTATTTTAAGAAGATGTTACAGTTACGTTATCGAAATCTTCCGATTGATTATCTGACTAATCTCCGTCCTACACCTTTGGTTTCTATGCCTGATGGTATTTCGAGTGCTCTTGCTATTTCTAATTCTAGTGATAGTTCTTCTTTTGGTGTTGATTCTGGTAATCGTTCTGCTACTGTTAATGCTAAGTTTGCAGGCAGTTATTCTACTATCGATGTTTCTTCGGTTCGTGCTGCTTTTGCTTTGGACAAACTCCTTTCTGTTACTATGCGTGCAGGTAAGACCTATGCCGAACAGATGGAGGCGCATTTTGGTGTTAGGACTTCTGAAGGTCGTGATGGTCAAGTTTATTATCTAGGTGGTTTTGACAGTAATTTTGAGACAGGTGATGTAACTCAAACAGGTGGAACTACTAATGAAGGTTCTTCTGATTCAGGTTATCTTGGTCGTGTTGTCGGCAAGTCTATTGGTGTTGGTCAAGGCCATGTTTCTTTTGATGCTAAAGAACACGGCGTATTGATGTGTATCTATTCGGCTGTTCCTGCCATGCAGTACGATTCCTGTCGTGTTGACCCTTTTGTTCATAAGTTAACTCGTGGTGATTTCTTTATTCCTGAATTTGAAGATTTAGGTATGCAGCCCTTAATGAATTATAATGTTATTGACCATCAGCGTGATGTCTCTGGCCATGGTACTGATGTTTTACAGGTGCGTGGTTCTTCTCCATTTGGTTGGCAATTGCGTTATTCTGAATATAAGACAGCTATTGACCTTAATCACGGCCAATTTGGCTATGATGGTGCTTTGTCTTTTTGGACTATTGCTCGTATGCGTGCTCCTTTGGAAGGCTTTTTTAACGGCTCTTTTACTCTTAATGATTTGAAGATTTCGCCCCGTGTGGTTGATAGTGTATTTGCTGTAAACTATAATGGCAAACAAGTTACTGACCAATTATTTGGTGGTTGCTATTTTGGTATTACTAAGATTAGTGATATGTCTGTTGATGGTCTTCCCCGTGTTTAATTAATTAGTATATTATGGATAAGTTTAAGATTATGTTTGGCTATATGTCTGATTCGGATATTGCTGATATTAAAAAGTTTTCAGGTAGTCCTACTCTTCCTGAATTAAATTCGGAGATTAAGGAAATCATTGATGTTGTCGCCCCTGTTGATGCTCTTACAGGTAATATTGAAGACCCTGTTACTAAGCTTTTGAGCGGTTCGGTTTCTGTCCTTGAAAAAGAACGTATTCTTGCTTATATGCAAAAAGTTCCTTCTACAGGTCGAAATGATGTTTCAGATGCTGACCTTGCTGCTATAATGCCTTCTAGGTATCATTCTACTTTAACCGATATGGATTTTGTCGGTATGAGGATAGGTGAGTTTATCGATGGTGTTAATGCTGCTCAACCTATAGATAATTCTACTGATGTTAGTTCAGCTGAATAGTTTTAGTTCAATTTATTGTTTAATCAAATTCGTTTTAAGTATGAAATGGTTTATTAAAGTTTTGAAAGTGTTGGAAATTGCTCTACCTTTCTTGAAAACTCTTGTTGAGAGTCTTTCTAAGGACAAGGAAAAGAAACAAGACAACGCTTAGTGTTAGTTCTCAATTTTATTCATTGGCCTGCCTGCCGTTGGTAGGTGGGCCTTAATTTTGTTTGTTATGTTTATCTATGATTTGTCTGATTGGATTGCTAATTATCCAACTCAATTATGTATTATTCCTGCCCTTATCGGTGCAGGTGCCGCTATTGTAGGTGGTGCAATGAATTTATTTGGTGGTTCTTCCAAGCAGAAACGTGACCAAGCTTTTCAGCGTGAAATGTGGCAAAGGCAAGTTGAGCAACAAGACAAGGTTAATGCCCAACAAATGGCCTATCAGGACAAGGTTAACGCAGAGAATAGAGCGTGGAGTAATGAGAGTGCTGTTCGTGAGAGATTAGAACAAGCAGGCTATAATCCTTATCTGTATAATGGCCAAGCAGCTGCAAGTAGTGCTAATATAGCTAGTAGTACTAATCTAGGTAATTCAGTTACTGCCCCTGCTAATAATACTAGTGAAAATCTTATGGCAGGTTTAGGTGATGCGTTTGGTCAAGTAGGTAACTATCTTGCTCAAGGCCTTGCTTATGAAAAGGCAGACTATGATTTTGGTAATCAAAAGGCAGCTGATTCAATTACTAATGCTGCTACTGGTGCTAAAGCTGGTGCTCAAGCGCAAGAAACGCTTAACAGACTTGAGCAAAGTAAACAAGCTGCTCGCGTTGATGCTGCTACTGCTTTTTCAACTGAGTTACAGAATTCTTTGTCACAACTTCAGGCCTATGATAGTAATGGTGTGCCTATTGTTGACGAAAGTTCAGGCCGTCCTGTAACATTGGCCGAACAGCGTGCTAGAGGTGAGAATGTTCAGTTATTCAAGACGATTGATAAGCTTACTCAAGATATTGTTAATGGCAAGGTTACGGAGAAAAATCTCAATATTGAGTATCTTACCAAGAAGTATAATCTTGGGTACCTCATGCCCGAACAATTGCAGATATTGCAGCAACAATTGGTTAATCTTCGCTCCGAGTATCAAAAGATTAACGCTGAAACACGTGTGTTAGGAAGTCAATTTGACTTAAATAGGTCTGCTACAAGGTTGAACAATCAGAATGTACAGACACAACAACGTTATGCTGAACTGCTCGGTCAACAAACTCTAACTGAATATCAGAAAACTAAATTATCTGAGTTTGAATATTTCTTTGGCGGTGCTGAAAGATTGGCATCTATTATGCAGAAGCAACGTCCTCAAAATCTTCAGCAATTTGTGATGCAAAAGTCTGACTTAATATGGAGTAAGATTGCAAAGTCTCTTGTTGTATTATATCGTTTCTCTACATCAAACCACAACTACGCATAAATACGTACTCTACGGATTTTGTTGTATTATATCGTTTCTCTACATCAAACCACAACCGCGTTTTGTCCCAGTCTTCTTGTGTGAAGGTTGTATTATATCGTTTCTCTACATCAAACCACAACTTCAACCCTACTCCTGCTGAATGGGCTAGCGTTGTATTATATCGTTTCTCTACATCAAACCACAACTAGAAATCTGGGTGGATTGAACTATGACAGTTGTATTATATCGTTTCTCTACATCAAACCACAACTAACGATGAGCCGTTACTTTACAAGCTAGTGTTGTATTATATCGTTTCTCTACATCAAACCACAACTGAATCAAACGACGCAATTAAGATTAGGAGTTGTATTATATCGTTTCTCTACATCAAACCACAACCACCGAAACAACGATTAAAAAGATGAAAAGTTGTATTATATCGTTTCTCTACATCAAACCACAACTTTACCATCTCTTATTTTAAGAAGATGCTCGTTGTATTATATCGTTTCTCTACATCAAACCACAACCAACGATGCAGACGGCACGACCGTTATTCGTTGTATTATATCGTTTCTCTACATCAAACCACAACGAACATTTGTACCACGTTGCGCTTTGGATGGTTGTATTATATCGTTTCTCTACATCAAACCACAACCGCAGCGGATGCAGAGGTAAAGCGCGCAGAGTTGTATTATATCGTTTCTCTACATCAAACCACAACTGAACGCGGTCAATTGAAACATCAGTTTAGTTGTATTATATCGTTTCTCTACATCAAACCACAACTGAAACGATTTGCAGGCTAAGGTACGGCAAGTTGTATTATATCGTTTCTCTACATCAAACCACAACTAAGTACCATACAATTGGTTGAGATGGCAGTTGTATTATATCGTTTCTCTACATCAAACCACAACTCGGATGATATTCTGTGTAACATTGCCGATGTTGTATTATATCGTTTCTCTACATCAAACCACAACTGATATGAGTGAAGATGGTATGCCTAAAAGTTGTATTATATCGTTTCTCTACATCAAACCACAACCAACCGATGGTGCCTGCCTTTGTTTCTCTGTTGTATTATATCGTTTCTCTACATCAAACCACAACTGACATGTCTGAAGATGGCATGCCGCGTGTGTTGTATTATATCGTTTCTCTACATCAAACCACAACAGTTACGCTTTCCCTACATTAGATGGCAAGTTGTATTATATCGTTTCTCTACATCAAACCACAACTTCCCGATGTTTACTTTAATCCTAGGATGGTTGTATTATATCGTTTCTCTACATCAAACCACAACTCGTGGATGGGACTATTTTAAGACTGAAAGTTGTATTATATCGTTTCTCTACATCAAACCACAACCTGTACCACTTACATTATTAGTAATCAATCATTTGATTACTTTATTGGGCAACATGAAGTTGCTTGATGAGGCTTATCATGGTACAAAGTTACTAAAAAAACTCCAACTGAATGGGCTTTGGCTGTTGTTTTGCAGCGACTTCGCCCCACACATTAACAATATTGGAGTATTGCTTATCGGTTACAGCGAGGATGCTAATCATGCCCTTACTGGGGGCAAGCGACTTAACTCGCTTGATGTGTACGTTCATGCTCTCGTACGAGCCACAATAGCGTACATATACGCTAAATTGATACATCGTGAAACCGTCGCGTTCAAGGTCTTTCCTAAAACGTGCGGATTCTTTGCGTTCCAATTTAGTATTCGTAGGAAGGTCGAACATCAAAAAAAGCCACATGATATGATAACGATTAAGGCGGGCGTAGGTCATTCGAGTATGGGTAATTGCATTTTATTGATTTCTTTCGAGAAACATTTTTCCAGAGAGGCGGTAGTCATCGTTAGGCCAATGCTGAGCGGCCGAACCACTTTTGAGAACGACACATCACAAAACAACACGCTGATTAAACTACCTTTCGTTGTTTTATCGAGGCTAAGTGTTTGTTCTGCAACCAGCTTATATACTATTTCATCAACAAAAGGACGGTAGGGTTCCATCACATCATCGGCCAAAGGAAAGGCATCGCCTCGGTTGCGATGGAATAAGCCAAAGGCGGGATGCAAGCCCGAAGCCATCAAGGCACGTGCAGTGGCGGCACGCAAAACGGCATAGCCATAGTTTAGTAGGATGTTGAGACCAGACAGGTCGCGGTCGCGCCGAAAATCTTTACCAAACAATTCGGCCCAATATAGTTTAGCAGCCACACCTTCCTTATTATCCACATCGCCGCTTTTCACGTTCATATAAAGTGGCTTTAACAGTTCTCCCCGTTTCCCCAGTTTGCTAAGTAAACGCGCTTGATTTCTAATCTTCGCCTCAACAATTTGTTTCCACAATGCTTTCTTCATCGTTTCGCTTGCAGATACTTGTTCGCGATAGCTTTCGCCTTGACTGGCGTTGGCATGTAGGCTAAGCGTAAGTGCGTTAGGCATACCTTTCTGGTCGCAAAAGATAAGGGCAACATTCTCGTCGGCCAAAGCGTTTATCAAGGGTATGGTTAGGCTTACCATTGGGTTATCCACCAACACAACTCCGAGTTCTTCAATGGGAACAGTCCGACAAGCATCGGGCTGTTCCTTTAAAGTTATCACCAGTTGTGCGTTCTTCAACGACAGAGTTGCGGGCGAAGTAAAAACGAGACTTCTTTTAAGCATGGTTATCTTTCTTCTTAACCTCGCCAAGGATGTTAAACTCAAAGTCGACGCCCTCAACAAGTGCCTTAAACTGCGTGTGCCTAAGTCTTATGCAAGGTCTAAACTGTTCATTTTCCATATACGCACCTTTCTTGGGTTTTACATCTTTGGCTTGCCTGGCTTCTTGATTGTATCTTAGATCAATCATAATACAACTACCGTCTATGCTAAGTCCGACAACTTTATACAAACGTTTTACCAAATCGTGTGGTTTGTCAAACTTTATCTCTTCAGGCGATTTCTCATAAAGAAGAACTTGCATACCTATTTTCAACATAACAAGTAAAGCCAAATTGCCTTTCGGGCTTGTTCTAGGTACAAGCGGTTCAGCATTCTTTCTACGATTACTCCGTTTGAAGAACGATGCCGCAGTGATATTATTAACAAGCGCGAAATCGCGTTTCACCTTACCCTTAACTTCCCCTTCATAAATCGCCAACATATAGTTGCTATCGTTAACCACGTGAAACTGTTGCTTATATTCTTTATCCGACAAATCACGTTGTTGACGTATATGTAGCGGATTCTTAACGCTGTCAGCATAGCACCTCACCTTATTTATCCTTATACCCTTTTCCTTATTCATAAATATGGGTTCGGCAATGGCTGTCTTAAGGTTTTTACCGGCAACGGCCGCCTTTATCTTCTCCTTAACGGCTTGGTCTACTATATTTTCGAGTTCCGATTCACTAATAAAGTCGCTTAAAGACTTACGCAACACATAGCGTATCTCGCCCTCTTGCTGGATAGCACCATAATAAGTGTCCTTATGTAGTGAACCTCTGGCGGCATCGCCCTGGGCAAGATATTTACCCTTAGCTGTACGCACGTGCTTTTTGGCCTGTTTGGGCATGTTGTCTTTGGTGAGGTGTTTCACCAAGAGCGACTGCTCTAAGGCCAACACATCTTCGGTAAAGGTGCGCCAAGGCTTATTGAAATGAGGCTTGCTGATAGTGCCACGCCATTGGAAAAGCTCTTCATCATGATAGTATTGCGCCATCTTTTCGTATTCGGCTTTACCAATACAGGCAATGGTTATGGCGTCGATGCAATGGTGGCAATGGTTAAGTCGCGATTTCTTTTCGTACTCGCCTTGTAGCCCCCACATACGTCTAAACTCGGCTGTGGTTACGCCTTTCACCACGTAGACGTTGCTCTTGTTGGAATTTTGTTCGTTGTGGAAGAGCGACTTTAAGAACAACCCCGCATACTTTGAAACCAAACCGATGCCCGCTCCTTGACGACGACTGAACCCTTCGGGTACTTCGGTCATCGTAAATCGGCTGTATTTGCCCTGCCAATAATCTAGTTCCATCTTCAGGCTATGGCGTTTTTGTATCAGCCGGTCTTTCATAGCTTTCTCCATACCACCATACGTGCGTATCTTGTCTAGCTGTTTTCGTAGGTCTTCGCACTTGCTTTTCCAATGGTCAATTCTTACCAATATGTCTGCATGGTTAGACAGTTCGGTGGGTAGTTTCGCACCTTTCACCTGCCTATTAAAAGTGGCATCGCAGAGCGTTAGGTTCATTTGCGTGCTGTCGCCACCAACACTTCGGGGGATGGTATGTTCGATATCGAACTTGGGATTGTCACCAAGGAAATCGCAGATGCCAATCTGGGTGCCTGTATATAAGCACAGATGGTTTTGCTCTTCCCACAATTGGAACTTGAGTATGTCGGTGTCTGTCGGCTCTATCTCTTTGTGACATTCACTCTTATATAAGGTTATGATGTCATCGCGATATTGTTTCCGTTTCTTCTCTTGTTCTCTTTGGTAGTCGGCAATGGCCTTGCGTTTGTTGGCATCGTTCAGTTCGCGAGCATATTCAACGTGCACCTCCGTGTCGCGGTCTATTACGCCATCGCGCAACAGCTGGTTAACCACGCTGCGTAATATGTGCAACGAGCGCATGGCCATGGGGTTGCGAATGGCGTTGGTGCGAGGGCTACCCAACTGAAACACACCCATCTTGTTAAGCTTTGCATCGGGATAGGCCTCTATCATCGAGGGATGATAAAGTGCATCGGCTGCACCTGGGCGCAGGTCGACCACGTCTTGCAAGTGACTTTTAATGCAGAAGTCTATTGTACCCTCAACGCCACGGTCTTTGGGGTTATAGTTTTCGATTATCTCCATCAGCCCCGAAAGTATCTGCTCGCGTTTGTGGGCATCGTTCCAAACGGCTTTTGTAACGATGTCGGGTATCTTGGCCAAGTGTACCGCATGTGCATAAATGAACCCTTGGCGCAAGAAAGGCAGGATGTTGCGAATGGCTTTAAGACTTAACGCGGCAAAACCATGCGGCAACTTTGCATTGGCAAACTTCGTGGCGCTGGCCTCATCAAGTTGCAACTTCTCGGTGGCGAAAGCCTTTAACTTGTCTTTCGACGAGAATGAAT
>ERZ772921.1427-NODE-1427-length-13780-cov-3.046120_pt1 | contig 13780 bp, 15 predicted proteins | sample MGYA00512117_ERZ772921 | MGnify/ENA primary metagenome ERZ772921 (study PRJEB29015, sample SAMEA2737944) | human oral metagenome | biome: human oral; feature: human-associated habitat; material: dental | place: China | collected 2150 ... | reverse complement strand
GCGTACATCGTCGCGAAGAAGACCAACGTCCCCCACAGCGGGTGCAGCAGCACCTTGTCTATGCGGCGGGTGCGTTCGTCGACATCCGGTGCGCGGTAGTTGGCGCTCTCCAGCACCGAATCGGCCCAGGCCGCGACCTCCTCGTGGCCGGTGGGCGGGGGCACGATCGGCGCGGACCACGAGTCGACCTCGGCGAAGGCCTTGGACAACGCCTCGACGCCGCGCTTGTCGCCAGAGACCACGGGAATCACCTGCACTCCGACGGCCCGCGACAGGGCGTCGATGTCGACGGAGCCGCCTCGCCGCGCCAGCTCGTCGGTGAAGGTCAGCACCGCGACGGTGGGGCGTTCGCGCTGCTGCACCTGGGCCAGCATCCCGAGGCCGCGGCGCAGCTGCGTGGCATCCATGAGCACGATGTGCCCGGAGATCGGGGAGTGCACGGATTCACCCGCGTCCAGGACCTCCGTGACCACCTCCTCGTCAGGACTGATGGGGTCGAGGGAATACGTGCCGGGCAGATCCTCGATGATCGCCTCGACGTCACCGAGCTTGTGGACGCCCTCGTAGCGGGAGACGGTAACCCCCGGGTAGTTGCCGGTCTTTGCGCGCAGCCCGGTCAGTGCGTTGAACAGCGTCGTCTTGCCACAGTTCGGGCTGCCCACCAGCACGAAACGACGCAGACCCGTTGCGACCGGTGCGGAATGTTCGTCGTGGCAGGTCATGACGCCACCAGCACTCTCGACGCCTCGGAATGGCGGAGCACGATCTCGGTGCCGCCGACGTTGAACATGAGGGGGTCGTGCAGCGGGGCGCGACGCTCCAGCCTGCACGTCAGCCCTGGGGCGAAACCGAGGTCGAAGAGCCGGCGGCTGATCACGTCGTCACTGTCGAACCCGGTGATGCGCGCGCTCGCCCCGACCTTCAGGTCGGCGAGTGTCCTTGCGGTAGCAGGTGTCTCGTTCATACTCGCGAACTTAGCAACGCCTTGCCTTACAAGATTTACGAGGGTTGGTGTCGCGAACCTTAACTTTCGGCCGGGTTCACCCGTCCGTCCAGAGTGCCCTGCGCGGAGCATTGGCCAGGCCGACCTGACCGCTCTCCGGACCGCCCACCCGCGAGACCTCCCGCAGGATCGGGTAGCGGGCCCGGATCGCCACCTCGATCCTGAGCTGGAGCTCGTCGCTGGCGGCGGGGCCACGGGCGTCGACCCTGCCGAGGTCGAGCAACAGCCAGTGGGCGTCGTTCTCGATCACCTCGACGGTGGTGTCGGCAGCCTCGATGAAATCGGCCAGGTCGTTGTCGATCACGTCGTTCGCGATCAGGCGCAGCAGATCGGCGGAGTCGTCGCGGATCTGCCAGCCGTCCAGTTCCAGCGATTCACCGATGGCCTCGCGCACCTCGTCGGTGCGGTCGGCCCAGGTGTTCCCGGGGGCCAGCCAGGTCCAGATCCCCTCGGTCTCCAGCAGGGCCAGCGACACCACGCGGTCCTCCAGCAGCGCGCCGAGGGGGCCCGGTGCGGCCGCCACCTCGCCGACGACGTCCTGGCTGCCCGTGCGAACCACCCAGTGCAGGGCCAGCGGGTCACCCGGCACTTCCCGGGGATCGATCTCGGTCATGTATCGAGCCTAGCCCTAGACTCGATACATGATCGTGACTCTTCCGGACCAACAGCTCCTCGAAGCTCTCACCTCACACACCCCCGCGGACCGGCTCGGCGTCGAGCTGCGCATCTGGGACTGGAACTCCCCCATCCGCGACGTGCTCGGCGACGAGGCCGACGACGTGGTGGCCACCGTCCTGCCGTACTTCCGTCCCGCCCCGGAGTGGAGGTCGCTGGCGGACCTGCCGAAGCTGCGTCTGCTGCAGGCGCAGTCGGCGGGCTACGACAACCTCCTCCACATCACCCCCGACGGCGTCGCCCTGGCCCACGCCCGCGGGGTGCACGAGGCCTCCACCTCGGAGCTGGCCGTCGGTTTGATGCTCGCGGCGCAGCGGGAACTGCCGCGCTGGGCACGCGAACGCCGCTGGCAGGCCGCATCCACCCGGGCGCTCGCGGACTCGCGGGTGCTGATCGTCGGGACGGGGGCCATCGGCGAGGCCATCCGGTCGCGGCTGGCTCCCTTCGAGACCGAGATCACGCGGGTCGCCACCACCGCCCGCGACGACGAACACGGCCACGTCCACGGCATCGACGAGCTGCCCGAGCTGCTGCCGAACACCGACATCCTGGTGCTGATCGTGCCGCTCACCGAGGACACCCGCGGCCTGATCGGCGCGAAGGAGCTGGCGCTGCTGCCCGACGGCGCCCTGGTGGTGAACGTGGCCCGCGGCCCCGTCGTCGACACCGACGCCATCACCGCCGAGGTGATCGCGGGCCGGCTGCGGATGGCCTCCGACGTGTTCGATCCGGAGCCCTTCCCCGACGACCATCCGCTGTGGCAGGCCGACGGGGCCTTCATCAGCCCCCACATCGGCGGCAACACCACCGCGATGCTGCCCCGGATCGTCGCCCTGCTGGCGGACCAGCTGCCGCGCCTGGCCGACGGGCGGGAACTCAAGTTCGTGGTGAAATCATGAGCGACCCCCTGGTCGAGGCCTATCCGCCTTTCGGACTGCGAATCACCCACGACGACATGACGCTGCGGGTGTTCCGCGACGCCGACATGCCCGAATACCTCGACCTGCTGAGCGCCCCGATCTTCGCCGAGGAGAACGTGGAATGGTTCTTCCCGTGGTGCGAGGCGCCGGTTCCCGAGCGGCGCCGCAACGCCATCCAGGCGCACTGGGGATGGCGCTCCGGATTCCGCCCGGAATCCTGGACGTTGGCGTTCGGGGTCTACGTCGGCGGTGTGCTGGTCGGCTGCCAGGACCTCCTGGCCGAGGAGTTCGCCAGACGCAGGGTGGTGCACTCGGGTTCCTGGCTGGCGCTGGAGCACCAGGGCAGAGGCTGGGGTTCGCGGATGCGCAGGCTGCTGCTGCACTTCGCTTTCGACCACCTGGGGGCGCAGCGGGCCGAGTCGGAGGCGGTCGCCGGCAACGAGGCATCGCTCGGGGTATCCCGCAGCGCGGGCTACGAACCGAACGGCGTCCGGGTCGAGATCTTCGGCAAACGGGTGGTGAGGATGCACCAGGTAGCGCTCACCCCCGACCGGTTCCGTCGCCTCGACGGCGAGGTCGTGGTGGAGGGATTCACCGACGAGCTGCGCGCCATGATGGGCGCGCAGCCGGAACCTACCTCGCAGGGCGCCGACTTCCGGCCTCCCACGTGACGACCCGCCAGGCACGCTTATGGATGGACCTCCGAGAGCACTTTCTTAGGGAGCGGAGTCGCGGGTGATGTCAAGATCGACCCCACCGACATCGCGCCCGATCTCACGCAGCAGGGTTCCAAGCCGCACCTGACCCGGTTCGATCACGGCATCGTTCAGGATGGCCCGGATCTCCGCCTCGGTGCTGCGACCGTTGCGGGCGGCCCGCACCTTCAAGGCGCGATGAGTCGCGTCAGGCAGATTCCTGATGGTTACGACAGCCACATCCCCTCCTGATACCCATTCGCCGCAATGGTACGTGTGAGGCGTAAAGCTGGTTGAGCCGGCCTGCGCACGAATCGCGGGAGGGATGCGGATTTTGGTGGTTTTGCAGGAGAGCGGGTTCGACACGCCCGCCCCTTGTACAAGCGTTCAGTTTCTTATACGCTTGTATCATGACTGATGATCTGACAGCCCGGGCACGACTCCGCGACGCCACCATCGCGCTCATCGCGGCGGGCGAGAAACCCACGGCGCGCTCCGTCGCGGCGCGGGCGAGCGTGTCCATCGGGTTGATCCGGCACCACTTCGGCACCATGGACGGCCTACTGCTGACCTGCGACGAGCACGTCGCCACGCTGATCCGCAACGCCAAGAACGACGCCATCCGCGGGCCGATGCCCAACGTGCTGGAAACCCTGCGGGAAACCGGACAGGACAACATCCTCGGCTACTTGGCCCACCGCCTCACCGACTCCAGCACCGCCATCGACGCCCTCGTCGACCAGCTCGCCGACGACGCCGCCGGCTACATCCGCCGCGCCATCGACGCGAACCTGATGACCCCCATCCCCGACGTTCCCGCCGCGGCGCGGATGCTGACCATCTACTCGCTGGGTTCGCTGGTGCTGGGCCGCCATCTCAAACGCCTCCTCGACGTCGACATCACCGCCGAGGACATCGCGGCCGAACCGGGAGTCACGGATTACGTGCAGGTGCAACTCACGCTGTTCGCGAGCCTGTTCACCCCGCACCTGCTGGAGCAGTTGCGGCCCCAACTTAAGGAGAAAACAGAAGGAAAGGAGAAAGAGCAATGAACGCCATCGAGGTGAGGGAGCTCCGGAAGAAGTACGGCTCCTTCGAGGCGTTGAAGGGCATCGACCTGGAGGTCCACACCGGGGAGATCTTCGGTTTCCTCGGCCCAAACGGCGCGGGCAAGTCCACCACCATCCGCATCCTCCTGGACGAGATCCGCGCCACCGGCGGCACCGCCCGGCTGCTCGGTCTCGATTCCCGCAGCGACGCCGTCGCGATCCACCGCCGGCTCGGCTACCTGCCCAGCGACCTGGCCCTCTACCCCGCGATGACCGGCGCGCAGACGCTGCGGTTCTTCGCCCGGTTGCGCGGCGGCGTCGACTGGAATCACGTCGACGAGCTGCGACAGCGATTCGACGCGAACCTCGACAAGCGCGTCGGGGAGCTGTCCTCGGGGAACCGTCAGAAGGTGGGGCTGATCGCCGCGTTGATGCACAAACCCGAGCTGATCATCATGGACGAACCCAACGCCGGCCTCGACCCCCTCGTGCAGCACGAGTTCCACCAGGTGCTGCGGGAGATCGTCGCGGAGGGCCGCACCGTGTTCCTGTCCTCCCACACCCTCTCCGAGGTGCAGCAGGTGGCCGACCGGGTCGGCATCATCCGCGCGGGCCGCCTGGTGGCGGTGGAGAACGTCGCGGACCTGCGCTCGGTGCGGCGCGTCGATCTGCTCCTGGACGGCGACGCCGACCCGCGCGACTTCGTCCGCATCCCCGGGGCCCGCGACATCACCGTGGACGGACCGCGGGTGCGCATGGCCTTCGACGGGGAGCTCGGACCCCTGCTCGATGCGCTCGGCGACCGCCGTGTCGTCGACCTGACCGCCCACGACGCCGACCTGGAGGAAATCTTCCTCGCGTTCTACCAGGAGCAGTCATGACCACCCTCGCAGTGTTGGGACGCGGTCTGCTGCCGCGCTGGAAGGCCGTCTGCGTCATCGTCGCGTGCATCCTCGCCTTCCTGCTGATGGGGGTCGCGATGGTGCAGTCGATGGACACCAACATCTATGCATCCCTGCCGCCCGCGCTGCTGGCGATGGCCGGGATTCCCGCCGGCGCCTCGGCCCCGGTGATGTCCTACACGCAGATGCTCGGTTTCCTGGGCGCGATCGCGGTGGCGGGGTTCGCCGTCGCGGTGGGGGCGCAGCTGGTGGCCGGTGAGGAGAAGGACGGCACGCTGTCGCTGCTGCTCAGCCTTCCGGTCTCCCGGCTCGGCGTCGGCGTGACGAAGGCCGCGGTGCTGGTGCTGGCGGTCGGTGTGACGTCGCTGGGGCTGTGGGGTGCGGCCGCGCTGGCGAGTCTGCCCTTCGACCTCACGCTGGGGGACGCCCATCTCGGGGACCTCTGCCTGGCACTGGGCGCAAACGCCCTGGTGTACGGGGGCATCGCGTTCGCGGTCGGGGGTACCACCGGGAGCCGCGGCCTGGCGCTGGGGGCCGGTTCGGCAGTCCTCGGGCTCGGTTGGTTGTTCGCCGGGCTGCTGCCGCAATGGTCGGAGGGCCGCGACCTGGCGCAGTTCATCCCGTGGTACTGGTACAGCAAACCGACGGTGCTGCTGAACGGCATCGACGGCGGCTACCTGGCGCTGATGCTCGGCGTCGCGGCGGTGCTGCTGGCCGTCGGGGTCGTCGGCCTGGTGGTCCGCGACCTGCGTCGAGCAGCGACGAGGACACGCCCGGCCCGGCACGCCACAACCAGATGGACCGGCTCGGCGGCCGGTCGCGGACCCTCCCGCTACCGTCTCCTGGTCTCCCGTCACACCGGTCTGCTCCTGGTGCTGGGTGTGGTGATGTTCGCGGTGATGGGCCTGTTGATGGGTCCGTTGTACGAGCAGATGGCCCCGCAGCTGGAGATGGCGTCGAAATCGTTGCCGCCCGAGCTCATGCAGGTCTGGGGCGCCACCGACATGGCCTCCCCCGCCGGGTTCTACTGGGGCGAGACGATGAGCTTGATGGCCCCCGCCGCCGTGATCCTGGCCGGCGCGGCGGTGGCGTCGCGGCTGGGGTCGGACGAACGTTCGGGCCGGCTCGGCGTGCTGCTGTCCACCCCCACCACCCGCACCCGGATGCTGGCCACGGCGATGGCGGCGCAGGCGACGCTCGTCGCTCTGGTCGCGGGGCTGACGGGGCTCGGGATCTGGGGCGGGGTCAAGCTGGGTGGCCTGGACCTGGCGACGGAGAACGTAGCGGGCGCCACCGCGCACCTGCTGGCACTGGGCCTGTTCATCGGTTCGGCGGCGCTGCTGGCTGCGGCCGCCCTGGGCACCCCGGCGGCAGCGACCTGGACCGCGACCGGGGTGGGACTGGTCGGCTACGTCATCAACACCACCATGCCCATGAACCCCGACCTCGCGGACTGGGCCCGCATCTCCCCGTTCCACTGGTACGGGGCCACCAGCCCCTTGGAGAACGGCGCCGACTGGGGACACGTCGCGATCCTGCTGGTGGGGTCGGCGGTGCTGCTGGCCGCGTCCTTCCCGCTGTTCACCAGACGCGACCTGCGGGTGTGAACCCGGCTCTCAGTCCTCGGACCGCAGGGGGCGTTCACCGCGGAACAACACCGTCGGTGCGGAATGGACGCTTGGCATGGGGGCGATGTCATAGAGGTCAGCATGCGCAGCGAACAACAACGGGTGCTGCCGAGCAACGGCGCTGTGAAATTCAGCCGCCGTCGTTGGGGGAGCGGCCTGCCGTTCGACAAACAGATCAATCACTGTCGAGTAGGCCTTCGAGTCAGTTTCGCAGCAAGAAAGAGATCCGGGTTCACCGCAGAAATACCAACAGAAACCAGATCAGCCTCTGCAAAATCATCCACATCTGCCGTAATCAGGAAGCTCACCTTGGCCGCGACGGCATCGGCAAGAATTTGTCTATCCTCCTCCGTCGTTCCGAGAAACCTACTTGCACCTTCACCAACGGGGCTAAGCTCTCCCCCAAACCGCTGTCGGACGATGGTCGGCGAAAGTGCGTTTGGTTTCATGTGGCGCGCGGCTTCCCGCTCAGCGGTTTCGCTCCACACGACAGCGAAACCGCTGAGCGGCCCGCCCACCATCAAAAGGGTGCGGGTGACAGGCTTGGCCAAGACGTTCGCGTCGAGGAAGACGCGGATCGGATCGTCAGTCACCGAACAGATCTGTTCTTATCTCGTCCCGGGTGATCTCAACGACGTCGCCCATGGTCGCCTGCCAGAATCGCTCGAACTCCTCATATGGAATCTGATTCCGGTTTCCGATTTTTACCGCACGCAGTTCTCCGGCAGCGATTTTTCGCGAAATCGTCGATCTCGACACCCCGGTTAGATCAGCGACCTGCGCAGGCGTGAGCACCCTCCGCTTGGCCGTGAGCGTCACCGATTCTCCCAACGAAGCGGCTCGTTTCACGTACTCCGCGATCTCGACCATCCACTCCGGCCATTCGCCACTGTTTGCAGGGGCACGCACGGCTTCAGGATTGATGGTGATACTTCGAGGTGCCATGCGATCAACGATAGCACAGCATGCACACCTTGAACGCCTCAAGTGTGCAAGGTGTGCATTGTTCGAGTTTTCAGTCCTTGGTCTGCTTGGCCCAGAGGTTGACCCCGGATTCGACGGCGTGCTGGTCGATGGCGGCCAGCACATCGTCGGTGAAGACCATGTTCTCCAGGGCTCCCAGGTTGGATTCGAGCTGCCGCAGCCATGCCCTCGCTCTCGCAGGCGTCGACGAGCCCACCGGTCTCGACCCAGCGGTTGAACATGTTGTAGCTGGGCTGGTGTATCAGCAGCGGGGTGCCGAGCTCCCGGGCGATGCGTGCCGCCTCGCGGGTCCTGGCCGCCGAGTACGACGAGATGCCGGCGTACAGCGCCCGGCCGGAACGCACCGCCTGGTCGAGGGCCATCATGGTCTCCTCGATCGGCGTGTCGGGGTCGAAACGGTGCGAGTAGAAGATGTCGACGTAGTCGAGCCCCATGCGTTCCAGCGACTGGTCGAGGGAGGCCAGCACGTACTTGCGCGACCCGCCACCCTGCCCGTAGGGGCCCGGCCACATGTCCCAGCCGGCCTTGGTGGAGATGATCAGCTCGTCGCGGAACGGCGCGAGATCCTGCCGGAAGATGGTTCCGAAGTTGATCTCCGCCTGACCGTAGGGCGGGCCGTAGTTGTTGGCCAGGTCGAAATGAGTGATGCCGGCGTCGAAGGCGCGGCGGATGATCTCGCGTTGCACGCCGAGGGGTTTGTCGTCACCGAAGTTCTGCCACAGCCCCAGCGACATGGCCGGAAGCAGCAGCCCGGAACGTCCGCAGCGACGGTAGGGCATGCGACCGTCGTAACGGCCGGGGTCGGGTGTGTAGGTGGGGTACATGGCCTCATCCTGCCAGACCGTCACGCACCAACCGGGTCAGGCCCGCTCGAGGACGCGGATCGCCGCGAGGAAGCCGAGCACCGACCAGACGGCGAGCACAACGTAACTGATGATTCCCGCCTGGAAGGTCTCATGGGCCAGGCAGGCCCTCATCACCTGCGCCATGTGGTGCAGCGGCAAAGCCAGGTGCACCACCTGCAGCCACTCGGGCAGGCGGTCCATCGGGAAGCTGATCGGCGTGAACATCAGGGCGCCGAACGCGATGATCTGCGACACCCCCATCGCCAGCTCGGCGGGTATCGCGAACGAATAGCCGTAGCCGATGCCGAAACACGCCGTCACCACCAGCACATAGGCGGGAATGATCGTCCACGAAACCGAGAACCCGGGGTGGAACATGAAATGCGCGATCATGGTGGAGATGACGATCGCCGGCACCGTGATGAGCAGCCAGACCGTGCAATCGGCGAACAGGAAGTTCTTGCGACTCACGGGCAGCGACTTGATGAAGTCGATGTACCCGGCCACCCGCGCGGTCGCATTCTGCATGGGGACGACGACGAGTGCGGTCATGATCAGAACGATCGTCGGCGCCCCCGTGGCCAGGTACAGCATCTCGTTTCCCGCAGACGAGGAGGGCACCAGGAACGAGAACCCGATGACCACGCCGAGCGCTATGACCGTGAAAAATATGCCGTAGGCCACCAGGTGGCCGCCCAGTTTCTGGGCCTGAAGCCTGAACACATGCCCCAGTTCCGTTTCAGTGCGCATCAGTGTCCACCTCCCTGTCCCCCACCAGCTGAACGTAGGTGTCCTCCAAGGACATCTCGCGCAGCGAGTAGTCGCCCACCAACCGGCGGCCCCGCAGCTCCGCGGCCCACGTCAAGGCATCAACCGCCCGATCCCTCGGGAACGAGACGACCACCTGGCCGTTCCTGACCTCGACGCTCCCGGCCCAGTCCGGATGCCCGAAAACCTCACGCGGGGCCGTGGTGAGTGCCTGCAGCCTCATGTCGTCCCCGACGGTTGACGCCTTGATGCGCGACGCATTCCCCCGGGCCAGCACCCTGCCGTGATCCAGGATCGCCATCTCGTCCACGGCCCCCTCGGCCTCGCCGATGTTGTGGGTCACCAGCAACACCGCCGTGCCGTCCCCGGTCAGCTCGCGGATCGCGCCCCACAGGTACCTGCGCCGAACCGGATCGACATCGTTCGTGGGCTCGTCGAGCACCACAACACGTCCCGGCCGGATCGCCGCCATGCAGAAACAGGTCAACCGCAGCACACCCCCGGACAACTTGTTGCCGGGCTGATCCGCCCACTCGGCAATGTCCAACTGTTCGAACAGTTCACCGACCCTGCGTGTGATCTCCTCGTCGCCGGCTCCGCGCATCCTGGCCATCAGGCTTGTGATGGCACGCGGGGTCAGTTCCCCCAGGGGAACGGACGCCTGCGGCTGCGCCGAGCACAGATAGCGTCCCCGCCTCCGATTCCGGACGATGTCCTCACCTGCCACCACGATCGAGCCCGCATCCGGGCGGAGCAGCCCCAGCAGCTGGTTCACCAGCGTCGTCTTGCCGGCCCCGTTGTGCCCGAACAGCCCGAACACCGACCCTTCCTCGACGTGCAGGGTGACGTCGTCGTTCGCCACCACCCCATCGTCCCGGGTCCCGTACGTCTTGGAGACGTGATCGATCTCAACCAGGGCCATGACTCGACCTCCCGGAATCCACACCTCCGCTACCGTGACACCCGTGAGCTACGTGATCCTCGGGCTGCTGCACATCGCCCGCATGAGCCTGTACGACCTGATGAAGGCCTTCGAGGCCGGGGTGTCCCTCTTCTACGGATCCAGCGCCGGAAGCATCAAACGCTCCCTCGACAAGCTCCTGGAGGAGGGCGCGGTGGAGGTCACCCATCAGGAACCCGGGGCCCGCGGACGCCGGGAATACGGGCTCACGTCCCTGGGCAGGCAGAAATTCGCGACGTGGATGCAGGGCGAGGTCCAGGGGAACTTCGACGTCACGGGGGTTGCCCGGATCTATTTCCTGGGGCTCGTTCCCCCGGCCGACCGCCCACCGATCATCGCGCGGCTCCGGGAATGCATCACCGCGGAACTCGAGCGGCTGGAATCCGTGGAACGACAGATCTCCGGGCAAGAAGTACCCGACACGTACCGCGACGTCAGCCGTTTCAGCCAGGCCGCCCTTCACTACGGCCTGTCATCGACACGTCACACCTACGACTGGCTCACCGCCTTCGAGGCCGAGGTGATGAAACACGACGAAACGAAGTGAGGCGCGACTCTCAGAGCAGGCCGTCGAGGTCGTTGGACCGGAAGGTTTCAGTCAGGGTCTCGATGACGCGCTCCGCCGGCCAGGAATCCGGCACCCTGATGAGAGTGCCGTTTCCCAAGCGTTCGACGGTCAAACCCTCCGCACAGGCGCGGACACCCCCGACCCGCTCATTGATCCACACCCGATAACCGATGGGAAGCAACCAGCCCTCAGGTTCCTGCTCCATGATGACATCAAGTTCCTGCCCCACGGCGAAGATGGGATCGAAAGCGGGAATCACTGCGCGAAGAGACGCTTCCCACAAAAAATCCGCCGACACACACGGCGGCTGATCAGGATCCGGGAATGGTAACCAGCCGAAATGCTGCGCCATCTCTTCAACAAACGCATCCATCGACTGGGAAAACCTTTGATGAAAAGAGGGGCCATAAACAGGTTCCAGAATTTTCGACTGACCCGCCGTCACGGAGAAATAGGTTTCCAGGAGATCGTTCTCGGTCTCCAGCAGGAAATGATACCCCCCTTCGGGAGCGTTCTCCTCATCACTCTTCCTCATGATTCTGTTTCCGATGAAACCGGCCAGTCCCGCCTCGGTTCCGTCCCACTCATCCTCTTCCTGTTGTGTTGGCTTCCACCGCCCGACCGAGACCCGGAAGGAGAACTCCTCCATGAAACGGGAGGCTCGCCGCGCGATTTCCTCCGGCGTCTCATTGAGACGACTCCAAGGCGCATACACGAAGATATCCCCAAGTTCATGAGTCACGACCGCTCCAATCCGATTCATCAAATTCATCAAAGCTGTTTCAGAGTCTAGGCGTCTCGCACCCCGGCCAGGACACCATCCGTGAGCGGAGGGCTGCCCCCACCCGCGGGCATCATGGTGGGGTGGTGAACAACAGCGAGTGGTTCTGGGCCAGCGAGTACGGGCGCGACCGGTTGTTGCGCGAAGAGTTGGAGGAGCAGGCCCACGCTCTGGCCTCGGCCAGCGCGCGTCAGCATCGCGACACCTCGAAACTGCGTTCCGAGCTGCACAACTTGCAGGGCTCGCTGGAGGCCCGGCTGAACGCACTCACCAACGCCTTCGTCGCCTTCGTGGAACTCGACGGGATCCGCAAACAGCTGGCGGCCTTCCCACAGCACGCCGAGGCGCGACGTTGCGCCTTCCAGGACCTCCAGGTGCTGCTCGACGGCGGTGTTCCCCCGATGCGACCGGATGTCGACGGTTACTGGCTGCCCCCCGCGATGTCAGCGCTGCGACCCGACGGTTCCGTCGACCCGGAGCAGGCTGCGCTCGCCCGGCAACGCGACCCCCACACGACACAGGTCTTCCTCGCGGTCGCACGGGCCGCTCTCGGTGCGGGCGAGGACGTGGTCGCAGAGCTGCCGATGCTCCTGACCCCCGACGACCAGGGCACCTGGGCCGAGTGGCAGCTGCTGCTGTGGGGTGCCACGTTGCGCGGGGCCTTCGGCCCGGCGGCCCTGACGACGCTCACCGCAACCTTCCGTCCGCTGATCGCCAGCGCCGATAACTGGCTGGAGTGGGCGAGATCCCAGGCCGGAAACAACGACGCCAAGGCGCTGGACTGGGTGACGTCACGGCTAGAGGAACTCGCCCCGCGGGGCACCCCCGAGCAGGAGACCGGCTGGACCGCCACCGGGACGGGCCGTCCCGACTTCGTGATCCGGGGTTCCGGACGTATCTGGGGCGCTTCGAACCGGCCGGAACCGGAACCCGAGGAAACCCCCGTGGTCGTGGAGGAGACCTCGCCCGAGGAGAATGCCTGGGAATCCACCCGGGCCATGCTCGTCCAGGTGCTGCAGGTCCACATCCGCGGCGGCAGCGAGAGCGAACACGCGCTGCTGGTCCGCGCGGAACTCCTGGAGGAACAGTTCACCAACCCCCTCGGCGCCAGCAAACTCCCCGAAGAGGTGCCCGAAAAACGTCACATCGTCATCGACGCCCTGCGACAGACCGCCCTCGACGACCACGCCAGCAGGAAGGACCGCCGCAGCCTGTGGTTGCTGATCGCCGAGATCTTCGTGCCGGTCGCGCGGGAATGGCAGACGGAACCGGAACCGCGGGTCCCGGAGGGGAAGGTGCCCGGTCACGACGGCCTCACCGTCGGCCCCCACGGAGTCCACGACCAGGCCGCGGTGCGGGCCCTGATGCGCCGCTACGACTCCCAGCAGCCCGCGGGTCTAATCCTCCGTGGCAGGGAGGTCATGTGGGCGGGGGCCGCCCTGGCGGCTGCCTCCTTCGTGCTGCTCCTCGCGGCACGCTCGGGCTGGTTCCTGCTGCTCGGCCTCGCGGGGATCGCCGCCGCGGTACTCGGCTACAGGATGAACGAGACCGCCGAGGGGCGGCGCAACACGGTGGAGGCCAACAAGAGCTCCCTGGCCAGGCGCATCCAGGACGCCACCAGGACCACTGCCAGCAAGTACGAGAAGGCCAGGGCCGGGCACGGGGAACGCCGGGAGTCGGCGTCCCGTTTCCTCACGGTGTTTCGTTCGTCCTCGTGAGGTCGAGCCCCCGGGCCCAGGCGCGGATCGCCGGCGGATCGACGTGGTCGGCAGGTTTCTTCGCGAGGACCCGTAGCAGCAGCCGCTTGAAGAACCCGACCTTCTTGGGGGCGTAACGACCCGCGAAGGCGGCCTGTGCGCTGGCCTCGACCAGCTCCGATGCGGCCTTGTTGTGGCCGAGCGCGACATCCTGCTTGGTGGGGTCGACGGCGGTGATGGAGAGGTTGAACAACGCGGCCCGACCCACCTGCCGGCCATGGTCCCGCAGCCACGTCAGCGACTC
>ERZ772921.1426-NODE-1426-length-13781-cov-8.433775_pt1 | contig 13781 bp, 11 predicted proteins | sample MGYA00512117_ERZ772921 | MGnify/ENA primary metagenome ERZ772921 (study PRJEB29015, sample SAMEA2737944) | human oral metagenome | biome: human oral; feature: human-associated habitat; material: dental | place: China | collected 2150 ... | reverse complement strand
TGCGCGTCAAGATCGAAATCGATTCCCGCGGCCTGCAACGTAAACTCGTCCACGCGCGCCGTGACGGTAAAGACGCCGTGGGGGTAGATGTCCTGAAACTGCTTCGGGCGTTCGATCACACCGTACTTGTCGACGTTCTTCTCCAGATAGAGTGCACCTCCGGGGAGCTTGAGGTACTCCAGCGCATCCTTGGTGCCTTGCGCTGCCATGTTCTTGTCGGAGCCGTAGGCGTACAGGCGCGTCAGTGGGGGCACCTCCTCGACGGCTGAGAGTGTGATGGATCGGAATCCCCCGTCCGTGCCCTGTGAATAGATGCGGCTGCCGGGGCGATCGATTTCGCGTCGTCCGATAGTTAGGGTGCGATCCTGCACATAGAACTCGGTCTCGAAGCGTGTGGCGATCTCATTAACAACTTCGGCGCACGTCTTGTCCTTCAGATCGAACGTCTCGGCCTTCGTCTCCACACAGCTGCCTGCCTTCCATCCGGCGTGCACGCGGTTCATGGATCGCACCACGATGTCCAGCAATTGGCTGGCCGTGCCGTTGTACTTACTCATGTTCTTACGGAAGTCGGGCTTCTCGTAGGGGAAGGCCACGACGTCGTGCAGTCGGTACATCTCGTGGTAGAGCTTCACGCGGTACGCAAAGCCGCGGCTGACCTCCTCCTTCGTGACGTCTTCGCGGTGACGGACGTAGTACGTCTCACCCTTATAGGTGATGTAGTCATTCACGGTCAGCCCGATCGGTTGCAGGGTGGTGAACTCTACGTAGGCGATCCGGGCGCCGTTGATCTCCTCCAGCGTGTAGGAGGCGGCGCCGACCCATACGTCTGCAATCTGCTTACCTGCTCTATAGATGATCATTCGGTGTTGTCTGTTTTTGGTTCTGTTTAGTTGTCTGTTTGGGGTGGGTGGCGGATCAGATCCGTCCACCCTTGGCTACGCGTACGGGCCGCATTTCGCCCGTCTCGAAGTCTCGTATCATTCTGTACTCCTCTCCATCGTCGCCCTTGGAGTCATCGCCTCGCTCCATCTCACGGTTGCGCTTATTGACGGTGTACCCGCGTTCACGCATCAGGGCCAACATCAGGGCATAGGGCGCGGCGAGGGTCTCTCGGTGGCTGTATCCGAAGGCTTCGTTGGCGGCTGAGAGGAAGCCGAAAGGGCTTTCTGCGTCCAGGCGGTCTTGTTCCGTTGAAGGGCTATCATCTCCTCTTCTCCGAGCGGGCTCACAGCTTTCAGGACTGTGATAGAGTTGGAAAAAGACTGCACACCGAGGCGGTACAGTATGGCGTTAAGGAGCACGTAGAGGTCTCGCCACGTGGCGCTCTCTCGGAGCGTCTCTCGAAACCATCGGGGCATGTCGCCCGGGCGGTTGTGGATCCCAAGGCAGACGATCTCGAAGACCAATTCGCCGTATCGCTGCATGACCTCCAAGGCGTCAGCAGACGGAGTGCCGTCCGTCGTGGGCGTGTCGCTCTCGGGCGCGTCGCCCTCGGGCTTTGGTTGTGCGATCAGTCTTTCGACGTCTGCCTTATCGATAGCCGCCAGCAAGGGGCGCATGCGAAACCATGTGCCCACGGTGATGGGTTTGATCGATATGGCTTCGCCCGGGTTCTTACCCTCGGGCACGTTCTGGAAGGCAAAGGGGATCACCGCGGGCGTGTCAGCCAGCGTGGCGGTCTCTTGCATCAATTCGGATACTACACTCATTTTCTGGGTGAGGTGGGTTGTTGGGTGTTTCGTTGTTGTTGCCGGGGGAGTCGTGTCACCCTCCCCCGGGATGGGGTGTGTTTTATTGTTGTGTTTGTTGTTCGGCGGCAAAAGTAGAAGGGACATCTGCGATCACCCACTACTCCCCGGTGGGGTAGGTGACTTTGATCTGCATTTTGGCTGCGTGCCACGTACCAAAGATGGCAGTGCACGCCGTGCAATCCCTGTAGAAGACCTCCGACGTGGTGCCTCGTTCACGCAGGTAGAATGGGAATGTGCCCGGCGCTGCGATGGCGTTGTAGAGCGCACTCCAATTGTGTATGAAGTGATCCAGCGTTGGAGCCGCGAGATCGATGTAGAGTGTCCAGTCGGCGGACTTTCTTCGCGGTGCGTTGAGATGAAGTGTCCTGCCGTCGTTGTACGGCTCTTTCAGCTCAGCCGGGGCGGCCGCCGCGCCGATATAAACATCGTCAAGCGACGCACCATAATCTCCAAGGTCTACACCCCGAATCGAAGCCACTCCGCGCGGAGTATGTGGCACGGGGGTGGGGCCTACGACCATGTAATAACTCGTCCGTATAAGTCCCGGGAAGGTGCGCTCTTCCATCATTACCGTAAGTGTGGCGCCGGCACGATTGGGGGCAAGTAGACGGTGCATGACAAGGCCAGAGGTAGACACGTAGCGAAAAGAGAAAAACTGTCCCATCCCAAAGTCAAACGTATGCCAGTCTGGGGCGGCCAGTTTGTCAACAAAGGCCTTGATGCGCGCCTGTAGGTCTGCCTCTCCATCGCCAGCCAAGAAAAAGGTGAGCTGTAAGCGGCGGCGCTGCAAGCGAAAAAAACGCAGGTCGGCCTGTATGCCGTGCGATTCGGCAAAGTCTGTCTGGTGCACCGCCTCCCGGGTGGGGTATTTCAACAGATTGCCAATTGAATCCGGGGAGAGCGTGGCTCCGAATGCGTCGTAAATGTTTCGCCCGTCAATGAGTGTGTGGGTCATAATCCGAGTCCTCCCCCTTTGATCTTTACACCGCTGTTATTGATCGAGGTAATACCCTCGGCCATGCGTCGGCTGGTCTCTTTGATCGAGGCCGTATGGTCGGCCACGGTTTGAGAGAGCTGTGCCACAGTCACCTGCGTGACGTGTATTTGCTGCACCATATCCTTAATTGCTGTGACCTCTTTCCAACCTGCGATTTGAATCTCACGCAGCGCCGCGAATGATTGGCGGATGGAGTCATAGTATTCAGCCACGCCTCCCCCCTTGCCACGACTCTCATTCATCAGCCGTACAATCTGCTCTATGGACACGCGGATGGCACCCATAACGCCAGCAAGCAGGTCGATGCTTTCCTGCGAGGCTTTAGCCAGCGCTCCACGCATGGAGTTCTCCTTCGTTTCTTCATAGTCCTTGAGTCCCGTCTTGTCGAAGGCCTCCTTCCTCTTTTCGGCGAGCTCTTTGTAGATCTGCGTGAGCTCGTCTTTGGCCTCTTGGAGTTGCTTCTGATACTCTTCGGCACTCATCTTTTCGCGGTTCTGCATGAGGTTCGCAATCCTCTCATAGGCCTTTTTGATCCGTGCCTCTGTCTTCTTATCGATCAACCCTTTGACAATGGCGTCGCGGAGATGCCCCTCGATGGTTTTTCCGAGGTCTTTGGATCCGTCGCCCGCCTTCTTCAGAAAGCTCTCATACTCGGAAAGCAGCCCATCGAAAGAGATACCCGTAAAGCCGGCAAGGGTCTCGTCTTGCATCTTTTTCTTGTCTTCAAGCATTTTCTTTCTCGCAGAAATAGCGTCCTGTGTACTCGAATCGAGCACACCCAGAAAAGCTCTGTGCGTACTTGTGAGCATTGTCAGCTGTTCAAGGGTGAGTTTTTGGGTGTAATTCGCCGTGTCCGTGAGCAGCTTTTTGACGTCTATGCCGTTTTTCTCCAATGCTTCCACGTCAAAGCCTTCCACTGATTGCGGCCTGTACCCTCGATCCCATTCCATCTCGAAGTATCCCGCCCCTTGGGAGCCGCGCTTCTTACCCTGAACCACGTGCTTGTCCCATCTGTAACGTTTTTCAGCGCTCTTGTATCCGTTGGCTTCGGGGGTGTTTTCCCAGAACCGATTATAGTTGTCGAATCCACCTCGCTGTTGCACGAATCCCAGTGCGCGGTCTGCATTGTAGTATCCCGTACTGTGTCCGTCCCCATCGTTGGCTTTCTTCGAGTTTCTTTCTCGAGTTTTCTCTTTGATCACTTCCAACTCTTCAGCGGCGATGTTTGCAGCCTCAGTGGCGGCCTTCAGCTTCTCTTCGATGCTGCCGTATCCCTTTACGATCTCCATACTGGCCGCTTTGGCTTGATCCAACCATTTCAGCTGAGACTGATAACTCTTTTCCATTGCGTCCGTCCACTCCTCCACCTTGCCGATAGCAGGGATGATGGCCGACGCGGCTCCGACTACGGCGCCGGCTACAGCACCCCACGGGCCGCCCACACTGGCTCCCGCAGCAGCAAAGCTGGCTATGCTTGTGATGGCATTACCCACCGTTACAACGACTTTGCCTGCATTAACGTCGCAATCTGCCATTGCGTTACCCAGCTGAGTAATCATTCCGCCGATCGTTGACAAACCTCCGGTTACCCCGTTAAGGGCTGACATTTGTTCCTGCGAGCCGGCGGCCGCCTTCCTTAGCTTTTTGAAGTTGGCGATCAACGCATCAAAGACCTTTTGGTGTTGAATGCCTTCGATCGTATCGTCCACCTTCTTGAGATCAGTCTCGAGGCCCTCTAAGGTTTGGCGCACCAGTTCGGGGTCTCCGAGCATGCGCTGTAGCAGCTTCGCCTTTTCGGCGCTTACGGTGCCCTCTTCTCCCTTCGTCTTAAGATACTTGATCGTGTTTGCGATCTCAACACGCACCTTTTTCGCCGTTTGCAGGGTCTGCTTCTCGGTGTGCTTGAAGAAGGTCTTGAGGTGGTCATCTTTCCCAAGCTCCGATTCGGCGGCGGCCGCCTGCTTCTGAATCGCTTCCCGTCGGAGGCGTTCAGCCTCGTTGGTGCGTCCTTCCTTTTCGGCGTCTGCGATCTTACGGGCGTATTCGCGTGCGATGGCGGCTTCTTTCTCTTTGTAGTTGCCAAAGGCTTGCAGCATTTCATCGTAGGCCTCGGCCTCTTTGCGTTTCCATTCATTGGTAGCGTTAGCGCGTTCCTTCATGTTCTTTTGATCCATAGCAGCTTTGGACGCCTCGTAGTATGCTTGCTGATCTTCGGTCAGGGCCTCTTTTCCCGTGAGTGTCTTGTTGGCCTTTTCGAGTTTCTTCTTCCATTCCTCGATCTCTTGAAGCTCTCGTTGGTAGTCGAGATCAATCTTTTGGAGCTTCTTCTCGAGGCCCTCGTTCATCATCTCGAGGTCTGCGTCTTCGATGCGCTTGCGTGCGTTGCGGGTGAGCTCTTCGATTTCGGCCATCGCCTCGGCCTTCTCTTTTTTCTCTTTGGCCAACTCTTTTACATGACGTTTGGCAGCGGCAGCGGCCGCTTTGGATTGGTCGTATTTCTCGCCGGTCATCTTTTGGTATTTCTTTACCAGCTCATCTATCTGCCCCTCGGTCTCCTCGATATCCTTCACGTCGATAAGCCCGTTTTGGGCCATCTTCCGTTGTGATGCCAGCTTTTTTTTCGCCGTTTCAATCTTAGCAACTACTTGGTCTACGGTGTCGTTCGTGTTTGCCACAGTCCACTTACCCAACCCCGCGAGCTTATCCTGAATATTCTTTACAGCGGTTCCTACGTTTTTGGGTGGCTGATTGATGATCTCTTCGATCTTCTTATCAACCTCATCCAACGTCGCTTTTGCAGCTGTTGCTTCTTTCGCATTAGCCGCCTCTATCCTCGCATTCACACGCTTGTCGATCGTGTTAAGTTCCATTGGCTTCTTCCCTGCTAACGCGAATACGCCTATAGAGGCCCCTAAAAGCGCCTCTTGTGCTGTGAAAAGCAATTTCTGGTTCCAGGATACACCATCACCTCTCTTCGCGGCATCGAAACGACTTTGCGCTTCAGCCTGTTGCTGTGCGAGCCTATCAAGCTGTATTTGCTGGGCGCGAACTTGGATGTACCGCTTGATGCTTTCCGTGGCTTGACCAGTGAGGAAGTCTTCCTGTTTAAGGTCTCCAAGGATGGATGGATATAAAGCGTGCAAGTCTTGCAGGGCTTTCTCTTTCATATCCCGAGTTGCAGTTTCGCTTTCAAGAACCTTCACCAGCGTCTCCACTTTGGAGGTTTCGGTATTGATGTCTTCAGCGGCCCTTCTTGCAGCCTCATTGATCGCATTCATCGCCTGTTCCGCAGCTGATCCTTTGGAATAGATCTCATATAAGGCCTGCCCTATGGCGATCATGGCCGCGGCGGCAGCCACGTAGAGCGAGGGCGCGAGCGCGGATGCCAACTGCCCCAACTTGCTGGCTACGGCCCCGCTGATGGATCCCATGCGCTGCAATACGGTCACGTTGGCGTTTTGCGCGGTGGTGTTGGCGGCGGTGGCTACGGTGTTGGCCTGCTTGGCTGCCGTTTCGACGGCCACCTTTCTTGCATTGAACTCTCTTTGTGCGGACATAAAGGCTGCGGCCGCAGCTTCCTTCTTTGTGGCCGCGGCAGCCAGATTTCTCTCGGCGGCTTCGATCTTCTTAGCCGTTCCGGCGGCTTTGATTGAGGCCAGCTCCGAAGTGCGGGTAGCCTCAAGATTCTTTGCTTCGATGTATTCCTGCCTTTTGGAAGCCAGCGTCTGATTGGCTGCTACGACCTCGGCGCGAGCTTTGTTCAGCGCCTCTTTGGCCGCCTCGACGTTGGCTGCAACCTCTGTTTTGACAGCTGAGACGTATTCGACAGAATACTTGGAAAGGCCTTGTTTAGATAGGGCGGCTTGCTGTTCAGCGCTGAGAAGGTCTTGCAGCTGTTTGGCTTCCTCAGCGTATTGAGCCCCTTGGACTACCTGCCGTCCAGCTTCCACTACCATCATCGCCCCTTTATAGGCACCATATGCCACTACAATATCAGCCAGCGCGCTGCCTACGGCTTTGTAATTTTCCACCAGAGACGACGCCCCGTCTATGGCTTTGTAGATCACGCCTTCCTGACTCTTGCCGATCTCATTAAACATTACATCAATGGCATCCTTGAGCTTCTCCACCTGCCCGGTAACGGTCTTCGACATCTCCTCCATCATACCGTGAAACTTACCCCCAGCGCCTGTCATGGCTTCAAAGGCCTTTTGTACCTCTGGAAAACCGACCCTGCCCTCCTCGACAAGCGCCTGAACCTCCTTTGTGGTAACGCCGAATTGGTCAGCCAGCTCTTGCAGCAAGGGGATGCCGCTCGTTGTGAACTGCATCAAATCACGGCTCATTAGCCTGCCCTGTGTAAGGGTGGTTCCATACAGGTAGGTCAAACGCTCCAAAGGCAGCCCCAAGCCGGCGGCAACGTCTCCTAACATACGTAGGGTACCTGTGATGTCTTTCGCTTCGAAACCGTATGCAAGCAATTGCTTCGATCCGCTGGCTACATCTTGAAGCGAGAACGGGGTTGTGCCGGCCAGTTCGACGGCCTCTCGCATCATAGCGGAGGCCTTTTCCTTGCTTTGAAGCAGTACGCCAAAAGCCGTTTCGAGCTTTTGAAACTCGCCACGGATGTTCACTATTTGCCCAATAAGATTCTTAGCCGTGTCCAACGTGAATGCCACGCCCATCATTTGTCCGACTTTTTTGGCTGCATTCCCGAGGCTTTCAATGATTCTTTCTGCCTCGCTTGCGTCGCGGCGGAGGCCACTGTTGTCTATGCCGGTGGCCAGATAGAGCGCACCGTTGTAGTTTAATACTCCCATCGTATGTTGATTGTTGTTTAGCTGTTAGTTGATGTTATCGGCGCGTTCCGCCTTGGTGGGCCACACGACGAATAGAGCGGCCGGTGTAGTTGCCATCCAGCGAGGCGTAAAGCTCGGCCAGTATGGTTAGGGCGTCCGGGGCGTCGTCGTGGCGGTTGCTGCCTTCCTTCTTGTACCCGGTGAGGTTGTCCATGAAGCGGCCGTACTCCGAGGCGCGGGTGTACTCGCTCTGATCGAGGAAGTGAACATGCTGCTTGATCCATCCGGATTTCATCAGCATACGCGTCTCCTTGTTCTGCGTCGTACGGCGGGGCTCGATCGTGCAACGGCTACGCGGGGCGGCCAGCTTGACCAGACGAGCCACCTCGAGGGCAAAGGCACGTCCGCCATTGTTGGACTCGATGCGCACCATATCCACGGCCCGTTCGATCAGCTGCTCGGCCAGTCGAGGAGCAGTCACCTCGATGCCATCGCGGGTAAAGAGTGCGTCGACAAGGTAGAGCTCCGTGCCAAAGACGAGGGCGAAGGGGGCGGCAAAGAAGTCCTCACCGAGGTCGGCCGTATCCACGGCGGCGATCACACCATCCGGCGTGCGCCCGGCGATGTCGGCCCGCTTGAAGCGCTTCAACTCACCCGGCGGGAAGAGCAAGCCGCGGGCCTCGTAGGGCTCTTGCATGTATTCGGCGGCCCAGATCGATTCGTCGAGCTCAGCCCGCAGCTGGCGGTAATAGTCCGTGGTGTGGACGTCAGGACAGAAGGACTCTCCGCGCTCGTCGAGGGCGGGTATGCGCACGATCTCGTCGTATAGGCCAGCCTCCTCCATACGCCCGAGCACATCGTGTGCGCTCCAGCGGGTGCCTATATCGATGGAGCAGCAATGGCGCTCGATACGGCTGTCGTGCGTGCCCTGCTTCCAGCTCCAGGTCTTCTCGTTGACGGTCTCCGAGAGGGCATCCTCGAGCGACTTGTAGAGGTCGTCCGTGACGGCCAGCATCGAAGCGCCGAAACCGATTACGGTGCCCCCTACGCCACCGCCGAAATAGCTCACCTGCCGGGTGCCATCGATCTTCCAACCGCCGACGTTCTGCGCGTTGCGGCGGAGGCGTACGTCGGGGAAGACCTCTGCGAATCGGCGGCTGCGAAGGATATCCAGCGTGTCGTAAGAGAGCTTTTCATACAGGGGGCCGGAGCAGGTGTTTCGCATCACGCTTTCCAATGGGTGGCGCCCCAGCATCCAAGTGATAAAGACCGTGGTGAGGTACGATTTGCCCGCACGGGGTGGAAGGCTGACGGCCAATCGGCGGAGGCGCCCCTCGTCGTAGGCCCGAGCAACGCGCTCGAAGGCCTCGGCCACGATTTTTAGCACCGGGCGTCGACTGAAGAAGTCTCCATCCAGATAGAGGCAGTAAGCCCAAAGCTCCTCCCGAGCGACGCGTCGTTGAAGCACCAAGGCCGCCTCGGCACGGAGCATCAGGCGGTCGCGGTCTACACTATTCATCCGCGCCCTCCACCGCCTCGGCGGCTTTGGCACGGGCCCTCTCGGCGGCTACCCCCTTGGCGTCGTTGATAATCTTCAGCAGTTCGTCGTTGCTGAGCAGCTCCAAGGGCGACCGGTTTGTGGTGATCTCGGTCGGTTGATTGGGCATGCCATAGAGCCGGTTGAGCAACGTCTCGAGGTTGCGCATCTGCTTGTTCTGGTAGTCTCCATAGATGGACTTAGCCACCACGAGAAGAGCCAGCGGGATGTCGCTCCGCTTCATAAACGCTTTCAGGTCGGGGATACTCATGCCCACGATATAGGCGGCGGAACGCTTGAAGTCCTCCAGCGACAAGGCCTCGCCGTGCTCCTTCAGTATGGCTAAGGCTATCTTGAAGGCGGAGGGTTTTCGGCCTGCGTTTTCGGGGCGAGTCTTGAAGATCTTCTCCGGGTTGCCGGAATGGCCCTTCTTGAAGCGTCCATGCTGGTCTCTTGCTCCGGTATCAGGAGTTTTCGGTTCGTCTATCATGTTGTATTTGTTTACGTTGATGGCTGCAAAGGTAAAGGGCACACGGCCGCGGGGCGGGGGCGTGTACTCCTTGACTCTTATGTAGCCCCTCGCGCTAAAAAGTCAAGGAGTAAAGTCAAGGAGTTGTTGGGGGCTGCGCCCCGTTGAGGTGTTTAGTTGTCGAGCTGTTGAGATGTTGAACCGCTTGTCAAACCAACGACTAAACGCCTCAACAACTCAACGGGGCTTCAGCCCCCAACTCTATATCCGTATGGGCAGCCCGGCGTAGACCCAAGCCAGGAGGGCGGCGTCACGCATGTCCTGCGAGGTGCGCGCGGTGTAGCCCGTAAAGGCGGCCAGCTCTTCATGGGTGATCTTCCGGCCTGTGCCCCGCCAGCATTTCTGCAAGGGCCGCTGCTCGACGACCTCGATGCCCATGTGGCGGACCATCTCGACAATCTTACGGCCCACCTCGTGGTTGCGTCCGGCCGCGCGTCCGATGGCGGCGGCCTTGCGGCGACTGTCTCCGGCCTGCACGTGCCAGTTGGAGCGGTTGAGCCATCCGGCCTCGACGACGACGGTGAGGGATTCTCCGAGGGCGTCCGTGGCCTGTTTGATGGCGTGTAGGTCGTCGATCAGTTCGGGGAACGTCTTTGCCTCGCAATGCAGCTCCCGGGAGGGGAGGTGGAGGAAGGCCACGCCCGACTTATCCACGTCGGGGTCGATGGCGACGATGTGGCGGGGGCGCTTTTCTTCTTTCGCTTCCATCACTCTACAATTCCACTGTCTTTAAGGATCGAAGCAACGGCCAATAAGATAAAACCTCCACTTAATAAGAGGGCTATTATATACACCGCTGCTATTTTCGGAATATCCTCGCGTGCGATACGCATATCTCGCACCATTATCTTGTATGTTCCTATAAGGCAGCCGTAATTGATTGCCGCTGTGATTGCGATGGCTGCAAGCCTTACTACAATTAGTGTGCTATTCATATCATTCATCATCATCTTCTTCTTCGTCGGATCCGTAGTCTTCCATTTCAAGCTGTAAGTAGTCTATGATTTCAGTCATACGTACCACTCCAAAGAGGCCGTAATTGATCATATCCTTATATTGATCCTCGGCAAACTTATGGTAGTCTTCTTTCGTCAACGCTCCAGCCCTATACTGGTTCTCGATGCCTTTCAGGCGCAAAACCTTTGTGTAGATCATATCGGCCAAAGTGCCTATTAGTTGTTCACGCCAAAGTTCGCCGTAATCAGCGCCTTTTTCGCTTATCAGTGAGAGGGCCGCCTGCATTTGATCTGTGTAGAATTTTATTGGAGATTCTGGAACTAAAGACTGCACACCAAATCCGCCTTGCCGTAATGCGATTGCGCCGTAATTCACTACAGCCGCAAATTCATCGCGAATGCCTTCAAAGAATGCAAATCCCAACCTCTGACTCTTATCCCTGTCTGTTAGCTGCTTCTTTAAGATGGTGGCTTTCATGTAGAGCTGATCCGTTACGGTTTCGGGGTGCATGAAACAGAAGGAACCGCCGTAAAGCCCCAATTTCTCCTCGAATATGTCTTTGCAGAATGATACGGCGCATTGCAGGTCGCACGGCGCTTCCGATTTCTCGGCTTGCTTTGCTTTGGCCTGTTCAAACTCTTCCTTCGTGAACTCTATATCGTTTGGCTCCGTATTCGGTCTCTTTTCGGTGGCTTCTTCCTTGTCGCTGTCTTTGGCTTTCGCAGTATCATCACACGCGGCGGCTTTGTTTACCTCTATTACATCAGAACTTCCCTCTGCACTTATTCGGATTCGCTCGCCCTTGGAGTCGTGGTTTGCAGGGGCTGGCGCTTCCTTTTCAGGCTTTGCCGGTTGCTCGGTCTCTTCTTCCTTCAAACACTCGAGCGCTTCTTCAACCGTTTTTCCGTCGCAAATGGCGTCTATGAATTTGCCCAGCAGCCTTCCGTTATTAGATGGAACCCATTTCCTATCGATTAGGAGAATGCGATCTTTATTCTTTATACACAATATAGATTCCTCTGGATCTGGCCATATCTTTGTGTATGATAGAATGAATGAGTGAAAAATATGCCCGTGCCCCTCGGCCGTTAATAGGCTTTTTATAAGCCCGCTATTTATGCTATTCGGGTCTTCACCATTCTCTACAGCTTCAATAATCCAACGGGCGGTGCACGGATAATTGTAGCCCATCTGCTTTAAGGTCTCAATGCTAATCCCTGCATTGTTGCTTTCGTTTTCCTCTTTCATCTCGACTCTTTCACCGTCTACTGTTATTAGGCCGCAAATAGGCTCTATCTTCTTTAGAGTATCGTAAACTGTTTTCTCGACTTTATCCTCAAGAAAATCTGCTATATCAGAGAGTGTCTTTTTATCCACTCTATCTGTCAAAAGCTGCACTTCAATATTATGCCCTACGGCTCTAAAATTGAGATACACCCCTGCGAGGTTGTATATTTTGCAGTAAGGCTTTTCACTCAAAACGCAGTATTTTATTTTAGCAAGCACTGCGTCGCCTTCTATCGTTTTATCTATATCAATCATCTTCCATTCCATCGTTTGGTGGTAAAACGCCGTACCCGAACCGGATCCGAAAGGTCACGGTGGCCTCCATCGCATCGCGGGAGAACCGCACCACGTCTATTTGGTTGTCAGGGTTGGCCACGGCCGCGCGGTATTCCGCCGTGATCCTTTCGTGCCGGCTGGGGGCTTTCGTTTCGTTGTTTGTTTCCATTCCGTGTGCGCGTTTAGAAGGGCAGATCATCCTCGCTGCCTCCGATGGGGGCTGGTGCGCCGGCCGGCGACGCTGGGCCTGTTACGTGCTGGGTGGCGGCTACGGATTGAGCCGTGGCGGCCGGCTGCTGTGGATGCGCCGCGGGCTGTGCGGCCGGTTGTGCGGGGCTGCTGCCGCAGAGGTAGACTTCGCGGGCGTTGACGTTGATGTCTACACGCGTCTGGCCGGTGCGGTCGGTGTAGAGATTGTTTCGCATCGTGCCGCGGACGAAGACCTTTGCGCCCTTTTTGAGGTACTGGAAGGTCGAACCGCCCTCGCCGTACCAATAGATGGACAGCCACGTGGTGCGTTGCGTGGGGGGCTCGCCGGGCTTCTGTGCGCGCACGTTTTCGGTGTGCGCCACGCTGAAGCAGACGTACTTCTTACCTGAAAATTCTTTCACTTCGGCATCCTTTCCGAGGTTGCCAATGACTTCGATTTGTAGCATATAAATGATGTTGGGGGTTGAGGGGCTGAAGCCCCTGTTGATTTGTTGAGATGTTTATGCGTTGGGGTGTGAAACGAGGGTCGCCGCGGGCTTAAATTCTATTTTTGGTGCGAAACGACCCTCGCCGCAGGCCTAAATCCTGTTTTTGGCGCGAAATGACCCTCGCCGCGGGCTTAAATCCTGTTTTTGATGCGAAATGACCCTCGCCGCAGGCTCCAAATTGATTTTTAGCCCAAAATGAGGGTCGCCGCGGGCTTAAATCCTGTTTTTGACGTGAAATGACCCTCGCCGCAGGCTCCAAATTGATTTTTGGCCCAATCCGAGGGTCATTTTGGACTCCAAATCGGTTTTTGGTGCAAAACGTGGCGAGTTTTGGGCTTCAAATCAGTTTTTGGTACAATCCTCGCCGGGTTTCGGGCTTCAAAACGATTTTTGGCGCAATCCTTGGCGGGTTTCGGGCTTCGAATCGGTTTTTGACCCAATCCTCGCCGGGTTTTGGGCTTAAATCCTGTTTTTGACCCAATCCTCGGCAAGTTTCAGGCTTCAAATCGATTTTTGACCCAATCCTCGGCGGGTTTGGGGCTTCAAATCGATTTTTGGCGTGAAACCCGGCGGGTTTTGCGGCGTCCGTGTAGGGGCGAATTGCATTCGCCCCATTAGACGGCCCCCGCGGGGCCGAATAAATATATCCGCTGCCCGTCCCTGCCGGGACGTCTGTGGGGCGAATGCAGGGTTCGCCCCTACACAGGTACCCGGCAAACTTCCCTGCCTCGGCAGAGGCCCATTCGACGCGCTCGTGACGCGTCACGACGAGCTGCGCGATGCGGCCGCCATTGTAGACCGTGAACGGCGTGTCGGAGAGGTTGGCGAGGATGACACGGATCTCTCCGCGGTAGTCGGCGTCGATCGTGCCGGGCGTGTTCAGGACGGTGATGCCGTGCTTGATGGCCAGCCCGCTGCGTGGGCGGACTTGCGCCTCATAGCCGGCT
>ERZ772921.1423-NODE-1423-length-13800-cov-7.620735_pt1 | contig 13800 bp, 27 predicted proteins | sample MGYA00512117_ERZ772921 | MGnify/ENA primary metagenome ERZ772921 (study PRJEB29015, sample SAMEA2737944) | human oral metagenome | biome: human oral; feature: human-associated habitat; material: dental | place: China | collected 2150 ... | reverse complement strand
TTTACAAAAGTCTCAATTACTGACTTTTTTATATTACTTTTATTAAAATTTGATTTAAAATTTCTTATAAAGTTTTCTATATTCTCTCTACTTATCTTTTTAGATGCAGAGAGTTTATTTTTTTCTTGTGTAAGTATAAATAATTCATTTTCAAGCTTTCTATTTTTATTTTCAAAAGCTTCTTTTGATACTTTATTATCCAAGAATATTTCTAACAAGGTATCAATCTTATTTTTTACTTTTTGAATCTCTATTTCTATTTTTTTAATTTCTTGAACTTTATTTAATATTTTTTCATTTACAGATTTTTCAACTTTTTTAGCTATGCTTTTTATTCTCTTTTCTGTAAATATTTCTTTCTTAATAGTTTTAAATATAAATTCTTCAAGAATTTCTTTTCTTATTGGTTTATTTTTGCAATCATTTACTTTTGTTTTTCTGTTTATGCAAGTATATCCATAAGTTATGCTTCCATCTCTTTGTCTTGAACGATATCCACCCGAGTATCTTCCTCCACATTCTCCACAAGTACATACCCCTGTCAAATAATATGTTTCATGTGCTGTTGCTCTACTACCAGTTTTTCTGTTCTTCATTTTATTTCTTATTTTTTCAAAATCTTCTTTGCTAATTATTTGTGGTACTCCACCTTCAATTTTAACCTCTTTTCCTGTTAGTCTACCTTTACCATCTTTTTTACCATACACAAAAACACCTGTATATTTTTCATTTATTAATATGTCCCTTATTGATGTTTTTCTAAATGGTTTACCTAATTTATTTAATCTACCCATTTTATTTAATTGTTCTGATATACTTGCATAGCCTACTCCCTCACTATACAATTTATAAATTATTCTTACTGTATCTGCTTCAACTTCATTTATAATATATCTTTTATTCTCATCTAAATCATAGCCTAATGGTGGTATTCCTCCATTATGGATACATTTCAAAGCATTTTCATTTAAACCTTTCTTTACTTCTCTTGATAAGTTTAAACTATAATATTCATTCATTCCAGTAAGGACCGATTTTAATATAACTGATTCAGGGCTATCATTTAATTGCTCCAACACTGATAGAAGCTTAACCCCATTATCATTTAACTTCTTTTCATAAATAGCGTGGTCATATCTATTTCTTGCAAATCTATCAAACTTATGCACAACCACGCATTGAAATTCTTTCTTCTTACTATCCTCTATTAATTCTAAAAATTCAGTTCTGTCCTTGATTGATGTCCCAGAAATAGCTTCATCTTTATATATTTTTATTAAATTGTAATTGTTCTTTTGGCAAAATTCTTTTATAGCTCTTTCTTGAGCTACAATGCTTTCCTCTCTTTGATTATCAGATGAATACCTAGCATATCCTACAACATTAATCATTATTCTGCTCCTTTATATTTCTTCTAAAAAGCTATTTATTAATATATCAATAAAATTATTATATAACATATCGTCACTTTCTGTAAAAGTTACTTTTATAGTTTTTTCTTTTTTCATTCTCTCAGCCTCCTAGCTATTACTAGCAAAATACATTTGCTTCCAAAATTCTTCTTCTGATAAAAGTTCAAAACAAGAAGTATCTGAATGATTTATATAAACATAACTATCTTTTACCATTAATTCTAATTTATAGCCATCTATTTCAATTTTTAAAAAACTTTCTTCTTTATCAGAAAATTGTATTTCTACATCTTCATTTATTTCTAATTCAATACTGTATGATTCTATCCAACTTTTTATTTCTTCAATAGCATTTGATAAAGCTAAAAAATCCTGTCCTGTCATCAATTCCACTCCTTCCCAATTCTTTTCATATTCTTTTGCCACTTTTCCCAGTAAGTTTTTAATATATCATCTGTTGTGTAACCATATTTGTAAGTCAGATATAATAATTTTTCCAACATATCAGATAGTGGGCAATAATTAAAGAGCTCTCTTATTATATCTAAAATTGATACTAAATCTATATAATCTTCAAATCCTTGTTGTTTTTCAATATTGGCAAAAATATCATTAAGTTCTTCAAATTGTTCTTGCTCTAAAGTAGGAGCATAAAAATTAATATATTGTACATAGAAAAAATATATATCAGTTAATTCTTCAAGTTCTTTTTCTTTGTCGTAAGGCTTAGTTTTCCAAGTTTTATGACTTTCAGGTGTTTCTTCATTGAATTCTATTACTTCTGCTATTAAAGATAATTTAATATCTCCAAGTGTTCTTTTTCTAACATTGTTCAAGTTTTCATCTAAATGCTTTTGAAGATTTAATATATCCTCAAAAGTTTCAGGTCTTTTAAATTCCATTATCTCACTTCCTCATAAGTTGCTTGAAATATATCAGGTTTACAAGGATAAAATTCACCTTTAATACCTTTTATTATATAGTCTCCAAAACTAGCCTTCATCATTCCTTCAAGTGTTACTATTTCAATATAGCCTTGTTTTAACATCCTTTGACTAAAATCTTCTAATTCTTCTGTACATTTAGTTTCTTTATAATTTGCTCCATCTAAAAAATCAAAAACTTCTATAATATTATCTTCTTTTAATTGTATAGCCTCTACTTCCACAGGCTTTTTAATATATTTTTTTATCATAATTACTTCTCCTTTATAAATACTAACCAATGTGTCTTAGCTCTCTTATTACCAAAAAGAGGCTTAACATCAGTTAGTTTTAATATTTCACTAAGTTTAATCTGTTCCTCATTCCATTTAAAGATTAGAACTCCGTAAGATTCTAATACTCTAAAACATTCTTTGAAGCCTTGTTTTATATCTTCTTTCCAGTTACTACCTAGATGGCCATACTTTTTAGCCAACCAACTTTTCTCTCCAACTCTCTGTAAATGTGGAGGGTCAAAGACTACTAACTTAAATGAGTTATCTGAAAACGGTATATTTCTAAAATCTGCAACTATATCTGGCTTTATTATTAGTTTTCTACCATCACATAACACATCTTCAAGTTCTCTATTATCCATATAAACTGTGTCAGTTCTGTCTTTATCAAACCAAAACATCTTTGAACCACAGCATACATCAAGAATTTTTTTAGTCATCTTCCTCCCAATTAGCTATATCTTGTATATAATTTCCATTATTTTCACATCTGCAACAATTACATCTAGTTGCATAAAATTTATATCTTGTATTTTTATCTATTTCATTATTTTTTATTATCTTAATCATTTTCTCCTCCAATCTCTCCTGCTCTTACCTTAGCCCAGAACTTGTCTAGTTCTTCTTTTACTTTTTTTGATTCTTCTAAAGTTTTAAAGTAATTTCCTAATTCATATCTAGCGTTGTCAGTTTCGTTGTAATGTTCTTCATCAGTTGTAATTTCACTTGTTCCAGTAACAAAAAAATATTCTTTTTCTTTTTCTGCCCTCCATCTCCTAGGTATTCCGTATTTTTCATTAACTGAATTTACAATACTTTTTAAATCTTCAACATATTCATTTTTAATAAAATAAGGTTCATCATAATTGTTTTTGTATTTTATTTCTAAGCTGATTTGATATTCATAATACTCGCCATAAAGTCCTGTTCTATCAATTCTTTCTTTATTAAATTTTGTTTTAGGATAAACTTCCCCACATCCAAAACATAATATATTACTATCTAATTTATCTAGTTCATTCGGATTTATGTGTTTTAACTTCTTTTCATTTATTTTTTTTATATACCAAGAACTAAATTTATCATTAATCTTAATTATTTCTATCTCTAATACATTTTCTTTTTCCATTACTTCCTCCTTATTCTTCTACTAAATATGTTTTATTACTAGGACTATCAAACCAACGAGCTTCAACTTCAAGAGTGTTTCCATCTTCACTTTTTATCTCGTAATAATTGCTTCTAATACCAACTTCACCTTTTTTTATCCCAATAACTTCATATATTTTCCCATGTGCTTCTGTTTGATTTTTATTATCCATTAAAACTTTATCTCCAACTTTTAATTCTCTATTATCTGCCATAATTACCAACCCAACTAATTTAGTTTTTATCATTTTATCCTCCTCACAAATCTATAAACTTCTAATTTCTCTGCATTTCTTTTTACTTGTTCAAATTCAACTGTACTCAATTCACTTGCCTTAAAGTTTAATATTTTCTTTAATGCTTTTTTATAAAATATCTCCATATCTTTACTCATATTAACCTCTGTATTTTCCGACTGTTTCCAAAATTGAAATAGTCGTTATTCCTTAGTTTACAAACCTGTTTTTTCTTTATCACCAAAAATCATAATTTCCTTTTTGTCTCTATAACAAATATAACTAACAATTTTTTTAGCTAAATCATCAACGGTTTTATCGTCTAGTTTTATTATTTCTCCGTTTAACTCAAAGAAAACTCCGTATTTATTAATATTTATATTAAGCATTACTCCTCCTTAAATGCTTGAAAGTGTCCTTTATATATTCCTTTCAATTCTTTTATTTGTCTATCATCCAAATAAATCCCTACAACATGATATTTACTACTAAAATCAGGAGTACCAATAGCATGTACTTCAGTATGATGTTTTCCACATAAGCACATTACTCTTAATTCTCTACCATCATCATTCTTATAACCACCAATTCTTGATACATTATCATAATGATGGAGATATCCATATTCTCCACAGATACAACAAAATCTATTTTTAAGACAAACATAATGATAAGCTTTATCATATTGGTCTGTTAGATTCTCAATATCTTTCTTTAGTGGAACATTATAATATATACAAGTTTCTAGCAACCATTTAACAAAATCATTAGCTTGATTTTGTGTTAGTGTATTTAAAGCTAGACTAAAAGTTTTGTTTTCTATTAAAGTGCTTTGTAATGCTTTTATGAATGTTTCTTTTAACTCCTTTTCTATTTCTCCAACAGTTTTGTCCTTGTTCTTTTCAAGATACTTAGAAAAGAATGCAAGGGGAGATTTTAAAGGTTGCATATCATAGACTTCTAAAAATCTTTCTTTCAGTTGTTTTTTAGTTTGTTCTAAATCTATGTTATATGCTACTCTCCCTGCATCTTGTCCTGTGAAGAAATTAGAAATATCATTCATAATTGCATATATTAATTTTTGAGTGTCCCTGCTATATCCTAATTTCTCCATTTTAATTGCTCCTAACTATTCATTTTCTTTTTCATTTGTGAATATTCTCTCTTAGTTAATTCATTAACTTCTTTCTTGTAATGTTCTTTTATATAATTTTCCATATCTATATCAACAAATTTACAAAGTATTTCTAAATCTGATAATTCTTTTTGGCTACACTTTTGGTTAAACTTAACTAAAATATCGTGGGTTGTTTGTAAATCTTTTAAATCTAAACTACCTAGATTTTTAGTTTTATATTTTTTCAAAATTCCTTCTATATCTTCATTTGTTGCTATGTTTGAAATAGCCTCACATAGCAACTGTTTTTGATTTATCTTCAATTGATTTTCAAGAACTTCTAAATCTTCAATACTCATCATTCCTATTTCAGATAACTTGTATTCTTTTTCATATTCATCTCTATTTCTTTCATCAACCATTGAATTGATAGAACTGATTAATTGTTGCTTTTTAGCTCTTGAAACTTCTTCATAAGAAGCAACTTCATCTCCATCAAGTCCAATTCCTAAATTCCCTAATGCTCTACCTACTGCCGAAGTTTCTGCATTTTCTACATGCGATGTTTTATTTACAAGAGAACTTTTTTCATCTCTTAACTCCATAGCTGTTCCAGTAGATTTTAAAACTCCATTTTCATCTCTTATGATTACTCTACAAGTTGCTACTTCTTGAGTTATTGAAAGCCATTCAGTTTCTAAACTCCAGTTTTTAAAACTTTCTGAACTTCTAAACTCTTTTAATCTTTCAACTACTGGAACATAATTTTTACCTTTTATATTAATTGTTTTCATTTCTTCCTCTCTTTATCAAATCAAATAGTAAATCAAATGGCTTGTTTACACATAGCCATAAGATTTTTAATAACCATATAATTTTAAATTTAATAATATTTCCAATACTTGCCTTTTTAAAATCTTCATTATATAACATTTTTACCAGCTCTTTTCTTTGATTTAGCTTTTACTTTTGCTTCATAATATTTACATAGTTTATCTGCTAAATTCATATTTGCTATAAAATCCATATTGGTTATATTTGTTTTTTCTCCAAATCTTTTAATTGTGCAATTATAATCCCAATATGCAAAATAATTTTTTCTTAAAGCTCCCTTACATAATCTTACAAATTCTCTTTTTCTTCTAAGCTCTCTTAATTTCTTTTTCATTTTTTTTCCTCCATTTTTAACATTCTTTCAACAGCAGCCACAAGGCTTAAACCTTGCAGCTCTTGTAATCTCCAATATTTTTTAAATATGTTACAATGTATCATTTGTTCCTCCTATCCAATTTTTTCCATATTTTCTTTATTTAAAATATGAGTACAATTTAAACCTGTATTTTTTAACAATCTTCTTTCAAACCTGCATAGATATTTTGCTATTTCTTTAAAGTTGAATGGTGCTTTAAATGTTAAACCTATTCTATTTTTATTATTTGCATCTACTATTACTATTTCTTTAACATCTGCATTTTTAAATAAATCTTTCATTCTTTTAACTTCAAAATTATGTTTATATCTCAATACTTCTGCTACTGTTTTTAATTCTCTTCTTTTATTTTCTCTTTTTATTAATGTTTGTAATTTTATTCTTTTCATTTTTATTCCTCCTCCAATTCTCTTACTTCTCTTATAAAGTCTTTCAACAAATTAATTTCCCCGTGTTTTACACCTCTTAAAAAAGAAGTGTTATAACCTGCAATTTCATTTTCTTCTATTAATTCGTCAGTATTTTTAATAGAAGTTTTTACTGATTTATACATTATTTCTATTAATCTTTCTCCAATTTCTTTTTCTATATAACTCATCTTTTCCCTCCCATTCCTTTATAAATTTTTTCTAATTTTTCAATAGCTAAGTCCTTAAAACCATGTTCGCAATTTTCTAAGACTTTTAGTTGTTCATCTCTCCATTTTTCAGCTAGTTTTTTATTAGTATAATGAGCCATAGTAATTCCTAAGAATTTCATTTGTGTTTCTCCACTTAATTGTGTTAAATAAAATATTTTTGCACTCACTTTATCTTTAAAAAATAATTCTTCCATTTTCTCCTCCTTAGAGGGAATTTTTACACTCCCTATATAAAATCTCTCATTGATAGCCCACGACTTCCATATGGGTCTTGTTTTTCATATTCCCAAGCAGTTATATTTAATTTTTCTATTTCTATTTCATTTTCTAAATCTTTTAAGTCCTTTATAAAAGTTCCAAACTCGTGATATTTTTCATTCATTGTGTAAGTATTTTCAGTTTTTGGTGTAGTTATTTCTACATCTATATAACCTACTTTTTCTGAATTATCCCAACTAGCTACTATTGAAGTATATTCATCTTCTAAGTAGCTCAAATCTTTTAGTTGTGGGAACAGTTTTAATACTTCTGTTCCTACTTTTGTTTTATCTTCTGTGTATAAATTCCATTGTCCTAACGTAAATTCTAGTGTGAAGTTTTTCATTTTATCTCTCCCTTTCATTTGGAGGAGCTTTTGAACTCCCCCATTTATTTAATTCCAATTTACATTTTCAGGTATAGCTACCTTTTCTTCAATGTAATAAAATGTATATCCATGTTTAAAATGTTGTTTACAATTTTCATAGTAAGTAACATCTAAACCTTTTATTTGTTCTATTAAGAAATTTCTAATTTCCTTAGAAACTTCCTTATATTCAGTTCTATCATTTATTACAGCTCTCTCAATTACTACTAAATTTTCATCTAGTAATAATTTTTTTAGTTGTGGTCTACTTTTTGCTACTTTCATTTTTCCTCTCCTTTATCCGTTTTAATCGGATATTTTATTAAAAAAAAATTAAAATTACTGTTTTTTCTTATCTTACCTTTATTATATCCTAATTAATCGGATATGTCAAGAAAAAATTTCTATTTTAATCGGAAATGGTTTATAATATTAAAAAATACTAAGAATAGGAGGTATCTTTATGGAAAGTACTGCAATAGTTTTAAAGAAGTTGCGTGAAAGTAGAAATTTAACTATAGTTCAACTTGCTGAACTTGCTGGAGTAGGAAAAGGAACAGTAGGAGATATTGAAACTGGAAAAAATAAATCTACTATCAAAACATTAGAAAAAATATCTAAGGCTTTAAAATTAACTGAAGAAGAACGTGGAGAATTATTTTCAAGCTTTGTTCCTAAAGATATAGGAGTTAAGATCCTCCAAAATCCACTATATAAAAATTTAGATGGTAGAGGAAAAAAACAATTCGAGGATATAATTGAGCAATCTGCTTTAATGTTCAATGATGAAAGTATATCTCAAGAAGATAAAGAAAAAGTTTTAATGGCAATCCAGGATGCTTTTTTTGATGCAAAACAGAAAAATAAGAAAAAGAAATGATAAGGCTGGTGATTAAATTGAATGTAAAACTGAGGGTATTAAATTTAATTGCAAGGCATAGAACTAGGAATCCTTTTAAATTAGCTAGAGCATTAAATATTGAAATAATATATCAGGATCTAGGAGAAGTAAGAGGATTTTTCAAGAAAATATTAAGAAGAAAATACATATTTATTAATAGTGAATTGAGTGAATTTGACCAAAAGTTAGTTTGTGCTCATGAACTGGGACATGCTATTTTACATTCTTCTAATAGAATACAATTTTTGATTGATAATACAGAAATACTAAGGAGAAATAAAATTGAAGATGAAGCTAATTTATTTGCTAGCTGGCTTCTATTTCCTAATGATGATGTAGTAGAGGAGTTTGAGTTTAAAGAAACTGAAACTAATTTTTGGATGTTTGAAGAAATAAAAAGACTGAGAGAAATGAAATAACATTATTAATTTTATAAAAGGGAGTGGTATTATGTATTTTCCATATTTAAGAGGGAAACAATTTGAATTTTTAGCAGTGAGAGAATTAGCTCAAAAAGGTCTATTATATAAAAATAATTCAGTTAATGTAACTCCAATTTTTGAGCCTGTAAAAAATAACTTTAGCTATTTTGATGAATTTATTACAAGTAATATAATTTTTGGAATAGTTGTTAATCCAAAAGTTGTAAAAGTAGATTATGATTTAATTCAAAATTACATATTAACTAATGAATCTTATAAAAATAATTTTTTTGTTTGTATTTTAATTGAAAGTAATAATGAAAATGAAGTTTTAAATTATAAAAGCATTTATAAAAATTTTAATAAAATTTATATTCATAAAAAATATAATCATATCCTTGCTAATAATCTTTTGGTATTTAATGATGGAATATATAATTTAGTTTCAACATCAATAGGAAATATATATAACATTCTAAATAATAAGGTCATGTTAGAAGATAGCTTTGAGAAACTAGATAGAAATGCTGATTATCCTGCTGTAAGTTATTTCAATAACTATTATTTAACTTATAAACAATTAGGGTATGTAGGAATTTCCGACTATTTAACAATTGGAGATGCATATAGTGAAACTGGGGGAATGCCTATTGCAGTTGCAATTCATTTAAGTGTCAAACAAAATAATGCAATATGGATTAGACATTTTGTTTCAGATAATATGATTGGAAGAAGAGATATATCAGTTAAATTTACAGAAGCTCTAACAAAATTAACTAATTTCATTATACAGAATAATATTACTCATACTGAAGGAATAAAAGAATTTTTTAATTGGGCTAATACAAATCATTTTCCTAATTTAGGTCCTGTAAAAAAAGCTTCAATGAAACATCATATTGAATTATTAAATGAATTAATTTGACAATATAATAATAAATTAGGTATAATTAAAATAAAAAGAGAGTGGTGTTAAATTGTGGAAAAATCGAATTATAAAGCTCTTTCTATTTTATTTAATAGAAATTTTTTAAAAAAAATTATTAAAGACAATTATAAAGAATACATGGAAAATCTTTTTAATAAAAATAATTATTTTTCTGATGAAAAAAAAATTGTAACTATTTTAGATAATTTATATTCTGATTTTGAAAAAAATTATAGATGTGAGTATGTTTATAAAAATTTAATAGCTAGAAAAATTCTTATAAATAGGCACTCATTAGATACATCTGTATTAATTCCTGAAATGTATGTTGAAAATTCAAAAGCAGATATAGTAATTTTTAATGGGACATCAACAGTATATGAAATAAAAACTGAACTTGATTCTCTTAACAGGTTAGAAAGTCAATTAAAGTCTTATTTGAAATGTTTTGATAAAGTATATATAATTACAACATTAGAAAATATCAAAAAATTAGAAAATATCATACCAGATAGAGTAGGTTTGATAGAAGTTACCAGAAGAAATACTTTGAAAGAATATAAAAGAGCTGAGAGTAACAAAGAAAATATAAATAAAGAAGAGTTATTTCGTCTATTAAGACAAAATGAAATAATAAATATAATGAAAAAATTAGGAAATGATTTTTCAGATACTCCTTCAGCATTTATTAGAACAGAAGGAAAAAAAATATTCTTAACATTAGATAATATAACTGCTCATGATATGGCTGTTAAAGAAATAAAAACTAGAAAAGTAAAAAATGAACAAAAAGAATTAATTGAAAAGGCACCTGAATCTTTAAAGTTTTTCTTTTTAGCTGAACCTTTGAATAAGAAGCAGTGTAATTATCTTAGAGGATTATTATAAGTTAGAGAAAATGTAGCTATATTTTAAATTTTTTCAACACTAAAAACCACTTTAATTAGTGGTTTTTTTTATATATTTTTTATTAAAATCAATGTTTTTAGTATTCTTGATAAATAATTGATTATATAGTAGAATAAATATATAAATTATTTTTTGGGGGGAATTATGATTTTTATTATTATTATTTTGTCAATTGTCTTACTTGTACTATTGTATTTTTTAATGAAGTCTAATAAGAAATATAATAATTTATATTCTGAGGTTGAGAGAGATTATAAACCTATAATTGATATAAATGAGGAATTAAAAAGAAAAAAAGAAGAATTAAAAAAAGTTGAAGATAAAATTATTCAAGAAATTAAAGAAAAGGAAAATGAAATTAAAGAATTAGAAAAAAGAAATAATTTTGAAAAAGAAAGAGCACTAAAAATCTTAGATAAACTAAAAGAATTAACAGAAGAAACTAAGTTATTAGAAGAAAAACAAGAACTTCAAGAATTTAGTTTTTATGAGCCAAAATATTTTTATGATAGTTCAGAAAAATATAGAATTGAAATTGATAGAGTTAATTTTGAAATGAGAAGTATGATTGATAGAAAAATAGCTGCTACTTGTTCTACAGAATGGACAGTTGGGAATAGTAGAAAAAAAGGTGAAAAAATGACAAACAATGCTTTGAAATTAATGTTAAGAGCCTTTAATGGAGAAGCTGATGCTGCTATAGCTAAAGTTAAATTTAATAATGTTGTAACTATGGAAAAAAGAATTAATAAAGCTTTTGAAGTTATAAATAAATTAAATGAAGTAAACTGTTGTACTATTTCAAGTGAATATTTAGATTTAAAATTAGAAGAACTTTATCTTAATTATGAAATGGCTAAAAAAATTGAAGAAGAAAAAGAAGAACAAAGAATGATTAGAGAACAAATGAGAGAAGAAGAAAAGGCTCAAAAGGAATTGGAAAAAGCTCAAATAGAAGCACAAAAAGAAGAGGAAAGAGCAAGAAAAGCATTAGAAAAAGCAGAGGCAAAATTAAAACAAGCTCATGGCTTAGAATTAGATGAGCTAAATGGAAAAATTGAACTTCTAAAAAAACAATTAGAAGAGGCTGAAGCGAATAAAGAGAGAGCAAAGTCTATGGCTCAACAAACTAAATCAGGATATGTCTATGTTATTTCAAATATAGGTTCATTTGGAGAAGATGTTTATAAAATAGGAATGACTAGAAGATTAGAACCTATGGATAGAGTTAGAGAGTTAGGAGATGCTTCTGTACCATTTTTCTTTGATGTTCATGCAATGATTTATTCTAAAAATGCTCCTGAGTTAGAAAATAACTTACATAAAGAATTTTATGATTATAGAGTAAATAAAATTAATGATAGAAGAGAATTTTTTAGAGTTAAATTATCAGAAATTGAAAAAATCGCAAGAAAATATGGAGCTGATGTAGAATTTATTAAAACAGCAAAAGCTGAACAATATAGAGAAACATTAGCAATAGAAGAAAACATGAAAAAACAATTTCAAAATGAAAGTGAAAAAATAGATGAATTTCAACAAGAAATTAATGAAATAAATAACTTATAATAAATAGAGCCACTAATTAGAGTGGCTTTTTTATATAAAAACTTTTTATGAATTTATCAGCTTGACATTTCCTATTTAAACGGATATAATAAGGAGAGGTGATTTTTATGGAAAAGAAAAAAGAAAAAGAAATTGCACAAAAACTATATTCAAAAATTGATTTATTCTTAAGAGAAAACAATTTAAATAGATATGAAGTTGCTAACAGAATGGGACATAGAAAACAAGCCGTTTCAGAAATTCTTTTGAAACTTAAAGATGGTAAATTTCCAAGATTACAAAGTCTTTTGAAATTACAAGAAGCATTAGGTTTACCTATTATTTTTTTTAATTTATAATTCCGTTTTAATCGTATGAATAAAACTCTAAGGCTAGTCCTTATATATAGGAGGAAACTTGAAAATAAAAATATTAAAAAACAAAAAAGATTAAAGGGTTGTTCTTTAATCTTTAATATCTAAATTTTTTAACTTTTTATACCTTGCAAAAATTTTCTAATCTTTTTCCTTAAATTAACTCTCAAAATTTCTCTCAAAAATTAATTATAAGGAAGATTAAAAAAAATCTTAGAAAAAAAACAGCCTTTCTCTTTCTATGGGGCATTCTATCACTTATGCAGTTTTAGTTCTGCAAATTTAAAGCCAATAGCTGATAGAACATAAAAGAGTAGCATCCTTATTTTTCGTGGCTTGTTCACGTACTAATTTATGCAAAAAGAACTGGCAAATTTAAAAGGGCTTTTAACACAAGCACCACCTCCAAATTATGCCATAAGGCTATTATTATTTTAGCATAAATTTTAGCTTATAGAAAGGAGAAAAAGCAAAATGAAAAAAATTAATTTTGAAATGGAAGTAAAAAAAGAGTTAAGAAAACAAGGAAAAACAATAACATCACTAGCAAAAGAGATAGGAATATCAGTAGCTTATTGTTCTGATGTTATTAGAGGAAATAGGCAAGGTATAAAAGTTAAAGAAAAAATAAAAGAAATATTACAAATCTAAGGCTAGTCCTTAGACAAATAGCTATAAGTCCTTGCTTGCTATTCACCTCAAAAGAAGTGAGTTCCTTCCTTATAGCTATCTGTGTAAGGTGTAGCTACTAGATAAAGCTAAGGATTTAACTTCTTATGTTTTATCCCCTTACAGATTTAAGCATTTGCAGGTGTAAACAAGCTAGTGGTTGGAGTGTTAGACTCGGAATTTATAGGATACAATGATGTATCTGAATTTTAAAGCTAGCCGTACCGTTGCAAGTCCGTCAATTTGCAACTATATATTTTGCTGTTTACAGTTTTGTGATGTTAAAACCAGCCATCTGACACCTTTACCTAACACAGAGAGAGCAAGACTTAATCTGTGGACAGACTGACAGCTGGTAAAGGTGTATGATGTAAAACTTTTCTTGCAGTTTCTTATTGATTCGTATTTTGATAAAAAACACATTGAAACTAAAAGAAAAAC
>ERZ772921.1422-NODE-1422-length-13805-cov-6.294764_pt1 | contig 13805 bp, 9 predicted proteins | sample MGYA00512117_ERZ772921 | MGnify/ENA primary metagenome ERZ772921 (study PRJEB29015, sample SAMEA2737944) | human oral metagenome | biome: human oral; feature: human-associated habitat; material: dental | place: China | collected 2150 ... | reverse complement strand
ATCTCGGGGACAGGTTCGGCAGGAAGAAATTTCTTCTCACCGGGGCAGCCGTTTTCGGCATCGGGTCCGTGTGCGCGGCGTTCTCCTCCACCCCCGGTGTCCTGATCGTATCCCGGGCGTTGATGGGTTTGGGCGGCGCGACACTTCTGCCATCGTGCCTTGCCGTGATCAGTGAGTTGTTCGTGAACCCGTCGCAACGGGCGCGCGCAATTGCGATTTTCGCAGCGACTTTTGCAGCGGGATTCGTGATCGGCCCGATCATGGGCGGCCTCTTGCTTGCCCATTTCTGGTGGGGGTCGGTATTCCTGATCAACATTCCGGTGATCGGCCTGTTCCTGTGTCTGGCTCCCCTGCTTCTCCGAGAGGTTCACGGCGCCCGGCCCGGAAGAACCGACCTGTTCAGCATGCTGCTCTCCGCGACGGGGCTCCTGTTGGCGATCCATGGCATCAAACGCATCACCACATACGGTGTCGAGTTGCGCAGTGGCCTGCTGACCATCCTCGGGTTCATGCTCCTGGTGGTGTTCATCCTCCGTCAGAGGAGCCTGGAACGCCCGCTGCTCGATGTCAGCCTGTTCAGGGAGCCCGTGTTCAGTGTGGCGATCCTCACCGGCTTTTTCTCCCTCTTCGTGTGGTCCTCCGCGGCGTACCTGAGCATGACCTATCTACAGTCCTTCCTGGGCCTTCCGGTGCTGGACTCTGCTCTGCTGGCCATTCCCGGAGCCATGGTTCTGATTCTGTTCAGCGTTTTCACCCCTCTGCTGGTGGAACACGTGGGGGCGCGGATGGCGTTGATCGTCTGCCATTTCTCCATGGCTCTGGGGATGCTCATGCTCGCTTTCACGGGCACCGGAACCGGTACGGTGTTCTACATCGCATCGACCGCGGTTTCCGGGATCGGATTCGGCATCTCGTTCAGTCTCGTGGCCGACACCGCCGTCGGGGCCGTCCCGGAATCACGGGCCGGCGCGGCCGGGGCCATCGCCGAAACCAGCAATGAGATCGGCAATGCGCTCGGCATCGCATTGCTGGGATCGGTACTGACGGTCGTGTTCCGCATCATTTATCCGGGCCCAGAGACCGGTCTCGGTGAAGTCATCGACAACTCCGGAATTGATTCGGGCGCCTTCGTCCAGGCGCGGGAGGCTTTCCTGGCTGGCTTCCACATCGTGGCAACGGTGGCAGCCGCGATCTGTGGGGTTCTGGGGTTTCTCACCATCCGCTGGATCCCCGCACCTCGGACTCCGCGAGACCACCGGTCCTGAGCCCGTTCAGGAATTGCCCACAGCAGGGTCCGGGCACGGCCGGGAGGGGCGGGGGTCGCTCAGTCGTCGGCCACCGGCAGCCCGGATTCCTTGAGGGTCTCCTTCGAGGTGCTCTCGGTGACGGTGAAGATGTCGGTCACCTTCGCGCCGCCCGCCACCACCTCGTCGGCCTTCTCCTTCATCTTCTGGGTGACGGTGGAGAAGCCGGGAATGTAGCCCCATTCCGAGGGCAGCTCGCCGTTGGCCTCGGCCAGCACCTGGTAGACGTCCTGGTTGCCGAACTGGCGCAGGGTTTTCTCCGGGGTGGTGACCGTGCCCTTGGCGGCGGGCAGGAGACCCTGGGAGGCCAGGTCGGCCACCTGGGTGTTCAGCCAGTTGTTGAACTCCATGGCCTCGGTCCTGTGCTGGCACCCCTTCATGACGGCCACGCCGGATCCTCCGTCGGGTCCGGTCATCCGGGCACCCCCGACGGTGGGCAGTTTCGCGACGCGCCACTGTCCCTCGTAGGGGGTGCCGTCCAGCTTGTCGAGGGCGTAGCCGATCTCCCAGGCGGGAGCGATGTTGCCGATCAGGGAACCGTTCGTCAGGGCCTGTTCGTAGGAGTCGTCCGCGCGTTTGTGGGTGAGCGCGGCCTGGGCGTCCAGGGCGTCCTGCCAGAACTTGGCCACCACCTGCGTTTTCTCGTCGGTGGTGTTGATCCTCCACTTGTTGTCGACCGTCGAGTACCACACGGCACCGGCGGCGGCGGCCTGTGCGGAGAGCCAGTAGCCGACCTCGTCGGGTTCGAAGTCGAGGATGTACTTGCCCTGGGCGGCGGCCTTCTTGGCGGCCTCCAGGAGTTCGTCGAAGGTCTTGGGAACCTCGATGCCCAGGGCGTTGAACTCGGCCTCGTTGTACAGGTAGACCAAGGGCCCGGTGTCCTGGGGCAGGCCCACCATCTTGCCGCCGACCGACATCTGGGAATAGGCGGCGTCGTTGTAGTTGTCCTTGTACTTGGAGGCCTCACCGGAGACGTCCTCGAGCAGGTTCCCCACGAACATCTCGGGGGCCTCGCCGTAGCCGACCTGGGCCAGGCAGGGGGCGCTCTTGTTCGCCACGTCGGTCTTCAGCTTGGTCATCAGTTCCGACGACTTGCCGGTGAACTTGGTGGCGGTGACCTGGATGTTCGGATGTGCGGCATTCCATTTCTCGACCATGTCGACCACTGGGATCATGCCCGGCCCGTCGGGAAGCCGGTGCACATATTCGATCCTGATCACGTTGTCGCCCGAGTGGGCGGATTCGGACCCGCCGCTACCGGCCGCGGTTCCGCATGCGGAAAGAACGATGGCTGCCGCTGACAACAGGCCCGTGACGGCCATCAAGCACTTGCTCTGCATTGAATTTTTATTCCCTCTACGTCGGCCTCTGACAGGAGACGGGCCCCGGCTCCGCGGCGGACCGGGCGGCCTGCCGACAGGACACGGGGCTTTTCCTCCTGCGCATAATCAATGTACATAACCCGAGGCCCGGTCCGTGACCACGGGGTCACGGACTGAAACACCAGCCCCCATCATGACTGGTGTACGGCCCGGTCCGGCGCAGGAACACGATGGCGGGTCACCGTCTCATCCCGTCCGGCGCGTCCTCGCCCGGACAGCACTTTTCGCAACAGGGCCTAAGCTGGCTGTGCAGGCCCGAGGGTCCGTTGAACAGTTAAGGAGTCACATGAGCGAGCAGCTGGCCCAGGTCGGGGTGATCGGAATGGCAGTGATGGGGTCGAACCTGGCCCGGAACCTCGCCCGCAGGGGAATCCGAGTGGCCCTCTACAATCGGACGGCCGCCCGCACCGACGAAGTCATCGCGCTCCACGGCTCCGAGGGGGATTTCGCGCCCTCCCACGACCTGACGGATTTCGTCGCCTCCCTGGAACGTCCCCGCCGCGTCATTCTCATGGTCAAGGCAGGTGCCGCCACCGACGCCACCATCGATTCCCTCATCCCGCTCCTGGAAAAGGGGGACATCGTCGTCGACGGCGGCAACTCGTTCTTCCAGGACACCCGCCGCCGCGAGCAGCGCCTGCGCGACCTCGGATTGCACTTCGTGGGGGCGGGGATCTCCGGAGGAGAGGTCGGCGCCCTGGAGGGACCCTCGATCATGCCCGGCGGATCCCCGGAGTCCTACGAGGCGCTAGGCCCGATCCTGGAACGGATCGCCGCCGACGTGAATGGTGAGCCCTGTTGCACCTACATCGGCGCCGACGGCGCCGGGCATTTCGTGAAGATGGTCCACAACGGCATCGAGTACGCCGACATGCAGTTCATCGGCGAGGCCTACGAACTGCTGAAGGCCCTGGGCCTCGGCCACGCCGAGATGGCGGATATTTTTGCCACCTGGAACACCGGGGACCTGGATTCCTACCTCATTGAGATCACCGCCGAGGTGCTGCGCAAGACCGATCCCCGCACCGGTGTTCCGCTGGTGGATGTGATCCGGGACGCCGCGGGCATGAAGGGGACGGGCACCTGGACCGTGCAGTCGGCGCTCGACCTGGGCACCCCGGTCAACACCATCGCCGAATCCGTGTTCGCCCGCGCCATTTCCTCGTCCCCCGAGCTGCGCACCGCCGCCCGGGCGGCCCTCCACGGACCGGATCGGGGCATCCGGGTGGCTGATCGCGACGTCTTCGTCGAGCAGGTCCGCCAGGCGTTGTGGGCCAGTAAGGTGGTGGCCTACGCGCAGGGCCTGGACGAGATTCGCATGGCCGCCGCCGAATACGGTTGGAGCATCGACATCGCGGAGGTGGCGCGGATCTGGCGCGCCGGTTGCATCATTCGCGCCCGGCTGCTGGAACGGATTCGTTCCGAGTACGCGGCCGGCAACCTCGTCACCCTGCTGGAGGCCCCCTCCATCGTGGCGGGCCTCACGGAGGCCCAGGAAGGCTGGCGCACCGTCGTGGCCGAGGCCGTGCGGGCCGGGGTACCGGTACCCGGTTTCTCGGCGGCGCTGGCCCACTACGACCAGGCCCGCGCCCCGCGCCTCAACGCGGCACTCACACAAGGACTGCGCGACTACTTCGGTGCGCACACCTATCGCCGCATCGACGACGAGGGGGCCTTCCACATCAACTGGTCGACCGACGGGGCGGAGGTCGCCGCCGACTGACCGCAAGTCCCCGGGCAAGCGCGAGATGGTTTCGACACCGGCCGGCTCAACCAGCTTCGGGGCAGGTTCAGTGACCTGTCGGGGCCGGGTGGCAGACTTCCGGCATGCCGATGAGTCGTTTCTCCGCCCCGAGCAGGGACTGGTTCGTGAACACCTTCGGGGCGCCGACGTCCGTGCAGAAGGAGGCGTGGCGAACCATCGCCGACGGGGGGCACGTCCTGGTGGTGGCGCCGACCGGCTCCGGGAAGACCCTGGCGGCCTTCCTGCACGCCCTCGATTCCCTGCTGCAACCCAGTGACCGTCCCCGGGGCACGAGGGTGGTCTACGTCTCCCCGCTGAAGGCGCTCGGGGTGGATGTGGAACGCAACCTGCGCGTCCCGCTGGCCGGAATCCGCGAGGAGGCCGGGCGGCAGGGCCGCAGGGTTTCCGAGGTCACCGTCGGCGTGCGCTCAGGCGACACCCCGGCCCGCGACCGCGACCGGATGCGGCGCAGGCCACCGGATGTGCTGATCACCACACCCGAGTCGCTGTATCTGATGCTCACGTCCTCGGCCCGGGAATCCCTCCGCGACGTCGAGACGGTGATAATCGACGAGATCCACGCCGTCGCCGGTTCCAAACGCGGCACCCACCTGGCCCTCAGCCTGGAGCGCCTGGACCTGCTGGCCGGGCGCGACGTGCAACGCGTGGCACTGTCCGCCACGGTGCGCCCCGTCGAAAAGGTGGCGGCCTTCCTCGGGGGCGACCGGGACGTGGTCGTGGTGGCTCCCGGGACCGGGAAAAGCTGGGACGTCCGGGTCGACACTCCCCCGCTGAACGATCCCTGGCCCCACGTGGAGAAGGAGATCCTGGATTCGATCCTGAGGGCCCGGTCCACGCTGGTGTTCGCGAACTCCCGCCGGGCGGCGGAGAAACTGACGGCGCGCCTCAACGAGCTGTGGCTGGAGGCCGGCGGCGACGAGGACGACGCCGAGGTCGGCACCGGTGTTGGCGAGGCCCTTCTTGGCGGGAGCCGAGGCGGCCGCCTTGGTCTCGGCGGGCTTGGGCTCGGCAGCGGGCTTCTTGGCCGGAGCCGCCTGGTCATCGGTGCCGGGGTCCGCCGGGGCCGCCGGGTCCTCGACGCCGGGCGCGGGCTGCTGGGCGTTGTTGTCGCCTCCGGCCTGGCCGGTCCCGCTGCCGTCGTCGACGTAGTACATCTTGCCGCTCTTGACGAGGACGTTCTGGAACCAGGCGTGCTCGCCGTAGGCGATGCCGAAGACGCCGGCCTTGTACCTGCCGTCGGGCACGTCGACGGGGGCGGTGAAGCGGTGGGACACGGCGCCCTTGGCGTCGGCGGTGAAGGTCGACAGGACGGTGAAGTCGCCCTCGACCGGGCCCGTCTCACTGTTGTAGGCGTTCTCCGGCACGAGGCGGAAGGTGGCCTCCTCGTTGGGGGCGAAGCCGGTGACCTCGACCGCGATGGTCTGGGAGCCGTCGGCCTCGGAGGTCAGCGTGTAGGAGCCGTCGAGCGTCGTGGAGTCCGCCTGGAGGGACAGCCCGAGGGACTTGATGGTGTTGTTGTTGTAGTCGAGGCAGGCGAAGGAGAGGGTGGTCCTCTGCTGATCCTTCACGCCGGCGGCGGCCAGGTTGATCGTCGCGCTCCACGAGCCGTCGGAGTTGACCGTGCCGGTGCCCTGGGCGCCCTGCCCGCCCTCGCCGACGGCCCACATGAGGCTGGTCTGCTTGGAACTGCTGTCGGATCCGTCGGGGCCGTCGGGGGCGACGCAGCCGGTGCCGGAGACGGTGAAGGGCACGCTCGGGTCGGCGACGCCCGTGTAGTCGTTGTTGACCGTGAAGCCGTCCTCCTCGTCGGCGAAGGCGGGGGTGGAGACGGCGGAGCCGGCGACGACGAGGGCGGCGGCAGCACCTAGGGCGGCAGCGGAGCGTCCGAGACGCATGAGTCCTCCAAGGGGATGATCGGGTTGGGTTGTTGGCCATCACGGTGCTGCTGCACCGATCCGGGTCTCACTCTCTCTCACTCGAGGGCAGGACACAAGTCCACAACATCTCGAACACAGGCTCAACATGCGTATCACTAGTCACATCAGTCACAGGAGTCCCAGATATGTGGGACTTCGGTCCTAAAATTCACCAGATGGTGATGCGTTTCTCGGGCGCCAGCCACAAGGCGTCGTCCCCGGTCACGCCGAAGGCCTCGTAGAAGGCGTCCATGTTGCGCACGATGCCGTTGCAGCGGAACTCGTTCGGGGAGTGCGGGTCGATGGTGAGCAGCAGCTCGGCGTAGTCGTCGCGGTTCCGGCCCCTCCAGATGCGCGCCCAGGAGCAGAAGAAGCGCTCCAGCGCGCTCAGGCCGTCGATGACCGGCGCCTCCTCGACCGACTCGATGCCCGCCTCGGCCAGCGCCAGCCGGTAGGCCTTGAGTGCGATCCCCAGGCCCCCGAGATCCCCGATGTTCTCGCCGATCGTCAGCGCGCCGTTGACGTGCGGGACCGCGGAGACGTCCTCGCCCGCGGCCTCGGCCCGGGCTACGAGCAGCGCCGGCCGATAGGCGCTGTACTGGTCGATGAGCGCCCTGGTGCGCGCCGTGAAGGCCTCGCGGTCGGCGGGGGTCCACCAGTCGGACACCTTGCCGGTGCCGTCGAAGGTCGAGCCCTGGTCGTCGAAGCCATGCCCGATCTCGTGGCCGATGACCGCGCCGATGCCGCCGTAGTTGACGGCGTCGTCGGCCTCGGGGTCGAAGAAGGGCGGCTGGAGGATCGCCGCGGGGAAGACGATCTCGTTCATCGTCGGGTTGTAGTAGGCGTTGACGGTCTGCGGCGTCATGTGCCACTCGCCCCGGTCCACGGGCCCGGACAGCCTGCGCAGATCGCGGGCCAGGTCGACGTCCTCGACCGAGCGCACCGAGGCGATGACGTCCCCGGGCGTGACGACGACCGCGGAGTAGTCGCGCCAGGTGTCCGGATAGCCGATCTTGGGCGTGAACATGGCCAGCTTCTCCAGAGCGCGCTCGCGGGTGGCCGGGCTCATCCACTCCAGGGACGAGATCGACTCCCGGTAGGCCTCGATGAGGCGCTCCACCAGCGCCTTCATCCGCTCCTTGTGCGCGGGAGGGAAGTGCCGTTCCACGTAGAGCTCTCCCAGGGCCTCGCCCATGGCGCCCTCGACCAGGCCGACGGCGCGCTTCCACCGCGCCCGGAGCTCGTCGACTCCCTGCAGGGTGCGGGAGTAGAAGTCGAAGTTCTCCTCCACGAAGGCCCGTGACAGCAGGGTCGCACGGCCGTGGACCACGTGCCACGCCGCCCACGCGCGCAGGTCCTCCAGGTCCGACTCCTCCCACACCCGCGCGGCATGGGGCAGGTAGTCGGGCTGCTTGACGATCGCGCGGTCGAGCAGCGTCGTCGGGGCCGCGCCCGCGGCCGCGGCCGCCCGGTTGATCCCGGAGCGCCAGGCCTCCCACGGGAAGGCCGGGGCCGAGGCGGTCAGCTCGGCCCAGGTGCGCGGATTGTTCATCCTCTCCACGTCGCGGCGGGCGACGCGGTCCCAGTGCCCGGCGGCCAGGGCGGTCTCCAACACCATGATTCTCGCGGCCAGCTCGTCGGCCTCGGCCCCGAGTCGCTCCGGCAGTCCCGCCAGCTCCAGCATGCGCGCGATGTGCGCCGTGTAGGCCTCGCGGACCTCGGCGCGCTCGTCCTGACGGTAGTACGACTCGTCGGGAAGGCCGAGCCCGGACTGCCCCACCCAGGTGGTGTAGTGGTCGGGGTCGTTGAGGTCGACGTCGACATCGACGGCGACCGGGCCCATGAAGCCGGCGGTGATCCTCTCTCCCAGCGCCCGCGCCAGGGCCTCCTCGTCGTCCGCCTCCAGGACGGGGGCGAGTTCGTCCCGCAGCGGCGCGGGCCCCAGCTCCTCGATGCGCTCCTCGTCGAGGAAGGAGGCGTACAGGGAGGCGATCTTCGCTGAGGACGTGACTGGCGCGGTCCCTCCGTCGGCCCGGGCGGCGAGGTCGTCGAGGATGTCGCGGCAGGCGGCCTCCGCCGCGTCGCGCAGGACCACGAAGGAGCTGATGCCCGGGCGGTCGGCGGCGATCCGGGCGTTGGCGAGCCACGTGCCGTTGACGTGGCGGAAGAGGTCGTCCTGAGGCCGCACGGCGGGGTCGATGGCCGAGGCCTCGAGCACGCCGCCGCGTGCGGGGGCGGTGCTCTGGAGGGCGGCCGAGCCCGCGGGATCCGTTGGGCCCGCTGGGTTCGCGGGGGCCCCGGAGCCCTCGGTGCTCTCGGCCGGGACGTGCGCCGCCGAAGCGGGGGAGTGAGTCGTCATGGAGTCACGCTAACGTGGGCCACGGCCGCGCATCGGCGCCGCCGATGCGCGGCCGGAGACTGTTCGCGTGAGGCACAATCCGGCCGTCACCGGTTCCTCCTGGTCGTCTCGCACCACGTTCCCCGCGTCTCGCGCCACCGTCGCCGCTTACTCCTGCCGCCGCCTGTCGCGCGGGTCCGTCGGTTCCTCCTCGCCGCCCCGGAGGTACACCGCCAGCAGGGCGTACGCCGCGGCGCCCAGCCAGAGGGCGACGGAGGGAGCCGATGCCGCATCGAGGCTCAGAGCCGGTCAGCTGCCCGCCACTGCGCCGAGCGCCCCACCGGCCCGGCACCAGACGGTGTCGTTCACGAACTCCTCGCCCTGCGGCTGCACCTACTGCTCCCCGATCAGCACGCTCACGATCCCCCATGCGCACGGCTGGGCGATCACGAGCCCGGTCGCACCGAGGACCGGGCCGCGTCCGGGCAGGAGCAGGGCGGACGCGGATAGCGCGACGGCCCCTGCGACGCAGCACGCGAGGCCCGTCGCCCTGGCGCCGTAGCGGGCGCGTGATACCCGGCTGATCTGGGTCCCGCACTGGCCCCCGCGCCCATCGCCACCAGGGGCCGGACGTAAGCGGAATGCCCGTCATGCGCTCCGACGTGGATCGGCGCGTAGACCGCGGTGAGGCCCATGATGACGGCCCTTCCGCCCCGTGCATCTCCTCGGACACATCCAGTACGAGGGGGATGGGTGAGGCGAGGATCAGGTAGGCGACGACAACATATCCGACGTGAATCCCGCTGACGATAGAGGCGATAGCCACTGCCAAAAGGGGGACGTCGTAGCACTCGCAGGAGTCGTAGCACTCGCAGAATAGGGGTACCCGTCCTGGGCGCCAGTTCGCGACGAGTCTCACCGCAAGGGGAGCGAGCAGATCCTCGATATTCGTGAGCGTCGCGTCGAAGGCGATCCAGGCCGGTGGCAGGAGCGAGGCGACGGCCATAGCCCACGCCGTCCTCTCGACGGGGCCGTCACGGTGCCCGGTTGTCCAAATCTGCCACAAAGGACTCGTTCTGTACCATGCGGCGCACTGCGGATCGTTGATATCACGCGGATCGTTCATGTCTTCGGGTGCACAAGAACCGCCTTTGCGGCAGATTCGGACACGTCCCCGCCCGGACGAGTCCTGTTACGTCTCAGAAGTCCCATGCGCCCCACCGGGAGGGTGCGCTTCTTCCCGGGTCGGTCCGCCGTGTCGCCCTCGCGCTCCTCGTGGGTACGCGCATCGGCATCGCCGGAGCGCAGTCGAAAATCGCTCGCGTGAGGCACAATCCGCTCATGCGTATTCACATCGGTACCGACCACGCCGGATTCGAGCTCAAGAACCATCTGAAGGACCACTGGAGACGGGCCGGCCACGAGGTCGTCGATCATGGCAGTCACGAGTACGACCCTGGAGATGACTACCCCGAGTTCTGCTTCGCCTGCGCCGAGGGCGTCATCGCGGACCCCGGCAGCCTCGGCGTCGTCCTGGGCGGCTCCGGCAACGGCGAGCAGATCGCCGCCAACAAGGTCGATGGCGTGCGCGCCGCCCTCGTGTGGTCCGTCGAGACCGCGCGCCTGGCTCGTCAGCACAATGACGCCAACGTCGCCGGCTTCGGTGTGCGCCAGCACTCCGTCGAGGAGGCCCTGACGATCCTCGACGCCTTCATCGCCGAGTCCTTCTCCGGCGACGCCCGCCACCGCGCACGGATCGACCAGGTGCGCGATTACGAGCGCACCCATCACGAGGGGGTCTGACCCCAGCGGTAAGGGGCCGGCCCCGGCTCCGTCCTGACTCCTCCGTCCCGGCTCCGTTCCGGCCGTGGCCCGATTCTGCTCCGGCCAGGGGCTCGGGTCCGAGGCGAGGCCGCCTCGAATCCCGACTCCGCGGTGCCGCCGCTCCGGCATCCGCGGAGGCTCGGGTAGCGTCCGACCCATGCCGGAAGGACACACCATCCATCGACTCGCGGGCGCCCTCGCCGAGCTCTACGGCGGTCGGCGCCTGCGGGCGCTCTCCCCGCAGGGGCGCTTCGCCGACGGCGCCGCCCGGCTCGACGGTCAGGTCCTCCTGGGCGCCGAGGCGCACGGCAAGCACCTTCTCCTGGCCTTCGGGCCCCGGTCCGACGTGCCGCTGGGCGCCGAGGCCGTCACCTGGCTGCGCATCCACCTGGGGCTGTACGGCTCGTGGACCTTCGACGGCGACTCCGCCTTCACCGCTCCGCACGCCATCGGCGCCCCGCGCAGACGGGTCGGCGAGCGCGGGGAGCACGCGCTGCGGCACGGGGGCGGCTCCGCGCTCACGGGCCTGAACGGCGGTGACGAGACGGACCCGGGAACCGCTGATGCGCCGGCCGCGCCCGAGCCGGGGCGGTGGAGCCCTCCCGAGCCCCGTGGCGCCGTGCGGCTGCGTCTGCTCGGGGAGCACGGCGTGGCTGATCTGACAGGACCGGCGGCCTGCGAGCTTCTCGACGCCGAGGGCGTCGCCGCCGTGCACCGGCGCCTGGGTCCCGACCCGCTGCGCGCCGACGCCGACCCGGACGAGTTCATCGCGAGCGTGCGGCGTCGTCGGAAGGCGATCGGGGAACTGCTTATGGACCAGTCGGTCATCTCCGGAGTGGGCAATATCTTCCGCGCCGAGACGCTGCTGCGCTGCGGGATCAGTCCTTTCCTCGCGGGCAACCGGCTCGGCGAGGAGCGTCTGCGCGCCGTATGGGACGACCTCGTCCCTCTCATGGAGTACGGCGTGGCCACCGGCTTCATCACCACCGTCGATCCCGATGACGTCCCCGATCCGCTGCCCGACGGCGACGAGGAGGCCGGGCGCTGGTACGTCTACCACCGCACCGGGCGGCCCTGCCTGAGGTGCGGCACCCCGGTGAAAGAGCGGGAGGCGGCCGGGCGACGGCTCTTCTGGTGCCCGACGTGCCAGGCCTGTTGACGCCCGTCTCCTTCTCGCGGCCTTCGTCGAGTTCGGTCGGGTTCCGCGTCGAGATCGGTTCGGTTCCGGCTCGAGTTCGGTTCGGGGCGGGTGCTGTCAGGGTTTTGCCAGGTGGGGTGGGGGTGAATCTCCAGGGTGGTGGGGTTACATAGTGGTCGCCGTCGGACGGGGCGGGTCCTGAGGGTTGGGGAACCCGGTGAGGGATTCGCGTCGAGCGCTGCTGGGGTCCAAGGGAGCCCTGGTGGTGCGTTCCGGCGAAGGAGGCTCGTCCGGCCGGGAGTGGGAACCCGGTGCGGCGGTCTCGATGACGAGGGCCCGTGGGTCCGGGTCGCCGCCCCGGACCCACGGGCCGCACTCATGCACGACGGATCAGTCCATGTCCGCGGCGTGGCGCTTGTAGAACTCGAGGAGCCCGTGCGTTCCGATGGGTTCGCCCACGCAGTCGTGGAGCATGCTCCACGCGGCGAAGCGCAGCGCGTCCGCCCGCCTCGGGCTGACGAGCCCGACGACCCGGGTGAGGGGAGTCAGGGCGGCGGACGGGACGGTCGTGACCGTCGCGGGCCGCCCCAGGGCGTGAAAGGCGCATTCCGCCAGGCCCTGCCAGGTGAAGAGCTCGGGGCCGCCGACGTCCCACGTCCCCTCCCGCCCGGAGACCAGACGGTCCGCGCAGAACGTCGCGAGGTCGGCTCCGTGGATCGGATTGATCCGGACGCCGCGGCGGAGGACGAGGACGCGCCCGCGCCGGGCCATCCGCAGGATCTGGATCATGTCGGAGAAGTACCCCGGAGGGTTGATGGTCTGGCTCGGGATCGACGAGGAGGCCAGCTCCCGGGCGAAGGCCGTCTTGGCCCTCGTCAGCCGGGCCGGGCACTGCTCGCCCCCGATGACGTTGACGAAGCAGAAGCATCGGGCGCCGTGGCTCTCGGCGGAGCGGAGGATGGCGAGATTGGCCCGGTAGTCGATGTCCCAGGGGTCCGCCCTCTGCCGGGTGACGCCGAGCGCGGAGATGACGGCGTCGGCGCCCGCGGCGATTCCGGGGGTGACGCCGGGGTCCGTGACGTCCCCGACGATCCATTCGTCGACGAAGCCCTCCAGGCCGGGGGCCTCCCAAGGGCCCGGTGAGACGGCCCGATCGCGGTCGCGAACGACGGCGCGGACCCGGTGCCCACGGCGGTGCAGCTCGGCGACGATGAAGCGTCCGAGGTAACCGGTGGCCCCGGCGACGAGGATGGGCGCGGTCACGGGGCCTCCTGATTCGTCGGCACGGGACGGGAGCGCTCGCCGGGGCCTCGCGGCGCGCCGAGCATCCGCGGGAGGACGGTGCGGGCGAGCTCCTGCGCCGTCTCGGGGCCGATGGCGCCCCGGACGGCCCAGCGGTCGATGAGGCTCGCCACGGTGTAGGCGAGCTCGGCGTGCATCTGGGAGGGGATGAGCGGGTCGAGGAGTCCGAGCTCCAGCCCTCGGGCGACGGCGCTCGTGGTCCAGGCGACGACCGTCCCCCTGAAGGCGTCGAGGCTCGGGCACTCCGGTAGGTCCCCGAGGTGGTACATCGCGCCGACCGCGACGAGGTCCGGCCGCGTCGCCGCCGCCTCCGACAGGGTCGCGACCAGTCTCGTCAACGATGGCCAGAAGGAGCTCTCGTCGAGCTCGGCGACCGTGGGGATCTCCACGAGACCCGCGAGCTCGTGCAGCCCATCGGCGACGGCCTCGTCGAGAAGCCGTTCCTTGGTGCCGAAGTAGTGGTAGAAGGAACTGCGTGGGAAATCCGCCCGCCTCAGGATCGGGGCGAGACCGGCGGCGCGAAAACCGTGGGCCGCGAAGGCGAGACGCGCCTCGCCCAGCAGGCGCGCTCGTCGCTCCGGATCGAGCGGCTGCGCGGGTCTGGCCACTCGCCTCGCCTCCTTCCACCTATGGGTGTGTCCGGGGCCCGGTCGCTGAGTCGCGAAGCCGCCCGGTGGGGTCCGCGCCCGCCGGGGCGAGCGGGGTCCCAGGCTACAGGTTCTTGGACAGTACTGTCCAAGAACTGGGAGGGCGGACGACACGGGTCGGGCCGCGCATGACGCGCGCGGCCCGCATGGCGCACATGACGCGCGCGGCCGGCCGGACGCCGCGATCGG
>ERZ772921.1421-NODE-1421-length-13810-cov-15.690513_pt1 | contig 13810 bp, 10 predicted proteins | sample MGYA00512117_ERZ772921 | MGnify/ENA primary metagenome ERZ772921 (study PRJEB29015, sample SAMEA2737944) | human oral metagenome | biome: human oral; feature: human-associated habitat; material: dental | place: China | collected 2150 ... | reverse complement strand
CTTCCTCTGTGCGCATCTCTTTTTTATCTTCGTCGTTCATATGGTCATAGCCTAAGATATGTAAACAGCTGTGAGTCGTCAAGTATGCTAATTCACGCTCAAAACTATGTCCATATTCAATAGCCTGTTCACGAGTGCGCTCTAAGGATATAATCATATCACCAAGTAAGTGATGTTCCTCTTTACTACCTTCGTAATCATCCCCCTCATTAAGGGCAAAGGACAATACATCGGTAGGTCTATCAATGCCGCGATATTCCTTATTAAGTTTGTGAATCTTAGCATTATCACAGAGTAAAATACTCATTTCATCTTCTTCAAGACCATATACGCGACTCACTTCGTCACAAACCTTACGGATAATGGCCTCTATATTAGAATCCTTTTCAATTCCTTCATCATAGCTAATATGTATGTACATAGTTACCCTTTCGCTACATTCTCTGTAGGTGCTTCAGTCGTTGTAGTTTCACCCGCTAATTTACGCTCATGGTACGCATCGTATGCTTTTACAATGCGACCTACTAAGTCATGGCGAACTACGTCTTGATCGCTGAAGTACACCATATTAATACCCGGTACATGCCGCAATACCTTTTCAGCCTCTCCGAGACCAGACACAACACGTGGAGGTAAGTCAATTTGCGTCTTATCACCATTGACAACCATTTTTGAATTATTACCCAAACGAGTTAAGAACATTTTCATCTGCTCAGCCGTCGTATTTTGAGCTTCGTCTAAAATAACAAAGGCATTTTCCAATGTACGTCCACGCATGTAGGCTAGCGGTGCTACCTCAATCGTTCCTCGTTCCATAAAACGTTGTACTTGTTCAATGCCAAACATTTCATGTAATGCATCATAAAGAGGTCTCAAATATGGATCTACCTTGTCTTGTAATTCACCAGGTAGGAAGCCTAACCGTTCACCAGCCTCTACAGCAGGGCGTGTCAAAATAATTTTATCTACATTGCGATTTTTTAAATAGAATGCAGCTAAAGCTACCGCCAAGAACGTTTTCCCTGTACCAGCAGGACCAATACCAAAAGTAATAGTATTTTTACGAATGCTGTCTACATAGTATTTTTGGCCTTCTGTTTTCGGCGTAATATTTTTGCCACGCATATTAACAGATAAAGTATCTTCAAACATAGTATGTACGGCATCAGCTTTACCATTAGCCACGAGTTTAGCTGCAATTCGCACTTGAGACTCAGTTATGGTACTGCCTTCACGATACAAGAATACTAGTTCTTCTAAAGTGCGATATAGAGCCTCTACGTGTTTTTCATCACCCTTAATTACTACTGTATCACCACGAGCGACTACATCTGCAGAGATAACTTCAAGCATCATATACAAATATCGATTATGTTGACCTAGTATTGATTGTGCTAGGTCATATGTAGGAAATGTAAATACTTGTTCGCTCATACAACCTCCTAATCTATAAATTTACGAACTGCTTTACCATTTAGGTAATCACATAGATCACCTTGATGAGCATCTAGTTCGTCTAGTTTATCATCAATTAAATCTTGTACGCGCCACCAACCCATAGACCAGTTTGTAAAAAGCGTATTATCTTCAGGTGCTCTCCCTACAAGACGCTGTAAAACAATGTCAGGATGTAAATGACGTACAAAATTAACAACCCGATCAGCATATTCTTCCGCACTAATTAGGGTAAACTGACCCTCTTGATACCACTTGGCCATCAATGTATTTTTTACAATATACAAAGCATGTAGTTTCACTTGATCAACACCGAGTGCAGATAAAATACGAGCCCCTTCGATTGTATCCTTCATTGTATCCCATGGTAAATTAACTATCATATGAGTAGTTATGTTAAATCTATAGCGCTTAATCCGTAATACGGCATCAATAAACTGGGCTAAATCATGACCGCGATTAATTTTCTCTAATGTCTCATAGTTAACCGTTTGTAGGCCTAATTCAATATAAATATCCTTTTGAAAGCGATCTCTAATATCTGCCAATATGTCTAAGTATTCATCGGCAATACAATCGGGTCTTGTTGCAATAGCAATGCCCACGGCTTCGTCAATGCAGCCTTGCTCCATATAGCTTTTAAAATCATCGAGGCTCAAATAGGTATTACTAAAGTTTTGATAGTAAGGGATAAATTTTTTCGCCTTATATTTAGGACCTATGTGAGCAATATTTTCCTCTAATTGCATACGCACTGTCATCCACGCTGGACGGTTTTCGTAGCCCGCCCCAATTTCACCACAAAAGGTACAGCCTCCAACACCAGCTGAACCATCTCGGTTTGGACAAGTCAATGGTAATGCTACAGGCAATTTATAAACCTTTTCCCCATAGGTTTCTTTATAATATTTAGATACCATGCGGTATCGTTTTGGTCTCGTTGTATCGGTCATAACACTCCTATTAAACTAACCAATCATCGCTTGTTATATAATACTTCTACTATCATAGATTACGTAATTTATGGCTAACAATAAATTAGCTAACTATTTTCTTATACTATTAACAAGCCTCTATTTCAGGACGTATAAAAGGTTTAACCTCTTTATTTACGTCAATTACAACTGTAAAAGGTACATTGGGTACATTCTCTATACCCAACACTTTAGCCGTATCTTCAGACATAGGCATTTCTACATATTGTTGTCGAATTTTACGCCACTCTTTAAATGTATAGTTTGGAATATATTGAGATGCAATTTCTTCATTGCGCCAGAATGCTTCCCCTTCTTGTAAAAGTTCCTTTGTCTGCTTAGGTAAACCAACGGCTTCACTGCGAACCTTACCGCGATAACTAACGAGTGTATCATATTGTAATAATTCGGCAGCTACTGTATCGCCTTTAGCTAAAAAGAAATTGTACAGGAACTCAATTTGGTCAATATCTTTTAAATTAATCTTATGATTCCCCGCATCGAGCCAAGCCTGTGTCATGTCACAAAAATAGGAAAAAGCATCTTTTTTTGTCTCCACTTTAGAAGGATCATACTTTTTCATAGGTGGTACATGATTAGTTTCTGCATCTTCCCCAGTTATAGATGTATCAGTATGTTCCTTTATAAGCTTACTACCAATATAGCTAAATACAGTTCTAAAGCGTTCGCTATTATAAAAACGTTCAAAGACATCTTCAAAGTGTTTTAAGAAACGTATATCTCTATAAGGGAGCACGTGAGTACTTAATACCTCATATGGCGCTAAGGGATCACTAATGTATTGATACTCTTCCATACGGCGTACACCAGAACCCTTTAACAGTTTTAAAAAACCAATTTGTAACGCATGTGGCTGTAAACTAAAAAGATCATTAAAGGATAATCCAAATCGTTGTTTATTCTCGTAAGGCAGGCCTACAATTAAATCCATGTGCACATGAGTTCGGCCTGCTTCAATAATAGGACGAATAGCCTTTTGAATATACGGCCAATCATTATATCGATTAATAGCATCCAAGGTTTTCTTATGTGTACTTTGAACCCCTACCTCAATTTGAATACGGCCTGGTGGTGTTTCACAGAGAATATTTGTCTCCCATTTCGTCATTAGCTCTGGTTCCATTTCTAGATGGAAATTCGTCTCCGTATCAGCATCACGCATGAATTCCATCATAGGTCGATGATGATGTGGCGCACAGTTAAAAGTTCTATCAACAAATTTAACTTGTTTTACCTTATGATCGATAAACCACTGTAGTTCTTTAAAAGTTCTTTCCTGCGGGAAAAAGCGAACTGTATTTTTATTGCCAGATAAACAGTACTGACAAGAGAATGGGCACCCTCGAGAGGATTCATAGTAGATGATTTTATGTTCTAAATCGACCATATCCTCTTCTACGTAAGGGAATGGTATGGTACTAAGATCTTTTACCTCCACCGTATCAGTAGAGCCCAGGAGTCGGCCAGAAATGTGGCGACCACGTACGCCAGGAATCTGCTCTTCTAAGCCATCCTTGCCAGCGATTAGTGCACTAATAAGTTGATAAAAAGCTTCTTCCCCCTCACCTTGTACGACATAGTCCACAGCAGCACAACGATTTAAGATTTCATCGGCTGTGAAAGACACCTCCGGCCCACCTAAAATAATTTTAATATCTGGTCGCACAGCTTTCACCATGTCTACTACATGTAAAGTCATCTCAATATTCCAGATATAGCAAGCAAAGCCCAATACATCTATATTACGCTCTGTAATATCGCTAAGAATATGTAAAACAGGCATATTAATAGTATATTCTACTATATCGTATGCCTGTCCGTGAGCCTGCCCATACGCTTTGAGATAACGCAAAGCCAAGGAAGAATGTATAAATTTTGAGTTTAATGTGGATAAAACTACGTTCATAGGTCCCCTTTAAATCATCGAATGGCTCAGCCACCGTCTAGTCATAATATATGTATTATACCATTAAAAGAGACTAAATATAATAGAAATAATAGCACCCACTAAAATAACAACAGTTGCGACAGTGAGAATGATACTGCCAAAGAATACAACAGCAGCCAAAATAATCGCTAAAACAATAAACAAGACAATTCGACTAAGCCAGCTTGTACTAGTAAAGCTATACACCTTAACTTTCGGTTCATATTGATTGTTTTCATCGTAATATTGTTGCTCGTCATTGATATTGGTTGGCGTTGAATCTACATGGACGGAATCGCCTACCTCTTCAATAGTTACACCATCAAATTCTCGTCTCTCATCATCGGATAATACGCGCGTATTAGGTTCACCAGAATAAGTACTGCGACTATAAGTATCATCTGATTGACCATTTCTATATGTATATTGATTATTGTTTATATTGTGTTGATCATTCATATGTATTTCCTTTATATGAACAAATAATAATAAATTTTATACAATTTATTATACCATATTTTACCATCATAATAGCAAATAGAAATCCCTTCAGATATAAAGCCATATATCTGAAGGGATTATTTTTTATATTACTTAATGCTAATATATGTTAACACTCATATCAGTCATTTAAGAATTTTTTAAGTAATTCATTTACCATTCCAGGATTAGCTCGGCCTTTGGATTCCTTCATAACTTGACCAACTAAGAAGCCTATAGCCTTACCATTACCACTCTTGAAGTCTGCTACTGGTTGTGGATTATTAGCAATAACTTGCTTAACAATTTCTTCAATAGCACCAGTATCTGTGATTTGAACTAGACCTTCCTCTTTTACAATAGTATCAGCATCCTTGCCGGATTCCCACATGGATACGATAACTTTTTTCGCAATTTTACCCGAAATTGTACCTTTGTCGATTAGGGCAATCATACCAGCCAAGTTTTCAGGACTTACCTTGGATTCAGCAAATGTTAAACCGCTTTCATTAATCATCTTGGACAAGTCACCAAGCATCCAGTTAGCAACAGTCTTAGGATCTGCACCTGCTTTTACAGTAGCATCTAAGAAGTCCGCTGTTTTACGGGATACAGTAAGAATAGTTGCATCTTCACGAGACAAGCCATATTCAGATACAAAACGTTCAATCTTAGCATCTTGTAATTCTGGCAGTGCACGACGTACTTCTTCGATTTTTTCATCTGTAATTACGATTGGTACCAAATCTGGTTCTGGGAAGTAACGGTAATCGTTTTCTTCGTCTTTTTTACGCATACCAAGAGTGATACCTTGTGCATCATCCCAAGTACGTGTTTCTTGATCTACAGTACCGCCAGCTTCGATTAACTTAGCTTGGCGCAATGCTTCATATTCAACAACTTTTTGGATTGCAGTTAAAGAGTTAACATTTTTAGTTTCTGTACGTGTACCAAATTCTGTAGTGCCACGTAAACGTACGGATACGTTACAGTCACCACGCAAAGAACCCTCTTCCATACGACCGTCAGATACTTCTAAATATTGCAAAATAGAACGTAATTTTTCAACGTATGCTCTCGCTTCTGCACCGGAACGAATATCTGGTTCAGATACGATTTCAAGAAGAGGTACACCCGTACGATTGTAGTCAACATTAGAAGATTTAGAGTCGGAAATAGTGTTGCCACTATGGACGAGTTTACCTGCATCCTCTTCCATATGAATACGGGTAATACCGATGCGTTTAGTTTCACCATTAACCTCAATATCTAAATGACCATTTAAGCAAATTGGCAAATCATATTGAGATGTTTGATAGTTTTTAGGCAAATCAGGATAATAGTAGTTTTTACGGTCAAATTTGTTAAAGTTAAGGATTTCACAATTCAATGCTAAACCTACTTTAATAGCAAATTCTACTACTTGTTTATTTAACACAGGCATTGCACCAGGCAAGCCAAGGCACACTGGGCATACATGTGTATTTTGATCGCCGCCGAATTCAGTGGTACAACCACAGAAGATTTTAGACTTAGTCTTAAGCTCTGTATGAACCTCTAAACCAACGACTGTTTCGTATTTACTACTCATAGAGAAACCTCCCCAGTTGGTGCTACTAATTGACAGTCTGGACGTGCTTGTTCAAATGTGAAAGCGGCACGTAACAATGTTTCTTCACCCATAGCAGGGCCAAGCAATTGTAAGCCGATTGGCAAATTACTGCTGCTCATACCTGCTGGAATGCTAATACCTGGAATACCTGCAAGGTTTGCTGGTACCGTACAGATATCTTCTAAATACATTGCCAATGGATCATTTGCTTTTTCACCAAATTTATAAGACGTATTAGGTGCAGTTGGTGTTAAAATCAAATCCACTTTGGAGAATGCTTCATCAAATTCATTTTTAATGAGGCGGCGAACTTTTAATGCTTTCAAATAGTAAGCATCATAGTAACCAGCGCTCAATACATAAGTACCTAACAAGATACGACGTTGTACCTCAGGGCCAAAACCTTCTGTACGAGTTTTAGTAGACATGTCTACTAGATTATCTGCAGGTACGCGCATACCATAGCTTACGCCGTCATAACGAGCCAAGTTGGAGCTTGCCTCTGCCAATGCGATGATATAGTATGCAGACAACGCATATTTAGAGTTAGGCAAGGAAATCTCAACGATTTCAGCACCTAATTTTTTATACGTTTCGATAGCCTCTTCCATAGCTTTACGAACTTCGCTATTAAGACCTTCACCAAAGAATTCATTTGGCACACCAATTTTAAGATTTTGTACATCATTTACAAGAGCTGTAGTGTAATCTACACGAGCACCTGGAATCGATGTAGAATCCTTTGCATCGTAACTAGAAATAGCATTCAATACCAATGCGGCATCCGTTACATCCCGTGTAACAGGTCCGATTTGATCTAAAGAAGATGCAAAAGCAATAAGGCCGTAACGGGATACATTACCATAGGTTGGTTTTAAACCTACTACGCCACAGAAAGAGGCTGGTTGACGAATGGAACCACCTGTATCAGAACCAAGAGTCCAAATAGCAGAACCACTAGAAACAGCAGCTGCACTACCACCAGAGGAACCACCCGGTACACAGTCAATATTCCATGGATTAGTAGTTTTTGCTAATGCAGAATTCTCTGTAGAACCGCCCATAGCAAATTCGTCCATATTAAGTTTACCAAGACTAATATAATGATTATCTTGTAAACGTTCGATAACAGACGCATTGTATGGAGGCACAAAGTTCTCTAACATTTTAGACGCACAAGTTGCAGGTTCGTCTTTGATACAAATATTATCTTTAATCGCACCAGGAATACCAGCTAATGGAGAAATCGCTTCACCTTTAGCAATTGCTTCGTCTACAACCTTAGCTATAGTTAAAGCACGGTCATGAGAATCGGACAAGTACGCATGCACAGTCGGTTCCACTTTAGCTTTATGAGCAATAACAGCATTCGTCAATTCAACGGCACTGATTTCTTTATTCACAAGTTTTTTATGTAATTCATGAATTGTCGGCACAGCAAAATCTCCTATTCTTGTACAACACGAGGCACTTTAAAGTACCCATCTTCTGCTTCTGGAGCATTGAATAAAGCTAACTCATGATCAAGGGATGGTTTCTTTTCATCCTCTCTAAATACATTGTGTAAAGGTACAGCATGAGCCATTGGTTCAACACCATCTAGTTCTAATGCATCTAGTTCAGCAACATAGGTCAAGATGTCGGACAACTCTTTTTCTACATGTGCCATATGTTCTTCTTTAACTTCCAAACGTGAAAGCAAGGCGATTTTTTTTATTTCCTCTTGGCTGATTTTCATCGGAACACATCCTTTCATAATTACTTATTATAAAGCATAGATGTATTATTTTCAAAGGAATTACTATACCTGTACAGCGGCTTTACGTAGGACGGAGCAAGCAGGTATAGTAATTTCTTTTTTACTAATTAATGCTAATAAAACGGGACCCCATCAAAAATTAAATATCTTCTCCGAGTTCTTTTAATAGTTCTACGAACTCTTCTTCGTTCATAACACGAATGCCCAATTCATTTGCTTTAGTGAGCTTACTACCGCTATCTTCTCCAGCTATGACGAGTGTTGTCTTCTTTGAAACAGAACCAGTAACCTTGGCTCCATGAGCTTCAAGGATTTTACCGGCTTCACTGCGCCCCATAACCTCAAGCTTACCTGTGAGAACGACGATTTCGCCTTCCATTTGATTGCCTGCAGCTTCTACTACATCTACGGTCATCTTAAGACCAGCTTGAGTTAAGCCTTCAATAATTTCCTTATGTGCTGGATCTTGACGATATTCAACGATGCTATCTGCCATTGTGGGCCCGATTTCTTCAACTGCTACTAGTTCATCCTTCGTAATAGTCATGAACCGATCTATAGATTGCACCACATTAGCAATTGTAGTTGCAGCCTTTGAGCCGATTAAACGAATTCCCAATCCATATAATACACGGTCTAAACCACGTGATTTAGAGTCATCAATAGCTTTCACCAAATTTTCTGCAGATTTTTTACCCATACGGTCCATCGTAACAAGTTGGTCTACAGTTAAATGATATAAATCAACAACATTTGTAATTAACTTGTTGTTGATCAAATTTTCTACGATACTAGGGCCAAGGCCATCGATATTCATAGCATCACGAGAGGCAAAGTGGATAATTTGTTCCTTTTCAATAGCTGGACAATGTTTATTCGTACATCGCACTGCCGCTTCTCCTTCACGACGAACTGCAGGAGATTCACATACAGGACATGTATTAGGAATTGTAAAAGGAATTTCGGAGCCATTTCGCTTTTCAGGAACAACACGGATAACTTCCGGAATGATTTCCGCCGCCTTGTGAATGATAACGTGGTCACCAATACGGATGTCTTTTTCATTGATGAAATCTTGGTTGTGTAATGTGACACGGCTTACGTTTGTGCCAGATACAAATACGGATTCAAGCTCACCAATAGGTGTTAGAACACCTGTACGGCCTACATTAATTGTAATATCTTTTAGGATTGTTTCCACTTCTTCCGGTGGATACTTGTACGCAGTGGCCCATTTAGGATCCTTTGCAGTGCTACCAAGAACCTCTTGATCATCAAAGTTATTTACCTTAATAACCATTCCATCTGTATCATATGGAAGTTCATGGCGTTTATCACCCCAATAATCAATGGCTTCAATTACTTCATCAATTGTTTTACATACACGATAATGAGGATTTACAGAGAACTTAAAGTTCTCTAAGCTCTTAAGCAATTCCTCTTGGCTATGAATATTGGCTCCCACTTCAGAACCTATAGCATATGCAAAAAATGCAAGATTCCGGTTAGCAGTAATAGCTGGGTCTTGTTGTCGTAAGGAACCTGCTGCAGCATTGCGAGGATTTACGAAGGTCGGGAGACCTTCTTCATCACGTTCTTCATTAATACGTTTAAATTCACTATGAGGCATATACGCTTCACCACGAACTTCGATAAACTCAGGCGCATTATCTAAAAATAATGGAATAGATTTAATGGTACGTACATTAGCTGTTACATCTTCACCAATGCGACCATCACCACGCGTAACAGCACGGACAAACATACCATTTTCATAGTGTAAATTAACTGCTAAGCCATCGATTTTTAGTTCTACAACATACGAAGATGGCTTATGGCCAAGTTCCTTTTCTACACGATTTCCAAAAGCTCGTACTTCATCAGCATTAAATACATTGCTAAGGCTTAACATAGGACGTCCATGAACGACCTTTTCAAAGGAGCCTTCCACCTTCATACCGACCCGTTGTGTTGGAGAAGATGGCACAATATATTCAGGATGAGCAGTTTCTAAATCCACAAGCTCACGATATTTTTTATCATATTCAAAGTCGCTCATAGTAGGAGCATCTTTTACGTAGTATAAATACTGCGCATGAGTAAGCTCCTGTTGCAACTCTTTAATTCTATCTTTCGGATTCATTTTATACCCTTTTATACACAAATATATTTAGTTATATGATTGTATGTGTTTTCTATTTAAATATAAACGTAATTAGACGAATCATCCCTTTTTAACAGGCGCAAATTTTGCCATTACGACACGTACACCTTGTGTAGGGAACTCGATAGTCAATTTCATACCAGCACCTTCACCAGTTACGTTGATTACTTTGCCATTACCCCATTTACTATGAATCGCCGTATCGCCCACCTTCCAGTCAGCAATTACTTCATTACGTACGATTGGCTTCGTCACGGGGCGACTAGTAACACTCATATGTTGAGGTACATGACGTTTAATATCATCAGGCACTTTACACTTAGCACGTAAGCCATCTACTAATTCTTCGGGAATTTCATCGATAAATCGAGATGGTAAATAACTACTAGTACGGCCAAATACGGTTCTAGTAGTGGCATTAGAAATATATAATTCCTTTTCAGCACGCGTAATACCTACATAAGCAAGACGACGTTCCTCTTCAATTTCTTCAGGGTTCATCAAGGTACGACTATGAGGGAATAAACCTTCTTCCAACCCACATAAGAATACGATAGGAAATTCCAAACCCTTTGCAGCATGTAATGTCATCAATGTCACTTTAGCCTCTTCTTGTTCGAAGGAGTCTACATCGTTAACAAGTGCTACTTGCTCTAAAAAGTCCTCTACAGTACCAGATGGATTTGTATCTTGGAAGTCTTTTGCCACAGATAAAAGCTCACCAATATTCTCAGCACGAGCTTGATCTTGTGGGTCTGTACTCTCTTCTAATTGTGCCAAATAACCTGTTCTATCTAGAATAGACTCTAAGATATCGAGTACAGTTTTATCTTCCATTTCAGAAACAAGAGTAAAGATGAGAATACCGAATTCTTCTAACTTTTCTTTAGTTTTTCCCTTGATAGAATCAATTAAGTGTAACTGCGTAAGCGTCATAAACAAAGACGTTCCTTTTTCACGAGCATAGTCTTGTAGTTTAGCAACTGTAGTGGCCCCAATACTCCGTTTTGGCACATTAATGATGCGCAATAAGCTCAAATCATCAAAGGGATTGTATAATACGCGTAAATAAGCTAAAACGTCTTTGATTTCTTTACGATCATAGAACTTTGTGCCCCCTACCATCGTATAGGGTAAGGCCCGCTTAATAAGTGCTTCTTCAAGGACACGAGACTGGGCGTTTGTACGATATAAAATGGCCATATCCCCATATGGAACATCGTGAATATCATGTTTTTTAGCGATTGTGTCACCGATAAAAGCTGCTTCCTCATGTTCGGATTGAGCCGTAAAATGCTGAATTTTTGCGCCTTCTATTTTATCGGTCCAAAGATTTTTCTCTGGGCGGCCTTCATTATTATCGATAACAGCATTGGCTGCATCGAGAATAATCTTAGTAGAACGATAGTTTTGCTCTAATTTAATAGATGTACAATTAGGATAGTCCTTTTCAAAATCTAAGATATTTTGAATATCAGCGCCACGCCAAGCGTAAATACTTTGATCAGCATCACCCACGACGGCGATATTCTTCCAATGTGAAGCTAATAATTTCGCCAATAAATATTGTGCATGGTTTGTATCTTGATACTCGTCAATCATGACATAACGGAAACGATGACTATATTTATCAAGAACAGTTGCATTAGACTGTAATAATTTAACGGCTACTAATAATAGATCATCAAAATCTAATGCATTATTCTTGCGCAACTCCCGCTCATAATACTCATAAACATCAGCTACCTTTTGTTGGTAAAAGTCTCGTGCTTGTTTTCTAAAATCAGAAGCAAAAAGTAATTTATTCTTAGCATCTGATATGGCAGCAATCATAGCCCCTACAGGATAGTATTTATCATCCAAATTTAACGCTTTCAATGCGGCCTTAATAACAGCTTGAGAGTCAGATGTGTCATAGATAGTAAAATTGCTGTTATACCCTAAGAAACTATCTATTTCAAAACGTAAAAACTTAGCACAAAAGCTGTGGAATGTACTGAGCCAAATACGATTTGCCACATCGCCTACAAGACCTTCTACACGGCTTTTCATTTCTTTCGCCGCTTTATTGGTGAAAGTAATGGCCAAGATTTCATAAGGATTAACACCTTGTGCCAATAAATGTGCAATACGAACTGTTAAGACCTTTGTTTTACCAGATCCAGCACCAGCTAAAATCAATAAAGGGCCTTCCGTATGCTGGACTGCTTGTTGTTGTTCTTTATTTAAACCTGTTAATAATGAATTCATCGAAACACACCTATTGCCCTTACTTATGCAATACAAACTCCAAATATACATAAATGATCTTTAATAATCTGTGAAATAAGTATGTATAGTTAAAAGCTAAATTATTATATGAAAATAAACACATTTATAATAGCAATTAAAATATTCATGCAATATACTTGAAGCCCTATAAATAGAGAAGAAGAACGTTGCGAGCAACGTTCTTTTTAGTTTGTATACTATTTCATAGCACCAAGAATTGGTGGTACAATTTGTTTTTTACGAGACATAGTATTAGGTAAGAATACACCATTATCTTTTATTTCTTTTTCAAATGCTTTAGTAACTACAGCTTCTACATCGCCACTAAACAACAATGTTGTGCTTTCATCGAGAATATTTGTAATCATGATGTAAGATGCATCGTAGTTATTAGCATTGCGAAGCGCTTCTAAGGCTTGTACTAGTTCACCTTGTTTAGCCAATATATCAGTTGTATCCATAACAGAAATTTGACCGATAGAAATAGTCTTACCTGCTTCAGAGAATTCTTTCATGTCTGTACGAACGATATCATCATTAGTTAAATCAGAAATATCTGCTCCCGCTTTCAACATATCTAGCCCATAGGACTCAATATCTACGCCAGCGATTTCAGCTAATTTATGAGCCATTTCTTTATCTGTTTCTGTACATGTTGGAGAGCGGAATAACACAGTATCAGAAATGATAGCAGATAACATCAAGCCTGCAACGCCTTTAGGAATTTCTTGATTATTCTCCATGTACAACTTAGTAATGATTGTATTAGAGCAACCTACAGGTTCTAAACGCATGAATACAGGTCCATCAGTTTCGAAGTCACCAATGCGGTGATGATCGACAACACCACACATATTCATGGATTTATAGCCATCAATTATTTGTTTGGATTCGTTATGGTCTGTTAAATACAAATTACCGCCTTCTGGAGCAAACTCTTCCCAATTTTTAACAACTTGAGGGTGAGCAAAGCCAAAATGGTTCAAAATATATGTTGTTTCTTTGTTAGCTTCACCTGCACAGACTGGAGTTGCTGGTGTCCCCATTTGTGTTAGTAAGTTAGCAAAGGAAATAGCAGAACAAATTGAATCAGTATCAGGGCTTTTATGACCTGCTACATATGTTTTTACATCACTCATAATATACC
>ERZ772921.1417-NODE-1417-length-13828-cov-28.355115_pt1 | contig 13828 bp, 8 predicted proteins | sample MGYA00512117_ERZ772921 | MGnify/ENA primary metagenome ERZ772921 (study PRJEB29015, sample SAMEA2737944) | human oral metagenome | biome: human oral; feature: human-associated habitat; material: dental | place: China | collected 2150 ... | reverse complement strand
CGCGAGAACGGTACTTGTTCGCCGTGAGAACGGTACTTATTGCTCGTGAGAACGGACCAGGCGGAGCTGGGCGGGCCCGCTGGCCCCGGCGCTCAGGCGACCACGGCCCAGACACCCCCAGCCCCACTATCAGCGGCCCCGGCATTGGCACCCCCAGCATTAGGAGTACCCCCGGCCCGGCGCTCAAGCAACCCCGGCCCCGGCATTGGCGCCCCCACCCTCACCCCCATCCTCGTCCCCGCCGGCGTCAGGGACAAAGCTGCGGTCGGGCGCCCAGTAGGCGTTGAGACCGGCCCAGGTCAGGGGCGAGGTGACAATACCGGGGCGCTCCCGCCACGCGGCCAGGCACCCCCGCTTCCACTCGTTCATTGCCAGCACCGCGTCCGGAGCACGCAGGCAGTCGTCCACCGCGAAGGACAGGTCCAGGAACCCCCGCGCCGACTCCTCCTGGCAGGCCCGGCGGAAGAACTCGTCGGTGAGCATGGTCCAGCGTGTGGTCATTACCAGCTCGGCACCGGCCTCCAGTATGGCGGCGGCCATGCCGAAGGGCTCCACCTGGCCGGTCTCAGTGCCCGACTGGCAGGCCACCAGCCCCACCCGCGGTGGCATGGGCCACAGGTAGATCCCTGAGTGCGCCTCCGGTGCCGGGGCGCCGCTCATGTCGGTGCCGTCGAAGCCGACGCCGGTGGGCAGCAGGTCCCCCAGGTCGGGCTCCTGCCCGGCACGCGCCGTGTTGCGGAACTTGGCGGCGTGCTCCCTCCAGTCAATGGTGCCCAGGACGAGGTCGCTGGCGCTGAACCAGCGGGTGCCCTCCTGGTCCGTGGGGTACACCCCGTAGCAGGCGCGGGAGTCGGCCAGCTGGAGGCGGGAGTCGCCCCCCTTACCGGTCATGTGCCCGACGTAGAGCAGGTGCGACAGCGGCCTCCTGTTGTCAACGGTGACGACGTCGGGATCCTGGCGCAGGACCGCGGAGAGCTGGAGGCGGGTCGTCCCACGGGCGTCCCCGCGCCCACCGGCCTCAGCCGGGGCGCTACCGACCGTGACCGGGGCAGGCTCGTAGCCCCTGACCCGCTCCTCCCACGCGGCCAGCTCGGAGCCGTTGAGGACCCCGGCCCGCCCCGCGCCCTGCTGCCAGGGCTGCACGAGGTAGACGGCGGGGGCGTCCCTGACCCTCTCCCAGCTGGGGTGGGGCAGGGACGGCTCGGAGTCCCGCCCGAGGACGGGGCTCATGGTGACCACGTCGAGCACGTCCAGGAACCGCTCGACCTGGCCGTCCGGCGTCGTCCGCCCGGTGGGCATGAGCTCCCAGGGGACCTGTCCGCACGACGGCGGCGGGTTCACGGCCAGGAGCACCCGCTGGCCGGGGGTGTCCACCGCCTCCAGCAGGGAGGCCAGGAAACCCGGGGGGACGAGGACCTGGGCCAGGTCACGCATGAGCTCCAGCTCGCGCTCCGGGTCGCCTGCCAGGGCCCCGTCGACCACCCGCAGGAAGTGCCCCACCTCCAGCGGGTCCGGGGTGGCGGTGGAGGCCGTCTCGTCCTCGTCGTCATCGTCGAAGAAACGGGCCATCTCGTCATCGTCGTCCTCAGGGCCGGTGCCGACGTCGGGCTGGGCGGGCAGGGGCGGGTAGTCCCGCTCAAGACGCTCGACCTGGGCCCCGGTGACCTGGTCGTCGTCGTCCATGTAGTCAGGCAGGGACCGGCGCAGCGCCTGTGTCACCCGGACGAGCTCCTTACGGTCCAGGACGACGAACGCCGGCGGGCAGTCCTCGCTCTCCCAGGCCACGTAGGTCCCCGACGTCGTATCGACGCCGTGGAAGACGAACTCGAGCTGCTTGGTCACATCCACTCCTCGGAGGCAGTCGGGACGGCGCCCTTCTCGGGGCACCGGGGGAACCGGGCGGGTCAGCACCTGAACTGGGCCAGGAGCTCGGCGACCCACAACTGGGACTGCTTCAGGCCGGCCCGCACGAGCCGGCGCGCCATGCTCCGCCGCTGTTGGATGGCCTTGTGCGCGGTCCGCTGGCGGCTCCGGACCCACTTGTCAGCCCGCTCCTGCTCCTCCAGGAGCCGGTCCCGGTCGCTGCCGCGCACGGGCCGGGAGGGGCGGGGCACGGAGACCACGTCGACCAGCTCGATCTCCTGCCCCTCCCCCAGGGGCGCCGCACCACTCACCTCCCCGGGGGCGGTGGCGCACAGGTGGACCAGGACCGGCAGGATCTCCCCGTAGACGTAGACGCGGGCCATCCCCACGTCACTGTCCCGGGGCAGCTCGCAGGCGGTGCGGACGGTCACGGTCACGCGCCGGTCCCGTCCGGTGCCCGCGACCCGCCAGGCCCCGGCGCCGGGGGAGGTGTCAAAGAGCCCCTGCACGTTCTGGCCCCAGTCAATGGTGAAGGTGCCTCGCGTCTTCCCGGCGCCCGCCACGAGGGCGACGGCGTCCTGGGACAGGCGCCCTCCCAGCAAGGCGGCCAGCTCGTCGTGCTGTCGTCCCCCGCCCGCCCCGGCTCGTTCCTCCACGGCGTCCAGGAGCTCCTCCAGGGCAGCGGCCTCCTTCTCGTCGCCCTCGTCCTCAGCCGCGTCGAGCAGGCCCTCCAGGCAGCTGGCGATCACCAGCCCCCAGGCGCGCCGCACCGTCTTGTCGACGCCGTTGTCAATGAAGTCCCGCGCCCGGTCCTTGACCTCCTGCGCCATGGGGGTGAGCAGGAGGGCGCCCACACCCCCGTCCGCGGCGAGGCACAGGGGGACGTTACCCTCCTGGCTGAGTGCTATCAGCTCCATGTCCAGCGCGACCCGGTCGAGCTGCCTGACGCTGCCGTCGGCGGGGGACGGCCAGTAACGGCGCATCCACAGGCCCTGGGCGATCCTGCACAGCACCCTGGCGGTCATCGTCGGCGCGCTGTGCCAGGTGGTGGGGACCTCACGGGCCAGGCGCAGCTGGCGGCTGTCCTCGGCGTCCTCGACCTCGGTGAGAAGCTGCTGCGCCGCGAGGACGACGTCGTAGCCGTAGACGAGCTCGACCCACAGCGGCACGGTGGTGGTGAGGAAACCGCCCGCCACGGACACGGGGTCCTCCTTGTCGATACCGAGGTCGACGACGACCCAGCCTCCGTCCAGTGGGACGAGGGGGCGCAGGAAGCCCTCCCTCGCGGCCTGCCCGTCGGGGGGCCCACCAGGAGCCCCGGCGGGGGACCCGCCGAGGGCCTCGTCAGGGGTCCCGGCAGAGGTCCCGCCGGGGACAATGAGAACCGTGTCCCCGTCCCATGACACCGTCACCCGGTCCAACGGGTCGGCGGGCTCTGCCGTCCTGGGAGTGGTCTGATCAGTCATCTGTGCTCACATCCTGTTCAGGCAGTCGAGGATGTCGGTGATATCGACTCCGTCGAGCAGCGGGCCGACCTGCGGGTCCTCGTAAAGGCGGTCCAGCTCTCCCATGAGCTCCAGTGCCACCCTGCCCCGCTTGACGTCGACGGCGTCCCTCTCCGCGAGACGCAGCGCCTCCCGCGGTACGTCGTCCCTCAGCTCCCGGCTGCGCCCCGGGATGGTCCCGGGGCCGTCGTCCCCGTCCTCCGGGTTCCTGTACTGCCGCATGAGACTGTAGACGGAGGCGTAGGGCTCGTCAGTCCGCAGCTCCTGGATCTTCATAATGAAGGGGAGGGCCCGGTGAGCCGACCCACTACCCTGCGGTCCCTGCCGGAGCGACGAGCGCGGTCTGGTCCTCAGCACCTTCCCCGCGTCAATGCACGCCTGCTTCACGGCGAAGTAGATCCTCTCCTGGACGGTCTTCACCGAGAAGCCGTCCCTCTTGTCCTCAAGGCCGAAGAACTCGTACCGGTGCCACTGGTACCACAGCGAGCACGCGGCGTGGGAGGCCACCTTGCCCATAAAGTCCCTGACCGGGTCGTCCTTGAGCTGACGCTCCCCCGCCGCCCAGCTGACGGTCCCGTCCTGGCACATCGATGCCGACGCGGAGCGCGCGGGCCGGAACGCTATCTGCACCGCGGTCCGCTCCTTGAGCATCTGCTCCCGCACGGCCCGGTGGACGAGACTGCGCGAGTGCCACTGCAGGAGCTGGCCGACGTCGTCCTTGTCCGGCCTCGGGGAGAGGACCCGCTCAGTCTCCTGGAGCACGAACTCCACCACGAGCGCCGCCATGGTGATGACCAGCCGGGACTGCACCCAGGCCAGGCCCGTACAGTGGGCGCAGCGCCGCGCCTCATCCACCAGGGCCTCGGGCAGGCGGTCCTGGAGGAAGTCCTCCGACACCACGTTATTGAATACGTGAAGGACCCGGGGGACGTAGCCCAGGTCGAGCGGGGGCTCACGCAGGGGCTCCTTGACACGGGGCTCGGGCTCATCCGCAGCACGATCCCGCCCCGACCGCCTGGGGAGCCTGTCCCACTGCGGTGCGGGCCGACGCCGGAGCGATGAGCGCTCCACGTCACGAGTCAGCCTCAGGGGCTTAGACCTTCTCACCAGCTCCCAGACGTCGGAGCCGTCCTTCCCGCACTGGCGCACCACGGCCTGGAGCAGCTCGTCAACCGGGGTGTGCTCACACTGAATCGCCTGGCACAGGGTCTCGTCGTCATTCTCCGCCATCATGCGCGCCCCGGCGACTTTCATGGTGAGGTCGTCAAGTCCCACGCCGGTTGCCGGCCTGGTCGTCGGGGCCGGCTCCCAGAGCCTGTCGATCTCCCCCTCGACGCGCTGGCGGATCCTGGGCTCAGCAAGGATCCTGCGGCACGCAGCCGTGTTCGCACGCTGGGCTGCCTCGGTCCGCTCGACGAGGATCCTGTCCAGGAACGCGGTCTGGTCCTTCGGCGAGGCCTTCCCGAGATCCACCAGGCCACCTCCCTCAGCCTCCCTCCACACGGCCTCAAGAATGGTATTCGTGAGGTTGACCCGCAGGAACGTGTTGTCGGCGTTGACGAAGTACCTGTCAGACGTCCTCCGTATCTCGTCATTGTTCTCGTACAGTGCGCGGAGCCTGGTCGCCCAGTCCAGCGCGCGGACGATGCGCTGCGCCTCCCGCCCCAGCGTCTCATCCAGGACGGCGACCTGCACCGGGGTGAGGACGACGCTACCCGGTTTACCGACGAACTTGCTGAGCATGTCCTTAAAGGCCGGCCCCCTGAGAAGCGCGTTGAGGATCTTGCGGCGCACCGGCTCCTGCGGGAGACCCTGGCTGCCGTTCTGGCCCCTCCGCCCTGGCCGTCGTCGTGCCCCGGTCGTCCACTCGTCCACGACGTTCGGGGCGAGGTCCCTGACGTGCCCCCATGCGTCGCGCAGGGCGTCGGTGCCCTTGGTGCACCGGGAGAAGGGGACGGGCGCGGCCTCACGGGCAGGACGCCGGCGGTCAGCCCCTCCATCGGGGCCCTGGGGCGCGGCCTCGTGGGCGGGACGGGACCGGCCACCGGCAGCACCGTCCTTGCGCACGTCCGCGACGCCCGTCTGGTCCATGGCTCCCCCTCGTCCTCATGCAGTGCCTCAGGCGGCAACGGGCTCATGGTAGAGGACGGGTGCACGCTTTAAGGGCACGATTCCGCACCCCAGTTCCTGCCGTCCTGCCCGCAGCTCCCCCACCAGCGGCTTCTTGCCGGACGGCCTACGGAGAGCGGACACGCCGGGAGGCCGATACCCGGCAGCCCGGTCTGCCACGGCGGTACCGACGTCGGCTGAGGCAGGCCCCGGCAGCCCGGGTCCTGGTGAACGCCGTCGTGCCAGGACGGCGAGTCTCACCCCGCTGCCCAGGATGTACTGGGATACTGCTGTCCCCGACGGAGGAGGCGGTCATGGCGGACTCAGCTACGGAGGAGCTCTCCTCCGAGGACGTCCAAGGAAGGGCTCAGGAGGCGTTCAGCGAGGGGCTCCGGATGCTCGAGGTCGAGCACCCGGCAGAGGCGGTCACGGCCTTCACCCGGGCCCTGGAGGCCTACCGCACCCTGCCCGAGGCCCAGCGGGACCAGGCCAGCTGCCTGAACGGCATAGGCAACGCCCAGCGCACGGCAGGTCACTACGAGGAGGCCCTGGACGCCTACCGCCAGGCACTGGAGATCTACCGCACCCTGCCTGAGACCCAGCGCGGGCAGGCCAGCTGCCTGTACAACATCGGCTTCACCCTGGGGCAGACGGGCCGCTACGAGGAGGCCCTGGACGCCTACCGCCAGGCCACGGACCTGTACACCCAGGTCACGGGCACCTGGCAGAACCAGGTCGACTGCCTGTACTGCACCGGCATTATCCTCAACGAGCTGGAGCGCTACGAGGAGGCACTGACCACCTTCCAGCAGATCCTGGACCTCTACACCCAGGTAACGGGAACCGGCCACCAGCAGGCCGACTGCCTGTACTGCACCGCCTTCATCCTGCGCACGCTGGGCCGCTACCCCGAGGCGCTGGACGCCTACAGCCAGGCCACGGACCTGTACACCCAGGTAGCGGGCACCGACCACCAGCAGGCCGACTGCCTACACAACACCGGCAACGTCCTGCGCAGGCAGGGGCGCGACGAGGAGGCCCTGGAGGCCTACCAGCGGGCCATGGACCTCTACACCCAGGTAGCGGGAACCGAGCAGGACCAGGCTGACTGCCTGCTCAGTACCGGCGGCACGCTGCGCACGACAGGCCGGCACGAGGAGGCGCTAACCGCCTACCGCCAGGCCCTGGACCTCTACCGCCAGGTAACGGGAACCGGCCACCAGCAGGCCATCTGCCTGTACAACATTGGTAACACCCTGGACGACACGGGGATGTCTAAGGAGGCGCTGGACGCCTACCAGCGGGCCATGGACATCTACCGCACCCTGCCCGACACCCAGCAGGACCAGGCCAACTGCCTGCACAACACCGCCAGTACGCTGCGTGAGGCGACGGACCGCCACGAGGAGGCGCTGGACACCTACCGCCAGGCCCTGAGCCTCTACCAGCAGGTGACCGGCACCGGTTTCCAGCAGGCCAACTGCCTGAGCAACACCGGGCGCGTCCTGGACGACATAGGCCGGTACGAGGAGGCACTGGACGCCTACCGCCAGGCCCTGGACCTCTACCGCCAGGTCACGGGCACCGAGCAGGACCAGGCTGACTGCCTGAACAGCATGAGCCTCACCCTGCGCAAGGCGGGTCGGCCCGAGGAGGCCGACGCCGCCTACCAGCAGGCCCTGGACCTGGGCCTCCCGGCGGACCCGCCCACCGAGCCCGAGGAGCCACCCGAGCCTGGGGCGTCTACCGAGCTCGAGGCGCCCAATGAGCTCACGGATCCCGGGGAGCTCGAAGCACCCGGGGATCCCGGGGAGCTCGAGGAACCCACCGAGCCCAAGGATCCCGAGGAGTTCGAGGAGCCCACCGGTCCCGAGGCCCCCTAGCACCTTGGGACCACCGTCCCGGTCCCCGTAAGGCCTCACCGGGCGACGGGCTCATCCGCCCAGGGGCCTGGGCGTGGCCGACCCGCCATCGCCTCACCGCCCGCCGGGCGACGGCCCCCTGCGACCGGCACGGGCCCGTCGCGCTACCGACGGCAGGGCACGTCTCAGGAGGTACTCGTCCCGGGGACCGGGAGGACGAGCCCTGGGGTCTGGCACAGTAGCGGCGTGGAGTCGCCGCCGAACCGGTAGTCGTAGGTGCTCCCACCCGCCTTCACCACGATCCGCCAGCCGTCCACGAGCGCCTGGGTGTACGACATCCCCGGTTCGGGGCAGCCCAGGGAGGCGTCGTTCCAGGTGGTCCACGTGGCCTCCACCACCTCGGCCGAGGCACCGGAGACGCCACGGGAGTCCAGGTCCGCCCTAATGGCGGCGACCAGCTCCGCGGGCGCGGTAACGGACGGCGCACCGGTGGGTGCCGTACCGGTGGGGGCCGCACCGGGCGCACCGGGCGCACCGGTAGGACCGGCGCCGGAGGGGGCCGTGGCGGGCGCGCCGGTGGAATCGGTGGAATCGGTGGCAGAGGGGTTAGAGGGTGCGTTGGGGTTCATGCTCGGCTCGACGGTGGGAGAGGGGGATGTGGTGCTGAGCTGCGTCGTCCCAGGCGGGCTAGCCGGGACGTCCGGACTGCCCGAGACGCCCGGGGTGACCGATGAGCAGGCGGCTAGCAGCAGGATCCCTAACGGACCAGCAGCTACGGACAACGGTTTCGTCATGACCCGACTCTAGCCCGGTAGCCGCCGCCGTACCCCTGAAACGCCGCCCCTCATCCAGGAGGTGAGGTCGCGGGCGTCGCCTGACCTATGACACGGGAATACCGCCCCCATACAGGGGGTGGGAGTCCCTGAACAACCCTTGAGCAACACGCCCCTGACCTGGCAGCCACCCGTCAGAGGCACCCAAGACGCCCGTGGATAACCCTATAGACGACTCAGACCTCAGTGGTCCTGGGAGCCGTCGTCAGGGGTCCGGGGCTCTTGGTCCGTGCCTGCTGAGTAGGTCACGAAGGCGCGGGTGAGCTGCAGGGCCACTTCGTCAATGAGTTCTACAATGACGTCCATAATGACGTCCTCGTAGTCGGGGCGGTGGAGCTGGAGCCAGGTCGTGACCTCCTCGTCGGTCGCCGAGTCGGCCAGGTCGCTGAACTCCTCCAGCTCGGCGTCACTGAGACCCTCCGAGAGGCGTTCGCCGACGCGCATCTCCATCGCGGAGCAGACGCGGGTCAGGGCCTCCTGGAAGCCTTCGGGGCCAATGGCCTCCAGGACGGGATCAGGGATGGTCTCACGGAGCCTGTCGGCAATGGCCTCATGCAGGTCGTTGTCCATGGCCACCATCATCCCCCCTGCCCCACCGGACCCAGCCCTGTCGGCGGGTGCGGTCCCTCACGCAGCCCGACAGCCCCGGCGCTATCCCGCCTCAATGGCGCCTATGGCCTCCAGGCAGTCGGCCTGCTCCTCCTCAGAGTCCTCGAGGCGGGCATAGGCCTCCAGCGCCTGGCGGAACAGGGGCAGGGCCTGGCCTCCTCTCCCCAGCTCCCTGAGCATATTGGCGACGTTGTACAGGCAGTCGGCCTGGTCCTCCTGGCACCCCTCCACCTGACCGAAGAGCTCCAGCGCCTGATGGTAGGCGTCCAATGCCTCCTCGCGCCGATCCAGGTAGCCGTAGACGACCCCCATGGCACGCAGGCAGCTCGCCTGCTCCTCCGTGCTCCCCTCTACCTGCCGGAAAAGTGCCAGGGCCTCCTTGTAGGCGTCCAGGGACTCCTCGTAACTCCCCATTTTCCGCAGGGAGATAGCCATATTGTACCGGCAGTACGCCTGCTCGTTCTGGGTGCCCTCCACCTGACCGAAGAGCTCCAGCGCCTCGTCCCCGGCAGCCAGGGCCTCCTCGTAGTCGCCCAGGTCCCCGCGGACCGCGCCAATACCGTGCAGGCAGTCCCCCTGGTCCTTCTCACTCCCCTCTACCTGCCGGAAAAGCTCCAAAAACTCCTTAAAAGCGTCAAGAGCCTCCTTAAACCGACCCTCCCGGTGCAGTCGGCGTCCGGCGTCGTAGGCGTAACCGGCCCGGCCCGCGACACCCTGGTCGATCCGCTTAGCCTGCTGGACGGGGGTGTACACCTTGCGGGCAAGATCCTGGTCCTTGCTGGCCTCGGCCCGGGGGTCACGCCCCGGCCCGGTGGGCGCTGAGGTGGGACTGGGCTCTTTCCCCAAGAACCTGCGTACCATATTCAGCAGCTTGGTCGTCTTGCGCCCGTACACTCGCACCTCCTAAACGCCCCGGAGAGGTCAGTACCCCCTGGCGGGCACCCGGTCACATTGTGCACGTCCGGGCGGACCAGCACCACCGGCCCACGTATCCGACACCACCGCCCCGCCCCCGCCCCGCTGCCCTGCCCCGGCGTCGGGGGCGGGCGGGCGCCGTAGGCTGAGGCCATGAGCTTCCTGGAGGTCCTGCAGATCGTCTGCGCGACCACGGTCCTGGTCACCACCGTCATCGGGGTGGGGGTCTTTGCCCGCGCCTGCGTGACCATTGTCCACCGCGCCAGCGTGGGCCGGCCGGTGGAACGCTCCCGTCTGCACCCGGTGGGACGGCGCCTGTGGCTGACCCTCTCCAGCGTCCTGACCCACGAGGCCTTCAGGAACCGCCCCTGGGTGCGGGCGGCGCACTGGCTGGTCATGGTCAGCTTCCCCCTGCTGTTCCTCACCCTGGTCACCGGCTACGGGCAGGTCCTGGGGGGTGCGGACTTCGCCCTGCCGCTGCTGGGGCACGCCGCCTGGTGGTCCTGGACGGTGGAGCTCATCGCCTACCTGAGCCTGGCCGGCATCGTCCACCTCATGGTGCTGCGCCGCCGGACCAACCGGGGTGGGCGCGCCACCGCCCCCTACCCGCAGGACTCGGACGGCGGCACCCGGCCACGCACCTCCCGCTTCGCCGGCTCGACGGCGGCCCAGGCCCGCTTCGTGGAGCTGGTCGTCACCGGCGTCGTCCTGTGCGTCCTGGCCCTGCGCATGGAGGAGCAGGCGCTGCTGGCCTCCAGCTCGGACCCTACCGCCCGCCACCTGGGCTCCTGGGTGTACTTCCCCCTGACCTCCTGGGCCTCCCCCCTCCTGGAGCCCCTGGGGCCGACGGTGCTGACCGCCGCCGTCCTGGTGACGGCCACCCTCAAGATCGTCATCTCCATGTGCTGGTTCGTGGTGGTGGGCCTGGCCCCATCCATGGGCGTGGCCTGGCACCGGTTCCTGGCGTTCGTCAATATCTACGCCCGCCGTGAGACCGACGGCTCCAAGTCCCTGGGCCCGCTGAGGCCGCTGGTGGTGGACGGCACCCCCCTGACCGCCGCCACCATGGACGCCCTGGACGAGGCCATGGAGGCGGCCGACTCCGGGCAGGGCCCCGAGGTCCGCCTGGGGGTGGGGCGCATCCAGGACTTCACCTGGAAGGGCCTGCTGGACTTCGCCACCTGCACCGAGTGCGGGCGCTGCCAGGACCTGTGCCCGGCGTGGAACACGGGCAAGCCCCTGTCCCCCAAGCTCTTCGTCCTGGCCCTGCGCGACCACGCGGCGGCGGCGGCCCCCTACCTGCGGGCCGCCGCGGCCCTGGGGGTGGAGCCCGAGGAGGTCACCGACGAGGACCTGGACCGGCGTCGCTCAGAGCGGGGGGTCCTGGGGCGCCTGACCGGCATGACCGACGGTCTGAGGACCGGTGAGGACCTGGGCCTGGTAGAGGGCAGCGCCCACACCGGCGACGTCCTGGGCGCGCTGCTCGCCGCCAGGGCGGCCCCCACCGAGTCGGGGGTGGCCACCCGCCCGGCTCCCCTGGCCGGGGCGGTCATCCCGGCGGACGTGCTGTGGTCGTGCACCACCTGCGGGGCCTGCGTGGACCAGTGCCCGGTGGACATTGAGCACCTGGACCACGTGGTGGACGTGCGCCGCCAGCAGGTCCTCATGGAGTCGGCCTTCCCCCGCGAGCTGGGGCAGATGTTCCGCAAGCTGGAGTCCAAGGGCAACCCCTGGGGGCTGGCCCCCCGCAAGCGCCTGGAGTGGACCCGGGGCCTGGACTTCGAGGTGCCGGTCGTCGGGGTGGACGTGGAGGACGCCTCCGAGGTGGACTACCTGTTCTGGGTGGGCTGCGCCGGGGCCTACGAGGACCGGGCCAAGCGGACCACGCGGGCGGTGGCCGAGCTGCTGCACATTGCCGGGGTGAGCTTCGCGGTCCTGGGCGACGGCGAGTCCTGCACGGGCGACCCGGCCCGCCGGGCCGGCAACGAGATCCTCTTCCAGATGCTGGCCGCCCAGAACGTGGAGACCCTCACCGAGGCCGGGGTGAAGCGGATCGTGGTGACCTGCCCCCACTGCTTCAACACGATCTCCCGGGAGTACCCGCAGGTCGGCGGGCACTTTGAGGTACTGCACTACACCCAGCTGCTCAATACCCTGGTGCGCGAGGGACGGCTGCGGCCCCTGGCGCCGGGGTCCGGGGCGGGGCGGGAGCCGGGAGGCGGGCCGGGGACTGGCCTGGCTCCAGAGGCCGAGCCAATATCAAAGGATGGGCCGACGTCGGGAGCCGGTCTGGCGCCAGAGGCCGGGCCGACGCCGGGGGCCGGGACCAGCGGCCCGCCTGAGAGGGCTGAGACCGCCAGCCCGCCTGAGGGGACCGGTGGCGCGGGGACCGCCGACCCGGGCCCGGACGCCCCTGCTCCAGGCACCACCGCCCCGGACGCCAGGGAGGCAGGACGCACGGGCAAGGAGGCCGCCCCCCTGGTGACCTACCACGACGCCTGCTACCTGGGGAGGCACAACCGGATCTACTCCCCGCCGCGCGAGCTGCTGGAGGCCACCGGCGCGCAGGCCGTGGAGATGCCGCGCAGCCGCGAGCGCGCCTTCTGCTGCGGCGGGGGCGGGGCGAAGGCCTTTATGGAGGAGTCAATCGGCACACGCATCGCCGTGGAGCGCTCACGCGAGGCCATTGGCACCGGGGCCCAGGTCATTGCCACGGCCTGCCCCTTCTGCACCACCATGCTCTCCGACGGCGTAGCCAGCCAGGGGGCCGAGGTACGGGTGACCGACGTGGCCACCCTCATGCTGGAGGCCGTGCGCCGCGCGGACACCTAGGACCCGGCTGGCGCTGGCCGTACGGTCAGTCGTCCACGGCAGAACCCGGCGGCCCACTCACTTCCGGGCCTGGGCCCAGGCCCGGGCCCGGGGGCTAATGAGGCCCGTCAGGACGAACCCCAGGACGACCAGGGCCAGGAGCGGCGGGACGGTGAAGATGTCGGCGGTCACGACTATGCTGTGGGTGCCCGAGTACTCGGCGACCGTGACGTACGTGACGTAGCTGTTGAAGCCGAGCAGCACGCCAGCGGCCAGCGCGGCGAGTGCCTCGGCCAGCATCCAGGAGCGACGCATGACCATGAGCACCAGGGCGACCAGGACCAGCACCGCCGTGAGCACCAGGGCGACCACACCCACTGAGAACATGTCCTGGTAGAGGGACGCCCTGGTCCAGTTAGGCCCGAACATGCTGGGGGCCAGCAGGTAGGAGCTGAACCAGAACTCCATGGTCGCGAAGTACTCGTCCGGGAGGCCGCTCAGGGTGATCTGCGTCATTCCCAGGGTGACCACCTGCTGCAGGACCACCAGGCCCATGGCGCCGACCGCGCCGCGGCTCAGCAGGACGGTCGCCGGGCACCGGTCCGCGCCCCGGGGCCCGGCCAGGAGCAGGAGGATGCCGGCTGTGACCCGCAGGACGAGGATAATCAGCCCTACGATCGCCGAGGGCAGGCCCATGAGGCGGTAGTAGAGGCTCGCATGGTCGAACCCCAGGAAGTTGGGGTACATGCCGACCATGACGAGCGCGGACACCAGGACGATGCCGGTGGGACGCCTGAGGGCGGCCAGGACGACGCCAATGACCGCCGAGACCAGGCCGGTACTGACCAGCATGCCGACCATGACGCCTGCCAGGGGACGGTTGGGGGTGAAGCGGTCGCTGTACGTCATCGCCGTGAAGAGGTCGAGCACGTTGGGGACCAGGGAGACCAGGAGCAGGACCAGGGCGGTGACGCTGGCCCAGGTACGCGGCTGCTGGGACGGCGGGACGGCGGGTGGGTAGCCCGGGGCGCCGGGAGGGTTGTAGTAGGCGGGCTGCTGGGCCGGGACCGGGGTGTAGACCGGGACGCCGACGGCCGCGGGGACGCCCGCACCGGGCACCCCGGGTACCGGGGCGCTGGGTGCCCCCGGCAGGACCTGGCCCGGGACCGCCTGCTGGCCGGGCCCTGCCCCGTAGGCCGGGACGCCAGCTGACACCTGGCCCGGGTTGTAGTAGGCCGGTGGGGCGGAGAGGGGCTGCTGCGCCATCGGCTGGGCTGCTCCGACCCCGTACGGGGCGCCGGGTGGGACCTGGCCGGGTACC
>ERZ772921.1416-NODE-1416-length-13829-cov-6.098737_pt1 | contig 13829 bp, 15 predicted proteins | sample MGYA00512117_ERZ772921 | MGnify/ENA primary metagenome ERZ772921 (study PRJEB29015, sample SAMEA2737944) | human oral metagenome | biome: human oral; feature: human-associated habitat; material: dental | place: China | collected 2150 ... | reverse complement strand
TCACGACCTTCTTTTCTTTGAGAAAGAAAAGAAGCAAAAGAAAGACCTTACAGATAGATTTTTTGTTAGTTTAGGATAAAGAGAAGCCTTATAATAAAGCCATTAAAGATAAAAAGAGGAGCTATTTCTTATAGTTAGCCTCCAAAATCTTTAGAATATCACTTTGTTTAAAGAGAATTTTACCACCAATTTGGATATAAGGAAAGAGCCCATCATCACGGTATTGCTGTAGGGTTCTTTTGGTGATATGTAGCAGCTCACAGACCTCCTTCCCTGATAGAAATACCTCGCCGTCAAATACAGGACGGAAGTTTTTAAGGATAAAGTCCATTTGCTGTTTAAGGTTTTCAAGCTGACTAAGGTAAGAGCTTAGTTCCTGGTGTGTTTCTGTGAGTAAGTTCATCGGGTTTGAAGGTTAGAGGTTAAAAGCTGTTCTACATCACTACGCTTAAAATAGTTCTTGCGGTGGATACACGAGAAAGGCAAGAGTTTTTGGTCTTTGTAATACTGCAGAGCACGCTTACTAATGCCCAAAAGCAGACAAACCTCCTGAGAGTCCAACCACTTTTCTTTTTGCCAAATCCCTTTATAAGTATCCATTACCACTTGCAGAGAATTGTTGAGTTGCTGTACGTCTTTTTGTATCTGTTCAAAAACAGATTTTTCTATAACTACTACTTCCATTTGCATTATTTTGCGCAAAGGTAAAACAAAACAAGCCCACTTTTAGAAGTAGGCTTGTTTTGGAAGAGAAAGGAGGATTTTGGCTTTATATCTTTACTCTTTCTTTACATTAAACTCAAAATCAAGTTTTTGTTCATTGCCGAAGGAGTCGCTTATCCAAACGGAGAGAGACTGGTTAGCTTCTGAGGCAGAAGTGTAGTAAAGTCTAAACGCTCCTTTGGAGGCAAGTGGATAAACATCATTAGCAAACAGGGCTTCTCCTTGTGGAGAGGTACGCAAACTACCTTTTCCCTCATACTGAAAGTAACGAATAAAATAGCGGTTCTCATCGTACTGGTAGGGAGAGTGCAGCTCACAGCGTATTTCTACCGTATCGGTTTTACCTATACTTTTAGGCACAGGTAGTACCTTTACCTCAAAAGGAAAGTTTTGTTGTACGTCCAACTCTTTTTTACAAGAGGTGAATAGGCTCACACATAGCATTGCAATGAGTCCTATTACAATTTTCTGATTTATTTTCTTCATCGTATTGTCTTTTTAAAGGTTAAAACATATAACGCAGTCCTACAGTAGCACAGGGACGCAGTAGCTCAAAGGAACTCCCCCACAGAGCTGCTACCTTGCCAGAGCAAAGCACTAAAAAGTGATCACTTAGGTAAGTCTCTACCTGCAAGCCAATTTGTGCACCATAGAGAAAATGGTTTTCATTCTTTAGTAAAGCCCCATCAGGAAGGAGACTTTTGCTGTGATTGACTACCTCATAGCCCAAAAGAGCTTCTGCTCCCAAGTTCAAAGCCACCGTTTTACTGCTGTCATTGACTAAGGCAAAGCTATAACCTCCTGCGCCTATATACCTCTCAACGGGTATATTCAGACTCTTGTAAGGGTATAATCGCCTTTGATATTCAAGGGCAAAATGCTTGTAGTTACCCCTTTTAGCATTGATACTATAGCCCAACTGCACCCCAAAATCATCAGAAAAGGAGGAAGTAAAAGCCTCTGCAGGTGCAACCCAAGAGAGCGAGATCCCTTTTTGCTTGGGTAACAATCGCTGTGCCTGGGCAATGGAGCCTCCTAAAAAGCACAGACAAATACAAGTGATAATTCTTAGCATTGGCATTAGAATTTAAGGTTAAACTGTTCAATAGGGCGAGCGGCTATAATCTCCTCGTTGGTGATAAGGAACGATTGGTAACGAGAGCCGTTCTTTTCAAAGATTTCTACCCGCAAAACCTTGTCATCAGAGAGGGTGAGTTGGTCTAACATATACACCGAGCGGGCTTCTTTATGCGCCTTTAGTAGCGATATAGGTTGGTATACGCGTAAGGGCTCAACAGGCACTTCCTGTACAATACTCTTTTTGGTAGTCTTCTTATCAATGATTTTAAAGGTGATAAAATCTACTTCAAAAGGCAGGTTAGAGCGATTGGACAATTGCACATCTACATAGAGTTTGCTATTGTGTACATAGATACCTTTTAGTAGCCATTGTATACCTGCATTCTCTGAACCTATATGCTTGATGTAATTCTTCTTCTGATGGTAGATAGACGACATAATAATCTGTGCTACCGCAGGTGATTCCCAGCCTGTATCGGAAAAGAGAATATCCGATTTCACATTATTGCCTTGGGGCATTCCTCTACCAAAATCAATGGTAAGAGGCTGTGGCGTGGTATGATAACTTACCTCAAAGCTATAAAAGCCTCCGTCTTGAGTGATGACCGATAGGTTGGTACTATCGGTAAAGTCTGTTTTAGCTGCCTTTACCCTTAGTACATTCTCGGCATCTTTCACCTTGTCGGCTACTAAGTTTTCACTGCCTAAATCCACATAGCGGATAGAAGCAGGAAAGATAAGATGGGTTGTTTGGTCATAAGCCACCTGCAAAGGATAAGGCACTACCTTTCCTGATTGTGCTAAAAGTTCCTTTTTCTCAGTACTGAGAGTTGTGTTTTCCTTTGCCTCATTTTGGGCTTGCACGGTAACGGTAAGCATTGTTACCGATAAAAATAAGTGTAATTTACGCATAAATAAAATGATATTAAGTGTGTATAATAGGTTGAAAAATAAATAATTGTGTTGTTTTGTGCTTTGTGCTTTGTGCTTTGTTGTGTGTTTATGGGTTTGTCTGAAAGGCTATTTCTTAGAGATGAGTAGGAGCTGATAACCTGCTTTAACCCTTATGGAAGGCTGTGCAATCTTTTTAGAAAGATAGGACGTACCTCCTTGCACGACCCCCTTGCTCAGCTCAGAGACAATTTGGTCTTTGGCGGAAGAGCTAAAGGTAAAGCTACTCCCTGAGCTTTTGCTCATTCCTGCTGCTATCTCTCTAAAGGCATTGGCATCGGAAGAAGCGGGCAGGTATAACCCTTGTTGCCCATCGATGTCGTAGGCAGCTATAGAGACAGGAATCACTTTGCCCTTGTACTCTAAGGATTTTACGGTGAGTAACAATCTATCACCACTCACTTTAGCAGAGGCTGTAAGCAGCTCTCCTTTGGGAATGAGTATGCCTGCTACTCGTATAGGCTCTAAAAGTCTTAGCTGCACCCTTGAGTTTTCTCCTAATAGCTGTTCGATATGTGTACAAGCGCGAATGCTATTCTTTAGGATACTACCTTGTGGCTTAAAGCTCTCGCCATTGAAAAAAGAGGTCTGTTGCTCCTTCACCCATTCTTGCAGTGCCTCCTTCTCGGACTGCTTGCGGGGCAAACGACTGACTACCTTTTCCTCAGGGGTATAGACAGGAGCGATATTTTTACTCTGTTCTGCATTATCAGCTTCGCTACTATTGTTTCCCTCGCCCTCTTGCGAGCCTGCACCCCCCATCATTGAAGGGTTTTGTTGTCCTTTGGGCAAATATCTTGAAGCCATTTCATAAGACTTTTCCATCAATGCCATTTGGGCATCTATAGAGGTTGGATCTTGCTTGTTGGAGAGTTGAGACTTAAGAGAGGCTATCTCTTCTTTGAGTCGTTGTTGCTCCTCGTAAGCACTATTGTCTTGGTAGAAACTGCCTAAAGTCTGGTGAATATCGCGATAAGACTGAGCAGAACGCTCAAAGGCATTAGGGGTAGCCTTGCGATAACGCGGAGTGGGTTCTTCTTCCTCCTCGATAGCTTCGGGATATTCCTCTCCTTCATCTTCCTGCCAATAGTCTGACAGCGCATTGAGAGAGGCTTTTTTATCAGCTTCTTTTTCTTCTAAGAGGGCTTCTTCATAGGCTTTTTCCTTATCAGAAGGCAAGAGGGTTTCGGTAGCTTGTGGTATTGCCTCATTGATACCTACTTGTGTTTGCTCTTGCTCACTTCCGCCACCAAAGAGTAGATACATACAAGCGAGGAAGATTATCCCCATTAGGGCATAGATGATGATTTTCTTGAGTTGTTGTTTTTTAGCAAGGGCTTTTTCCTCATTGCGCTCTTGTAGGGCTTTTTCCTCTTCTTCACTGACCAAGAAACTCGGTGTAGAAGAAGCGTTAGCCTTATCTGAGGCAGGGGTATTACCGTTTTGCTCTGGAAGGGGTGTGTTCTTTTCCATTATTAAGTTGTTTAAAAATTAACGAATCCTTTTTTGGGGTATTTCCCTCTGTAGGTACAATAGCCTTGTTGTCAATATGCTGTATGGCAGGGGCTTCGCCTTGGTGGTACTCTTGGTAAGCGTGCCATAGTATAAAAAGAGTAAGTAGCGAGTAGACTGCAAAAGCTAAGAGTACCAAGCGTTTTCTTTGTGAGGGTGAAAGTCCCTGACAATAGCTTCGGGTTTGCTTTTTTAGAGAATGTATCTCTCTTTGGATTTTGGCTATCATCTCTCTACGGTTCTAAGGTCTTTGTTTTCTATTACATTGAACTGTTCGATGATAAATCCTTGAGGGTTATTATCAGAACGCACGGAGTTAATCAACCTGCAGGAGGTAATAAGACTCCTTTCGGTGATATTGCTGGCGCGGGTGATGAACTGCTTGGCAAAGGTTTCCACCTGATAAGGATAGCTATTAAAGTTACAGCGCACGCTATCGATGACTACCCGTTGGAGGATATTGCCAGAGATGATGCGGTTGTAATAGCCTTTTTCAGCCAAATCTTTATAGTAGTTAAAGGCAGATTTATCAGCCATAAAGAAGGCACGTTTGGTATTGTCTTCAATTGCTTTTTTATCGGGGGCTAAGTTGAAGAAGAGTTCGTGAAACCTGCGCACGTGTTCTTTAGCCTCGACAGGGCGATTGATTTTTTCATCTTGAGAGAGTGCCAGCATTAGTGATTTACCATTGTCTAACACATAGATTTTCTCGCGCTGTTTCTCGGCAAAGTAATAGGCATAGCCTACAGCGAAGATACTCACGCCTGAGCAGAGCACAGCAAAGGCTATGGCATACATACGGATTTGCTTGAATCCGTTTTCGATGTTTCTAAAGATTTTAAATTCCATTAATTTTAGTATTCAATTAGACTTGTTTTTACTTCATTAACCTACCTGTAATATTACCTGAAAGAGAGCCAGCTCCTGCACCTGCTATATTACCTGCATTGGAGGTAGCTTGGTTTACATTTCTACCATAATTACCCATACCTCCTGCTTGTATGATCCAACCTGCTACGGTGGGAATGGTAAAATAGCCTATGATACCAATGACCATAAAGATAATGTAGGCTGTGTTGGTAGTATCAGGAATAAAACTTGGGTCGGAGAGTTGCTCGATGTCTCGTTGTAAGATAAGGGATTGGATACGTGCTAAAATAGCACTGAACAAATCGGATACAGGAAGCCATAGATAGACACTTATATAACGAGTAACCCATTGTAGTAAGGTAGATTGAAATCCATCCCATACCGAAATGGCAAAGGCTATAGGTCCTAAAATAGACATCACCACAAGAAAGAAAGTGCGTATGGTGTCAATCACTAAAGCGGCTGCTTGAAAGAGCATTTCGAGTAGTTCACGAAACCACGATCGGATGCTTTGCTTGAGGTCATACATCCCTCTTTCAATGTACATTCCTGCCATTACAGCCATATCTTCGGGCATCCAACCTAATTCATCAATCTTTTTGTCAAACTCTTCATCCGAGACGAGATAGGCAGTTTCGGGGTTGCGCAATTGTGCTTCTCGCTCTAATCGGTCTTTTTGCTCTTGTAGTTTGTGCAAATCGAGCGTTTGTCCTTCTAAGATACTGTGGGTACCTGTTACCACAGGGCTTAACACTGTATTCATTGTTCCTAACACCAGAGTAGGGAAAAATATCACACACAGCCCTATGGCAAAGGGACGGAGCAAGGGATACACATCCACAGGTTCGGCACGAGCTAAGGCTTGCCATATACGCATTGCCACATAGAACAGTGCCCCTAAGCCTGCCAAGCCTTTGGCTATGGCAGACATCTGAGCTGTTAGGGGCATCATCTCATCGTATAAAGTACGGAGTATTTGGTGTAGATTTTCCATTTATCAGTCTTTTACCAGTATTTGAGTTCTGTTCCATAGAGTGAAAGTACCTTTTGCGCATCGTTTTGCTTCTTAGCACGTAGGTAGCTTACCGAGATGTTTTTCTGGGTGTAGTAGCGTACTAAATTATAGTACTCTTTCACTTCCTTATGCACCTTGTCGATAATATCCATACGCTCTTTGTCGTTCATAGAGAGTGAGGAACTATTAACAATTTGTTGCAGGTCTTTGAGCAGCTTAGAACTTTCGCCCAAGAGCTTTGAGTAGCCATTGGCAATAGCAGACAACTCTTGAGAGGAGAAGTTAGGGTCTTGGCTCATCTTCTTGAAGTTGGTCACATACATCTTGGAAATGTCGCCCACCAGTAGCACCGTTTCTTGTACTTTGCGGGCATCTTTTACCAAGTTATTTACCTTTTTCAGAGCATCGTAATACTCCTTGCCTTGGTTGTAGAGCTTTTCCACCTCTCGGAAGTTGTTGAGCATATTCTTAGCTGTTGAGGAGGTCTGCACTATCTGCTGGGTAGTGTTGATAATGCTCTGAGCAAAATTAGTCGGGTCAGTTACTACCCATTGTGCGCTTAGTTTGGGGCTTGCCAGCATAGCTATAGCAAAAAGCCCCGTTAATAACATTTTCTTCATTGACTTTAATTATTATGATTTACGTATGATTATTAGTTTATTACAGTCCATTAGCCATTTGTACGATGGCTTTTTCCAAATTGCCGTCTAACTTCTCGGAGAGTTCCATCACTTGGTGTTTTTCGCTCTCTTCGGTGGTGTAGGCAAAGTATTCTTCACGACTTACCTCTGTGGCGTACACCGCAGAGTGTGTGCCTCCTAAGCCTATCCACACTTCTTTGTATTTGCGACGAGAGTCGTTGGAGAGATTGATAGATAGGATTTGCGACTTCTCTTTCTCGGTAAGCCCTAACATCGCTTGGATAGCATCGAACTTGTTCATATACTTACGCTGGTCAAGCAATATCTTGCAATCGGAGTTGTTGATGATAGATTCCTTCACAATAGGTGAATGAATAATATCATCTACCTCTTGGGTTACAATCACAGCCTCTCCAAAGAACTTACGCACAGTTTTGAATAGGTACTTGATGTACTCCGCCATTCCTTCTTTGGCAATCGCTTTCCACGCTTCTTCGATGAGAATCATCTTGCGAATACCCTTCAGGCGTCTCATCTTGTTGATAAACACCTCCATAATGATGATAGTAACCACAGGAAAGAGTATCGGGTGGTCTTTAATCGCATCAATTTCAAAGACAATAAAGCGTTTGGAGAGCAGGTCTAATTCCTTATCGGAATTGAGCAGATAGTCGTATTCACCTCCTTTGTAATAAGGCTCTAACACGTTGAGGAAGTTAGCCAAGTCAAAGTCCTTTTCTCTTACCTGCTTCTCTTGTAGTATGGCTCGGTAGTCATTCTTGATATACTCATAAAAGCCATTGAAAGAGGGCGTGTGCGAGGGATTGTCTTTTACCAATTGCAGGTAAAGGTTCACTGCATTGGAAAGGGCTACCTCTTCCGCACGTGTAGGAGGTTCATTGTCTCGCTTCCAAAGGGTGAGTATCAGTGTTTTGATACTCTCTCGCTTTTCGATGTCAAACACTCCATCATCAGTATAAAAAGGGTTAAAAGCAATGGGATTGTCTTCGGTATAAGTAAAGTAAATCCCATCTTTGCCTTTAGTCTTATGGTGAATAAGTTCACAGACTCCTTGATAGGAGTTCCCTGTATCTACTAAAACGATATGTGTTCCTTGTTCGTAATATTGCCTTACTAAGTGGTTTGTGAAGAAGGATTTGCCACTACCTGAAGGTCCTAAGACGAACTTATTGCGGTTGGTGATAATCCCTTTCTTCATAGGTTCATCGGAGATATCCAAATGGATAGGCTTGCCTGTGAGCCTGTCGGCCATCTTAATGCCGAAAGGACTGGAAGAACTTTGATAGTTGGTCTCCTGAGTGAAAAAGCACAAAGCGGGCTCTATAAAAGTATAGAAAGTCTCTTCACTGGGGAAGTCGGCTGCATTGCCAGCTATACCTGCCCAATAGAGAGTTGCCGTATCAATGGTGTTATGGCGAGGCTTGCACTCCATTGAGGCTAAAGCACTACCCACATCGTTTTTAATGCTCCTAAGCTCTTGTGGTTTGTCCGACCACGCCATCACATTAAAGTGCGCTCTGATAGAGGAAAGTCCGTAAGAGTGTGCCTCATTGAGGTATTGCTCTATCCATTCTTTGTTGATTTGGTTGCTACGGCTGTACCTTGAAAGCGAGTGCATATTGCGTGCTGACTTCTCAAACTGTCTGAGGTTCTCATCAGAATTGTCCAAGAATAGGTATTGGTTATAGATATGGTTACAACTCAGTAGCAAGCCCACAGGGGCTGCAAACGACAAACGGCAATCGCTCTTATCGGTAGAGAGTCGCTCGTAACGGCTATCGGCTTGTACCTTAGAAGGCAAGTCTTCTGTATCTGATAAGGTATGCACACAGAGTCTTTGGTTACCAATGCGCATTTGCTCGGCGGAGAGGCATATATCTTGCAGGCTCTCTTTCTCATCAGTGGAAAGGCTCAGGTACTGCTCAAAGAGTCCCTTTTTGTGGGGAGTTCCTATATAGTCCTCTGTTTTTAGCTGGCGGAGCTTTATCAGGTTAGAGTCGTTTAAAATACGCTCTAACTGCGCTACCGCTTCCAAGAATTGAGTGGCGTGTTCTCGGTTAGTGAGCTCCTTAGGCAAGAAGTTTCCTTTGCAAAGGGAGGAAAAGTTGCTTTGGGCTCTCATTCGGTTTTTGGTAGTTTGGGTGATGAACAGGTAGCATCTGTGGTTTAAGAACGGACGTTCGTTAAAATGCTTTTCGTACGAATGAGAGAGAAAACTCAGATTCTCGCCTTGCAGTTCAGGTTCGTATTGTTCCTTGATAAACCAGTCCTGTTTATGGATAACGGTATACTGTGGCAATACTTTGATAGCCTTATGCCAAAGTGAGTGGAGTATCTCATAGTCCTCACCCGAAATGGTAAAGAGCTCTGGAAGCTGCACCTCGAAGCCGACGCTGATGTCGGCTTCTTTGGTGAGCAAGCAGTCTTGTTCTATGGCAAGAATAGGGAATTTACTCTCTAAGGTGTTGATTTTAGAACTATTTCTCATTGAGGGTTGTTTTAGGTTTAGGGTAACGAATAAATTGGCGTGGTGATCTTTGGTGGCGTAGGTATTTGGGGTGGCGTTTGCGAGCTGCTTGTTTCATCAGGCCGTGTTCACCGTATTTTTGGTTTAGTGAAAAAGTCTGCCAAACTACAAGGCTGACCATACTAACGCCTACCCCCAAGCATACAAAAGAATTGATTCCTACCGTGTAGAGGATCATCACCAAGATGAGCACCGAGAGCAGTCCCCCTGCAAAGATGAAGAGGTACTGCGCTTTGAGTCCTTTGAACTCTACACTTCTGCCGATGCCTTTGTTGATAGAATAGCTGTTTTTTGTCTCCATAAGTTTATAAGAAGAACGAACGCAAGATAGTAGCCGCTACAATTAGGAAGATACAAGCCCCAAACCAACTGGCAGCCGTTTTGCTCGTATCGGGGTCACCTGAGCTAAATTTGTTATAAACCTTTACCCCTCCGATGAGTCCCACCACAGCCCCTATGGCATAGATGAGCTTGGTAGCAGGGTCGAAATACGAGGTAACCATACGGGTAGCTTCGTTGATACCTCCTACGCCATTGCCCTGAGCAATGGAAAATTGTGTAACTCCTATCATCGTGAGCAGAAGGAGTCGTTTTAGAATTGATTTTCGCTTCATTGATAATCTGTTATTTTAAAATTTGGTGCAAAAGTAAGGGGAGATAAAGAGCTGGGAGCAAGTGTGGTAGTAGGTGGCAGAAAATGGCGGGGGATGGCTTGTATTCACACTTAAATTGTGAAATTATTTTAAACATATTAAAAGAACTATATTTCTAATTATCAGTTATTTATCGTCATAGATAACATTTTTTTATTAGTTAATTTGTTTATTTTGTTGTAAATGAGTAATTTTGCGACAAAATAATAATTTATGCAGTCACTTTTCCCAGTTCAAGCATTAAACCGCAATATAACAGAAATACTACAAAAAATTATTTCTGCAGACATTTTAGGAAATGTCAATAAAGGTCTCAATAATAATATAGAATTTATCGATGTAGGGACAGCTTTATCTAATGTAGCTGAAATAGCTAAAAATACTATTGATGACACCTCTAAAGTAACCATTTCTGCCGCATATTGTCAATATCTTTGGCTTATGTGTAGCATTACCATAATGAAAATTGATCGTGAAGTGATTGCAAAAGCTTGTGAACACTCTGAAATTTCTTTAAAACAATTTCTTGAGGATACTATGTCAATTATAAATAAGCCTAAGGAACAGATTAAAAAAGAATTACAATTAAAGGGATACCACAATATAAATGTAGAGAAATATATAGAATACTTAAAAACAACCCCAGAACTATTAGAAGAGGAAGGATATTTGAGGAGGCAAAAATATTACATAAACTTATTATGTGAACTAACTGATAAAGAAAAATTTGATATAAATCATTTTTCAAAAATTGATATGAAAACTCCATATGCAGAGAGGATCAATTCTGTATATTGTTTTGGAATTTGCTTTATCTTACTACATGAGTTGTCTCATTTCTCTCTTGGTCATTTAGATAAAGATGGTCAGTCTATACAAGATGAAATAGATGCCGATTTTGATTCTTTTTGGAGTATTTATTCAGATATCTCTGAAGATGAAAAATTTTCAGCAAATTGTGGAATACTCTGTGCTTTGTTCTCACTTCTTTTCCTAAATCCAACAATGGAATCTGATGGAATCCACCCTTCAGAAGAAGATAGAATTATAGCTATCTATGATAGTATAAAATCTGATAACCCAAAATACACAATATTGTTAGTCAGTCTTTTTACTTATTGGGCAAAGTTTCATAATATTAGAAACTTTCCAAAAGACCTTCAAGAAGAACCAATTGATAAAATCAAGTCATTTTTATCTAACTATAAAAAGAATAATAACATTAATTAGTTAACTTTCTTTTTAACTATGTAACAAAACCTAATTGTATGTCTGAAATTTATTTTTACAAAGGAAATCAAAATATTCTTAATTCAGAAGAAAATAAAAACCAAAGCATTGAATCTATAAAGAAAATTCAAGAGGCTTTTTTAAAAGTACTTGATAATAAGAATTTATCTTTTTTATTAGGTAGTGGTTGTTCTTCTTACGAAATTAAAAAGAAAACTCAAGACAATAACACTTCTGAGGATTCAAATATAGAAAAAGAGCAAATAGGAATACCTGTGATGGCTCCTATGACACAAGAATTTTACAAATCATCTGGTTTTAAAGAAAACAAAAAATGGTTATTAAGCAGTTTAAAAATAGATGTAGAAGACAAGAACTTTAAAAAAAATCTTGAAGCTTTTTTATCAGTGCTTCATAGTTTGTCTTTCTATCATTCAAAAATCAATAATGAAGCAGATAAAGATGCTCAAAAAATAAATCAAGTTATAAAAGAGGCTCGAAATTTTATATTAGAAAAGTGCCTTAATGAGAAAAATATAAAAGATAAAAGAGATAGTGAGTTGTTGGAAGTGTATAAAACTTTCTATAAAAAATTATTAACCCGAAACTCTACCTTGCCACGACTAAATATTTTTACAACCAATTACGATTTGTATTCAGAAAGAGCGATGGATTCTTTAGGAATACATTATGCAAATGGTTTCACAGGAGGTATAAGTAAATATTTTAATCCGACAATATTTAATTATGCTCTTGCTGAAAAGATGGATTTATCCCAATCAAAATGGAATGTAATCGACAACTTCTTTTATTTGTATAAAATTCATGGCTCTGTGAATTGGGTTGAAAACGATGATGAAGGGAAGCTTTTTAAAATACGAGAAATACAAGACCCTACTTTTGATACTTTAAAGGATAAAGAAACTGTGATGATTCATCCTACCCCCCTAAAATACAATGCAAGTTTAGGAAGCCCATATTCTGATTTATTCAGAGAGTTTCAGAAGAAATTAATGCAAAATAATAATATTTTGGTTACTATTGGGTATAGCTTTAGTGATGAACATATCAATAATCTTATATTCCAAGCTTTTACAATTCCTTCATTTAGATTGATTATTATTGGATCTGAAAAACAATCAGATACTATTGAGAAATTATACAATTTGGATGATTCGAGAATTTGGATTATAGGAGGGAAAAATGGGAAAAATGAACCTATCCACTATTTCAAAGGATTTGTTAATGAAATTTTACCAGACCTAACAAATGAGGATTTGGATAAAAAATTAGAATCTACTATCAACAAATTTAAGGAATTACTAAAATGACAAAAGAGGATAAACAAAGGGTTATAGGAAAAGTCGTAGCTATAAATTCTGATAGATTTTCAGTCGAATTATTAAGCGGATTGGATAATTTCAATGTAAATGGTTATGATGATATTCATTATTTTGCACAGTTGAATAGTTATGTAATTGTTCCTTATCAAAATTATTATATCGTTGCGGAAGTTTCTGGGGTAAAAGAAAAGGATCTAAATGTTCCTTTTTCAAATCCTACTGAACAAATTCTAAGTAAAATTCAAGCAGGAAAATACCTTGAAGTTCTTCCAATAGGAACTATCAAAGACGATCAATTCGATTTTGGCGTAAGTGTTTATCCTACACTTTATTCGGATGTGTTGTACATTAAAGAACAAGAGCTTGATACTATTTTTAAAACAAACTCTAACAAAATTCCAATTGGGACTGATAAATATAGGTATACATCTTTACCAATTGGTAAGTCTATAATTTTTCCTGATTATGAAGTTAAAATAGATATAGATAAATTTTTTGGAAGTCATTCTGCTGTCTTAGGAAATACAGGAAGTGGAAAATCTTGTACAATAGCCTCAATGCTTCAAACCCTTTATAAATTAGAAAACAACAGTGCTACTGGCAGTACTTTTATATTCTTTGATGTTAATGGAGAATATAGACAAGCATTTGAAAATTTAAAAGATAACAAAGATATACAAGTAACTAATTTTTCAATTGACACAGAAGCCACTAATGAAAAATTTCAACTTCCACATTGGTTCTTAAATATTGATGAATGGGCATTGTTATTAAAAGCAAGTGAAAAATCTCAGCTTCCTATACTGAGAAACGCTTTGGGATTTACTCAAAATTTATCTCAAGAGATCATTTCCCACATTTATGCTTGTAATATAATGTATGTATATGAACATTGGGAATCATCTGTTACAAAAAGACAAAGAATTATTTCATTGATTGACAAGTCCAAAATCGCAATAGATTATTCAAAATTAGATGCCAAGTTCGGTAATTTCTCTAATAAACAAGAAGAAGATAATTTTAAAATTTCTGTTAAAAACTACATTAAAGAAGACGTTAATATTGATTTAAAGTTTAATTCAGATTATTTTGAGTTCAAAGATTTAGAGCAAGCGTTAGAAAATGCTATTTTATATGAAGAGTATCACGGTAATAAACAAATAAGGGATTATTGTTCTTCTATGATAACTCGTTTTAAGAGCATCAAAGAAAGAGAAGATTTTAAGTTTTTAACAACAACCCAAAATGATAAAAGTATTGACG
>ERZ772921.1415-NODE-1415-length-13830-cov-2.636951_pt1 | contig 13830 bp, 14 predicted proteins | sample MGYA00512117_ERZ772921 | MGnify/ENA primary metagenome ERZ772921 (study PRJEB29015, sample SAMEA2737944) | human oral metagenome | biome: human oral; feature: human-associated habitat; material: dental | place: China | collected 2150 ... | reverse complement strand
TAGGTGGAATATATTTATTTTTTTGGAAAAGTTTACTTCAAAAAATAAATCTTCCAGAAGAACTGGTTGGAATAGGTAAATATTATTTTCAAATGGTTGGAGGACTTTGTGTATTTCAAGGGATAATCCTATCTTGTGGAGCTATTCTTAAAAGTCATGGTAGACCAACAGAAACCTTAATTATTAATGTAGGGGTAAATATTTTAAATATCTTAGGGAATGGAATGTTTATTTTTGGTTGGTTAGGAATGCCAGTTTTAGGAACAACAGGAGTTGGAATATCAACAGTTGTTTCAAGAGGGATTGGTTGTGTTGCTGCATTCTATATGATGTGTAAATATTGTAATTTTACATTTAGAAAGAAGTATATAAAACCTTTTCCATTTAAAATAGTAAAGAGTATTTTATCAATAGGTTTTCCAACTGCTGGGGAAAATTTATCTTGGAATGTAGGTCAACTTTTAATAGTTGCTATGGTAAATACTATGGGAACAACAATTATTGCTTCTCGTACATATTTAATGCTAATAAGTAATTTTGTTATGACTTTATCAATAGCATTAGGGCAAGGAACAGCAATACAAGTCGGACATTTAGTTGGTGCAGGAGAAGTTAAAGAAGTTTATCATAAATGTTTAAAAAGTGTGAAGATTGCATTTGTATTTGCCTTTGTTGCAACTTCAATAGTATGTCTTTTAAGAAAACCTATTATGAATATTTTTACAACCAACCCAGATATTTTATCTGCCTCTTTAAAAATATTTCCTTTGATGATTATTTTAGAAATGGGTAGAGTATTCAACATAGTCATAATAAACTCACTTCATGCAGCAGGAGATATTAAGTTTCCTATGTTTATGTCTATAATTTGTGTATATGCAGTAGCAGTTTTGTTTTCATATATATTTGGGATTTCATTAGGTTGGGGTCTTGCTGGAATATGGATTGCAAATGCTATGGATGAATGGATTAGAGGTATTGCAATGTATCTTAGATGGAAGAGTAAAAAATGGCAAAATAAAAGTTTTGTGTAGTTATTAATAGGTAAATAATTATGAAGAAAATAATGTTTGAGATTGAAAAAGAATTAAAGGAAAGAATATTAGTTTTAGATGGAGCGATGGGAACAGTTTTACAAAAATATGAATTGCCAGCAGAAGATTTTAATGGAACAAAAGGTTGCTATGAAATATTAAATGAAACTAGACCTGATATAATTTTTGAAGTACATAAGAAATATATAGAAGCAGGAGCAGATATAATTGAAACTAATAGTTTTAACTGTAATGCAATATCATTAAAAAATTATAATTTAGAAGATAAAGTTTATGATTTAGCAAAAAAATCAGCTGAGATTGCAAAAGATGCAGTTAGAAAAAGTGGAAAGAAAGGATGGAGGAATTTTGTATAAAGATTTTGCACACGCTCCATCTAAGGTAAAGGCAACTGTGGCGGCTTTCAAGGAGCAGTTTAAACAGGAAAAAACTTATGGATTTTTAGAGCTTCATACTTATAGTTCGCTGAATCCCATATTTTTAGAACAATACAAAGGAGCAATGGACGGGCTGGATACAGGAGTGATTTTCTATTCGGAAGAAGCCTTGAAAATCAAGAGAATGGAACCAATTTCGCCTGAAATGATTAAAGAAAAATTCGGTAATCCAGACCTGAAAGTCTTTACCAATGCAGAAAGCCTCCACGAATACTGGAACACGCTGGACAAGACCCAAGGCGCTTACCTGATGATGAGTTCAGGGAATTTTGGAGGATTAGACTTAGTTAATTAGTTTTCAATGAAATAGGTCGTTTAGGCTTATTCTAAATATTATCAATAAAAATAATGGAGTACAACACAAACCGCACAAAGTTGCTCATGCCAGAATATGGCAGAAATATCCAGCAGATGGTAGAGTATTGTAAATCAATACCTTCTAAGGAAGAACGAAACGAAGTAGCGAAAACCATAGTAGAATTTATGGGACAAAGAAATCCTCATCTCCGCGATGAGGAAAATTATAAACACAAACTCTGGGATCATTTGTATATTTTGGCTGATTATGACTTGGATGTAGATGCGCCGTATCCTTTCCCAACGAAAGAGGAACTTGCCCAAAAGCCCAATAGAATGGATTATCCTTCTTTTGATAATGAATATAAATTCTACGGAAAGAGCATCTTACAGCTTATAGATAGAGCGATAGAGCTGGAAGAAGGCGAGGAGAAAGAGGCGCTGATACAGGTAATTGCCAACAATATGAAAAAATCCTATAATGTCTATAACAAAGAACATGTGCAGGACGAAGTGATTTTCAGGCATTTGAAGGAACTTTCTCAGGATAAATTAGACTTGACAGGGATAGAAACTTTGGATAAAAGTAAAATCTATCACCCGAACAGAAATAAGAGAAATAATCATAAAAAAAGAAACCATCATTCCCAAAAAAATAGAAAAAGATGACAGAAGCATTTCAGATAAGAGGAGGAAAAAAACTAAGCGGAGAAATCACACCACAAGGAGCTAAAAATGAAGCACTGCAAATTCTTTGCGCTGTGCTTTTGACTTCTGAGCCTGTGAGAATCAGTAATATACCAGACATCAAGGATGTTAATCGTTTGATAGAAATCCTCCAAGATTTCGGCGTGAAAGTGAATAAAAACGGAAAAGGTGATTTTACTTTTCAGGCTGATAATATTCATTTTGACTACATTAAATCAAAGGAATTTAGAAAAGATGGAGCAAAGCTTAGAGGCTCTGTGATGCTTTTAGGGCCGATGCTTGCGCGTTTTGGTGAGGCGTATATGCCTACACCAGGAGGAGACAAAATAGGAAGAAGAAGGCTGGATACTCATTTTCAGGGTTTTGTGGAGCTGGGAGCGGAATTTAATTTTAATGAAGAAGAAAGTTTTTACACCCTTACAGCCAAGGAATTAAACGGAAAATTTATTCTCTTGGAGGAGGCTTCGGTAACGGGAACAGCCAATATCATCATGGCAGCTGTTTTGGCTAAGGGAACGACCCAAATTTACAATGCAGCCTGTGAGCCGTATCTTCAGCAGCTCTGCAAGATGCTCAATAGAATGGGAGCGAAAATAACAGGAATAGGCTCTAACCTGCTGACGATAGAAGGCGTGGAAAGCCTTCGAGGAACGGAGCATGTTCTCCTTCCAGATATGGTGGAAATTGGCTCTTGGATTGGGCTGGCAGCGATGACAAAGTCAGAAATTACCATCAAGAATGTGAACTGGGAACAGCTCGGCATCATTCCTGATACATTCCGAAAATTAGGGATAAAATTAGAGCGAAAAGGAGATGATATCTATATCCCATCGCAGGAAAATTACAAAATACAAAAGTTCATTGATGGGTCTATTTTGACCGTTTCTGATGCTCCTTGGCCAGGTTTTACGCCAGATTTACTTTCAATCATTTTAGTTGTGGCTACTCAGGCGAAGGGAAGTGTTCTTGTTCATCAGAAAATGTTCGAAAGCCGTTTGTTTTTCGTGGATAAACTAATCGACATGGGAGCTCAAATCATCCTTTGTGACCCGCATAGAGCCACAGTAATAGGGCTTAACCACGAGACGCCATTGAGAGGAACTACATTGATTTCACCAGACATCAGAGCTGGAAATGCCCTTCTGATAGCGGCTCTTTCGGCTGAAGGGAAAAGTATAATTCACAATATAGAGCAGATAGACCGAGGCTACGAAGACATAGAAGGCCGACTAAAAGCCATAGGCGCGGATATAGAGCGAATAAAAATTTAATAATTAAATACATAAAAAATGAAAACATACGCAGGAATACCAGAAGAAAATGCAACATTAGAAAACTCAAAAGTAATGCTGGTGACAGTTCCCTATGATGGAACTTCTACTTGGGGAAAGGGAGCGGATAAAGGCCCTGAACTTTTCTTAGATGCATCAGAAAATATGGAACTCTATGATATAGAAACTGCTACAGAGCCTTATTTGGAGGGGGTTTATTTGGCTGGGGAAATTACAGAGGACTCTTCGCCAGAAGCGATGACAGAGGCAGTTTATCAAAAAACAAAAGAAATGCTTCAACATGACAAGCTTTTCACGCTTTTTGGTGGGGAACATTCTGTGTCCATCGGTTCTATCCGTGCAGTGGGAGAGAAGTACGAAAACCTTACGGTGCTTCAGCTGGATGCCCATACAGACCTAAGACCAGAGTTTCATGGTTCTACTTCTAATCACGCTTGCGCTGTTTTTGAGGCTAATCAAAAGCATAATTTGGTTCAGGTAGGAATCCGTTCTTGTGATGTGGAAGAAATGCAGTATGTCCCAAAAGGGCAGTGTTTCTGGGCGCACGAGATTGCTGAAAATCCAAACTGGATAGAAGATGTCCTTAGCAAAGTTTCGGGGAATGTGTATATTACGATAGATTTGGATGTTTTTGATCCGTCTATTGCGCCATCTACGGGAACGCCAGAGCCAGGGGGATTGGCTTGGTATCCTACTTTGAAATTATTAAAGAAAGTTTTTGAGAAATGCAATGTAGTGGCATTTGATATCGTGGAGCTGATGGATTCTGCTAATCCAAAACCTACGGCATTTTTGGCAGCGAAATTATACTATAAGATGCTGGCTTATTACCATTTGTCTAAAAAATAAACGAGACTGAACCCCTCTTCGGAAAGGTGGAAAACCTCTTGGTTTATTAGTTTTAATCAATAATTTTAAATAATAATATTATGAAAAGAGTAATCGCTTTAGTATTTTTGGCTTTACTGATGATAAATTGCAGTAAAAATCAAGTAGTCGTGGGGAGCAACAACATCATTACCCAAGAAAAACAGCTTTCTGTGTATGACAGAATAGAGGTTTTGGGTAGCTATGATGTTATTTTTACCGATGGAGAGGTCGGAAAGATTAAAATAAAAGCTCCTGACAACATCCTTCCGCTCATACAGACAGAGGTGTCTGATGGACTGCTGAAAATAGGCGCAGAAAAGAACAGCAACAAAGTAGAAGAGCCAATCATCATTTATGTTCCTGTGGATTCTCGTTTGAAACAAGTGGACATCAAAGGTTCCGCGGATATTTCCACCGAAAAAAATCTGGAAACAAAGGCTTTAAATGTTGGCATATACGGCAGTGGTGATGCGCGTTTAGCGGTGAATGTTTCCTCTCTCGTTTTGGAGGTGGTTGGTTCGGGCGATATCCGAGTAAGCGGCAGGGCTAAGGACTTATCCATCGATATCAGTGGCAGCGGTGATGTAGATACTTCAAAACTAACCGCCGAAAAAGCTGTTATCAAAGTAAATGGTTCGGGAGATGTTTCCGCCTATGTGACCGAGGATGTGGATGTTTCCATAGCGGGTTCTGGTGATGTTACCGTTAAAGGAAATCCGAAGAGAGTAAAGCAGAAAATCAACGGTTCTGGCAAATCAAAATTAGAATAAAAAACAGCAGAAACAGGCGGAGAGGTTTTTCACATGGAAAATCTCTCCGCTTATCTTTCCCGCTTTATGGGAAACATGCGCGGAGGCTTGGGAAAGGTATGCGGAAGTTTGGGAGACATGCGCGAAGCTTTGGGAAAGATGTGCGGTTGAATAGTTTATATCAACTTTGCTAAGTCTTTGAAAACTATTTAATAGCACACATGGTTTATTGAATTTTCTTCATTTCCCTTGTTTCGGAATTGATGGAAAAGAAAAGCGCCCTGCTTGACTTTAACATAGATAAAATACTCAAAGTCTTGGTTTTAAAGAAAAAAGTAGTATATTAGCAAATAAATTTTATTACTATGCCAAAATCTTATGCACAACAGATTACCGATGCAAAGGTAATGACGGACGCCCTGAGAAACAATTCGGGCAATGTAACGAAAATAGATGCTGGGTTTATCTCCGACTTGGACCGTATCCGCGAAGAAGTAGAAAGGCTCAACAGCGAACAGGAAAAACTGAAAGCTGACCTGAAAACCAAAACACAAGAACTGGACGACAGGCTGAAAGAGCTGAACGAAAAGTATATCTTCGCTAAAAAACGCGTGAAAGTGGATATCCCACAGGCAGGCTGGAAGGAATTCGGCATCGATGCGAGTAAATAACTCCAAAACCTACAAGGCGGTAGCATACACCGCCTTTTTTACATGAAAAAACAGATGCCCAGAGCATCATAACACCTCATAAAAACCACCGCCATGACTGCCGGAAACACTTTACACAAGGAACTTTTCGCCTTACAGGACAAGGGATACAGAGATTTCACCGCGAAACTCATTCCCAATGTAGACAAAGAAAAAATCATCGGAATTCGCGTTCCTGTTTTGCGGAAATTTGCCAAAGAATTTTATAAAGATAAACTCACTGCGGAGGAATTTCTCAGCGCCCTGCCGCACCATTATTATGAAGAAAATCTCCTGCATGGTTTCCTTGTAGAGCAGATAAAGGATTTCCAAAGCGCTGTAGAGCATACAGAGGCTTTTCTTCCATTCGTGGATAATTGGGCGGTTTGTGATGTGTTTTCTCCTAAAATTTTCCAAAAACATCCCAAAGAAGTTTATGAATACATCCAAAAATGGATAAAAAGTGATAAAACCTATACGATAAGATATGCCGTAGGGCTGCTGCTTTCGAATTATCTGGATGAGCATTTCCAAAAAGAGATGCTCCAGCTGGTTTCTGAGGTGAAATCCGAGGAATACTATGTGAATATGATGCTTGCTTGGTATTTCGCAACCGCCCTCGCGAAGCAGTATGAAAGCGCCATGCCACTGATAGAAGCGCAGACCTTGCCGCCTTTTGTGCAAAACAAAACCATTCAAAAAGCAAGAGAAAGCAGGAGAATTTCCACCGAAACTAAAGAATATCTGCTGAAATTTAAACTATAAAAAACATCAAAACCCATATTATTATGAAGAAAATACTTTTATTTCTTAGTTTTATGATTTGTTTTCCTTTGTTTGGACAAATTACCATCACGGGAAGAGTTACGGATGAGAACGGCATGCCGTTTCCTAATGTGAAGGTGTCTTCTGACAGCCAGTCTCAAACTTTGACAGATAAAAACGGTTTTTATAAACTGGTAGTAGGGCAGTGGGATGTTGTCTTCTTTGAGGAAGGTCATCACTGCTATCCAGTTGTAGAAAAAACACCTAAACAAGAAGTTAATGTAACGCTGTCTCACCGAGAAAAAGACATTATAGTTTGTCTTACGCCTCCAAAATGCAGAATATTATTTATACTTGATGGAAAACCTGTAAAAGCCGATGATGTACAAAATTTCAAACAAGCACTTAGAAAAGGCGAGTTCAAATACACTTTAGTAAAAGAGGAGGCATTATCCATATTTTGTGAGAGTAATGCAGCCATAGCAGTAGCTCAGACAAAGAAATACATCAAGAAAAAGCAAGTTAAAAAGAGAAAATAATTTCTTTCAGAACTCATTAAATGAAAAAAATTAATAAATAATCTCGTAGATTTCCGCGATGCTTTTCTCCAAATCCTCTGGACTGAAAGTGCCCATCAGGAAAAGGTTCAGCGCATTTTTTCCATCTCCGTAGCTGGGCTGTATGTAGTCTTTTTTCAGGATGGAAAAGCCGTTTCTTTCGTAGAATTTCACTCGTCTTTCCGCGATGGTGTTTAGTTCCACAGGCTCGGTTTCCAAGATGAGTTCGCCATGTTTCTGGATAAGGTGTGCCAAGACTTCGGAGCCGAAATTCTGTCCGCGGAACTGACTAAAAATCTCAAAATGCTCCACGAAAACAAACTCGGAAAGCTCCCAAAGAATAAGGTAGCCGATGTTTTTTTCTTCCTTTATGATGGAAACAATCTGGGCATACTCATTATCGAATAAATCCCAAAACTGGGCTTCTCCGCGCCGTTCATCTTCGGGAAAGGAATCGCAGTAGGAGTGGTAGATTTCGTGGGCGAGGCTGTCGCCAGCGTTGATAATATTAAAAATCATATGGAAAATTTAATGGTTCATACAGGATATTTCGTTTCCTATCTTTCCCAGAGTTCCGCCTATCTCTGCGGAGCTTTGGGCGATGTGGTTTTTCCTTTCCTTGGGGAAAGTTTTTTGTAAAGATACAAAAAAGCCTGAGAATCCAAGGCGGAATTTATTTCGGCTCCGGTGTTTTTCCATTGTTTGATGATGGAATTTTTCTCCGGCTTCATTTCCTTATAAAAAGAAAGGATGGTTTCTACCATTTCCGGATTGTCCCTGTGGTAGGAATACATGACCGGAAAAACGGCGTTGAGCAGGATGATTTCGGTAAAGTCGGCAGAGAGTTTTCTTTGTTTTTCCTCCGCTTTTTTCCCGAATAAATAATGGCTGTCCCAATAGGCAGAGGCTTTGATGTCCTTGAAAATGGCTTTCAGCTCATCTACTTTTCTAGTGTTGATGATTTTGGAAAACAAATTCTGATGTGCGGAATAAAGGGCTACCAGCTGCGAAAGCCTGATGGTAGGGAAGGAGGCAGGCATCACCTTAGCCAGTTTAGCGCTGAAGCATTCTTCTCCGAGTTGAAACTTATTTTTGACGAAGGAAAACTCCCTGAGCCAAGGTTCTGCATCGGGATTGTTTTCGTCCAGCAGTCCCGCCCTGCCCATCAGGAGAGCTTCCATCTGGAACGGCTGGCAGGAGAGTTTTTTGATGATTTTGAAATCTATGCTTTGGGCGATTTGCAGGAAAACCTCTGCATTTACCTTCAATCCGAAAGCGTAGGCTGTTTTGTGAAACAGAACGGCTTCGTGGTCGTTCTTGGTAGCCTCTTGGAACAGGCGGATTTCCTCATCTTTTTCCTGTAATTTTTCAAGGACTGTTTCTCTGGCGAAATCTTCACTCAGTTTCTTTATCCCGAAAAGGTCTTCATAATCGGTAAAATCTTGAAGTTTGATGTCTTTGTGCTGTTCTATAAACTGGGCATCCATGTAGTTTTTGAGTTCTATCGTGGGGATGTTTCTGTTTTTTAATTCCGTGATTTCTCGGTCGTTTTCAAAAACTACATGCAGGATGATGGACTGATATTCCTTCTGTTTGTGATGCTGGTGCAGATACCAGTCGGAGGCTTTCACATGAAATTCAATGTTTCCAAAGAAAGTTAAACCTTGGGTCATGATTTTCGCGGAATGGAAGTCCGGTCCAGAATTGGTGTTGAGCTGCCCAAAGTCTAAAATCTCCACAGCGTTTCCTTCCGTATCTTTGAATAAGAGAGGGTTAAAGGCTTTCTTTTGCCAGAGAGCCTGTAAGAATTTTTCTTTTATCCGGAATGGCTGTGCATCAGGCTGTTTCATCAAATGTCTTTATGAAAGGTTGTCTTCGTCCTTCTTGAAAATATTATCTACAATCACTGCTATGGCGCAGTCTCCTGTGACATTTCCAGCTGTTCCGAAGCTGTCCATAGCGATGTAGAGCGAAATCATGAGGGCTTGGCTTTTTTCATCAAATCCCAGCATAGAACCGATAATCCCGATAGCCGCCATAATAGCGCCTCCAGGAACTCCAGGAGCGGCCACCATAGCAATACCAAGCATAAAGATAAAGCCAGTATAGTTCCAAAAATCTATAGGTATATGCTGAACGAGCATAAGAGCGATGGTGCAAGCAACAATTTTGAGCGTACTGCCGGAAAGATGGATGGTCGCGCAAAGCGGAATGACCAGTTTCGCTACCTTCTCGGAAACACCATTTTTGATAGTCTGCTCCAAGGAAATAGGAATGGTAGCAGCGGAAGACTGTGTTCCCAGAGCGGTAAAATAAGCGGGAATCATGTTAATCAATAGTTTAAAAGGATTTTTTCTTCCTACAATTCCAGCAATAACGAAAAGAAAGATTAAAAACAAGATGTGCAGCCCAAAAATAACCGCAATGATTTTAATAAAAATATTGATAATCGTGAAAACTTCTCCGGAATAAGACATTCCTAAAAAGATACCAAAAATATAAAGCGGAAGAAGCGGAATCAAAATATATTTGATAACATTGGAAATAATTATCTCAAACTCTTCGCTTGCTTTCAGCAGAGATGAATTTTGGATTTTAGAAACACCGATTCCTAAAGTAAATGCGAGAACCAAGGCTGTCATCACATCCATTATCGGAGGGATATCTAAAGAAAAAAAAGGTTTGATTTCAGTAACCTTTGAAACATCACTGAGTGACTGCCCTTCCAGAAGTTTAGGGAAAGCACTCATGCTCACTCCGTAAGATGTAAAACCAGCCAAAAGAGTAGAAATATAGGCTAAAACAGTAGTTATTAGCACCATATTACTCGCTTTACTGCCAAGTTTCCCAATAGAAGGAACAACTAACCCAATGATAATCAAAGGAATGCAGAATCCTAAAAACTTACTGAATAACTCATTAATCGTTATAAAAATACGCAGAAAATCTCTATTGATAATTTGCCCGATTAAAACACCTAAAATAATGGCAATAATTATTTTAACTAAAAGATAGTTGCCTTTTTTCATTTTATTTGACAATTTAACAAAATTCCCTGCAAGATACAATAAAAATTGATTAAGAAAATCAAAATTTGTTAAAATTTATCAATTCTGTTTTATAATTTTTTTAATCAAAAAAAAATCACGATATTTGTAAGCATTTTTGTTTTAACTAAAAATAGCAAAAAGATTAAAATTATGAGCGAAAAACAGTATACAGCGAGTAGTATTCAGGCATTGGAAGGTATTGAGCATGTGCGTCTCAGACCGTCAATGTACATTGGAGATGTGGGGGTTAGAGGGCTTCATCACTTGGTTTATGAGGTGGTGGATAACTCTATAGATGAGGCTTTGGCAGGATATTGTGATACTATTTCGGTAACGATTCATGAAGGAAATGGTATTTCTGTAAGAGATAATGGGCGTGGTATTCCAGTGGATTTCCACGAGAAAGAACAAAAATCTGCTCTAGAGGTGGTAATGACCAAAATAGGGGCAGGAGGTAAGTTTGATAAAGATTCTTATAAAGTATCTGGAGGGCTTCATGGTGTAGGGGTTTCGTGTGTGAATGCACTTTCTACATCGTTGATCGCTACAGTTCAGAGAGATGGCAAAATCTACCAGCAGAAATATTCACAAGGGAAGGCTCTTGGGAATGTTGAGGAAATTGGTGCTTCAGAGATTACTGGGACAGAGGTGTTTTTCCAGCCAGATGAATCTATTTTTAATGAATTAGTATATAATTATGATACTTTGGCGGCTCGTCTTCGTGAGTTGGCTTTTCTTAATAAAGGAATTACCATCACTCTTACAGATGAAAGGGTAAAAGAGGAAAATGGAGAATTTAAAAGCGAAACTTTTTATTCTGAAGGAGGACTGAAGGAATTTGTAGAGTTCATCGATGGAAACAGAGAGGGGATAATGGATGTTATCTTCATGGAAGGAGAGCGAGATGATATCCCTGTGGAAGTAGCGATGAGATATAATACTTCGTTCAATGAGAACCTGCATTCTTATGTAAATAATATCAACACACATGAGGGAGGAACTCATTTGGCTGGTTTTAGAAGAGCTTTGACTAGAACGCTCAAAAAATATGCTGATGAACTAGGAATTCCACAGAAAGAAAAAGTGGAAGTTACAGGAGATGACTTCCGTGAGGGGCTTACAGCCGTGATTTCCGTGAAAGTAATGGAGCCTCAGTTTGAGGGACAGACTAAGACTAAACTTGGGAATTCCGAAGTTTCTGGTGCAGTGGATAAGATAGTGGGAGAGATGCTTTCTAACTTCCTTGAAGAAAATCCAAACGAAGCCAAGCAGATTGTACAAAAAGTAGTTTTAGCAGCGAAAGCTCGTCAGGCAGCGAAGAAAGCCCGTGAAATGGTGCAGAGAAAATCGCCACTGGGAGGGTCTGGTTTGCCAGGGAAATTAGCCGATTGTTCATCTAAAGACCCATCTATAAGCGAAATTTTCCTAGTAGAGGGAGACTCTGCGGGAGGAACAGCCAAAGGAGGAAGAGATAGAAATTTCCAAGCGATTTTACCGCTGAGAGGTAAGATTCTAAATGTGGAAAAATCTATGCTTCACAAGGTTTATGATAATGACGAGATTAAAAATATTTATACGGCACTTGGGGTTTCTGTAGGGACAGAGGAGGACAGCAAAGCACTGAACTTGTCTAAACTGAGATACCATAAAATAGTGATTATGACCGATGCCGATATAGATGGTTCGCATATTTCTACGCTTATTCTTACCTTCTTCTTCCGTTACATGAAGGAGCTTATAGAGAATGGGTATGTATACATCGCATCACCGCCGCTATATCTTCTGAAGCGAGGAAATAAAAAACTCTACGCATGGAATGACAAGGAGAGAGAGGAGCTTACCAAAGAACTTTCTGCAGATGGTAGGGGCGTGGAAATCCAGCGATACAAAGGTCTTGGGGAGATGAATGCAGAGCAGCTTTGGGAAACTACACTTAACCCAGAAAATAGAATCCTAAAACAAGTGACTATAGAAAACGCTGGAGAAGCTGATAGAATTTTCTCTATGCTGATGGGAGATGAAGTTCCGCCAAGAAGAGAATTTATAGAAAAGAACGCTGTCTATGCTAATATAGATGCGTAGAATTAAAAATACAAACAAAAACAGCCGTTTCATGTGAGCGGCTGTTTTTTGTTATTTACAAAACTCTTGGTCGCATTTACAGCCAGAGCTTTCTATTTCAAAGGTAGAATGCTGGATGTTGTGATGTTCCAGCTTGTGGCGGAGTTTCTTTTTTATTTGTTCCATTTCTTGGAAACTTATTCCCTCATTTACCACCAGATGGACGGTCAGGGCGTTTTCAGAGCTGCTCATCGCCCATATATGGAGGTGGTGGGTGTCTTCTACGGCAGGGATTTCCTCTATCAGTTTTTGGATTTCATTAGGGTTAATACCCTCTGGTACGCCGTTTAGGCTGAGTTTAACGCTTTCTGTCAAAAGTCCCCAAGTAGAAATCAAAATCACCACAGCGATGATGAAACTTATAACCACATCCGCGAGATTCCAGCCTGTGAAATAGATAATCACCCCAGAGATAATCACGCCCACGGAAACCAAAGCATCTACTATCAGGTGCAGAAAAGCCCCCTTGATGTTGATATCGTGTTTTTGTCCTTTATAAAAAAGAAACGCCGAAACAGCATTGATAACCACGCCTATCGCAGCAGTGATGATGATGCCGCTGCTCTCCATTTGTGGCGGTGTATTCAGCCGTTCCACAGCTTCTATGATGATTTTAAAGACAATGAACACCAGCAGAATAGCATTGATGAGCGAAGCCAAAATTGAAGCTTTTTTGTAGCCGTAAGTCAGGCTGTGCGTGCTGGCTTTCTGGGCAAGAATGATACCTACGAGCGAAATTACTAAACTGGCAACATCGCTCAGATTATGGCTCGCATCGGAGATTAAGGCCAAAGAATTGATTTTAAAACCGACCGCAAATTCTGTTATGGTGTAGAGCAGATTCAGACCGATACCGATGTAAAACGCCCTGTTGATATTTTCCAGACTGCTCACGCTATGGTGGTGGCAGTGTCCTTCGTGTGAATGTCCCATGATATGATGTTTTTTTGGTGAAACGAAATGAAAAACATCCGAAAATTACAATTTTTTTTTGGATTTTCCTTTGCCATTTTCCCTGTTGGACGAAAAAAATCTTAAAAACAAAAAAATTTCCTTAGCGGAAGAGAAGTTTAATCTTAAAATTTTTTTCTGAAAATGCCCGTCGGAACTTCCGGCGGTCTGCCCGAGTTTCGGTTCTTTATAAAAAGCACTCCCGATGCTCTGCCCAAAGCTGGGTTTTCGTAAATGGCAGGGCTGGGCGATCTACTTTTATTTCGGGTTCTGATGATGAGAATACGAT
>ERZ772921.1414-NODE-1414-length-13838-cov-4.607778_pt1 | contig 13838 bp, 13 predicted proteins | sample MGYA00512117_ERZ772921 | MGnify/ENA primary metagenome ERZ772921 (study PRJEB29015, sample SAMEA2737944) | human oral metagenome | biome: human oral; feature: human-associated habitat; material: dental | place: China | collected 2150 ... | reverse complement strand
AAATGCAGGCTTTGCTCTTAAAAACAGACAAAACAAGAGGCGTGAAAGACCAGAAATAGTGCCTATTTACCTACTTTTTGGCCCATATTTTCGCTAGAACGGAGTGAAAATTAGAGCAGATTTGTAAAATAAAAGATAATAATTTAAGTTTTTGAGTTGATGGGTCTTTGGGGGTGGTGAGTTGATGAGTTGGTGTATTCTGGGAGTTGGTCGTCTGATGCGTTCGTTATTTTCCATTGCCACTTGTCTTTAATGTTTGCTTATCAAAGCATAAGCTTCTCCATTTTCCTTTTAATTCTTATAGGACACTTATCGTATGGGAGTATTCGTGAGCGATGGATATAGCCTATGCACGGTCCTCCATCCCTAAGATAAACTCTATACCAATCACGGCTTAAGATTGGGGTATAGAAAAAGATTTTATCCTTTTCTATCTTTGCCTTTACCTTAAACGTCGTAGACGGTCCTTCTCTAATGAATGTAAACCCATCAGGATCGTTAATCACTGCGGGGAACATCATATAGTCTTCTTTGTCTAGAAGATTACGTCCCTCACTATCATAGACACAATTAATGTCTGCGCATTTAAAGTTGCGAGGCGGTTCGGTATTCACCATAAAATACAGTGCTTTGTCTCCCAAATCAAGCATCACCACAGAATCTAGCGGGTTGCCGTAACTGAACACTCGGGCTTTTGAGATTGCTCCAACGACAAGTCTGTGTCCCTTGCCATGATAGAGCGATTTCACAGAATAAAAACTATGCCCAATGCTAATACTATCCAGCAGTGAACCCTCCACCACCTTGTAAAGATCTTGTATGCAATCCTTACAAGAACGTTGAGCATGTGCAGAAAGAAGGCAGATGCTTGCTAACATGAATATAGCGAAGTTCTTTCTCATCATTCTAAGTTTGTTTAGTCGATACACATTTGTTATGTTAAATTACGTTCATTAACTTCACGTACAAAATTGCTTGCAACACTTGTTGCAGAACAAATCTCTCCCATAGGTTACCTACAACATTGTAAGCAAAAACGCACTTTTTCAAACTTTCGATGTCTAATTTTTCCGTAAGAGCGCCAAAGGCTGTTGACAGTGGATTTTATCAACTGCGTGCAAGAAAGGTAAGAAGTGGGGCGCGGCGTATGCCCCACCACTTAAACAGTCTCCTTAGCCTTAAAGTTAAGCTCTTACAGATGGTGTTGGGTGAGAGCTAATGCTCTAAGTGCAAAGGCAAGTGCGTGTTCACCACCGTTTGACCTATTTACCCATTGGGATGTCTCTGAACTTATCCGTGCTACTGGGTAATGAGAGAATCTCTGGTTCACCGCCTTTCCATAAGTCTAACTCACAGAGGCACCCGTCATCATCAACAAGAAGATACGCTGCGGCACCTTTATTATCGGCATCGTAAAACATGCAATCAGAAATAACACGGCTAGGTTTGCACTTCATTAGTTCTCCGTTATTCATCGCTATTGCAATCGGTCCAATTTTATCATCCGTGGTGGGTTCAGCCCATACGCCCTGTTGCCATTCGTGGGCGAGTGGGTACTTGGCCTTTCGTGCTAGAAACTCTATTAATAGCAACTCTTCGAGAGTTGGCTGTCTGATGGTGTTTTTATGTTCAATTGCCATCCGTCCTTAACATTTACTTATCAAAATATAAGTCTCAACATCCTCATCTAAATTTCTGCTGAACGTCCATTTAGAACTCTGCAACACCCCATACTTTCAAAAATATTGATTATCAACAAGCTATCTATTTAAAAATCCCTTGTAGAGGAGTTTTGCAGAGATCCTGTAAAAACAAAGCCTGTTCATCTTACACGAACATATTTCCCCACACCTTCATCATTTCTTGTAAAAAGCGTATCATTTAGAATACTTATTATGTCTTTTTGGGGTGCAATTCCATCAAAATACCAGGTAAGAGTATCTTTATTAAGCGAATATCGAACAGGGGGTTGCCCGTCTTCATCAACAAAGTATATTCTATCCCGAGTTATTCGTAACCAAACAACCCCATCTAGGCTCCAGTATCCGTACAGGCTCTCTTTATTAACAATGGCATTTTTATTCTCATTTAAGTGCGGATTGGTGCTTGCAATACAGCAAGCAAACAACATCACGAACATTGAAATTACAATCGCTTTCATTTCTTTATATTTTTATAAATTGTTCATTATTGCGGTATCTCTATATGGGAAACAGGATCTTTCGTTTTAGTCCAAGGATCTAAAACACGAGATATTTTTACGTTATTTATAAGACGCTTATGGAATGATCTAGGATTAGAAACGGAACTTGGTGAAATATCTATTACATTAAGTTTGTTAAAATCGGCCCAGCCTCTCTTCCATGATAGGCTCTGTCCATACACTTTGTTACAAACCAGTTTTGAGTGCATATTGAGCTTTTGTGCTAAATTCCCAACCAAGAGCAACTCTTCGGGAGTTGGTCGTCTGATGCATCCTTTATTTTCCATTTGCTGTTTGTTTTTTAGTTTAACCGAACACATGAGTTTTCAGCGGCCTTTGACAAGTCATTCGCTTTTACGCGTAGTCATTTAATTATTGTCCATTTACATCATTAATAGGCACAAACTTCTTTAGTTCCCTATCATAGCGTGTGGAGTTCCACAAAAAATCAAACGTTTCTTTCGTTATTGGTTGATAATTAAATTTCTTAAAGAAATTTATATCACAATCAAGATCCGACCAATAACCATAGTTTCTCTCATCAGGCAGCTTAACAATGAGATTCTTATTCGTGTCGAAACCCATTTCGCGAACTACTTGATGAAATTCTACATCATCGTATTCTATAAGCCATTCGGCCACGAAATCAATAGCTTCTTCAAAGTCAGGATTGGCTTCGAGATGATGAAACAGCTTTGAGAAGAGCCTTCCTAGGAATGATCTTTTCTCTTGTTTACTAGCATTATCTTGACAAAATGCCGTGCAATGAAATTTGAAGTATATCATATAGGCGAAACGTTAAACGTATTTCTAAAAATCAAGATGGTTTCAAATACTAACAATAGTCCCTTCTAATCTTGTTAGTTTTATTACAAATGTTCCATTTAAGATTGATTGTTCAAATCAAGTATCACGAGATCAAACAGCACATCCGAGCCTTCCTCGTAACATCCCTTAGTCACACTATCTAGTACGATCTGAATATACTTAATGGCTTCGTCACAACTATTATCAGTATACTCTTTTATTAGTTCATTGCTCTTCCGCTCGTAATACCACCCGTCATCTGTGGGGTAGACTCTTGTAGGGCTATTTTTCTTTACATACACATCGCCACCCAAAATTGGAGTAACTTCTTCGCGCAAAATATTAACCATTCTCAATGCATCATCTGGTAAAAATGCAACAGAGTAAACTCCGTATTCTTGCAAAGATACATATTTAATTCCATAATGGTCAGCTAATTCTTTAGTTGTCATTGCTTTTATTTTTCTTTTATAGCCTCTCCTAAGGTTGCGGTTTGCAATCTTAGGGAAGGCTTGTTTAATACTACCAAACTTAATGGCAAGTTATGTCCGAAAGAGGAATGTAGACCTCGATAGGAAGCCTTACCTTTACATTAAAGGTTATGCAACTACAGTTGGGCAGAAGTCAATATTCCAAAGAATAAGGGCTGACGTATGCTTGTCACCATTTAAGTGATTTGTCTATCGGAGCATCTTCGAACTTGTCCATGTTACTTGACAAACGTATCTCGGAATGGTTTCAAACCAAGATATTTGTCGCCAAAATCTTTTAATTTCCATTTCGTTATTGTGGTAGATGAACCAGCTCCGTACGTGAAAACGACAACCTTACGTTGGCGTGTCACTGCGAAAAGGACGTTTCCCATCTTGTTGTCTAGATTTATAACCTGAAAGAAACCAATGAAGTCATCGTCTTCTAATATGGCAACTAACGCTGATAGATCTTCAGGAAGGAATGTTTTCACACCAGAACTAGCTGCGGAAAAGAATTGAATCCAACCGACACCACCTAAACTCTTATCTTTTTTCAACACGATAGACTCTGTGCTGAGAAAGGTTTTGCCTTGATCTAAGGCCTTAACTTTCATTCTTCCTAGGCGGGACATACTTAGGAATACCGAGTCTGTAAAGTCTTCTTTTATAAATTCGGATGGCGACTTTGCAGTTCCTCCAAGCTGTGATGTAAGTTGGCAAATCGCGATATGGTACACGTAAATACTGTCAAAGCCTCTCCGTTCTTTGCTTTTGCGGATAAGTGTGCAAACCCGTTTATTGAGTTCGCTTGTTTGTTCCCGCGTATAGTAAATTGAATGCTGCCTATTAAGTATTGTGTATTTTGGAAGCGATGCGCAGCCTATGAGTAGTATCACCGCTATAGATAATAGTATTGCTTTCATCGTTTTATAAGCCAATTGTTTCCAGTAAAATGCCGTGCAATTAAATTTGAAGTATATCATTATATTCAAACCCAGTTACCGCTTTCCCTTTTTCTTCCTTTGCTGTTTCATTCTTTGCTTATATGCTTTCCAGTCCGCCTTGTTCTCCCACATGTACTTATTCAACTTACAGCCAAAATTAGTGGAGGGTGGCAGGTTGGTGGCAGGGACAAACTGATAAAGGATGTCACGCCCGTTCGGTTTATCTTCTTTACCAGTGTAATCCACCCAAGGCTCTAACAGAAACACAACGCTAAGCATACTGTTGTACAAGATAAATTCTTCATACGTATTATTAACGGCTACTGCCTGTTTTCTTTTCTCACTTCTTTCATTCTTCTTTTATAGGCTTTCCAATCTTTCTTATTTTCCCATAAATACCTTCTCAGTTTACCAGCAAAGTTTGTAGAGGGTGGAAGGTTATCTGCGGGAACAAATTGGTAAAGAACATCGTGATCTGTTATGAAGTTATCGCCTTTCGGCATCACCCATGTTTGTTGAAAGAAAAGTAGGTGGTTTCTATCTAGAATCTTAAAGAGCCGCTTTATCAAAAAAATTCTAAGCATGTAACTCAAATAGAAGTTTACTTCTATCGTGTCATTCTTAACCTTATAATATCCGCCAGGTGCGTTGAAACCACGCTTTGAAATCAATATTTCATTCAGCAGACTGGTATGCGGACGTTTTTGTTCATAAGTAGAATCTTCATCCTTGAAGTATATGCCTCCGTACGTCCCATCCGTGTAGAGAATAAAGGGTTCTAGCGGACTGCCTGGCATATTCTTTTCCCTTACATAATAGCCATCAATATTTACCTTTTCATCAATATGGGTATTGATGTCGGGATGAAATCTGCCTGCTTGCATCGACCTCTCGTATGCATTTGGGAAAGGATACCAGCAAGAAGAGAATGACAAACAACCTATTATGTAGAATACTATTTTCATACAACCAAACATTTAATGTCGATTTTATATCCAAAAGAAAGATACGCCACAGGTAGGAAAAGCTTGTCCTAATGACATTATCTCCAACATCAGTTACCTCTTTTTATTATCATTTGCTGTTTCATTCTTTGCTTATAGGCTTTCCAATCGGCCTTGTTCTCCCACATATACTTGTTCAGCTTGCAGCCAAAGCTTGTGGAGGGTGGCAAATTCTTAGCAGGGACAAATTCGTAAAGTACATCATAAGGTTCAGGTACGTCTTCTTTCTTTGATACAACCCACATTCCGCTAAAGAGAAGGAGGTGATTTTTATCGATTATCTTAAAGCGTTTTTTCGCCAACACTTTGCGGAGTTGATAACGATATACTTTATCAACTTCCAATGTGTCTCCTTTAATTTCATAATATCCACCTGCCCCACAAAATCCTTTTTCTGAACTTATAATTTCTTGCATCAAATCTGTATCTTGTTTTTTCTGCTCGTAAAGTGAGTCTCTATTTTTAAAAACGATATTGCCAAACGTTCCATCAGAATAAAGAATAAACGGCTCGAATGTTCCCACCCTCTTATGGGTCACAACGTAGTATCCATTAATGTTCACTTTTTTAGCAATTCCAGTGTTAATGTTAGGGCGAAAGCGACCCACCTGCATCGAACGCTCATAGGCATTAGGAAAGGGCGACCAACATGAGCATAGCACCAGAAATCCAAAGGAAAATAATAATATCTTCATACAAATTATTTTATTGCCTTTTGGAGATTGCAACACAATCTCCAAAAGGCAGGTTTCACACTACCAAAGACTTAATGGCGAATTATGCCCGAAAGAAGAATACAAGCCTCTGTAGAACTCCTTACCTGGTATAAAGTAAGGAGTTGGTACAAGATAACGATGAACAAGATTTTGTGTGAGACTCTGTACAATCCTCGCACTTACCCCAAATCGATAGATTTGGCTTCCCGACTTGATTCCAACCCAAAAAGGTGCTGAATAGACTTTCCCGTTAGGCCAACCACCACCAACTTTTTGTTCTCTACCATTAACATGGATGACTCTTTCAGGATTAGCACCAAGATACGGGTCGACAATATTAGGATCATATCCATAGATACCCGATTCTTCCTTACCGTCATTTGTCGTCACATACGTGCCTACACTGAAATCTCCGATGGTGAGTTCCGCAGCACTAGTACGCCAGCGATCATGGCCAGACTGTCCAAACATGTCGTTATACAGTCGGAAAGAAACGTCGCCAGGCGCGAGTAAAGTTATTGCACCTACGATTTGTTTGCCTAACACATTGCCTCTTACGGTTTGTTCGCCATAATAGGTTTTGCCAAAGCCTGCACCCCAACCGCCATAAGAAGCTTCTGCGTTCCAGCCAACATAATTGTTGGTTATACCGCCGCTAACACTTGCACTAAAATCTCCATCCGTGTAGGAAAGCGAGGCAAGCATGCCCGCCGTCAGACCGCCTTCCGTCCAACTAAACGAAGGAGAGAAAGCAAGGCCCAAATGGTCATTCAAGGGAACATTGCCTGATGGGAATGCCTTGTTTACAATGCCATTCAAACAAATGCTGCCAACTTGCCTCCATGTGGCAGAGGTGATGCTGCCCGTTGCTAGTCCTGCTGTATTAAAACCTAACCATGATGCTCCCGCTGTGATAAGCCCACTTTTTATGGAACTCCACCCCCAGTTGTGAGAGCTGATGGCATTGCCAAGGTAACCAACAACAAAACCGGCACCTGCAACAATAAGGTCGTCTATGCCAAACCATTCTCCACTCGGGTCGGTATACTTCAACGGATTGTTAAGGCAATAGCTGTAACGATTAAAGTTTTGGCTATTGAACGGCATCTGCACATAGTTGTCGGGACTGAAGAAACGGCCGATAACAGGATCGTACAGGCGACCGTTCATGTTGATTATGTCATACTCGTTGAGCATCTCATGACCTGTGTAGCCCCGATAAAGCCCGATGTCGTTTTGCGTAATGGTTTGTTTACCCCACGCATCGTAAGAAACATCGAACACCTTTCGACCTTCTTCATCGAAAACAGAGAGTATGCTGCCAAGGTTATCGGTAAAGGCAAGATAAGGTTTGAACAAACCATCCCTTATCACAATTACGTTGCCATCGAGGTAATAATATCCGCGTGTATCACCATTCTCGTAAACTTCTTCGTAATCGCCTGCATAGATGGTGGAACGCACAAGATTACCATCGCGATATTGTGCAGAACACCATCTTTCTTGATCTGGCCCATAGAAGAAGTGTGTTGATAAGCCTTTAACAGAATCAGTAATCATATCAACTTTGCCATACTCATTATAAGTTGTGGTAAGCGGGTCGCTAGGAATCGCCGCAATTGGATTGTCCACCTCGGTAACGGCATGCGGCCTTATATTTGCATCATAATTATAATTGCCCACATCTGTTTTAAATAGCACATTACCATTAGGGGCGTAATCTATTTTCATCATTCCGCCTTGGCTTGGCTTATACGAAATCAGACGGTCAAGGTTGTCGTAACCGAATTCTTCCTTGGAACTGTTGTTTCTGCGGCGAGACAACAAATTGCCTGTTGCCTTGTCATATTCCGAAGTAAAATCTTCAAGCGTTGAATTGCCGTTCGTTAATTTCAGATTAGTTTCAAAACCATCTTTGTCTCGTACACTTGTAGAAACTAACTTGCCCAAGAACGAGAAGCGGTTTACAAGCCCATCATAGTCCTCCTGTTTATAAACGATGTCACCATTTACCTCAACTTGATCCTTAAACCCGTTGAGATCATACTGGTAGTTCACCTCTAAATTACCAGGATATATAACCTGAGACAGTTGGTTTTTGTCGTTATATGTATACTCAAACTTGTATGCCTTTTCGTGTCCCCTAATGTCCCGTTTCTCAGAAACCATTCGGCCGAGCTTATCGTATTGATACTGAACAGAACAACGATCGTTAATTCTGCTTAGCACAAGTGGACTGCCGTTGACGTACGCACCATAGTTGGTTACCAACAGCTGTTTTCCAATGCAGGTGAGGAAGGGGCGTCCCAGCTCATCAAACTGGTAAGTGGTCTTTGTCCCCTTGCCATCTGTTTGAGCAAGCAGCGTTCCGTCTGCAGCATAGGTATAGGTAGAAGTCCCTGCATCGGGGTCGGCAAGCGAGGTTTGGTTGCCGGCCGCATCGTAGGTCATACATACGGTAGAGCCGTGTGCTGTCACACTGGCAGGTTTGCCTACAGAAGCATATTTGTAGGTGACGATGCCCGACGGGTCTTCCACCTTAACCACATTGCCCCACGCATCAAAAGTCTTCGTTACGCTCTGGCCTGTCTCAGCAATCGTAGAGGTTACAGTACGGTTGCCGTAAGTATATTTGGTGGTTTTACCTGAGCTCAGCACTTCTTTCACAAGTCGTCCACGACCATCGTAAGTGAGAACTTGTTTCGTTGTAAGTTTGCCAGTAGTCTTTTCAATCTTTGAAACCAGTCCATTAGTATTGTAGGTTGTCTTGTTATTGACATCTACACCTTTCGGCCCAACCGACTTTTTGCTGAGTTCACGTCCCTTCTGATCATAGCATGTCAGCACTGTCGGTGCACCGTCAGAAACCACCTCGATATCGTATTGTTCCGTTGAGAATGGGGATGTCCATCTGCGTTCAACCTTTGTCTTTGTCCCATCCGCTGCCACAACCTGCGTTTCCTGTCCCCATCCATCATAAGTGTGTGTTGTGGTGAGTGGTTCTGCGGAGTTTGTTATATCCGTTTGCGTGAGTAGGTTTCCCCATTCATCGTAGGCGAAGGTGTTCACCGAAGTCTCAGGCGTGGTGAACGTCTTAACAACAAGGCGTCCATCGTTGTCATACTCAAAGTGCTTTGTTATAGGTTTCACCCCTTTGCCCGTGGTAACCGTGGTAAGGATGTTGCCTTGTGCGTTGTAGGTGTTGGTGGTTGTCAAAGCCATTTCCGTGCCGTAATTCTCCGTTGTGGAGAGAATGTTGCCATTATCATCATACTTGTACGAGGTTGTTGTGCTAAATGGCGAAGGGTCGTCCTTATGCTTTTGGGTCTTGGTCATGGTTGTGGGCAACCATCGCGCCTGTTTCTTCACATAACCGCCGTACGTCACCCTGCGGTACATGTTGTCGCCATCATTCTCAACCACCTCTTCCACGGGTACGCCTTTCCCATTGTCGTAGGCCGAGCGTGTTATGGTGCGGTTTCCGTCCATGTCCGTTGCCTCTTGCTTGGAAATATAGGCAAAGTAATTACCTTTATCCTGGCCGACGATTGTGGTTGTAGACAAAGTGGTGGCTGCACAACCGCCTTGCTCCACAACAGTCTTCGTTTCTGTGGGTAGCCACCTGGTTTCATCCCACTTGGTTGTCTCGGTAGAAGTCTTGATGCCTAGTGAGGTGTTTGTACTTGCCATCTTGTTGAAACCAAGCATACCTCTCCCCGCGATATGCAATCGCAAATCTTCGTAGCCATATTCGGTGTAGTAGTGCCCCGCACTTCCGTCGTTTGCATACACGTATCGTACAACTGCTATCGGCAGCGCATAGGTGTTAACAGGGTAACGGTTGGCGATGGTGCGCTTATACACAATAGGGTTTGTGGCGTAGGCATACAAGATTCTATGAGAAGTTCCCATTCCGTCTTCCAAATTTGTCACACGTCCGGCATTGGCTTTCTCACCATAGTTGAAGTAAGCGTGTATTGTTCCATTAAATCCATCGTCTCCGCTGGTTAGCTTACTGCCGTAGTTTGCCAGTTCCATTTGCCCGTCACCGTCGAAGTCGCCAAGGAAAATTTTGTTCTCCAAAGCATCGTCTTCTCTCCCTTTAGATGCGGCGTTGTTGAAAGCGAATCCATCCCCAATAGAGCGATACCACCGCACTTCGGTAGCGGTGAATTCCGTTTTGAATTTAGGAAATCCTCTGTACCTGTATCTGGCCTTGCACACCATCACGTCTGTTAGTCCATCGCGGTCCATGTCCCATGTCAGGAGCGCGAACTTGTCATCGTCATTCGTAGTGCCCTGATCTGAGAAACCCATGTCTACACCCTTGCCAATGCGGAATGTTCCTCCACCTTCGTTATAGGCCACCCAAAGGTGGTAGTCACCGTCGCCGCAGTTGTACACAAAGTCGATAAGGCCATCTCCGTCGAAATCGCCTTGTTGAATGCGCCATCGGTTGCGCAGGTTTGTTCCTTCGGCTGTCTTTGTTTCAACAAATTTCTCATCCGTGGGTTTTCCACCCGCATTGAAGTAAATCTTATAGCCATTGTCGTAAAGGAAAATCAAGTCTTGTAGTCCATCGTTGTTGTAATCGCCCACAAACATCTTCTCAGGGTTTTGTGGTAGCCGTAACTTATAGTCCCGATGATCCAGTTTATCCCCATCCATATATTTTATGACGGTACAAGGGTAATAGCCATCCTTTTGCCTTTGTTCCACACACACCACATCGTCCTTCCCGTTGCCGTCTGTGTCGAAAGGAACAAGAAACGGCACAGCATCTGCAGCCTTCAACCCCATGCCGAATTCTTTCACGTTCCAGGTGTTGCCATTTGTAACATCGTTTCCTGAGATGAACTGGAACCTGACGTTATTCCAGTGGCCTTCCACCTTGTCTTGATAAGGTATGAGCAGGTCGTTATAGCCGTCACCGTCGAAGTCCATCACCGATGCCCCACCCATTGTTGTCTTGATGTCGCCCAAGGAAATGTTTGCAGGCAAGGAAAAGACGAGCGGCTTTTCATAAGATACGTTGCCGTTTGGGGAAACCTTACTGCGGCTGACATAAACATAGGTATTGTAATGTGAGTGGGTGGTGCCATAACCCTGCCAATCAATAACCTCTACCGGCGCCACTCTGATGATGTCGCTTACACCGTCGCCGTTGAGGTCGGTGGCAAAGAACCCCTTATCGGATTCTTTCACATACCACCTGTCGTCGTTCGTGCTCACGTCCATCTGGAGAGGAGATGCATCGCCTTTTGGCAAGAAGCTCCAATTCAGCTTCACAGGAGGGTATTTCTCACCCTTGCCGTTCTCTTCGCTTACTTGCACAAGTCGTGTCCATTTGGTTTGGCTACCATCAGAATTGTCGTCGTAGGTAAGCGTATACTTTCGATACGTATGGTTAGCACAGGCCGCGACGATAGAAGACAAACACACATCGAAGTTTCCTCTATCCACATACGCGGCAAAAGGCCTAGCATTCGTCCCTAGTTTCGCATACGAAAATTCGATATTATAAAACTTCTCTTTCCCTGTTTCATCCTTAGGTCCGTAGGAAATGTAAACTGGCCTGACAGTAAGACCGCTGTTGTCGTATGAATAAAATATAAAATTACCATTCTTATCTCGCACAGCACTGACATACCATGCGACACAGCCATGTTTCTTTTGGTCTAGAGAACCGCAAAAGAGCGTTGCATCGGCATCACTCGCATATTCATACTCCAATCCGTCAGCAGTAACCACCTTAAAGCACATCCCACCAACTTGAAATGGATGAAAGCCGTATTGAAAAACCTTCGTAAAAGGATTACCCTCCACCGTATATACCACGCAAGAATCTTCCATCTTACCCGATTGGTATATCAGGCGTTTCCCATCTAAGTAGAGGTTATCGCTTGCGTTGAACTCTACTCCTTGTTGTTTGCCGTCATGAAAGAGGTCCTTATTCCCGCGAGTGATTACCGAGATACCGCTGATGTTCACGCCATACCCAGCCAGGCCATACCCCGCAGACTGACTATTGTAGGTTAAGCTTATTTTGGGCGTAAGCGGACCTGCATCAGGAACGTCTATCTTGATGTCGTAAATGGCAGCACCCGAATTGGAAACGTTGAACGAACAAGTAGGTGTGCCAACAACGTACATGTCGTTTGATGGGACTTCATCAGGCGGGATAACCGGCGGTATACGAGAAGAGTCCTCTTGCCCAGGGCATGTACCTCCTCCATGAGGTGGTACGCATTTGTTCAACACAGGTGTTTCGCCGTTGCGTTTCGACACTTCTTGTGCCAAGTTTGCCAAAGGTAAAAATGCTAGGCAAAGCGTTATGAGATAAAAACGTCGCATAGTTAAATTGTTTAGGTGTTGAAAATAAATTCATGTTCAGTTTGTTAAGAGATTTCACGTATGCAGCACGCAAGGCTCATCGCTTCACTATCTTCCAAGCCGAGGTGTTTTCGCCCACCACGGCTTTCACTAGATATACGCCATCAGCACAATGCGTAATGCTGATTTCGTTTGTTCCGACAACTGCTGTCCCACGATAAACCAATGCGCCAGCGGCTGAATACACATAGAGTTCGCAACTACTGCCATTTGGTAGCATAGGGACGTTTACACGGATAATGCCTTGGGCATAGCTATGCGTTACCCCTTCCATGCTTACAGGCATCCGTTCGTTTGCAGATTGGGTTTGCGCCTTAGCTTGTGCAACTTTTGATTTGGGTACTACGGCTTCGCGCGCCACCCTGTTCCCAGCAGCGTCGTAGCTGAACTTAATCTTGTGTTGGGCGGCTACCAACAGCGATGTCGCAAAGGCGGCAATAGTAAAAAAAGCCTTTTTCATAATTCTTCCATCGTCCACTTTCGGTTAATAAACCCTTCATTGGAGTGAGTGGGCATGCACTCCAAGGGTTGAGTGCACAAAAAGGTATGCACGCCATGGATAGTTAGTAAAGTAACAAAGACAATTTGCCACTGAGGCGAATAGCAACTTCCCAATGTTCGGCAGTATCCGCCGCATCGGGAGCAAATTTACAAAAAAATACAAAACGTGCAAACATTTATCGATATTTTTTTGAATAAACACAAAAAAGCGCCCAGCTGACTTATCACCTGAAACTCTACCGTAGCTTACTTCACTAAAGTTTCCACCCCTTAAAACACTGGTTTTTCTCATTTACCTTTGCCTGTCATCCCCACATCCATTGAGTTTTAACACATGGCTAATAGAAATTATGCAGACTGCCCACATACTTCATCCCATTTTTCCAATGCTTCCGCCATTACAAGGATTTTGACCATCTCTTTGTCGTTGCCGCTGATCGTAGCCATAAGTTGTTGTGGCGTCACCCCAAGCGTTTCTCCCAAAACGCGAAGAATGCGTTCGATACAGGCTAGAACTCGCTTCCATAACGTGAGTGCCATGAGTTCGCCCTCCATGTCCGAAAAGAGTTCGCCCATGGTTTGATATTCTGTGAACCTCTTTTCCAAAGCCATGACGATATATGTAAGGTAACACAGCGTTGCGTCGGCTATCTGACCGTTAAAGTCGCAACCTTGATAACCCCCTAATCCGAGATACTGCTTGGTCTCCTTGTTCATCACCTCTATGTTCCATCTGATCTGGTACACTTCAAAGGCTTTTACGAAAGACATCGTGGTGTCCGTGGTGAGCAGGACGT
>ERZ772921.1412-NODE-1412-length-13842-cov-2.143251_pt1 | contig 13842 bp, 10 predicted proteins | sample MGYA00512117_ERZ772921 | MGnify/ENA primary metagenome ERZ772921 (study PRJEB29015, sample SAMEA2737944) | human oral metagenome | biome: human oral; feature: human-associated habitat; material: dental | place: China | collected 2150 ... | reverse complement strand
GTCCCAGAAATAATATTAGCAGCAGGAGCTGTGAATACTAAAAATATCCGATTGTCCAGCGCTGTTACAGTGATTTCTTCAGCAGACCCGATTAGAACTTATCAGAATTTTGCAACAATAGATGCTTTGTCCAACGGTAGAGCTGAAATTATGGTAGGAAAAGGCTCATTTATAGAATCATTTCCGCTGTTTGGATATGATTTGAAGGATTATCAAGAGCTTTTTGATGAAAAGTTAGAAATGCTTTTAAGAATTAGAGAGAATGAGATTTTACGATGGGGCGGGCGTTTAACTCACTTCGTGGAAGATAAAGGGGTATATCCTCGTGCAGTGCAGGAAGAGTTGCCAATTTGGATAGCTACAGGAGGCAGCGTAGATTCTGTAATGGCTACTGCTAAAAGAGGGTTGCCTATTGCTTTTGCGATAATTGGAGGACAGCCGGTAGCTTTCAAAAGTTTGATAGAATTATATAGAAAAAAAGGGCTTGAAGCAGGGCATGCAGTGGATAAATTGAAAGTAGCATCTCACTCTTGGGGTTATATTGCAGATACTGATGAAGAGGCAGCAGAGGATTATTTCTTCCCTACAAAATCCCTTGTAGACGCTATTACAAAAGATAGAGCACACTGGCGACCGCTGACTAAATATCAATATGAAAACTCCATAGGGCCGAGTGGAGCAATGTTTGGGAAGTCCAGAAACTGTAGCCGAAAAGATTATTAGAATGGTGGAACTCTTGGATTTAGACAGGTTTATGATTCACATGCCTATCGGTTCACTTCCGCACGAAAATGTAATGCATTCCATTCAGTTGTTTGGCGAAAAAGTGGCTCCGCTGGTAAGAAAGCATTTTGATGAAAAAAGTAATTAAAATTTAAAATGGCATTCAATTAAATTTGAGTGTCATTTTTTTAGTTTTATCTTTGTAGGAAATAAAAAATAGATGAAATTTCTCTCAAAAATTATTTCGGAATTATTATCAGAAACTTCGGATTTATCCCAAACAGTAGTCGTTTTACCAGGGAAAAGGCCCGTAGTTTTTTTGAAACAAATCCTAAAAGAGCAGAAATACGAAGGTTTTTTGCCTGAGTTTTTTACTGTGGATGAATTGATTAAGAAAATATCTGGAAAACAGCACATTCAGGGAATATCTCTGTGGCTTTTTGGGTATGATATCTATAAGAAAATTTATCCCGAAGAAACTTTGGAAAACTTCCTAAAATGGTTTCCTACTTTGCTGAAAGACTGGGATGATATGCTCAAATTCAGCGAAGAGGACAAAGCAGTTTTGGAATATATGCTTGATGATGAGCGAATTAAAAACTGGGGCGAAACGCTGGGTGATGGAGACAATGCAAGGAAACGAAACCTTAATTTTTGGAAAAAGATGAATGTTTTTTTACCTAAATTAAAGGAAAATCTCCAAGCAAAAGACTGGGCGACTGATGGGATGATTCACGAAATGGTGAGAGAGAAAATAAGCGATTTCGCAGAGGAAACGGAAACAAAATTTGTTTTTTGTGGTTTCAATGCACTTACGCCTTTGGAGGAAAAACTAATTCGGGAACTGCTCCAAAAAGGGAAGGCGGAATGCTTTTTCCAAGCGGATGAATATTACATAAAAGACCTAAAACAGGAGGCTGGAAAGTTTCTGAGAAAACATATGCACTGGAAGGAATTTAATGAAAACCGAAAATTCCAGTGGATAGAAAATAGTTTCTGTGAAGAGAAAAATATCAAGGTCTATGAGGTGGCAGGGAATGTAGCCCAAACCAAAATTTTGCCTGAAATTTTACAAGAAATTCCAAAAGAAAATTATTCTAAAACGGCGGTTGTTTTATTAGATGAAAACCTGCTTCTGCCGAGTCTGGACGCGGTGAGTTTTGTGGATAATCTGAATATCACGATGGGATTTCCTATCAAAAATCTTGGTTTCAGCGGGGCGGTCAAGAAGCTTTTTTACCTACAAAAACAGCTTGAAAAAAATGACAAATCCTACTATTATATGGATGTTTTTTCGGTTTTGGAAGAATTTCCAAAGAATGAAGAAGACCGAAAAATCATAGACCAATTTACGGCAAAAATCGAAGACGAAAATATCGTTTATATTTCGAAAAAAATGATGCAGGAGCATTTGGGCGAGCTTTCTTATTTTCAGCTTTTTGAGAAGAGAACAGCTGCTGAACTGCTGGAAGATTTGTCTAATTTTTGTTATCAGTTGAAATTCAGAGAAATAGATGATATTTTATATGAAAATGTTTCTCTTTTTGAAACAACATTTAAGATTCTAAAAAATCATATGAAAGACTATGATTTTGAGATTTCTATAGATGCGCTGGAGGTTTTGATGAATCAGCTTGTCAATTCAGAAAACTTGGATTTTCAGGGCGAACCGCTTGAGGGACTGCAGTTTATGGGACTTCTAGAAACTCGTCTTTTGGATTTTGAAAATATTATTCTGCTTTCTGTAAATGAAGGAAAACTGCCGCTGGGGAATACACAGAATACTTATCTTCCGTTCGATGTGAGAAGGAATTTTGGGCTGAATACTTTTTTGGAAAATGACAGTATTTATGCCTACCATTTCTACCGATTGCTGCAAAATGCTAAAAATATCTATCTGTTATACAATGCTTTAGGTTCTGGAGTGAATACAGGCGAGAAAAGTAGATTTATTACCCAAATGGAGATGGAAAGTCCTCATAAAATAGAGCATATCGTGATAGAAAACACCTCTGAACCGATTTTGCAGGAGCCGATAATCATAGAAAAAACAGAAAAAGTTTTAGAAAAACTAAATGAATGGAAAGGCAGAATTTCAGCATCGCATTTGATTTCTTATCTCTATAATCCGATAGATTTTTACTTGAATAACATTTTAAAAGCAAGGGAAACGGAGGAGATAGAAGAAGAACTTTCGCAGCGAAACTATGGGAATTTGGTGCATTATGCTTTGGAGGAGTTGTATGGAGAATTACAAGGTAAAATATTGAAAGAGAGTGATATAGAAGATTTAAAACCAAAAATAGATGAAGCGATAAAGGAGGTGATTTCTAAACTTAAACACCAGCCAGAGCTTTATGAACGAGGAATGAACTATATTCATAAATCTATGGCTACCAAGGTGATAGAGCATATTTTGGATTATGATTTAGGTTTAATTAAAGCTGGTAACTCTTTAGAAATCATAAGTTTAGAAGAGGGAATCAATGCGGAATTTTCATTGGATGAAAATGGAGAAAAAATTAATTTTATTGGTTATATAGACCGTATAGATCGCCTAAATGGGGTGTTGCGAGTGATAGATTTTAAAACTGCAAAGGCTAAAAATCTTTCCATGAAACCAAAGGAGGAAAAATTGGAAGATTTCATGAGTAGTGCCGATAGTAAACAGGCTTTACAGTTGAGTATTTATGCATATATGGTCTTGCATAACGAAAATTTTTCTGTCAATCAGCTGCAGTGTGGCATTTGGAGTTTTGCGGAAATAGGGAAGGGCGTTCAGACTTTAAAGATTTATGATGATGAAAACATTGATAATGAGAATATTAGTATATGTATGAATTCCATTAAAAACATTATTTTAGAAATATTAAATCCTGAAATTCCATTTAAAGAAAACTAAAATGAACCAAAATATATCTCTGACCATAGATTTTGTAAAGAAAACCTTGGAAGGAGCAGAGGCAGGGCATGATTGGTTCCATACCGAACGGGTTTGGCGACTTGCAAAACTCATTGCCAAAACAGAAAACTGCAATCAAGAAATTGTGGAATTTTCGGCTTTATTACACGATATTGCTGACCCTAAATTTCATAACGGAGACGAAACCTTGGCTCTTGATATTTCGGAGAAATTCCTTAATGAAATAGGGATGGAAACCCAGAAGATAGAGCAGATTTTATTTATTATCAAACATATTTCCTTTAAAAATAAAGGCGAAACGATAGAAAAGACCAAAGAGCTTGAAATCTTGCAGGATGCGGATAGACTGGATGCGATGGGGGCTATCGGGATAGCGCGGACTTTTAATTTTGGAGGGTATAAAAATAATCCGATTTACAATCCTGATATTCAGCCGAATATCCATCAGACCAAGGAAGAATATAAAAAATCCAACGGCACGACAATCAATCATTTTTATGAAAAACTGCTCCTGCTGAAAAACCTTATGAATACTGATAAAGGCAGGGAATTAGCAGAGGAAAGGCATAGTTTTATGCTGGCGTTCTTGGAGCAGTTTTATAAAGAATGGAATTCGGGCTTAGATGTTTGATTCTATTTTGTTTAGAAAAGTATTGAAAATCAATACACTTTCGCTGAATTTATCAAAAATTTTATTTGAAATATGTGGAAGTTCATTTTCTAAAAAATAAATTCTATCTGATTGATTATCAAAGAATAATAAGACATTGGTGTTTTTGCCTTCGGAGAGCATTTCTGATTCAACTTCGGAAATGATGTATTTTCTGCTAAAGTTTTTGATAATCGCTAAAAGTTCTTCTTCCAAAAAGGAATTCCAATCATTTATCTTGTGTTCTTCTGTGTGAAAAGTGATGCTGAGTATTGCCATTTTTGTGAAATTTTTAACTTAAATTTTTTGGTAAAAGTAATCAAATTTTCATAAATTGCCATGTTATTTATTTCTCATCGTAGAAAAGAAAAAATAGATGTAAATAGTGGTGTGTAAAGCACTGATTCATATAACTTTAATAAAAATAAATGAACGCAGGAGAAAAGTTAATTCCTATCAACATTGTTGATGAAATGAAGTCCTCTTACATAGACTATTCGATGTCGGTGATTGTTTCCCGTGCATTGCCTGATGTAAGAGATGGTCTGAAACCCGTTCACAGAAGGGTTCTGTATGGTATGTATGATTTGGGAGTTTTTTCGAATAAAAAACATTTGAAATCAGCCAGAATCGTAGGGGATGTTTTGGGTAAATACCACCCTCATGGAGACATCTCTGTATATGATGCTATGGTGCGTATGGCGCAGCCGTGGAGCTTGAGATACCCTATGGTCGATGGACAGGGGAACTTCGGTTCTATGGATGGAGACCCTCCAGCAGCGATGCGTTATACGGAAGCAAGGCTGAAAAAAATCTCAGATGAAATTCTTTCTGATTTAGATAAAGAAACGGTTGATTTTCAGAATAACTTTGATGATACAACCAAAGAGCCTACGGTTCTCCCTACGAGAATTCCTACACTTTTGGTAAACGGAAGTTCTGGTATCGCGGTAGGGATGGCTACCAATATGGCTCCGCATAACCTTAGCGAGAGTATAGATGCTATCTGTGCGTATATTGATAACAGAGATATTACCATAGATGAACTGATGAAACACATCATCGCTCCAGACTTCCCTACAGGAGGAATTATCTATGGCTATGACGGCGTGAGAGATGCTTTCCATACAGGGCGAGGACGAGTAGTGCTGAGAGGAAAAGTGAAATTTGAGGAAATAGGAAACCGAAATGCTATCGTGGTAACAGAAGTGCCTTATCAAGTGAATAAGGCAGATATGATAGAGCGAACGGCAGAACTGGTAAAAGAGGATAAAATACCAGGGATTTATGAAATCCGTGATGAATCTGACAGAGAAGGGCTTCGTGTGGTTTATGAATTGAAAAACGATGCGATTCCGAATGTGGTGCTTAACCTATTATATAAGTATACAGCTCTGCAGACTTCATTTAGTATCAATAATATTGCGCTGGTTGGTGGAAGACCGCAACAGCTTAATTTAAAGGATATTATCTACAATTTCGTAGAGCATAGACATGATGTAGTAACGAGAAGAACAGAATACGAGCTGAAAAAAGCAAAAGAAAGAGCTCATATTTTGGAGGGGTATATGAAGGTGATTGCTACTCAGGATACACTGGATAAAGCGATAGCAATTATTAGACACAGTGCTAATCCACAGGCAGCGAAGGAAGGTTTGATAGCAGAATTTGAACTTTCTGAAATTCAAGCTCAGGCTATTCTTGATTTAAGACTTGCTCGTCTTACAGGAATGGAATTGGATAAAATTCGTGATGAATACGAGGAAATCATGAAAATTATCGCTGATTTAGAAGATATCCTATCTAATGAGGGCAGAAGATTTGAGATTATAAAGAACGAGCTTCTTGAAATCAAAGAAAAATACGGAGACGAAAGAAAATCAGAAATTGACTATTCTGGCGGTGAGATGTCCATAGAAGACATTATTCCAAATGAGCAAGTGGTGCTTACGATTTCTCACGCAGGGTATATTAAGAGAACTCTGCTTTCTGAATACAAAGTGCAATCTAGGGGAGGTGTAGGTAATAAAGCCGCAACGACCCGTGATGAAGACTTCTTGGAATACATCGTATCTGCTACCAACCACCAGTATATGATGTTCTTCACAGAGAAAGGAAAATGCTACTGGCTGCGTGTATTCGAAATTCCAGAAGGCTCTAAAACAGCCAAAGGAAGAGCGGTGCAGAACCTTATCAACATTGAACCAGATGATAAAATCAAGGCTTACATCAGAACCAATGACTTGAAAGATGCAGACTATGTAAATAGTATGTATGTGGTGATGGTTACCAAAAATGGTGTTATCAAGAAAACTTCGTTGGAGGCATATTCTAGACCGAGAGTAAATGGGGTAAATGCCATAGAAATTCGTGAAGATGACCAGCTTTTAGAAGCAAGACTGACCACAGGTGAATCCGAAATCATGATTGCTACTAAAAACGGTAAATGTATCCGTTTCCCAGAGGAAAAAGTAAGAGCTGTGGGAAGAACTTCTATCGGGGTGAGAGGTATCACATTAGAGGATAATGATGAAGTAATCGGTATGATTATCGCTAATGATTTGGAGAAAGAATCTGTTTTAGTTGTTTCTGAAAAAGGCTACGGAAAGAGAACCGCAGTGGAGGATTACAGAGTTACCAACAGAGGCGGAAAAGGAGTTATCACTCTGAATATCACTGAAAAAACAGGAAAACTCATCGCGATACAAAATGTAACAGATGAAGATGGTCTGATGATTATCAATAAATCTGGTGTGGCTATCCGTATGGCTGTGGAAGAACTCCGCGTGATGGGAAGAAATACCCAAGGAGTGAAACTTATCAACCTCAAAGGAAGTGATGAAATCGCGGCGGTGGCGAAAGTAGAAATGGATAAAGATGTGGAAGATGCCGAAGAGCAAACCGAAGAAGGTGAAAGCACGGAAAACACAGAGAATGTTTCAGAATAGAATTAAATAAAAAATTATCATTAACATGAAAAAAATAGTTTTAAGTTTAGCATTAGTGAGTGCATCATTCGCTTTTGCACAGAAAAAAGAAATCCAAAACGCTTCTAAAGCGATAGAAAAAAACGATATAGCAGCAGCTAAAGCAGAAATTTCAAAGGCTGAAGGTCTATTGAACGACCAGTTATATCTACTTGAGCCATCAGTTTTAGAGGAATACTATTATGCGAAAGGAGTTTTATTGATAAAAGAAGGAAAAACCAGAGAAGGAGCGGCTCTTTTAGGTAAAATCAGCGATTTAAAAACGATTTATACAGGTAAAAACAGCGATAAAAAGAAAGTATTCTTTGCAGGAAAAGAAGCTGCTGAAAAAAGTGGAATACAAGGATTAAAAGTTGAAAATTACACTCCAAAAACTACTGAAAAAGTAAATAGTTTTGTAAATCCGCTTTTGAAATCTGCAAGTGATGAAGCTTACAAAGCTTATCAAGCTAAAAACTACAACAAAGCGGGAGAAAAATACGAAGAAGTATACAACCTACTGAAAGCCGTAGGAAATGAAGATAAAACTTATCTTTACTACGCAGGGATAAACTATCAAGCGGCTGGAAAAAATAATGAAGCGATAGATATCTACAACAGCTTGATTAACAGTGGATATACAGGAGTTACTACTCAGTATTTGGCGACAGATGTGAAAACTGGGCAGGTTCAGTCTTTTGATAAAAACTCTTTTGAATTGATTAAAAAATCTGGTTCAAATGAATACAAAGACCTAAAAACTCAATCAACTCCGAGCGTAGAACTAGAGCTATATGAATCAAACATAAGACTTTTGGTGGATGCCGCAAGATATGATGAAGCTTTGGTTTTGATAGAAAAAGGACTTAAAAAATTCCCTAACAATCAGAGATTGTCAGAATTACAGGGAGTTGCTTATTACAGATCTGGGAAAACAGCTGAATTTATCCAAACTCTTAAAAATCAAGTTGCTAAAAACCCTAATGACAAGGAATCTTGGTATAATTTAGGTTTCTTGCAAAGTCAAGATAATGCTACTTTGGCGGATGCTGAAAAATCATTCAAAAAAGCATTAGAAATTGATGGAAACTATGTTTTAGCATTGCAAGGTTTGGCTTATGCTGTTCATTTAAAGGATGATGAAAAGACATTGGAGCAAATCCGAGCTTTCCAAAAAGCAAAGAAAATCAATGAAATGAATAAATTGATGGAAAGGAGAAGAGAAACCTTCAAAAAAGCTCTTCCTTACCTTGAAAAATGGCATTCCATTGAGCCTAAAAATGTAGAAGTAGTAAGTACTCTGAAAGGAATCTACATGAATTTGGACAATATGGATAAGTATAACCAGTTCAAGAAGTTAGAAGATTCTTTGAAAAAATAATTTATATAAAATAAGCCCTATTTTTGTAGGGCTTATTTTTTTTAAAAAATAAAAACATATGAAAAAGATTATTTTATTCCATTTGCTTTGTTTATTATCTTCATGCAATGGACAGAACAAAAAAACAGAAGTAAAAAACGAGCAGATAAAAGTCGAAAAAAGGTTTGATATCAAACGATTTAATGAAAATAAGAAAAACGGAGAATATATTTATACTGACAGCTTGGGAAATCAGGTGACGGAAATTACTACCAAAAGAGGTTATGGGCGTTATGTGTCTTTAAAAAATGAATTCAATGTAAAATTTCTTTATCATTTCTATTCTACTGGAATTCTAAAAGAAGAAGGTAAAGTTTTTGATGGAGGAGGTTTTCGTATAGGAACATGGAATTTCTATGATGAAAAGGGCATCCTAACAAAGAGCATAGATTATGACAAGCCTTTTGAAAAATATCCATTAGAGAAGGTTTTGGCGTATATGAAAAGCCGTAAAGCAGAATTATTAGGCATGTATACAAGGATATACAGAAAAATTGATGAAAAAGAAGTTCCCATGTGGTATATCAGCTGGGATGCTCATCAGAGAACCAAAGAAGACTGTATCACTATGGTTAATATAGAAATAGATGCTCAAAAAGGCGAAATTGTCAAAGAATACCACTCCTTTTTCTGGGAATACAATAATCCTTACGATAAAGTTCCTGCTCCTGTTATCATCTTTGATAAAACTAAAAAATAAGTAATTTTTAACGCTAAAAAACAATTAAATAATTTTGATTTTTCAAAATAAATGTTAACTTTGTAATTCAAAGTTCTTTTTATGGATACTAAAAATTATCAAGAAGATTTATCTCACATTCGCTCTATTATGGAGAAAAGTTCCCGTTTTATCTCTCTGAGTGGGCTTTCAGGAGTTTTTGTAGGGATTTTTGCTATTTTGGGAGCGGTGTATGTGTTTTTCGCTTTTGAAAGGGAAGGGATTAGTTATTTTGACAGATATCCTAAATTTTATGATTTTAATTTTATATCTGAACTGATTTTAGTTGCCCTTGTAGTCCTTGTTTTCTCTTTGGCTGCGGCAGTTTTCTTCACAGTGAGAAAGAGTAAAAGAAAAGAACTTCCCATCTGGACTACATCTACTAAACTTCTGATAATCAATTTTTCTATTCCGTTGGTTACTGGGGGATTTTTTGTTTGGGGCTTCTTTTTCATGAATTTTATGCGTTTTTGGCTCCTTCTACATTGATTTTTTATGGATTGTCGCTTATCAACGCTTCTAAATACACTTATTCTGACATTAGATATTTAGGGATTTGTGAGGTGGTTTTAGGTTTGCTCTCATCATTTTTGTTGGGATATGGATTAGTATTCTGGGCGTTAGGATTTGGATTGTTGCATATTATTTATGGACTTATTTTGTATAAAAAATATCAATAATTTTAGTGAAAATGTTTAATATCAATCAACTCAATAAGGAATTTGAAAGTCGCGTAAGGCTGGGCATCATGTCTGTCCTTATCGTGAATGACTGGGTTGATTTCAGTGAAATGAAAAACCTCCTTAATATCACTGATGGTAACTTGGCGAGCCACAGCACAGCCCTTGAAAAATCAGGATATATCGAGGTGAAAAAAGAATTTGTTGGCAAAAAACCAAAAACTTCCTATCGTGTTACACAATCGGGGAGAGAGGCTTTTAACCAGCATATCAATACTTTAGAAAAATTATTAATAAAATAATTATATTTTTTTACTTTTAAACTTTGAAATACAAAGTTCTTTGAATAATTAATTTTAAATTTTTAAATATTATGAAAACACATCATTTAATTATGCTGACTACAGCAGTAGCTACAGCGCTGTTTTACAGAGAATCTTTTGGTTTAAATGTAGGATTATTAGCTATTTTTCTCAGTGCGATTACTCTTGTAAAAACACATAAAAAAAGGAAAAATAGGGAGTTTTTTATCATTTTCGCATTGACTATTTTATCGGCTTTTGCTTTTATGTGGTATGGCGATTTCGTTTCGTTTTTGGCGGTTTCTTTTTCCTTGCTGCTGCTGAGATTTAAGTCAAAATATAGAAGGCTCAAAAGCATTCTGGCAGTTCCGATAATGACAACGAATAATATCGCTTTTCCGTATCGTTTCTTTGATTTTAATACATGGATTATCAGAGATGGAAACTCTAAATTTAATTTTAAATCTATCATTATTTTAGTGATTCCAATCCTGTTTTTCTTATTCTTTTTCTGGATTTACAGCATGGGAAGTTCCATATTTTCAGAGGTTTATCTTTATGAATTGGACATTGATAGCTGGTTTTTCGTGGTGGCAGCTTTGGCATTTTATTTTTCGTTTGGTTATTGGAATTTTTCAGGAGCAAAATTTTTCTTGCAACGAAATCAATTTCTACAAAATGAATTTTCAGTAAGAGTTAAAAATCAGAAATTTAAACCGTTTTTGGAGTTTTTAGACCTTGATTCTGAAAGAAAAATAGGTGTGCTGACTTTTGTTCTGCTCAATCTTCTTTTGCTGGTTTTTATTCTGGTTTTTAATTATGAACAGTTTTTTCAAGTTGATACAAATAGGCTGGCGAACCTTTCCGCGGACACGCACAGCCGTGTAAATGTGGTCATTTTGTCCATTGTGATGGCAGTTTTGTTATTGATGCTTTACTTTAGGTCTTATTTTAATTTTGATGATAAATCATTGTTACTTAAAAAGTTAGCTAAAATGTGGATAGTTCTTAACTCGCTACTTGTTCTTTCTGCCCTTATCAAAAACACTGAATACATCTACCACTGGGGGCTTACCTACAAAAGGCTGGGAGTTTATGCATTTCTCATTTTGTCTGTTATCGGTCTGATATTCACTTATTTAAAGATAGAGCACAGAAAAACCAATTTCTATCTTTTTAACCAAATGATTTGGTATTTCTACGGAACACTTTTGATTTGCAGCTTCGTAAACTGGGGTTATTTGGGGACAATTTATAATATAAAAGTTCAGAAAGTAAGTGATTTTGATGCTGTTTATAGATTTGATTTTAATGATTCTCTGCTTTTGGAATATTATCCTGATGAAATTTATTTCACTTATCGTTTTGATTATATTAAAAGCCAAAAAGATGAAACATTTTTGTCCAAAGCGCTTTATTATCAATTTATTAAACTTCCTGATGAAAAACCAGTCTCAAGCATAGAATTACCCAATGAAAAATAAAACTAAAATCAATAAATTTTCGTAAATTAGCAGTAAAATTATAAGAAATGTCAAAAAAAGTTTTACTCGCAATATTAGACGGCTGGGGATTGGCTGAGAATCCCGAAGTATGTGCAATTACCAAGGCTCACACGCCGTTTGTGGACAGCTGCTATCAGAAATATCCTCACACTCAGTTGTATGCATCAGGCTTAGAAGTGGGGCTTCCCGAAGGACAAATCGGTAATTCCGAAGTGGGACATATGAATTTGGGTGCGGGAAGAGTTGTCTATCAGAACCTTACGAGGCTGAATTTAGCTGTGAAAAATGGAACTTTGGGTAAAGAAAAACCTATCCAAGAGGCATTTTTACACGCACAGAAAAACAATAAAAATGTTCATCTTCTTGGGCTGTTGTCTGATGGCGGTGTCCATTCGCATATCACTCATTTAGAGGCTCTTCTGGATGAAGCCAAAGATTTGGGATTGAAAAATGTTTTCGTTCATGCCTTTACTGATGGGCGAGACTGCGACCCGCACAGAGGGAAGGTTTTTATAAAAGAAATTCAGGAATATTTAGCTAAAACCACAGGAAAACTGGCGACTGTCACAGGGCGATTTTTCGCGATGGATAGGGATAAACGCTGGGAAAGGGTAAAAAAAGCTTATGATGCTTTGGTCAATGGAGTGGGGGTAAAAACACAAAATGTGCTGGAAGCGATGGAAAATTCTTACCAAAATAATGTTTTGGATGAATTTATCGAGCCGATTATTTTAACGGATGAAAACCAAAATCCTGTGGGAAATATTCAGGAAGGTGATGTGGTTATTTTCTACAATTTCCGTACGGACAGAGGTCGTGAGCTTACAGAAGTTCTTTCGCAGAGGGATTTTCCAGAATTTGGAATGAAAAAACTGAATCTCTATTTTGTGACAATGACCAACTATGACAGAGATTTTGAAAACATCAAAATCGTCTATGATGAAGAAATCATCCATGAAACCTTGGGTGAAGTTTTGGAGAGAGAAGGGAAATCTCAAATTAGAATCGCCGAAACCGAAAAATATCCTCATGTGACATTCTTCTTTTCAGGAGGGCGCGAAACCGAATTTGAAAACGAAAAAAGAATACTCTGTTCAAGCCCTAGGGATGTGAAAACTTATGATTTAAAGCCCGAAATGGCGGCTTTTGATATTCGTAATGCCATCATTCCAGAATTGCAGAAACAGACAGCAGATTTTGTTTGCTTAAATTTTGCTAACCCTGATATGGTGGGACATACGGGCGTTTTTGATGCAGTGGTAAAAGCCTGCGAAGTGGTGGATGAATGTATAAAAGAGGTAGCTAATACAGCCTATGAAAACGGCTACACGGTGCTTATCCTCGCTGACCATGGTAATTCAGACTATATGATAAACGAGGATGGTTCGCCTAATACCAATCATACCACTAGTTTAGTTCCTCTGATTGTCATGGATAAAGACAAAAAATGGCAGCTCAAAAGAGGAAAATTAGGCGATGTAGCACCTACCATTCTCCACATTATGGGAATAAAAATTCCTGAAAAAATGACAGGAGAGGTATTGGTTTCATAAAATTTCTTACCTTTGCACACTTTTGATTTTTAAAAAATGAGCAATTTAGATAACCTACTGCCTTACGGTTTTGCTTTAATCGTGGCAGTTCCTTTTGTGATATTGCTGAGACAGTTTGTGTTTCGGTTCATTAAGTTAAAAAACAAAGAATTGAGCATTATTTCAGGGAAATCCAATGCACAGATAAGATTACAGGCGTATGAAAGGATGACTTTGTTTTTAGAAAGAATAAAGCCTTCTAACTTGGTTCAGAAGTTTGACAAGGAATTGGCCGCTGTGGAATTTGTATTTTTGGTGGAAAAAAATATTATGGAAGAATTTGAATATAACGCTTCACAACAGCTTTATATCAGCCAAGATTCTTGGAATAATATTTTAAATTCTAAAAATAATGTTCTCCAGC
>ERZ772921.1411-NODE-1411-length-13842-cov-4.830347_pt1 | contig 13842 bp, 6 predicted proteins | sample MGYA00512117_ERZ772921 | MGnify/ENA primary metagenome ERZ772921 (study PRJEB29015, sample SAMEA2737944) | human oral metagenome | biome: human oral; feature: human-associated habitat; material: dental | place: China | collected 2150 ... | reverse complement strand
ATTTGTAAGATTTCTGTAGCGTAAGCTACACTTTTCTTACATCGAACTCACGTTATATTATTAAAAAAGGTCAGCAAAACTCTTCTTGCTGACCTTTTTCTTCTGTTTCTATTATCCTAATCTTTACTGTATCGTAATCGTATTGAGTTTGTTATAACCTGTTTGAGCTTCCCATATGCCTTTGTTAGCCAAACGAATGCTGTATTCCGGGCGATGAGCAAGACTTTGGTAAGGGTCTGGTAAATTCAAATAAATGTCATAAAGCCCTTTGGAAAGATGTTGAGGTAAAGTAATATCTGCTTTCACTTTCACAGTCTTACCTGCAAACCAACGTCGAGGATCGTCATTGAGTTTAAATACTTGTTTTTCCGAAGTGCCTTTTCTCACTAAAACAATCTGCACATCACGACGATTATACGGCGAAGCAAAGCCCTCATTTTTGAGTTCAAGCTCTATTTGCAAACGTCCTCCAGGCACTGGATTGCCCGTAAATTTACTGTAATTAAGTGCAAAACGATAGCCTAATTTTCTTTTCATATCGTCCATACACCTGTTTTTCCAACTATTAATAGTACCCTCGTGAAAGTCCATATTAATATAACTCCAATGATACAAAGCCATTTCTCTTAAAGCATTGCTACATTCTGTAAAACTATTAGGCGAGGTGCAAGTCTCTCCGCCCATCACCACATACTGGGTCTCCCGCTCCATATACTTGCGGTAGTTTTCATTAGGATAAGTACCCATATTAGGAGCATCAGCTAAAAAGCAATCGTTATGGAAGCCTATGCGTGATAAGTCACTGCCATTATAAGCATTTCCCTCTGTAAGATTCGTGTGCACATTGATGTTTTGGGTAAATATCTTTGCCATTGGGTAGCGCACACACACCATTCTGTCCTTAGATAAAATGCTCAATTCTTTTGCTAATACTTTTCTGCGGGCTTCATAAGCTCCTGCGTTTTCTTGGGGTTCAAAGCCGTAATGATTGGTGTAATACCATTCGCCCCAAACACCCACAAAACCTGCTTCCCATACAGCTATGATATCAGCATTTTCACGAATTATTGGTGCCAATTGGTTAAGATGTCTTTCCGTCCAATACCACGAGGTATCTCCTCTACCATTGTAATAATCTCCTTGGTCTTTTGAATAAGCAAAGCGTAAAACCACCTTAGAGCCTCCTTCGCGAATGACTCGCATATTATTCCGAATCCTATTTAAAAAGTACTCCGGAATGTCTTTCTCTCGAAAGTTATTCATATAATAAATCGTGAGAATAAGACTTATCCCCTCCTGATTTCGCTTCTGTCTCACCCAATCTGCATTAAGTGTCCAATCGCCTTCCCCTTGGTCTTGATGGGTTAAAAAACCTCTTTCAGGATTTAAAAACACCTCATTAGTACCTTCATATCTCACAGTCTGATTGAGAGAAGGAACTGCTGGGGGTGTAACGGGTGGTATAGGGGTGGTTGTAGAAGTAGTAGTAGAAGTTTTGGTAGTAGGTGACTGTGTACCTCCTCCATTGTTAACGTCATCTTCTTTGCTTTGGCAAGAGATTATGGTGGTTAGTAAAACAAAAAATGTTAAAAGATATTTTTTCATAGGATTTTAAGTTTACAATGCATAATTTATTACTTAATCTTTACAAAATAAGGCAATCGCTCCAAAGGTACTTTTAGGGTGTATGCTTTGCCTCCTTTGTACTTTTTGCCTTGTTCGTCTTGCCAAGTGCCTTTGGGGAGTTTTACCGTGCGAACATCGCTTTCAGTCATTACAGGGGCTACTAAATATTTATCACCTAGCATATATTGGTCTTTGCAATTAGCGAAACCCTGATGAGGAAAAGCATACTCCATACTGCGCACAATAGGTTCTCCTGTTTGTGCCGATTTTTTAGCTTCGGCTATGATATAGTCGCCTAATTGTTCGTGCCATTTAGCGTATTTGATACAGATAGCCAAATTCTCTTTCGATAGAATGCGCCAAGGAGCTACTGAGAATTGCATCATAGGCATCATCGAATGTATTTGGCAAGAGCGCACTATGAGCTTCTGATTGAACTTAGTAGGGTCTACATTCAAGAAACTGCCGTATTCCCCTCCGCCTATCATATCGGGGCAGGCAAATGCATAACCGTTGAGTCCTGCGGCTATCATATCGGGGACTAAACGGGCTACACCGTCCCAAGAGTAACTCTTGTCCCCCAAACGCTGTACCAAAGCCTGTCCGCCGAGTTTCCAGCAAGCGCGGAACTCATTGTAAGGAAATTCCAAGCCTAATTTACCCCAGAGATAGGTCTGTTCAGTATCGTAAGATTTTTGGTCGAAAACGTCTATATCTTCCGCCAAATAACGCTCTGGGTCACCTGCATCAAACTTAAATCCATCGATGCCGTATTCTTTTTGTAGGTCTTTAAGCATATTCACAAAGTAGGCAAAGGCTTCGGGATTGCTGAGGTCGTAGCAAGCGCTGAGCCCATTCCACCAATCGAGGATAGCAGGGGTGTCAGCTCCTTTTTTCTTTACTAAATAACCTTTGTCACGCAAAAAACGGTACTCTTGGCTATCGGGTGATACAAACGGACATACCCATACCATCACTTTGAAGCCCATTTGGTGGAGCTGGTTTATCATTTCCTTAGGCGTAGGGAACTTATCGGGGCGGAATTGCCATACGCCATAGTCTTTTTGCCAGTTGTCATCAATCATTATTACTCCCGTTGGCATTCCGTTGTCCAGAATGGCTTTGGCGTAGGCTAAAACGTCTTTTTCGTTCTGATTGTAAATAAGTTCTATCCAAGTGTTGTATTGTGGTTTGGTAAAGAACACTTCGGGGGGGATTACCCCAGAAGGTGGAAAATATTGTTTACTCACTGCCTGATAGGCACTTTTGAGGGTAGAGCCTGCTGTGTGGCAACTCACCTCAGCCCGTGAAGGAGTGATAAGTATCTTTCCTTCTTTAAATTGGTAAGCAAAAGGAGCTTCCGAAGCGATATAACGCCCTTGATTAGAGTACAGAAAGGGCACTGATTGGTTGTTAAAATTCTCGGTGCGCAAGTTGTAAATGCGCTCCGATGGTTGGTAAGGCATCTCTTTGCCTACGCCCGTAAAGCCACCCCACCATTGTTCATTGGGTAGTAGGGTGATTTCAGTGGGCTGTTGTGCACTCGCCCATAGCGAACTGCACAAAGTAATAAAAGCAAATATTCTTTTCATTTGTATGTTTTTAGTCGTTAGTTATTAGTTCTTAGCCGTTAACTTTTTACCTCTTACCTGAAATAAATTCTGAGGGTGATACCCCAAATTGTTCTTTAAAAGCTCTTGTGAAATACGACGGACTATCGATTCCTACTTCGTAGCACACTTCACTGATGAGCTTATCGCTAGTTTTAAGCAGTTCGGCAGCTTTGTCTAAGCGTATTTTGCGAATGTAGTTCGCCAAGGTAAGCTCGGTAGCTTGTTTGACAAAGCTGTACAACTTAGTGCGGTTCATACCGAGTTCAAGGCAGAGGTTATCTACCGAGAAATGTGGGTTTTGCATATTGGTCACTACCAAGTGAGTGAGCTTGTCTAACTGTTCTTGTTGTTTTTTATCAATCACTTTCTGACGGATATTCTCAATAGGAGCGTGCTGTTTGCTCTTGTTGAGCAAGTTGCGCACATTGGTTTTGAGTAGTTTCACATCAAAAGGTTTCGTAAGGTAGGCATCAGCACCTAACTCAATTCCTTCTATCTGCGACTCTATTTGCGATTTCGCCGTGAGCAATATCACAGGAATAAAACACGTTTGCAGGTTCTTTTTCAGGATAGCACAGAGCTCAAATCCGTCAATTTTAGGCATCATCACATCCGATATGACCAAATTAGGAAAATGCTGATTGCACTTCTCAATCGCTTGTTCGCCGTCGGAGGCGAGAATGATGTTGTACTCTTTGATAAAGATGTTTTTGAGTATCATCAGTACCTCGTGATTGTCGTCTACTAAAAGCAAGGTAGGTTTATCTTCTTGAGGCAAATTTAACATTTCGTCCTCTTCTTCGCCTATGTGTTCATACTCAACCGCATAGTCCGATAAGTATTCTTTTAGCTGAAAAGCACTGTCCTGCAACTTCTGTTCGGGCAATAAGTAACTATCGTCCATAGGGAAAGTGATGATGACTTCGGTACCTACATTGGGCTTACTGCTAATGATAATCCCGCCGCGATGCGCTTCAACTAATGATTTTACCAAAGAAAGCCCGATGCCCGAACCTACTCTTTTTTGTCCTTGTCCCTCTACACGGTGAAAGCGTTCAAAGATTTCGGGCAAGGCTTCTTTTTCAAGTCCTACCCCCTCGTCTTCTACTTTCACGATGAGTTGTTTGCCAGCTAAGGTGCGTGTAGTGTTCTCAAAAGTATTCTTGTAGAGCGGTGTAACTTCGTTTAAGTTACCCACTGATACTGATAGCTTTATAGTGCTGTTCGCATTGGAGTACCTGATAGCATTGGAAAGAATATTCGAAAGTATCTTGCTAAAATACTTCTCATCTAACCACAACTTTACTTCTTGTTCAGGTAGTGTTAATTGCAAGGTTATAGCCACTTTGCTTGCCCACTCCTTAAACTCGTTGTAAATGGCTTGCACATAGCTGTTTGCCGAAATGTAATTGGCTTTTAGCTGAGGTGTATACACGTCCATACGGTGTATCTCAAGCAGTTCGTTTACCATATTGCTGAGTTTACCCGTATTGCGTTTGAGGGTATGCACATACTTATTGGTAGGCATTTCCTCTTCCATTTCAGTTACTGCGTGGCTCATTAGGGTAAGTGGTGTACGGAACTCGTGTGAGACGTCTGTAAAGAACTGCATTTTCATCTGCATTAGCTCTTCTTTATGTCGCTCTTTTTCCTCTTGTACAGCTATGGTATGCTTCATTTGCGTCCATCGCATAAAGTACCTGAAACCTATGTACAGCAAGCCTGCAAGGGCAAGTGCATAGAGGGTGTATGCCCACCACGTAAGCCAAAAAGGAGGCTTGGAAACCACTGTAAGCTCGGTCTGCGCTCCGCTCCACTGTTGCCAATCGCCTACCTCCACTAATAGTTTATACGTGCCATAAGGCAGCTTTTGATAGGTAGCGTGAGGTACTTCGGTATTTGCAGCAATATAATGCCAATCAGTGTCGTAATCCTCTAATTTATAACGGTAGCGCAACCGCTGAGGTGCATTGTATGACAAAGTGGTGAAGTACACCGAAAAATCGTTGTTTGGGTATGCAATCGAAAGCGCATCGGTAAACTCTATACACGAATTGACTACCTTGCCGTTGTTTTCAAACCTGCTAAAATGTACTCTTAGGTGAGCTGACGAAAGCATTTGCGCTTGTGGTTTGAAATAGTTAAAGCCGTGTGAGCCCCCAAAGTACAGATTCCCCTCAGCATCTTTGCAAGAGGAAGCCGTCCCGAAACTGTGTCCTTGCAAGCCATCGTTGTTGCTGAAAGCCGCAAAACGCTTCTGCTTTGTATCAAAGAAACTCAAGTAAAAGCCTCCACACCACACATTGCCAAAAGCATCTACCTCCACACTTTCAATATCGTTAGAGGTTGCCCCTTCTTCTATGCCGTAATGTTCCGCAGTATAAGTGAGTTTGCCATTAGCGTTATCAGTGAGAACCACCTTGTTGAGTCCGCTACCCATAGTACCTATCCAATAAGTATCTTTGTCTTTATCAATTGCCCAAAGATAATTACTACTCAGGCTGTGCGGAGTTTTAGCGTCGGCAACGTATTTGAGCACACGCACTACTTCACCTTTGGCATTGAGTTGTAATCGGTTTAAGCCCATTGCTGAGGTTATCACCAATTCATTTTTGGCTTTATCCACATATATTTTGTGGAGCTTGTTAGTAGATAACCTACGAGGTTCAGGCGTTGTTTCGGTAAAGGTGTAGACGTTTTGCCATTGTCCTTTTTGCTCTTCAAAGCACTCCAATCCTGAATAGGTAGTAATCCACAAACGGTGAAAGGTATCGAGCTTGATATCAAATATATAATCGTCGCACTGTGTTGCAAACGAACCGATAATGCGTCGGCTTTGCTTATCTATCACCCATACCCGTTCGCGAACCGATACGTACAAGTGTGCTTTATCGCTCTGAATACTCGTAACGTTAGGCGAAAGCTCAGGAGCATTGCAATAGTGCTCGTCTAACTGTTGGCTCTGGGTGTGAAACCTAATCACTCCACCGAACTTATTGCCTATATACACATAGCCATCTGGGTCGTAGTGCATCGTGCTTACAAACTCCGAACCCACTTTGCTCTGGGGTTTTATCCATACCGTCTTGAAGAACGCATCGCGCGTACTGCTGTACGATACGCCATTAGACCAAGCCGATACCCACAAATTGCTGTCCTTGTCTAAGAACACACTGTTGATATGATTGCTTGCCGAATACGGATTCAAAGGCGAGTGACTGTGTTCTTTCAGCAGAGAAAGACTGTTTTTATCCAACTGAAAGATACTTTCTTCATTCACTACCCACACGTATTGCCCGCTCAGTGTAAGAGAAAGCAAATGTTTGTTCAGGTCAAATTCCTTTTTAGCGACTATCGCATAGGTGTTATCGGGCTTACAGGCGTACTTCACTAAGCTATCTCGGTAAATCACCCACAAGTAGCCATCGGCATAGAGCATCTTTACGATACCCGAACCTATGTTGTTCACCTTTTCAGGTAGGGCTTTTAGTCTGCCCTTGTCACGAACGTAAGCCGATAACCAAGGGAACCCCGAAAGCCACACTTCTCCTTTTTCGCTCACTGCTATCTGCGGATTGAGTTGCGAAGTAGTGAGTTGTGAGGCAGAGCCAATAGGCAATGTTTTTAGCGTAAGTGCCTTCTCGCGCTGATTCCACACTACCTTAGCACGCCTAATTTGGTTTTCACTCAAAAGCCAAAGTTCATTGTTTGTGCCTTTTTGTAAGAGTTTTACTTTGGTATAGAAAGCCAAATCAAGAGGGTCGTCTATTTTGAAATTGACAAACTGTTTGAGCCGAATATCAAAACAAGCTACTCCTGCTTCGGTAGCTACCCAAAGGTAACGCCCCATAGGTTGCAAGCTGTACACACGGTTGTAGTACACCGAGTTGATAGGGTCTTGCTCGTACTTGTAGGCATCGAGGGTATAGCCATCGAAACGGTTGAGCCCTCTATGAGTACCTAACCAAATAAAGCCCAACGAATCCTGAGCAATGCAAGTAACGTTGTCGTGCAACAGACCTTCATTGCGCGTAAGATGGTGGAAAAGGAAAGTTTCTTGCGCTTGAATTCTCACCACCAACTCTTCTGTGAAAGCGATAGGAAAGAGAAAATACCACAACAGCAGGATTCGCAGGAGCTTTATCGTTCTGTTCATTTGTCAAAATTTCATTTAGAGGGCAAAGATATAAAATCCTTATCAAAAGCTCAAAATACCCAAATCTAAAAACTGATAAGTAACCTTCATTTCTTCATCTTAGATTCGCCTTACCTTCATCGTAGATTCGTCTTTTGTTCGTCATTCCTTCGTCTTTTGTTCGTTGTAGAGCCACTGTAGAGCCACTGTAGAGCCACTGTAGAGCCACTCTTCGTTCACCTTTCTTTCGTCTTTTCTTTACCCTATTTGTACAGATTACACCTCATCACTATCCTATGGGGTTACCGTAATTTTGATAGTGCGGTATTCAGTGTTGTACTTGTACTCGTCAGCACTTACAGTTCCTACATCAGTTTTATAGCCGTCTTTTGAATAGCTTTTAAAACCACTGCTACTGCCCACTACCACTACCTCATAAGTTCCTGCTTTGTCATACTTGTGAGTGTATTTGGTTACCCCAGAATCATCGGTAATGGTAATACCTTTTCCTGTATCGAATGGGAAATAATCAATAGAAGCAAAACTCGCTGATTCTAAATAAATATTACCAATATATGCTATATTAGAACCGTCTTTTGCAGGAAAGATAATGCGGATATTTGATAATTTTTCCATTTTCTTACCCATTGAATTTTCCCACGCTTCTATAATTTCACCTATATTCACTTTGTAATCAGCATAAGAGGTGCTAATATTAGGTAATTCTCTGCCCCATACTGTTACATCTCTAAAGGTAACTTGAGTTTCGCCTTCAGCTATACCAGCTACTTTGGTTACTATACGAAGATTCTTATCTTCTGGGTGAGGTGTATTATTTGTAAAGTCCTTTTGAATATCAGTTTCAAATTTCATACGCAAGGTAAGAGTTTTATTATTACCTACCTTAGTATTTACGTTGAAAATGAGTGTTTCACTCCACCATTCGGGATGAGCAGAAACTAATTTTAGCACTTTTTTACCTGTAGAGGCATCAGTAACTACTTCAGAAGAAGCTAAATTGCTACTCACCTCAAAAGCGCCTCCTTCAAAGGGTGTCTTGGCACCCACTTCCGATTTGTCAAAATTCAATCGGTAAGGAATGATGTTAGCATCGTAATTGCGGTAAATCTTACTTTGTAACTCTTGAGAGCTTTTGTTTTTGAGTATATTGTCAGCGCTCTTTAGGTAATCGTGCCCTTCATCACCGGTGTAAATAGCCAAGGCATTTACATTATGATGAATAGTAAAAGTTACGGGGTCGCCTACCCTTACTTGGGTTTTATCGGTAGTTACCGATAGGTCTACGTCTTCAGGTTTGTTCTTAGTACAAGCACCCAAAGCCGTGAGTAGCAAACTGCTAATGAGTAATATATGTGTTTTCATTTTAGTATCCAGGATTTTGAGTTAAATTTTTATTTGTGTCCAATTCGCTAAGCGGAATAGGTAATAATTGGTGATAAGGGCGGACATTTTCAGGAGTAAGAGGAGGTGGAATACGACGTTCTTCTCCACTGATAAACGGATTATAAATACGCCAGTTTTGAAAGGCTTGTACCAAAATACCACGGCGTACGAGGTCGCACCAGCGGTCGGTAACTTCTCCTACAAGCTCGCGTGCGCGTTCGTTTAAGATTTCAGTACGAAAAGCGGTATAATCATCGCTGTAATGTTTGGCTGTCCACATAGCAGTACCTGCATAGTCATAACCATAAGAGGAGGGTTTCCAATCGGGTACTACAGTATTTACATCGTTGATATGGGTTTTATCCAAATCACGAGGCAATACATCGCGGTGCACCACACGTCCGCCTGCTTTGTTAGAGATACGAGCACGTTTGCGCACTAAATTCACCGCATCGTAAGCACTGTTCACGTTGGAGCCATTCATTGCTAAAGAAGATGAGGGTGTATAAGCACCTGGTGAGTGATTTATCTCATTATAAGCTTCAGCATAAATGAGGAGTACATCGGCAAAGCGAAGTAGCGGCTCATCCATACCGAAGTTTTTGTAGTTATACGAAGAGACATCAGCTAATGGGAAACGGCGGAACTTACCGATACTCCACATTACCCAGCTATTGTTTTCGGTAGCGTTACTAAGAGGTTGGTCTACACGTGTATCCCAATAGATTTTATAATCCCAACCCCATAACTTACCGTTGTCGAGTACTTGCACACGTGGGCAGTTCCACAACCGGCGAATAGAGTCGGAGGGTTCATAAATCATACGGTGGTAATCAGAGCTGGAGATGTTATCCCACGAACCTCCTAAGTTTTCATTCCCTCTCATTCCGTAAAGCATTCCTGTGAGGGTACCGGTATCGTCACCTGTAAGACCTTGTACGCACCAAATAACTTCTTTTGGAGCTTCGCTTATTTTGGTTTTAGCGTTGAATACATCAGGATAGTATTCTACTAATTGGTAGCGACCGCCTTGTATGACCTCTTTGGCATAGTTCATTGCTTTGGTGTAGTTATCAGTAGCTGAACCAAGCACTTCACGTTCGTCGCGTTGCGCTACTGAAGCGAGCCACAAGTGTACTTTAGCCAAGAAACCGCGACAAGCATCTTTGGTAATACGTCCGTATTGGTAACCATTGCCTGTATCGCCTTTTTCGGCTACGTGAGCCATTGCATAAGTAAAGTCGGCAATAATTTGCTCAAACACCTGCTTTTGAGGGGTGCGAGGCACCTTGAGGTCGTCGAGCGATTCGGTTTCTTTTAATACCAAAGGCACATCGCCAAACCAACGCACCAAATCGAAGTACAAGTAAGCGCGCACACCACGAGCTTCGGCTACATAGCGTTCCCAGTTATTGATGCGACCTTGGTGTTCGGTTACATTATCGATTACCGAGTTGCAGTTCTTAATGGCAGCATAGTGTTGTTGCCACATTTGGGTGATATAATCGTTGTCAGGTCCAAACTTATAGTTACGCAAGCCTTGCCCTTCGTCCCAATCGGCGCGTTTGGCAAGGTCGGTACTAATTTGTTTGGTGCCGTGTCCTGTAACATACACATCGGTGAGGTAACGGTAAGTACCGTTCATTGCTTGGCGAGCATCCAATTCATTTTCATAGAAAAATTGAGATGTAGGGGTGCTCTTGGGGGTTTCTTCCAAGAACTTGCCACAACTGCTCAATCCGAGGCTTGCCCCTATTGCTATAATGGTGATAATATGTAATTTCATAATCTATATCTTTTAAAAACCAACTTCTACTGAGAATAAAACCGAGGTAGGTCGTGGGTACGGACTCATATCGAGGCCTGGGGCTAAGCGGGCAATAGTTCCATAGCCCGTATTAGCTTCGGGGTCAAACCCTGAATAACGTGTCCAAAGCGCAAGATTGGTACCTGTTACCCCTATGCGCAATTTGTTAAGTTTATAAGGCTCTAATACCTCCTTAGGCAAATTGTAGCTGAGACTCACGGTTTGCAAACGCAAGAAAGAACCGTCTTCTACCAAGTCGCTGCGGAAAGCGTTTTCAGCCCAAAAACCACCTCCAAAGAGCGGGAAGTTACGGTCGGGGTGTGCTTCCGACCACACGTTGTTATAAACGCTTTGTGTGATATTGTCGATATTCTTAGTGCCTGTGAGGTAGTAAGCATTACCGTTTACTACATCATTGCCATACGACCAACGCAAGAAAGCGTACAATTCCCAACCTTTATAGGAGAAAGTGTTACCTATACCACCCGTGTGCAATGGGTTTACATCGGCTACGGGCACACGGTCGTTAGTATCGATTACACCATCGTGGTTGATGTCTTTCACACGTAAACCGCCTAAAGCTACGTTAGGCCCTGGCTGAGCGTTATCCACTTCGTTTTGGTTGTGGAATACACCATCGGCTACATAACCATAATAGATACCTACTGGCATACCTACACGCAAGAGCACGTCACTTTTGATTTTGGAGTTGATACCTCGGTCATAAAATTGTTGATACTGACCTTCGTCTAATGAAAGGATTTTGTTTCGGTAGAAAGAAATATTGAAATCGGTTGTCCATTTGAAATCGCCTTCACGCAACCATTGTGCATTGAAGCTCACTTCGAGACCTTTGTTTTCCATTGAACCTGCATTCTTCCACGCTTTTTGGAATCCCGAAGTAGAAGGGATATTCACTTCCAAAAGCATATCGTCTATGCGTTTGTAATACAATTCGGTAGAAAGAGTGTAGCGATTTTTGAGGAAGGACAAATCTAAACCGATATTGTATTGCTTTTGGCTTTCCCATTTAAGGTTATCGTTAGCAATATTGCTGGTATAACGACCGATTTCCACTTTGTTACCGTCTAATACTACTTTGTTTTTAGCGAGTTGTGCTAAAGATTGGTAAGATGGGATTTGGTTGTTACCTGTCATACCAAAACTACCGCGCAAACGCAAATTGGAAATAGCTTCTATTTTCTTGATAAAGTCTTCTTCGTGAGCATTCCAAGCTAAAGAAACGGCAGGGAAATAACCGTATTTGTTATTCTTACCAAATTTAGAAGAACCATCAGCACGCAAAGAAGCGTTGAGTACATACTTGTTGTTATAACTATAAGTAGCCCTACTGATGTACGATACCAATTGGTTGCCATCATAAGTGTACAAAGGCGCATAGGTTACTAACCCTTGGTTGATACCCCAAATGCCTTGTTTGGTATCCTCGAAGTTGGTAGACTTATTGTAAGTATAATCTGTCCAATACTTATTGGCTTCAAAAGCACCCATTATGGAAAAATAGTGCTTATTGATGCTTTTAGAGTATTGCAAACGGGCTTCATATACCCAGCTGTTCTCATTGCGATGAGAGAGTTCCATACGTCCGCGTTCTGACTGTCCGAACCAAGTGTCAGGTCCCCAAAAACGGTCTTGACCAATAGTGTGCAAGCGATAAGAAGCACTGGTATTAAATGTTAAATCTTTAAGCAGTTGATAGCTGAGGTATACATTGGCGTTGAGCTCGTTGTATTTGGTATTGATATCCACTTGGTCTACCGCTACCTTAGGGCTCATCGTACGAATATTAGGATAGCTCATCAGGGTACCAAAACCAGGGTAGTCTAAGAAAGGAGAAGTTTGCAAAGCTTTGAGAACCACTCCATTTTGAGACCAATCGCTTACGGGATTTTTATCCTTAGAAACGGCGTATGAGAGGTTGATACCTGCATTCATCTTATCGTTAATCTTCTGAGAGAGGTTGAGACGTGAAGTAAAGCGGTTGAAAGCAGAACGCTTGATAAGTCCTTCTTGGTTCAGATAGCCCACTGAAAGCATATAGCGGGTTTGGTCGGTACCACCCGTGATACTACCGTTAGCTTCGTTTTTGGTACCTGTTTGGGTAACTTCTTTCAGCCAATCTTTTACGGCAGGGTGATTCCAGCCTTTTTCGGCAATCATTCGTTGCCAAAAGTCTATTTGAGGTTGATTGCCCCAAGTGCCATAATCGAGCATTTTGTGAGCATAATCTTCAGCATTGAGCACTTTCAAAGGGATATTAGGCATCATTTCAATAGAACTTGCATAACTGAAGTTAAATTTAGGTTTAGCGAGTTCCTTACCTTTTTTGGTGGTGATAAGCACTACCCCATTAGAACCGTTAGACCCGTAGATAGCTGCCGCTGCGGCATCTTTGAGGATTTCCATTGATTCAATGTCGTTAGGGTTTAAACTGAGTAGCGGATTGGTAGCCACATCTTCATTGGTATTGGTTACCCTTTGGGTAGGCATAGGCACCCCGTCGATTACAAAGAGCGGTTGCGTACCTCCTGTGATGGAGTTCACCCCGCGAATTCTAAATGTGAGTCCGCTGGAAGCAGAACCATCGGAAGAGATGATTTGCACCCCACTCACTTTACCTTGCAACGCTTGCAATACCTGCGACGGACTGCTTTGGGCAATATCTGCCATCTTCACCGAAGCTACTGCCGTAGAGATATCGCTTTTGCGCTGTGTACCGTACCCCACAATTACCACCTCATCCATTTGAGTTACTTCAGGAGAGAGAGTTACTTTGAAGGTACGCGTTTTGCCTACGGCTATGGTTTTTGGCTGATACCCTATATAGCTCACTACGAGTTTATCAGTAGGGAGCGCACTCAAGGAAAAACGCCCATCCAAATCAGTAGCCGTACCTGTATGCGCTGGCTCTACTACTACCGTCGCACCAGGGAGGGGTTGTTGGTTTTCATCGGTAACGACCCCCGTAATGGTTACCTTTTGCGCCAACATCGGGATGCTGAACAACAAAATACAAATGCTAATGATGTTTTTCATTATACAAAAATTTAAAGTTTTTTCTTTGCGACAAAATTAAGAATTGATTAACAAAGTACTCTTTACCTATTGTACGTTTTTCTTTACTAAAGTTTATTTTCCTTACGAAAACGTAAGTAATCAGTAAGTTAGGAAAGCAGTCGTTAATGATTAATCATAAAAAAACTTTGTTAAAGTCGATAGACTCTAACAAAGTTACT
>ERZ772921.1408-NODE-1408-length-13867-cov-9.614393_pt1 | contig 13867 bp, 10 predicted proteins | sample MGYA00512117_ERZ772921 | MGnify/ENA primary metagenome ERZ772921 (study PRJEB29015, sample SAMEA2737944) | human oral metagenome | biome: human oral; feature: human-associated habitat; material: dental | place: China | collected 2150 ... | reverse complement strand
CGACGCCGAAATCCGCCGGGCCGTACTCCGCCCGGCTCCGGGCTCGCCGCGGGACAATCGTGGCCCCGGGGCGGGTCCGTACCGCGGGAGGGCTCCGCAGCGGGCCCGGCGGCGCGCGTCCGCCCCGCTCCGCAGCCCCCGCCGCGATCGGCCGGGCAAGTCCGCCCAGGACCCGCAGACCAACGCCGTCCAACGACCCCGAGGAGGCACTATGCCGCTCGATGACGCCGCCCGCGCTCAGATCGAACGCGCCGAGGCGCTGATCGAACTCGGCCGCCCGGAGCAGGCCGTCGAACTGCTCGCGACTGTCCCCCAGACCGACCCGGAAGCGGTCGTCAGCGTGAACTGCGCCCTCGCCTTCGCCCACCTGAGGCTGAACCAACGCGCCGAGGCCCACGCCAGCGCCGAGCGGGCCGTCCAAGCCGTGCCCAACAGCACCGAGGCGCTGTACTGGCTGACCGGCACCGAGCCCGACGCCGCCCGGGCGCTGGAGCACTCGTCCCGGCTCGTCGAGCTCGAACCGCAGTGGGGGCCCTACCGCGCCCTCCACGCCCGCACGCTCAAGCGGAACGGCCGGTCGGGGGACGCCGAGCGCGAGGCGCGCGAGGCCGTGCGCATCGCGCCCGAGGACGTGTTCGTGCTCAACACCTCCGGTTCCGTGCTGCGCGGCTCCCATCCGGACGAGGCGCTGGAGGCCTACGGGCGGGTCCTCGAGATCGACCCGGGGAACACGGACGCCCGGGAGGGCATCGCCAGGTTGAAGAGGGTCCACGAGGCCGATGAGAGCAGCCGCCTCTACCGCGGCCTCCTGGAGACGAACCCGGAGCGGGGGCACTACGAGGACCAGCTCCACTGGATGGTGTTCGTCAACCCCCTCAGACTCACCATCGGGACGGTCCTGCTGGACGCCGCGGGTTGGCTCGCCATGGCCGTGCCCTACGCCCTCGGCTGGCGGACGGCGGCCGTCGCGTGCGGAACGGCGTGGTCGCTGATGATGATCCTCGGCCTGGTCTCTGGATTCAGGGAGAATGCCGCCAAGATCGCCGAGGGGATGGAAACGGGCTCGGGGGCGGTGGTCGCGGCGGCGTTCCGGAGGAGGCCCTTCAGCTCCTTCACCGCGATGGCCTCGATCGTGGTCGTTGGGGCCACTCCCGCCGTGTGGGGGGCCTGGACGCTCTTCAACCCTGCTCCGTCGTGGTGGTCCGCGGTGGGCGTTCCCGTGGCCTTCATCGTCTCCGCGTGGATCACCGCCCCCCTCGTCTGGTTCGTGGCGATGGTGGTGCGGCTGCTCAGGCAACGGCGCGGGTAGGGCGACCGGGCGCCAGGGCGTGAGCCAGGGCGCGGCGAAGCCCCCGGGGCGCGGAAGGGAGCGCCCCGGGGGCTTCCGGGTCCTGGACGGGGACGGCGCTCAGTCCGCGGGGGCGGCGACCGCGAACTGGACCGCCGAGGCGGCCCCCGTCAGCGCCCCGATCACCAGGCCCTGGCGCGTGTGCGCCAGGCGCACTCCTGCGGCGCGGCGGCGCTCCCCCCTGCGGAAGAGCCATTTCTCGACCGCTACCGTCAGGCAGATGGTGCCGATCCCGGCGCCGGCCAGCAGCGCCAACTCGCCGGGGGCTGCCTCCGTGACGCCCTCGAGGGGGTCGTCGCCCTTCGGCGCGGGGGCCCCGTCGCAGTCGGATTCCTCATCCGGGTAGGGGGGCACCGGGGCGGCGGGGGGCATCTGGGCGGTCGCGGACCACATGACGGCAGCGAGCAGGCCCGCCTTGATGACCGCGCGGGCCCCCCGGCAGCGCACCACGTCGGGCAGCCCGTACCAGGCGGTGGTCGCCGCCACGCCGACGGCGGCGCCCAGGCGCTTCTTCGGATCCTCCATCGCGCGGCGGACATTGGCCAGCGCGCATCCGCACGTGCGCCCGGAGCGGTTTTCGACGAGAACTGGGGAAGTCATAGTGGGGTCCTCTCTGGGGTCAGTCGTGGATCAGGTCGAGCAGGTGGGAGAGGACCCTCCCGCCCGAGTAGGCGCTTCCGTCGTGCTGGAAGGCGTTCGTGATGTAGGGGCGCGCCCCCATGAGCTCCGCGGTGTCGAGCGACAGCTCGCGGGGCACGAACATGTCGTCGTAGTAGACCGCGGCGGCTACGGGGACCGTGTTCCGGGCCAGGACCCCGGGCGCGTACACGGGGGCCCAGTCCGTGTCCGAGGCCAGCAGGTCCGCCGCGCCGGCCAGGGGGGCCAGGCCCGGATCCTCGTCGTAGACGCGGCGCATGAAGTGCTCGCCCGTCAAGTAGTAGGGCTCGGAGGCGTCCAGGGGGTCCGCGTCCTTGGCGAAACCGGGGATCTGCTCGGCGAGGCGGTCCGCGGACCAGTTCGTCGCCCCTCCTGCCAGCGCGGGCGCCGCGCACGCGTAGATGCCCTCCTGGAGGAGTGCGTAGACGGGGGAGACCTCCACGGCGGCCGCGACCGCCTGGAGGAACTGCGAGGACAGGCGGCGCTGCCCCCGTACGCTCACCCACGGCCCCTCCAGCAGGTAGTGCAGCTGGTCGGTGCGCCCCTGGCCGCCAAGCATCATGCCGATCATCCGCAGGCGCGCGGGGCTCAGGCGCTCCCCGGTGGGCAGCAGCTCCTCGGTGTCCGCCAAATGCGCGGCGACCTCGCGGACCGTCCTCTCGTCACCGGGGTGGCGGTGGAAGTAGGCGCGGTTGCGCGCGGCCGTGCGCTCGTAGGTGAGGGCGTAGATCTCGTCCACGTGGACCAGGCCGGGCAGGCCGCCCGTGATGAGGCTGGCCTCCACGCCCTCGGGCGCCAGCGACAGGTACGCGGTCGTGATGAAACCGCCGAAGGACTGGCCCACCGTCGTCCACTTGGCGTCGCCGCACAGCTCGCGGCGCAGCGCCTCGGCGTCGAAGACGATCTGGTCCTGGCGGAACAGCTTGAGCCGGTCCGCCCTCTCGCGGTCCGAGGGCAGCTCCGCCAGGGACTGGGCGTCCAGGCGCGTGGACTGCCCCGTGCCGCGCTGGTCGAGCAGCACGACCCGGTAGTCCTTGAGCAGGCGCGCGATCCAGCCGCTGTCGAAGCGCCCGAAACGGGGGGCCGGGTATCCGGGGCCGCCCTGCAGGAACACCGCGCGCGGCAGGTCCTCGCCGCCCTCGCGCACGACCTCGCGGGCGAAGAGGCTGATCGTGGGGGCGCCGGGGCGCCGGTGGTCGAGGGGCACCTCGAGGCGGTGCTCGTGGATGGTGTGGCCGTGTTGGCGGTACGACTCCGTGCGCATGGGCCCGATTCTAGCGCGCGGCGCCAGGGGGTACGGGCGTTCGGGCGCTCCGACTGGGGGCGGGGGCGTTCTCTTCCGGTGGGCGGGGCGCCGACCGCGGGCGCCTCCCCGGATCTGTTTCACGTGGAACACCGCGTAGTGCGCCCGCCCCGGGTTGTTGTGATCCGAGTCGCAGTGCAGTCGGTTCCGCTGGTCCGTCACAAAGTATCTTGAAGTGGACTCGTTCCCGGTCCGCGTCCGGGCCGGAGGAGGATCGCATGTGCCGATCAGATCGGCCCGCGGCGCCGACAGGCCCGCGCGCCATCCGGAACTCGAGGAGTCCCCAATGAACACGCCACGCACGAAACGCCCGATCCTCCGATACGCCGCTGCCGCGCTCGCCATGGCCGCGGCCCTGGGCGCGTCCGCGTGTTCCCCGCACGGCCAGTCCGCCCCGGGCGGTGGGGCCGCAGGGGCCCAGGTGGGCGACCGCACACCGGAGCAGATCAAGGAGGCGGGGGAGATCACGATCGGCATATTCTCCGACAAGGCCCCCTTCGGCTACATCGACGCCGACGGCAAGCCCGCCGGGTACGACGTCGTCTACGGCGACCGCATCGCGGCCGACCTGGGCGTCACCGCCAAGTACGTCCCCGTCGACGCCGCCGCCCGCACCGAGGTCCTCCAGTCCAACAAGGTGGACATCACGCTGGCGAACTTCACCGTCACACCCGAGCGCGCCGAGAAGGTCGACTTCGCCAACCCCTACTTCAAGGTCTCCCTGGGCGTCGTCTCGCCGGCCTCCGCTGAGATCACCGACGTGTCGCAGTTGGCGGGCAAGACCCTCATCGTCACCAAGGGCACCACCGCCGAGGCGTACTTCGAGGCGAACCACCCCGAAGTCGAGCTCCAGAAGTACGACCAGTACTCCGACGCCTACCAGGCCCTCGAGGACGGCCGGGGCGACGCCTTCTCCACCGACAACACCGAAGTCATCGCCTGGGCCATCGCGCACCCCGGTTTCGGCGTCGGCATCAAGAGCCTCGGCGAGACCAGCTACATCGCGGCCGCCGTCAAGAAGGGCAACACCGCCCTCCTCGACTGGCTGAACAACCAGCTCGTTGAGCTCGGCCAGGAGAACTTCTTCCACAAGGACTACGAGCAGACCCTCGCCCCCGTCTACGGTGACGCCGCGACCCCCGACGACCTCGTCGTCGAAGGCGGCGTGGACACCACCTCCACCAACTGACAGGAACGAGGCCGTGGCCCCCGCCGGGGACAGCGCCCACCGCGGGTAAACGCCCCGGCCGGCCACGGCCTCGTCCCAGATTTTTCCTATGAATCTCGACATTCTGGCGCGATACGCGCCCCTGTACGTCGACGCCGCCATCCTCACCTTGAGGATCGCGGCTATCGGCATCGTCGGCTCGCTCGCGGTCGGCCTGCTCGTGGCCGCGATCCGGCAATACCGGATCCCCGTCGCCGCCCAGATCGCCGCCGCCTACGTCGAACTGTCGCGCAACACGCCCCTGCTCGTGCAGCTCTTCTTCATCTACTTCGGCCTGCCGCGCGTGGGCATCAAGTGGAGCGGCGAGACCTGTGCGATCGTCGGCCTCATCTTCCTGGGCGGCGCCTACATGGCCGAGGCCCTGCGCTCCGGTCTCGACTCGATCGCCGCCATCCAGTGGGAGTCGTCTGCGGCGCTCGGCCTCACCCGCACCCAGACGCTGCGCCACGTCGCCCTCCCGCAGGCCATCGCGACCTCCGTGCCGCCTCTCGCCGCCAACGTCATCTTCCTCATCAAGGAAACATCCGTCGTCTCCGTCGTCGCGCTGCCCGACCTCGTGTACGTCGCGAAAGACCTCATCGGCATGTCCTACAACACCTCCGAAGCGCTGATCCTCCTGGTCATCGCCTACCTGGTGATCCTTCTGCCCGTGTCCATCGCGGCCCGACTTATCGAAAAGAAGGTGCGCCGTGGCGGATTTGGGAATTAACGTCATCTTCGAAGGCCGCAACCTCGTGCGCATCCTCGAAGGACTGGGCGTCACCGTCGGTATCTCCGCGCTGTCCGTCGTGCTGTCGCTGGTGCTCGGCGTGTTCGTCGGCCTCGGCATGCGCTCGCGCTGGCGAGTCCTGCGCTGGCTCATGCAGATCTACCTCGAGTTCGTGCGCATCATGCCCCAGCTCGTCCTCCTGTTCGTTGCCTACTTCGGGCTCACGCGCGTCGCGGGGATCAACCTGGACGGCATTACCGCGTCCGTCCTCGTCTTCACCCTGTGGGGCGGCGCCGAAATGGGTGACCTCGTGCGAGGCGCGCTCATCGCGATCCCGCGCCACCAGTACGAGTCCGCATACGCGCTGGGACTCACCCCGAGGCAGACCATGCGTCGCGTCATCCTGCCTCAAACCCTGCGCAGGCTCGCGCCCCCGGCCGTCAACCTCATCACCCGTATGGTGAAGACGACGTCCCTCGTCGTGCTCATCGGCGTCGTCGAAGTCCTCAAGGTTGGACAGCAGATCATCGACGCCAACCGCTTCAACTACCCGACCGCCTCGCTGTGGATCTACGGCCTGATCTTCGCGGCGTACTTCCTCATCTGCTGGCCCATCTCGCTCCTCTCACGCCACATGGAGAAAACATGGCAGAACTGACCTCCGACCCGCAGCTGCGCCTCGTCGACCTCGACAAGACCTACCCCGGCGGCCACCACGCCCTGCGCGGCGTCTCCCTCGACGTCGCCGACGGCGAAGTTGTCGTCATCATCGGTCCCTCCGGCTGCGGCAAGTCCACGCTCCTGCGCACGATCAACGGCCTTGAGCCCATCAACTCCGGGCAGATCCTCTTCGACGGGAATGACCTGGCGGCCCCCGGCGTCTCCTGGCCCGAGGTTCGCCGCCGCATCGGCATGGTCTTCCAGTCCTACGAGCTCTTCCCCCACCTGACCGTCATGGGGAACCTGACGCTCGCCCCCGGCCTCGTCGCGGGAGAATCGCGCGCCGACGCGAGCGCGCGGGCGTTGAAACTGCTCGAGCGCGTTGGTCTGGCGGACCGCGCCGACGACTACCCGCGCCAGCTCTCCGGCGGCCAGCGCCAGCGCGTCGCCATCGTGCGCGCCCTCATGATGGACCCCGAGATCCTCCTCCTTGACGAGGTCACGGCCTCCCTTGACCCGGAGATGGTGCGCGAGGTCCTCGACGTCGTCCTGGAACTGGCTCGTACCGGCATGACGATGCTCATCGTCACCCACGAGATGGGCTTCGCCCGCGCGATCGCCGACCGCATCGTCTTCATGGACGAGGGCCGCATCGTCGAGGTCGACCCGCCGCGCAAGTTCTTCGCCGACCCGGCGTCTGACCGAGCGCGCAAGTTCCTCGACATCTTCAGCTTCGAAGGCGCCAAGCTGTAGGGGTTTCCAGGCGAAAGTGCTTCCTGGTGGGGCCTTGGCCGACGGGCTTGTAGTGTCGTCGGTGCGTGTGCAGGTTCCGCGTTCTTCCTGTTGATTTGGGTGCTGCACCCGATCCGTAGGCATTGCACCTCTTCTGATCGGGTGTACCGCGACTGATCGGGTGTACCGCGACTGATTGGGTGTACCGCGACTGATTGGGTGTACCGCGACTGATTGGGTGTATCGCGCAGGTGCCGTTGGGGTGGGCGGATTGGAAACGGCTATGCGGATAGGTCATGACGATGCGGATACCTTAATGACCTATCCGCCTGCGCACAACCTATCCGCGTGCGAGTAACCTATCCGCGTAAAGGGCTGCGTTGGACTGGGACGCGTGCGCTGGCCGTCGAGGTGCTTATTCGCGTAGCGGCCCGGTGCCTTGCGTGGTGATCCGGTGCATTGAGCACGCGCGAGTTGAGAACGAGAACGAGCACGCAGAGTCCACCCGCGACAGAACTTCCCGTTTTAGCCGATCAGCGTCGACTGGTGGTGCACCATGATCAGGCGTCCCCCGCCAGAAGTCGCCGGCGCCCACACGCTGGATTCCAGCGAGGCGCCGCCCTCCCAGCGCACCCGGTAGCGGGTCAGGAACGCCCCGCCCAGGTCGTGCGCGTCGATGCGGCCGATCGCCGGGGAGGCGGCGGCCTCCAGGCGCTCGGCGACCTCGGTGAGCCGCTCGTGCGCCTCCAGGCGGGCGGCCGCCCGCTCGTGGGCGAGTTCCAGGGCGGGCAAGCGGGAACTGGCCCGCTGCGCGGCGGCCAGACCGGTGCGCAGCCGATCCTCGTCCTGAGGCAGGGCCGCCAGCGCCTCCTCGTCGCCGCCGGTCCACGCCAGGATGAACTCGCGCTCGCGGGCGATCGCGTCCTCGGTGGTCATCGCGGGCTCACTCACGGACGAGGCCGGGGCTGCCTCCGCGGGTTCGTTCGCCTCGGTGGGCGTGGAGAAAACGCTGGGATGAGAACGGAATGTCGACGTGGCGGCCTTGTCGGTGGAGGCGTCGTGTGAAGCGGGAGCGCTCCCCAGGGCATCAGTAGTAGCGGGCACGTTGTGCGGCTCGACGGACGCAGCCACAGTGGTCGCGCCCTCATCCGGCTGATCCCCGGAGGCCTGATTCGCCGACGCAGTGCCGCGCGACGCGCCGCCCCCGAACCCCGGGCCCGGCTCGGGCGTGCGCCCAGCCTGGTAGGCCTCGGCGCATGCGCGCGCGAGGTCGTCCGCCCGCTCGTTCATACGGTGCCCAGCGTGGCCCTTGACCCACTCGAAGGTGACGCGGCGCCCTTCCATGGCCCGATCGATCTCCTGGATGAGCTCCAGGTTTTTGATGGGCTTCTTGTCTGCCTTCGTCCAGCCGCGCTTCTTCCAGCCGAGCCGCCACTTGGACACGACGTTGATCGCGTACTGCGAGTCGGCGAGGATATGCAGCTCTTCGCCGGTCTCGGCCGTGGCCTCGAGCAGACGCAGAATAGCGGTCAGCTCACCCAGGTTGTTCGTTCCCTGCGGCCAGCCACCCGCGTCCCACGTGTCCTCGTCCACGTACCAGGCCCACCCCGCGGGCCCGGGATTGCCGAGGGAAGAACCGTCTGCCGCCGCCGTAATCGTCATGTCCTCATCCTATCGGCATCCCGAGGCCTGATCGGAGGGGGACGAGGCCGGGGCTCGGTGTCGCCGTCCCGCGCGGTATCTGGGGCCTGGGATGGGGTGGCCCTGGCGTTGTGCCCTAGACTCGGGGATAGGCGCGTGATGCGCCATTTAGCGCAGCGATAAGAACGGAGCAGGACGATGAAGCCGCATACTGACGAGCCGCTCAGCGATGGCACCCGCGCGAGGAACCGCAAGGGATCGCTCAGTCGCAAGGGCGTGCGTCGGTGCGGCGTCGTTGCGGCCGCACTGTCGATCGTCATGCTGATGTCGAGCTGTATGTCTCAGGGGGCTGTGACGGAGAAACGGGCTGATCAGCTGAGTCTGGGGGATGCGGTGATTGCTGTGCGGCTGAGCCAGGGAAAGTTCTCGGCGGGGCTTCCGGACCCGCCGAACGACAACTGGATCGTGCTGCTGGACGCGCAGGGTCGGGGGCAAGCGACCCGTATTGAAAACAAACGTGGCAGCGATGTGATGTGGACTGAACGCGGTCTCTCCTTTGGCGCGCCGGATAAGGAATACGTGACGACCGATCAGGGAACGCAGGAGATCGATGTTAAACACTCGTGGAGTTCTGAGTATCAACGCTTCTCGCTCCCGGACGGGAGAATTGCTGTCGTAGATTTGAGCGACGGGATCAGGGTCGACACGATCCACCCTAATGGGCGCATTGAGACGACGGAAATCCCCGATACTAGTGCGCCGGTTGGGCAGTGCGGGCAGCACATCGTTGGGATCACCGATACTGAGGAATCTGAGAGCATCAGGTCGGCGGCGTTCGAGGCCTATGCAGCCCAGTCGGGCGGTGAGATGCCCGAGAATGTGGCTGCTGTGATTCAGATCGATGAACCCACTGGTGATGTTCCCCGACTCCTTGCGGTGGCACCTGCGATCGATGGCCTGGTGGAGGGTTGGATGAGTGTTCCGTGCGACGGGAACGTCATCACGGTTCTGAGTCTCCAGCAGGACGACCCAGCCGCTGTGCGTAGCGGTAAAAGGAACTCACTCGAAGGGGTTTTGGTCCTGCAGCGATGGGACCTGTCCACAGGGCAGCGCACGATCATTCCTGTGCTTGATGAAGCAGGACAGCCCATCGAAACGGATCAGGATAATAACCTCTACGGTGTTCGAGCGATCCGGGTGGGGGATGAGTACCGCTTCGTGACGAAGAAAGGGGATGCCTTCGCGGTTGACATGATGAGCGGCAACGCCCGGCACCTTTTCTCGATTCCATCGGAGAAAACTTTCATCCCAGCGGTATTCCAGGTGAGTGAGACCGGCGTGTATGCGCTCGAGCAAAATGATGATGAGGACGTCCTCACTCTTTCGTACCAGCCGTGGGATGGGGGCGGCAAGCGTGTGCTCTTGACGACGGGCACAATGTCGCGCTACCTCGTGGAGCGAAATCTGCTGATGGGGTACAGGCGCAGCGTCGAGTCCTTTGCCCTACGCCCCGGCTGGGACGGTGGCGCGCAGTAGCGCGTGCAGCCGGGTGGTGCGCTGACTCTGGGGGTTGGAGCACGAGGCCGGGGCTCGGTGTCGTTGTCCTGCGCGGTATCTGGGGCCTGGGATGGGGCGGCCCTGGCCTCGTGCCCTAGACTCGGGTGTGGGCGCATGATGCGCCCGTTAGCGCAGTGACGAGAATGGATCAGGACGATGGAGCCGCATACTGACGAGCCGCTCAATAATGGCACCCGCGCGAGGAACCGCAAGGGATCGCTCAGCCGCAAGGGCGTGCGCCGGTCCGGCGTCGGTGCGGCAGCACTGTCGATCGTCATGCTGCTGTCGGGCTGTCTTTCCCTTGCATCTCTCGACGAAAAACCTATCGACAAGCTGACGACGGGTGAGGCGGTCATCGCCCTGCGGCTGGGTGGTGCAGAGGCGTCTGCGGCCCTGCCGGGTGGAACGGGTGACAACTGGATTGTGCTCCTCGACTTCCAAGGGCGGGGGCAAGCCGGGCATGTCGAACGCGGGGAGCGTGGTGATATCGCATGGACTGAGCTCGGGGTGTCGTACGGCGTCCAGGCGGAGGATTTTTTGACGACGCAGGAGGGGACGCAGCGGATCCCCCGCGTGGGTGATCGTTCCGTTGAATATTTCCGTTTTGCGCTCCCCGATGGGCGAATCGAAGTCATCAGTGCTGCGAGAGGCTCTGGTATTCGTGCGGACATCATCGAGCGTGATGGAACGATGACGAGCGTGGAGACCGACGACAAGTCGGGCGGCTTTGGGCTGTGTGGGTCGCGGGTTTTAGCGATTATGAATACGGAGGTGTCCCAGAGCATGAAGTCCGCGGCGTTCGAGGTCTATGCCGCTCAGTCGGGTGGCGAGGGAAGTGAACCGGAAGATTTCTCGGTTGTCGTGCAGTTGGATGATCCTGCCGGAGCTACCCCGCGGATCCTCGCGGCAGCGCCGATGATTCCGGGCTTGAGGTCAGTGCAGCACTTGTACGCCTGCGAAGGGAATTTGCTGACAGCACCGAGCATCCAAGTGGATGATCCCATCGGCGCGAGAGGGAGCAGCGTCGTTGCGGCGAGAGGGACCCTCGTTCTCCAGCGCTGGGATCTGTCGACGGGGCAGCGCTCGGTGAGCCCCGTGCTCGATGAGGCAGGAAACGCTATCCACCTCAATGAGGATTTGGATATCTATGGTGACAAGGCGATCCTAGTGGGCGACGAATACAGGCTTATCAGTCGCCATGGTCATGCCTTCTCAATCAATCTGACGAGCGGACAGGGCCGTCACTTGTTTTCCATCCCCGAGCAGGTCGGACAAGGGGACATGGTGTTCCAGGTGACCGAGAGCGGCGTTTATTTCTTGACGGATAGCTCCCGCGAGCACGCAGTCACTCTTTCCTATCATCCGTGGGGCGGTGACGATTCTCGCGTGGTTCTTTCGACGGGCAGCCTGGAGGGCTACCTGAGGGTGCGCAAGCTGTTCTCGGGTGGTCAGCGCGCCATCGAGTCCTTCGCCCTACGCCCCGGCTGGGATGGCGGCGCGCAGTAGCGCATGCAGACGAGGACGGAGACGACCATGAGTACACACAACGGTGAGAAGCGCGAGACGGGTGCCGACGAACAGGAGCAAGGCAGCTCGAAGAAACCGAAGCGTTCCCGGCGATGGGCTTTCCTGACGCTCGCTCTCCCGATTGCGCTGCTCGCGTGGAGTTGCGTTCCGAAGGCTTCCCTGCCGGTGACGCCGACCAACAAACTGGCCATTGGGGATGCCGTCATTGCTGTGCAGCTGGGTGAAGCACAATCGCAGTCGGGTCTTGAATACCCAATCCAGAACAACTTGGTCGCACTTGTTGACGCGCAAGGGGAGCAGGAAATCGTGCGTATCGACAACCAGTCGGAAGCCAAGATCCTGTGGGCTGATCGCGGTATCACCTTCGGTTCCACGAAATGGGAGTATCAGACGACAGAAAACGGAACGAGTAGTCAAGAAATTGAGGACTGGCGGGGCTCGGACGTCAATCGTTATGAGTTGTCGGATGGTCGATTCATCGTGGTTTCGTACGAGATGGACTTGGGTTACCGGGTCGATACGATCGAACTTGATGGAAGCGTGACGAGTGTGTCAACTCCCGGAACGCGCGGGGACATAGGACAGTGCGGGGATCGGATCCTGTCGATCGTTGATACAGAGCAGTTCTCGCGGATGAAGTCCGAGGCTTTTGAGGCCTACGCCGCACAGTCAGCCGGTGATGGCGAGCAACCAGAGGTGCTGTCTGTCGTCATTCAGTTGAATGATCGTGATGGAGATATTCCGCGAATCCTTGGCGTCGCGCCAATGATCGACGGATTGGTGTCGGGGCAGACTCAGTTCGCCTGTGAGGGGGGCACGATCACGATACCGAGCGTCCAAACGGGCGACTCTCGAGACGTTCGTGTGAAGGCAGACGGTAGGGAGGAGGGACCGATGGTTCTCGAGCGCTGGGACCTGTCGACAGGGCAGCGCACGATCATTCCCGTGCGTGATGAGCAAGGAAATCCCATTGAATTGAATAGAGACCGCAATATTTTTCGCTACAAGGGAGTCCAGGTGGGTCGCGAATACAGGTTCATCAGCGAGGATGGTCATGCATTTTCGGTTGACTTGGAGAGCGGCCAGGGCCGATACCTGTTTTCTTATTACGGTACGCGCACTAGCGGGCAAATGGTGTACCAGGTGAGTGAGACGGGTGTCTACGCGCTCGAGGGGCGCCGGGAGGATCACAATGTCACCCTCTCTTACCGGCCGTGGGATGGGGGAGCATACCGGGACGTCATCACAATGGACAAGCTGGCAGACTATGTCTGGTTGAAAGGCGGTTTCATGTCGTCGGGCCACTGGCGAAGAATTGAGTCCTTCTCCCTGCGCCCCGGCTGGGACGGCGGTGCCCAGTAAGGTTATTCGGTTGTCCTAGCCTCGTGCCCGGTTGGGATAAGGCTTCGGCTGCTACGACGATGGGACGAGGCCGGGGCAGCCTCGGCCTCATGCCCTAGACTCTGGGGGTGGGCGTGGCCGCGCCCTTCGCCGCACAGACGAGGACGGAGACGACCATGAGCGCACACAACGATGAGCGACGCGAGACAGGTGCCGATGAACAAGAGCAAGGCAGCTCGAAGAAGCCGAAGCGGTCCCGGCGATGGGCGCTCCTCGTCGTCGTGCTCTCGGTTGCTGCGCTTGCGTGGAGCTGTGTTCCGCAGGGAACCTTCTCGAAAACTCCGGTTAGTAAGCTCGCGATCGGTGATGCTGTCATCGCTGTGCGCCTGAGTGGAGGACAGTCGCGGTCGGGCTTGGCGGCGCCGCTTCATGACAACTGGATCATGCTTCTTGACGAGCAAGCGCGGCAAAATGCATCTCTCGTTGGAGAGAAGACGGGAGGGGACATTCTGTGGACGAAGAACGGGATTTCCTACGGTGGGCCAGAAGAAAATTTCTTGACGACGGATGCCGGAACGAGCGTCATTAAAAGCAAAACCTGGGACAGATACGAGATTCAGCGCTATGGGCTCCCGGACGGACGAACCGTCGTGGTGACTTCCTCAGCGGCGAGCGGGCACCGCCTTGAAAGCATTGAACTCGATGGAAGCGTTGAGTACGCGGAAACGACCAGTACTGAAGGTGATATCGGGCTGTGTGGATCACGCATCCTACTGATCACCGAAACGGAAGAATCTCCGCGCATCAAGTCGGCAGCATTCGCGATGTACGCCGCCCAATCGGGAGGCGACAGCGATCAGCCGGAAGCGCTAGCGGCAGTTGCCCAGCTGGACGAGATTAACGACGATGAGCCTCGGGTTCTTGCAGCGGCACCGAAGATTGATGGCCTCTATTCGGGGCAGACGATGTTCGCCTGTGACGGAGATGTGATCACGATGCCGACCATTCAGGCGGCCGACCCTGAGTCCGCGAAGAAGACGAATTTGCGTGATCTGAAGGGAACCATGGTTCTCCAGCGGTGGGATCTAGCGACGGGGCAGCGCACTATTATTCCCGTGCGTGATGAGCAAGGAAATCCCATTGAATTGAATAGAGACCGCAATA